>JGI2924J29684_1078429_pt1 | contig 50175 bp, 48 predicted proteins | sample BenlonsequencITS_FD_29684 | JGI IMG/M metagenome (IMG submission 29684) | reverse complement strand
CCGAGGGTGCGCCCGCCCGCGGCTTCGACCAGCTCGCGCAGCACATCGTGCTGCGCGGGGTCCGCGCCGTCGCGGCCCGGCGGGGGGAGGTGCTTGGCGATGTAGCAGATGCCTGCCGCTTTGTGCGCGAATGGCGAGCCGACGTCGAGCGAGGACCAGGGGGGAGCGTTCGCGTCGTCGAGCCCCCAGTCGCCCGCGAGATCGTCGAAATGGCCGCCGGGCGTCAATGTCGCGGAGGTGAGCACCACAGTCTTCTCGCCGAAGAGGCGCTCGCGCAACAGGGCCCCCACGGTCACCGGCGCGACGTGGAGCAGGCTGGGCGGCTCCTTGTCCCGCCAGTCTTTGCCGGGCGGGGCGGTGGTCCACACCGCTTCGGTCCGCGCGGCGAGGTCGCGTTCGGCGAAGACGCGCTTGACTCGGCCGCAGACCGCGACGACGTCCTCAAGGCTTGTCATGGCGGAGAGCCGGGAGGCGGTCTCTGCCGGGTTTTCCGCCTTTGGCAGGGCGCTGACGCCGGCCAGGGCCGCCGCCGCGGCGCTCTGCAGCACGGCCACTGCTTCCGGCGCGCCATCGGGGGCCTGTCGCCAGAACCCTTCGGGGGCCTCGCCGATGATCCTGCCCAGCGTGTCGGCCGCGCTTTCCAGGCGCGCGCGCAGCTCGTCGGTGAGCAGCTTCCCGCAGCGCCGCACGGCAATGGCGACCGGGCCTGGCCCGGTCGCCCCTGTCGCGGCCCCGGTCACATTGTCCACGAGCTCGTGCGCCTCGTCCACAACGACGGACGTGTGCTCCGGCAGCAACGAGTTCTCGCCGATCAGGTCGATCGCGAGCATGGCGTGGTTCGTGACCACCACATCGACTTTCGCCGACGCTGTCTTTGCCTTTTCCGCCCAGCAGGAGGTCCCTTTGGGGCAGCGGCTCATGCCCAGGCACTCGCCTTGGGTGACTGAGAATTGCCGCCAGGCCCGATCGCTCACGCCGGGGCGCAGTTCCTCGCGGTCCCCGGTCGTGGTTCCGTCCGCCCATTCGGCGATGCGGGCGACTTCGGCTCCGAGGTCGGATTGCGCAGGGGCTTTTTTGCCTGTCGGCCGAGGCGGATCGAACAGGCTCCCGCTCGCAGAGCCTGCGGGCGCAGCCCCAGAATCCGGCTCGTCGGCCAGCGGCGCGGTGAGCTTGTGCAGGCAGAGGTAGTTCCCCCGCCCTTTGAGCAATGAGAATGTCGGCGCTCTGCCGAGCGTTTTGGCCAATGCCGCGCTCAGCGCGGGCAGGTCCCGGTCCACCAGTTGGCGCTGCAGGGCGATGGTGGCGGTGGAGACCACAACCGGCTCGCCCGCCCGCACCGCGTGCTCGACGGCTGGAACGAGGTATGCGAGCGATTTCCCGGTGCCGGGGCCGGCTTGGACGGCGAGGACGCGCCCGCCGCCGGGAGCGGGGCTGCGTTTGGCGTTGAATGTCTCCGCGACCGCTTTCGCCATGACGGCCTGCGGCTCGCGCTTCGCCCCGCCCACATGGGCCACCGCGACGTCGAGAAGCTTGAGCGCGGCATGAGGCACCGAACAAGTGTACGCCACAGCCGGGCGGATCGCGGGTCAGGTCACAGGAGAACAACCCCGTGTCGAGCCAGTTTTTGACGTGTCCGCGGGACGGCTTGCGGGCGCACCGCCGCGCAGCGGTCAAGCAACACCCGCGTCGCGAATCCGGCCTTCGCCGCGTCGAGCGCGGTCGCGGCGACGCAAAAGTCGGTGGCGACGCCGACCACGTCCACACCGCCGACGTCCCGCTCGCGCAGCCAGGCTTCGAGCGCCGTGCCGGACTGGTCCGAGCCTTCGAAGCCCGAATACGCCGCGCTGTGGTGGCCCTTGTCGAAAACCGCGTCGAACCGCGCGTCGGCGAGCTCGGGGCGCAGCTCGGCGCCAGGGCTGCCTGCCCGGCAGTGCGGCGGCCACGAGTGGACGTAGTCCGGCGTCGCGGAGAAATGCGCTCCGGGGTCGATATGCCAATCCCGCGTTGCGACGACGAGGTCGTGCCCGCCTCTGCCCGGACTTCTCAGCAGCTCGGCAAGGCCTGCGGCGACGGCGCTCCCGCCAGCCACCGCCAACGCGCCGCCCTCGCAGAAGTCGTTCTGCACGTCGACGACGATCAGGGCGGTTGCCATATCCGGATAATACGGTGGACGCCACGGGGCTGGTCGCGCACTGCGGGGCCAATCGCGCGACCAGCCCCGCGCCTGCGAGGTTTTTTGCGGCCGGAGTGTGACAATCGCCTGATGAAGTCGTACCGGGATGTCGGCGTGGTCTTGCGCAACCATCAGCTCGGCGAGGCAGACCGGATCGTCGCCCTGCTCACCCGCGAGCATGGCGTCGTCCGGGCGGTGGCGAAAGGGGTTCGCCGGACCCGGTCGAAATTCGGCGCTCGCCTCGAACCGTTCAGTTGCGTCGACGTGCAGCTCTACCAGGGCCGCAGTCTTGATGTGATCACGCAGGCGATGACGCTCGACGCGAACAGCGAAGAGATCACCGCCGATTACGGGAAATACACCACGGGCTGCGCGATCCTGGAGACGGCGACCCTGCTCGCGGGTCCACAAGGCGCCCCGGCGCAGCAGCTGCACACGTTGACTCGGGGCGCTCTGGTCGCGCTGCGCAAGGGCGAGAAACCGCGTGATCTGATCCTCTCGGCGTTTTTCCTGCGCGCGATGGGCCATGCGGGATGGATGCCCGCCCTTGTGGATTGCGCCCGGTGCGGGGCGCAAGGCCCGCACCGGGCCTTCAACCCCCGCGCTGGCGGGGCGGTGTGCCCGTTGTGCCGCCCTCCTGGTTCGGGAACGCCCGGTCCGGGGGTGCTCGAACTCATGTCCGCGCTGGCCGAAGGGCGCTGGGACGACGCGATGGGCGCCGCGACGGCGGCGCGGGCCCAGGCGGGCGGTCTGACCGCCGCGCACTTGCAATGCCACATGGAATACCAGTTGCGGACCCTGTCCCTCGTGGAAGGATTGGCGGAGGCTTCATGACCGGCTGGTCCCCTGGCGAGCGTCCGCCAGACCCCCATCCGTCAGGGGCCCTCGCCCCGCGGCTGGCGCCCGACGAGGCGCCCAAGCATGTCGCGCTCATCATGGACGGCAACGGACGTTGGGCGCAGCAACGCGGCCTTCCCCGCACCGAAGGGCACAAACGGGGCGAGGCGGTGCTGATGGACCTCGTCCACGGTTGTTTGGAGCTCGGCGTCCCGTGGCTCTCCGCGTACGCGTTCTCCACAGAGAACTGGTCGCGCAGCCCGAGCGAGGTCGCGTTCCTCATGGGCTTCAACCGGGATGTGATCCGCCGTCGGCGCGACGAGATGCACGAGCTGGGCGTGCGCGTGCGATGGGCGGGCAGGCGGCCCCGGCTCTGGCGCAGTGTCATCGCCGAGCTGGAGGCGGCCATGGAGCTCACCAAGGACAACACGAAGATGAACTTGGTGATGTGCGTGAACTACGGCGGGCGGGCGGAGCTCGCCGACGCCGCCGCGCAGATCGCGGCGCTCGCCAAGGCGGGCAAGGCCAACCCCGACAAAATCACCGAAGCGGCCCTGCGCGCGTTCCTCTATGTCCCGGACATGCCGGACGTGGATCTTATGCTGCGCCCGTCCGGCGAGATGCGGGTGTCGAATTTCTTGCTCTGGCAGGGGGCGTACGCGGAACTCGTCTTCCAAGACAAATTGTTCCCGGACATCGACCGGCGCGACCTTTGGGCCGCGTGCGAGGAGTACGCGAGCAGGAACCGCCGCTTCGGCAAAGCCTGAGCGCGGCCCTCAAGCGGCGGCCCGTGGGCGGGTCCGCTGCGGCGCGCCATGGGGCAGCGGTTGGCCGGGCGCGGGTCAGGACGACGGGCAGTTCGAGCAGTCGCCGAAGATCTCCACCACATGGCTCACGTTCGAGAAGCCGTTCTGGTCGGCGATCTGAGCGGCCCATGCCTCGACGCCTTCGCCGGAGACTTCGACTGTCCGCCCGCAGCCACGGCAGACGAGATGGTGGTGGTGCCCTGTGGAGCATTTTCGGTACAAGTTCTCGCCGTTGGCGGTGAGGACGACGTCGACGGCCTCCTCGGCGGCGAGGTTCGCGAGCGTCCGATACACCGTGGTCAGGCTGACCTGCGCGCCTCGTTGCACCAGTTTGTTGTGCAGGTTCTGGGCAGAGCTGAACTCGTCCAGCTCCTCAAGCAGGGCCGCCACTGCCATCCGTTGGGAGGTGGACCGGCCCTGGCGGGTCGAGGATTCGGCCGCCGCGGTCATGGCCGGACTTCTTCGGCGTGGCTGATAGCTGCGACGACGATCTCGGCGAGGTGCTGGTCCGCCAGCCGGTACATGGCCTCGCGCCCAGACCGCTCGACTGCGACGACGCGCTGTTCGCGCAGCACCCGCAGATGCTGGCTGACCAGCGGTTGGGGCAGGCCGAGCATGTCGACGAGCTCGTGGACGCAGTGCGGCGCCCCGCGCAGGCGCAGCACGATGGCGATGCGCACCGGGGCCGCCAGCGCCCGAAGGATGTCGCCCGCATTGTTGAGCACCGCTTTTTCGGGGAGCGGAGCCGGCTCTGGAGCCGTCCGATTCCCGACGTGGGGCTCCGCGTCGTCGACAGGATCGGCGATGGGGGCGAGAAGGTCGGATTCGGCCAATGCCTGATCGTCCACACGCATGCCCAGTACACTCCTCCTGTTCTGCCGGTTCGGCAAATACGCCTTCAGCTTAGCGGCTCGGGGCGCATGTGGCAGAATTCTCCGAACGGCGGGGCGTGCGAGAGTCTAAAGGAGTAGGACGAGAGTGGCTTCTTCCCAGAAGGGCAGTGTCATCGACGCGGTCGCAAACCTCGCGAAGCGGCGCGGGTTGGTCTATCCCTGCGGCGAGATCTACGGCGGCACGAAATCGGCCTGGGATTACGGCCCGCTCGGGGTCGAGCTCAAGGAGAACATCAAGCGGCAATGGTGGCAGTCCGTCGTCACCTCGCGCGACGATGTGGTCGGCCTGGACTCTTCCATCGTGCTGCCCAGGCAGGTCTGGGTCGCTTCCGGGCACGTCGAGGTCTTCAACGACCCCTTGGTGGAATCGCTCATCACGCACAAGCGCTATCGGGCCGACCACCTCGTCGAGGCGTACGAGGCCAAGCACGGCCATCCGCCGCCCAATGGCCTCGCCGACATCCGCGACCCCGAGACCGGCGAGCCCGGCCAGTGGACCGAGCCGCGCGACTTCAACATGATGCTCAAAACGTACCTGGGGCCCATTGAGTCCGAGGACGGCCTGCACTACCTGCGCCCGGAGACCGCGCAGGGCATTTTTGTGAACTTCGCGAACGTCGTCACCACCGCGCGGCGCAAGCCCCCGTTCGGCATCGCGCAGATCGGCAAGAGCTTCCGCAACGAGATCACCCCAGGCAACTTCATCTTCCGCACCCGCGAGTTCGAGCAGATGGAGATGGAATTCTTCGTCGAGCCGCAGACGGCGCGGGAATGGCATCAGCATTGGATCGACACCCGCCTGCAATGGTACGTCGACCTCGGGATCGACCCGGAGAACCTGCGCCTGTACGAGCACCCGAAAGAGAAGCTCTCGCATTACTCGGACCGCACCGTGGACATCGAATACCGGTTCCGCTTCCAAGGATCGGAGTGGGGCGAGCTGGAAGGAGTCGCGAACCGCACGGACTTCGACCTCTCGACGCACGCGAAGCACTCGGGCGCGGACCTGTCGTACTACGACCAGGCGCAGGACCGGCGCTATGTCCCGTACGTCATCGAGCCCGCCGCAGGCCTGACCCGCTCGCTCATGGCATTCCTCGTGGACGCGTACGCCGAGGACGAGGCCCCGAACACCAAGGGCGGGGTGGACAAGCGGACAGTGCTGCGCCTGGATCCGCGCCTGGCCCCGGTGAAAGCGGCAGTGCTGCCCCTGCAAAAAGACGGCGGTCTTGTCGCCGCCGCCAAAGACCTCGCCGCCCGGCTGCGCAAGCGGTGGAACATCGACTACGACGAGACGCAGGCCATCGGTCGGCGCTACCGCCGCCAGGACGAGATCGGCACCCCGTTCTGCGTCACAGTGGACTTCGAGAGCCTGGAGGACCAGGCTGTCACCATCCGTGAAAGAGACACCATGTCGCAGCAACGCGTCGCGCTCGACCAGGTGGCGGCGTTCCTCTTCGAGAGGCTGGACCCTGGGGCGTAGCCGTCCGCGGTCGCGGTGTGGCCCCGCCGGCCCTCGCGATGTTTGGCGCGCGGTTTCGCCAGCCTCCGAATAGAATCATCGCAACGCCCCTTGCCGGGCATGAAGATGAGGTTGGCTGCTCCGCAAGCGCGGGGCGGGAGATTGGTGGTCATGACGTCTAGTGGAAAGTTGGTGCATTTCGACGCAGTGCGGGGATTCGGGTTTGTGGCTCCCGACGCAGGCGGCGAAGACGTGTTCATCCACGTCAACGATTTCGAGGAGGCGGTTGCCGACGAGCGTTTGCTGCGTCCCGGCGCAGTTCTCGAGTTCGATGTGGAGCGTGGCGGGCGAGGCTTGAAAGCGGTGCATGTCCGTTTGGCGCATCGCGCCAAGTTCGAGCCGCCTTCGGCGAAAGCGCTCGCCCTCGCCAGGCCAGTGGGCTCTGCCGGTGAAGCCGTCGCCGGTCGCGGGGCGGAGCCGCCGCCCGCTTTCGCGTTTCCTTCGCTGGCCCCGCCCGCGGACGAGGTCACGACGCTCAGCGCGGACGAGTTCGCGCTGGAGATCACCGAGATTCTGCTGGACGCGTCCAGCAGCCTCACATCGCGCCAGGTGCTGACGATTCGTCGTCGCTTCGCGGAGTTCGCCGGGGCCCGAGGGTGGATCCGTGATGCGTGACGTCCGGTGAGCCCGCTTCGCGCGGCCTGCGGCCAGCATGGCGCGTACGACCAGTCCGCGTGTGAGCGCCTCGCGCCAGAGCCGGTCAAACATGCGGACCGGTGGCGCGGCTCGCATGACGCCCGTTCGGACTTCGCCCGAGACCGGGCCAGGGTGCTGCATTCTGCCGCATTGCGCCGGCTCGCGGACAAGACCCAGGTCGTCGGCCCGAAAGAGGGGCACACCCCGAGAACGCGCCTCACGCATTCCCTGGAAGTCGGACAGATCGGCCGCGCCATCGCGCTCGGTCTCGGGGCGGACCCCGATCTTGTGGACCTCGCCGGCCTCGCCCACGACATCGGCCACCCCCCGTACGGCCACAACGGCGAGCGGGCGCTCGACGAGTTCGCCGAGCGGTGCGGGGGATTCGAGGGGAACGCGCAGAGCTTCCGCGTCCTGACTCTGCTCGAACCCAAACGTCTGGACTCCCTCGGCCGCAGCGTCGGGCTCAACTTGACCCGCGCCGCGCTCGACGCCGTCCTCAAATACCCTTGGCTCGCGGCGGGCGAAGGCGAAGAGAAGCTCAGGAAGTACGGCGCCTTCCGCGAGGACGCGGCTGTGTTCCACTGGGTCCGCTCCGACGCTGGCGGGTCCGGTCGCGACGCGGCGGAAACCGCTGAGCGCTGCGTGGAGGCGCAGATCATGGATTGGGCGGACGATGTCGCGTACTCGGTGCACGACATGGAAGACGCAGTGCTCGCCGGGCGTTTCGACCTGAGGGAGCTGGCCGACCCGCAGCAATGGTCGCGAGACGACGCCTTCGCCCCAGGCCTTGACGCAACAGAGCTCGCCGAGGCAGGAGCCCGTCTGTGGGATCTCGACGCGGTGCGCGCCTGCGTCGGATACGACGGCTCGCTCGCCGCGTCCGTCGCCTTGAAACAGCTCACCACCGAGCTCGTGTCCCGTTTCGCCTCCGAGGCGGTCTCCGGGACCAAAGGAGCGTACGGCGACGGGCCGTTCGGCAGGTTCCAAGGCGGCCTCGTGGTGGCGCGCGGAATCCGGGCGGAAGTCGCGGTGCTCAAAGTCGCCGCGCTGCGCTTCGTCATGCAGGACGCCAACCGTCTCCGCGAGCGAGCGCTGCAGCGCGAACGGGTCAGCCGGGTGGCGCAGCTCGTCGCTGATCGGGCTCCGGATTCTTTGGAGCCGATGTTCGCCGCCATGTGGCGCGCGGCGGGGGACGACGCGGCCAAAGAACGGGTTGTTGTCGACCAGCTGGCAACGATGACGGAAACACAGTTAGAGCGGTTGGACCCAGAGCGAGGTACAATCCGGACGTGATCGCCCCCGCGGATATTGAGGCCATTCGCGAGCGCGCCTCAATCGCCGAAGTCGTCGGCGACTACGTCTCATTGCGTCCGTCGGGCCACGACCGGATGGTGGGCCTGTGCCCATTCCACGACGAGCGCACCCCCTCGTTCCAGGTTACTCCCAGCAGAGGTTTTTACCATTGCTTCGGCTGCGGCGAAGGCGGGGACATTTACCGCTTTCTGCAGAACATCGAGCACGTCAGCTTCGTGGACGCGGTCGAAATTCTCGCCGACCGGATCAAATACCAGCTCACCCGCACTGACGACAGCGTCGACCGCGCGCAAGACAGGGGGACCAAGCGCAGGCTGATCAGCGCGAACCAAGCAGCCGCCGAATTCTACGCCTCCCGGTTGATGGGCGAAGAAGCCGCTCCTGCCCGCGACTTCCTCAAAGGCCGCGGTTTTGACCGGGAAATCTCCGAACGGTTCGGTTGCGGTTTCGCCCCGCGCGGTTGGGACCACCTCGTGCGGCATATGCGCGCGAAGGGTTTCGCGGAATCCGAGCTCGAAGAAGCGGGACTCGCTCGCAAAGGGCAACGGGGGATGGTGGACAGATTCCGGGGCAGGCTTCTGTGGCCGATCCGCAACGCCTCGCGGGAAGTCATCGGCTTTGGGGCAAGACGCATTTTCGAAGACGACGACGGCCCGAAATACCTCAACACCCCAGAGACGAAGCTCTATAAGAAGTCGCATGTCCTTTTCGGACTCGACCAGGCGAAACGTGAGATAGCCACCAAACATCAAGTCGTGGTGGTGGAGGGATACACCGACGTGATGGCCATGCACGCCGCAGGCGTGCCCACGGCCGTCGCCTCCTGCGGCACGGCATTCGGCGCGGATCACATCGCGGTGATCCGGCGCCTGCTCCTCGATGACGAGCATTCGCGCGGCGAGGTGATTTACACCTTCGACGGGGACGAGGCGGGCAAAGCCGCCGCCTTGAAGGCGTGGGAAGGGGATCAGAGCCTGGTCGCTCGGACCTTCGTGGCGCTCATGCCTGCTGGTCTGGACCCTTGCGACACTCGCCTGCAACAGGGCGATGACGCATTGCGCGGGCTTGTCGCCCAACGGGTGCCCCTCTTGGAGTTCGCCACGCGCGCCGCGCTCGCGGAGTTCGACCTCGCCAACGCCGAAGGCCGGGTCGGCGCATTGCGCCGGACAGTGCCGATGGTGGCGAAGATCAAGGACGTGGCGTTGCGCGACGAGTACGCCCGCCAGCTCGCCGGCTGGGTCGGCTGGGACGACACCGCCCAAGTGCTCAGCCGGGTCCGGGAGGAGGCTGGCGAAGCTCCCGCGCGACGAGCAGGAGGGGCGCCCGCCCCGTCTCGCCGCCGTCCTTCGTCCACACGGGACTGGTCGCAACGGGAGTCGCTCAAGGCGTTGTTGCAACATCCCAAACTCATCGCCGAGCAATTCGCCGGAGTGTCCCCCGAGGTCTTCGCCCGCGAGGATTACCGGGCGATTCGTGACGCAGCGCTGCGCGCGATGGACGCCGCTGCGGGCCTCGAAGGGCAGAGCTGGGTGCAGGCGGTTCGCGACCAGGCCGATGACGAGCGGCTGCAAAAGCTGGTCGCTGAACTCGCCGTGGAGCCGATCGCCACCTCGCAGTCGCAGATGGCCAAATATGTCGGCGCCGTCTTGGCGCGGCTCGAACTCTTCGACATCGAGGACCAGATCGCCGAGTTGAAATCTGAGCTCAGCAGAAACGAGGGCTCAGCCGACGGAGGGCGAATCACCGAAGTTTTCGGCGAGCTCGTGGCCTTGGAGTCGTTCCGCCGCGCGCTGCAGAAGCAGGCGAACGGGGAAGACAGCCTCGGGCTGGGCTAGTTGGCCGAGCCGTCGCTTCCAGTTGCAGGCTTGCCGCTCAGCGCGCCAGCAGCTTGTTTGCGAGCGGTGGCAATCGCCTCGGCGACAAGCGGATTGGATTGAAGGCTCTTCGTGAAACGCACCAGCTGCGCGTAACGTTCCCGACCAGCGCGGGCCCCGAAGACGTAGCCGATTCCAGCGGCAATCAAAAGGCGGATCATGGCGCAAAGATTACACGAGGCGCGCTTTGACATGCCATGTTCGCCGAGGGCCGAGCACAGCTTTCAACGGTCGCCGAGGAGGCCGATGATCGTGTCGAGTTTGGTTTCGGCGTTGCCGAGCCGGGTTTCGAGGCCGTCTGCCCCACCCGAGCCGTTGCCATGGACAAGTCCAATGCGCTCTCCGCGGCAGACTCGACCGCGCGGCGCGTGCAACGAGGCGCATAGAGGCGGTGGGACGCGCAGAGTCCGGGTCCACGACGTTGTTCTCGCGGTTCTGGCCTTCGTCGGCCAAGAGGTCACGCATGGGCGCTCGTCCGACCACACGCGCGAACGGCGCGTCTTTTGAGCCGCGCCGAAAAGCCCCGCATTGGGGAGGGCGGCTTTGATGACCGCGCGGCACGCAGCCCCACCTGCTCACTTGCGGGGCGGATCAACCATGCGCTAAGGTTTCTCCTCGCGCCACACGTTCCCCGGCAGTGCACGGAGATCGAGTGGACATGCGGATGTAGCGCAGCTGGTAGCGCATCACCTTGCCAAGGTGAGGGTCGCGAGTTCGAATCTCGTCATCCGCTCGGTCCACGGAATGTTCCGCTTTCCGCCTTTGGCTGATATTTTCAGCCTGATCCGAGATCATTGTCCGTGTTTGGCCAGGTCGCGGGTGCGCCAATTGGCGACAGAAGGGCGAATCGAAAACTTCTTCGATTCGGACACGGTAGAGTTGTGGGGCCGCCAGGGTGGCGGCAGCTTTGGTGGAGTGGCCGAGAGGCGAGGCAGCGGCCTGCAAAGCCGTATACACGGGTTCGAATCCCGTCTCCACCTCGGTATTTCGGTATTGCGGGCACAGTGCGGTACTATGCCTGAGCACATCGGGCGCCCGACTCGGGTTGCTGAAGCCCGAAACCCGCGCGATTAGCTCAGCGGGAGAGCGCTTCCCTGACACGGAAGAGGTCACTGGTTCAATCCCAGTATCGCGCACCGGCGAAAGCCCAGGCAGAGACATGTTTCTCGCCGGGGCTTCCTTGTTTTGGGCGACACTTTTCTCCCCTGAGGCCCGTGGATGCGTTCGGCTGTCCGGTGGTACGATCCAAAAAGAGCAACCGTATTGCCGCTGCTTTTCGCCGAACGGCGAGTGGCAGTTGTCAACTGCTACTGATGCTGACGGTGTCGTCAGGAGGTTTTTGTGGAGAGTGTTCCTTCCGACGCCGTCTCTGGCTGGCTCGACGGATTGCAGGACGAGCTTGCAGGGTTGCGCCGCAAGTTGGACAAAGCCAAAAGCCTGATCGATAATCCGAGATCCGGTGGTCAGTCCGCAGACGGCGGGGTGAAAGCCATTGTCGGGGCCGGAGGGGTGATCGAGGCTCTGCGCATCAGCGACGAGGCGTACCAGAAGCTCGGGCCGACCGAGATGGCGCAGGCCATCGTCGCCGCGATCAGCAGGGCTCAACAGGCCAATCTTGAGAAATACCGTGCTGCGATCGCGGAGATGGGCGGTTCGGGGATCTCGGCCGGGCTCGGCGAGAGCCTCCAAGCCCCGAAAGAGCGTGCTGCGCAGAAGGCAGACGAGAAGAACGCGGTGCACTACAAGACGCTTGGCCGTTAGGCGGCGTGCTGGGCTGGTCAGTCTTCGACGAGACATGCAACGAGGAGCAGAAATGACAGAAATTGCGTCCAAGCCGCACGAGCATGGCTCGCAGGGATTCCCAGCTGGGGAATCGGGCGGCTTCGCCAAGCCCTGCGGCGGCTCGAATCTCAGCGGGGTGCTCGCATGAGCCGGCCGAGCCAGCTGCGGTCGACGATCGACAGCGCGACATCTTCGGCGAAAGGGCAGCGTCCTGCTGAGGACGCCGGTGTCGCCGGGGTGCGAGCGGCGACACGAGACCCTTTCGCGGAGGCGAGTTCGCTCTTAGTGCACTTGGTGATCAACAGGGTGCCGCCGATCAAGCACGTTCTCGACAAGGTGACCCTGGACGAGGGGGCGGCGATGGCGCTGGCCCAGCAGTGGAGCGACGAGTTCCCGGCGGCATTGCGGGAGCAGCGCGACGCCCTGGTTTCGACGCGGGAGAGCATCTCCCAAAATTGGGAGGGCGAAGGCGCGTCGAAGACGTACCAGGACCGGCAGCGCGAGTTGGAGGATTTGGCCGATTCGCTCGCGGCGGCGTGCGAGGGCGCCGGGTTCCTCACCTCCGCTGTGAACGAATTGATGGTGGGGGTGCGCGAGCAGATCATCGAATGGATCGCCCAGCTGGTGTCGATGCTGATGAGGCGGTTGATCAGCGTCGTGGCGACATTCTGGATACCCATCGTCGGGGAAATCAACGAGGCGGCGTTCATTTTCGAAGGAGTCGCCCGGGTTGTTGAAACAATCGAGCGGATCACCTCGTTGATCACCCGGGTCGAGGGCATTCTCGGCGAGGTTTCGTCCGTGGCGCAGGTGTTGGGCGGCTCGACGCAGCAGGTGCAGCAGTTGGGTTCGGCCCTGGGGGAGGTGCCGCAAGGATTGGGAGCCTCCCCGCTGCGGGCGCTCGGCCGTGTCGGTTCCGTGCGGCAGAGCGGTCTGACAGGCAGCCACGGCGCCGTCATCCGTTCCGTGGTCCCGCGCCGAAGCAAAAGCCCCGGGGGCAGCGCGCACGCGCAGAGCGCTGGCACGAGCACAAGGGGTCTGGGCAGCCAAACGGGAGCGACGCCCAGCGCCTCCTCAGGAACTCACCCTCAGGGCGGCGCCGTCAACGCCAGCACACGTTCGCTGAGCCCCGACTCTGGCACGAGGGGACCAGTCACCCGTAGCCAAACCGCAGCAGAACGCGCGCAGAGCTCGAACGCGAACGCGCAGGCTGAGCAGGCCAGGCTTGACGCTAGGGCGCGCGACCTACACAGCCGCCTGGTGAACGCGAGAACTGGAGAGCCCGACACCCGGGCGCAGAACAGCCGTACTTCGGTGGCGATGAGCACGAGGGAGGGCCGGGATGTGCTCGCTGGCGGCGGCAGGGACCTCAATCCTTCTCAACGTCAGGCGGCGGGCCCGAACGATGTGGTCGCGACGCAGCCCGGGGCGCACGCGGAGGTCACCGCGATTAACGGCGCGAGAGCTGCAGGACTCACCCCCTCGCAGATTGCGGTGTCCCGCCCCATCTGCGACAATTGCCAGGACGCCATCCAACAGAGCGGCGGGACAGTACACCCCGACAGAATGGGAGCCACCTGGCCATGAGCACCAATTTCGACCTGTTGGAGTACGGTTCGCAGGTCTACGAGAAAGTCGACACGTTCCCCGCTGGCAAGCAGCTCCTCTTCGAAGCTGGGCTGTGCGAGGTGCTGTACACCCTTGTTGTGGTCCTCGCCGAGGACGAGAACCCGCCCAGACTCGCAGCGTATCGTCAGGGGCTCGATGTGATCCGCCTGGTGGCCCAGGGCGATCCACAGCCTGAGGCTGTGGTGTTGCAGGCCCGTGACGCAGTCGACTCACTGATCCCTGACGATGACGCTCCCGGATGGAGCTGGGCCACTCCACTGTGGCAGAATGTGGGGATCAGCGTGTACTACACCCTAGGCGTTGTGGCGGGCGATGGGGAGGCAGGCTTCCCGCTTTCGCATTACATTGAAGCCGCTGACTATATCGCGCAGTCCACAAGTGGACTCAACACCCCGCTCGCAAGCATCGAGCGTGAGCCGATCGTGGTTCAGGCGCGCCAGGTCGTCGCCGACATGGTTCAGACGTTGGAGAACATGGACGTCACACTGGACGCGGTCGCTGTTTACTACAGCCAGCTCGCAGAGGCTGGGCGCTCCCTGGCGTCCATCGCCGAGAGGTTGCGTGAGGATGCCAGGAATCGCGGTGTCAATATCTGACAGAGCCCTGACTTGGGGGCGCGCTGTGTGCCTGTCCAGCTCCTTCCCTTGTTCCTGAGCTGGTCACGAGAGCGATTCGACATCGCGAGACATCCCAGTTAGAATGAACACTCGCACGAAAAGCGCAGGCCAGAGAGATGGCGTGACCTGGCAAAGGGGACGCTGACACGGAAGAGGCCACTGGTTGCACGCCAGTTCGCGCGCAGACGCTGCCGCGTCTGTCGTGCTCGGCTCGCCCGCCTTGCGGCTGGCAAGTCGGCAAGAGGTCTCGTGGCTCAGTGGAAGAGCGTCCGCCTCACACGCGGAAGGTCGCTGGTTCGATCCCAGCCGGGACCACATTCAAGGCGTGCAGTGTGCCTGTGTCGTCAGCCCTCATCGTTGCGGTCGGCTCTGGATGCGGTGTTCGCCGTGCTGGGATTGTGGCTGTTCGGGGCGTTCGAGTGCGGCGGGCTGCTCATCGGGTCCGGCGGGCAGTGTTCGCGCGGACCGTTGGGGAGCTGAAAATTCCATCGGCCAGGCGCGTTACCATGGTCGGATCCGAAACCGCCTCTCGAATGGAGCAGACACATGGTCGACCTGATCGCCCCGCCAGCCTCAGCATCCGCGCTGAAGGTCCTGGCCGGGACGACCGCGAGCGCCGCCGTGCGCGAAGCGGGGCTTCCGACCTCGGGGCCAGAGGCCGTCGTGGTGGTGCGCGACGCGGACGGCGCGCTCCGCGACCTCTCGTGGGCACCAGAGGCCGACGCCGAGGTCGAGCCCGTGTTGGCGAACACCGAAGACGGCCGGTCGGTCATCCGGCACTCCGCCGCGCATGTGCTGGCCCAAGCGGTGCAGCAGGAATTCCCCGAGGCGAAGCTCGGGATCGGGCCGCCGATCAAAGACGGCTTCTACTACGACTTCCGGGTGGACCGCGCGTTCACGCCGGAGGATCTGGCGCGGCTCGAAACCCGGATGCGCAAGATCATCAAGGCTTCGCAGCGTTTCTCGCGCAGGGTCGTGGAAGTCGAGGAGGCCAAGGCCGAACTCGCGAACGAGCCGTTCAAGCTCGAACTGATCGGCGACAAATCGGGCGTGGACGACCCGGAAGTCATGGAGGTCGGCGGGACGGAGCTGACGGTCTACGACAACCTCAACCCGCGCACGGGGGAGCGCGAGTGGGGCGACCTGTGCCGAGGGCCGCACATCCCGACGACCAAGCACATCCCCGCGTTCAAGCTCACCCGCAGCTCGGCGGCGTATTGGCGCGGGGACCAGTCCCGCGACAGCCTGCAACGGATCTACGGCACGGCATGGGAATCCGCAGAGGCGCTGGAGCGCCATCTTGCGCTGATCGCGGAGGCCGAGCGGCGCGACCACCGCAAACTCGGCGCGGAGCTGGACTTGTTCAGCTTCCCCGACGAACTCGGCTCGGGCCTGCCGGTCTTCCACCCCAAGGGCGGCGTTCTGCGCAAAGAGCTCGAAGACTACTCCCGCGCCAAGCACATCGAGGCTGGCTACGAGTTCGTGAACACCCCGCACATCACCAAGTCGCACCTGTACGAGGTCTCGGGGCACTTGGATTGGTACGCGGACGGGATGTTCCCCCCGATGCACGTCGACGAGGAGCTGCACGAGGACGGCTCGGTGCGCAAACCGGGGCAGGACTACTACCTCAAGCCGATGAACTGCCCGATGCACAATCTGATCTTCCGCTCGCGGGGCCGCTCCTACCGCGAGCTGCCGTTGCGCCTGTTCGAGTTCGGCTCCGTGTACCGGTATGAGAAGTCCGGTGTGGTCCACGGCCTCACGCGGGTGCGGGGCATGACGCAAGACGACGCGCACATCTACTGCACCAGGGCCCAGATGAAGGACGAGCTGTCCACAACGCTCCAGTTCGTGCTGGACCTGTTGCGCGACTACGGATTGGACGACTTCTATCTGGAGCTTTCCACCAAAGACGAGCAGAAGTTCGTCGGTGCGGACGAGATCTGGGCGGAAGCCACCCGGACGTTGTCCGAGGTCGCCGAAGCTTCCGGCCTCACGCTCGTCCCGGACCCCGGCGGCGCCGCGTTCTACGGGCCGAAAATCTCGGTGCAGGCGAAAGACGCGCTCGGGCGCACCTGGCAGATGTCCACGATCCAGCTCGACTTCAATCTGCCCGAACGGTTCGATCTGGAGTACACCGGCCCGTCCGGCCACAAAGAGCGCCCGGTCATGATCCACCGCGCGCTGTTCGGGTCCATCGAGCGGTTCATCGGCGTGCTCGTGGAGCATTACGCGGGCGCGTTCCCCATGTGGCTCGCGCCGGTCCAGGTCATGGGGATTCCGGTGAGCGAAGACCATGTCCCGCATCTGCGCGAGTTCGTCGACTCGTTGCGCGCAGGAGGGGTCCGGGCGCATATCGACTCCAGCGACGACCGGATGCAGAAGAAAATCTTCACCCACACCGCGCAGAAGATCCCGTTCCTCGTCCTCGCGGGCGGGCGCGACGTCGAGGCTCAGACGGTCAGCTTCCGGTTCCGCGACGGCAGCCAACGCAACGCGGTGCCTGTGGCCGAGGCGCGACGGTTGGTCCTGGACTGGTCCGCCCGGCGCGAGAACGCCTCTCCCACAGCGGAGAGCTTCGGTTCGCAGGGGTAGCGCGAGATGAGCGAACAGCCAGAGGCGATGCGCGACCAAGGACCTGGGGAGCCGGACCATTTGGCTCGTCTCTGGTCGCCGTTCCGCATGCAGTACATCGCGACGGGGCCCAAGACGGGCCAGGCGGCCAACCCGTTCGCGGATCTGCCGAGCCTCACCGACGAGGAAAGCCTCATCGTGGCACGGGGCGAACTGGTGTACGCGGTGTTGAACCTCTACCCTTACAATCCGGGGCATCTGATGATCGTCCCGTATCGGACCGTCTCGGAGTTCGAGGAGCTCACCGGCGCGGAGAGCGCCGAGCTCGTGCTGTTCACCCAGGAGGCGCTGCGGACTGTCAAGCGGGTCTCCCGCCCGCACGGGTTCAACGTCGGGTTCAACCTCGGCGCGGCCGCCGGGGGCTCGGTCGCCGCGCACCTGCATTTGCATGTCGTGCCGCGATGGGGCGGCGACGCGAATTTCATCACGGTCATCGGTTCGAGCAAAGTGATGCCGCAGCTTTTGCGGGACACTCGGGCTTTGCTCGCCAGCGCGTGGGGGCAGGACCCGCCGACGTGATCGCGTACGCTGAGAGCGGCAATCACACTGGTGCGAGAGGAGAAATTCATGCTGGTCGTGACGACCAACGACATACCTGGTTGGGAGATTCAGCGCGTGGTCGGCGAGGTGTTCGGCCTCACCGTCCGCTCCCGGAACGCGTTTTCGCAGATGGGATCTGGCTTCAAGTCGATGTTCGGCGGCGAGCTGCAGGGCATGACGAAGAACTTGACGGAAAGCCGCAACCAAGTGATGGGCAGGATGATCGAAGAGGCGCGCGCCCGAGGGGGCAACGCCATCGTCGCCATGCGGTTCGACACCTCGGAGATGGGCGAGGTGTTCACCGAGATGTGCGCGTACGGCACGGCCGTGGTGGCGATCCCCGTCACTGAGGGCGCTCGGCAGACTGCGGCGCAACTGGGGTATCCGCCGCTCCCGCCCGGCTCGCAGGGCAATCAGCTCCCCGGGTCGCAACCAGCGCTGCAGCAACAGCAGCCGCCGCAGCTCCCAGGTCCGCACTAGTGCTCTCGTCGCTCGTCAAACCTGCCGTCGCGAAGGCCATCGCACCCCTTGGCGGCGGTTTGGTCCGGTTCGGGGTGACGCCGAACGTGGTGACCGTGGTCGGCACGTCGGGCACGGTCCTCTCGGCGCTGGTGTTCTTCCCGAACGGGCGCCTTTTCTTGGGGGCTGTCCTGTGCGGGGCGTTCGCGGTTTTCGACATGCTCGACGGGGCCGTCGCGCGTGCTGCGGGCGGCGGGACGAGGTTCGGCGCGGTGCTCGACGCCAGCTGCGACCGGATCGCGGACGGCGCGATCTTCGGCGCGTTGGCCTACTGGGCGGCGTTGGCCCCCTACACGCGGGGCTCCGGGTGGCTCATGTACTCTGAGACACGCCGCTTCGCCGACATTTTCTCTCGGGAGGAAGGCCGGCCCGGGCTCGAGTTTTTGGCGCGGTACCCGGTATCAGCGGCCATCACAGGTTTCCATCTGCTCTTCGTCGGCCTGTTGGTCTGCCTTGTCGCGGCGCTCACCATCTCCTACATCAAGGCACGGGCGGAGGCGAGCGGCCTGAGCGCGGACAGCGGTTGGATCGAGCGGCCGGAACGGCTCGTCATTGTGCTGGTGGGAGCCGGGCTCAGCGGCCTCGGCCTCTGGTTCGCCTTGCCGCTTGCTGTCGCCTTCCTGGCGCTCACGAGCCTGGTCACGGTCGGGCAGCGGTTCCTGCATGTCTGGCGCGAAGCCCGCCGCGCCGACGACGGGACCCCATGAGCGAGAGCTACAAGGACAAGGCCGTCGCCTTGGGCTACAGCGCGGGTTGGGGGCTTGTGCGCCTCGCGCCGGAACCCCTTGCCCGAGGCGTGTTCCGCAGAGGGGCCGACCTGGCGTTCCACCGCGGAGCCGGGGCCCAGTTGCGCAAGAATCTCGCGCGCGTGCTCGCCGTTCCCGCCGATCAGGTGCCGGACAGCCTGGTCCGACGCAGCTTGCGCTCCTACGCCCGGTACTGGCGCGAGGCGTTCCGCCTCCCCGCCATGGACCACGCCCGCCTGGCTCGGGAGGTGAACGCCGCAGTGGCGCAGCAGCACCATTTGGACGAGCCGCTGAAGGCGGGGCGGGGCGTGGTGATCGTTTTGCCGCATATGGGGAATTGGGACCTCGCGGGCGTGTGGCTGGCGGTCAAGCACGGGCAATTCACCACCGTCGCGGAACGGCTCAAACCCGAATCGCTCTATCAGAAATTCCTCGCCTACCGCGAGTCGTTGGGATTCGAAATCCTGCCGCACGCCAGTCTGTCGGCCGCGGAGGCAGAACACGGCGCCGTGGCCGAGGCCGCAGGGGGCGGACCGTACCGAATCCTCGCCCAGCGCCTGAGGGAAGGCAAGGTCGTGTGCCTGCTCGCGGATCGGGGCATGAGCCGGGGAAGCGTCCCGGTGCGGTTCTTCGGCGAGACGGCCCGGTTCCCGCCCGGCCCGGCCCGGCTCGCCGCCGCGACCGGAGCGGCGCTCGTCACCGCGCACACCTGGTATGAGCCCGAAGGCTCGCCTGAGGGGCGTTGGCGTGCCGAGGTCGGACCTGCGATCAACGTCGAGGATGGGGTCGAGGCCGCCACCGGGCGCGTCGCCGCCGCGTTCGAGGCCGCCATCGCCGCCCGGCCCGAGGACTGGCACATGCTGCAACCGCTTTGGGACGCCGACCGGGGCTCCGTGGGCGCGGCATGAGAGTCGGCATTGTGTGCCCCTACTCGCTGGACGTGCCGGGCGGCGTGCAAGCGCATGTTCTCGAACTCGCCCAGGTGCTCATCGACCAAGGGCACGAAGTCCAGGTCATCGCCCCGGCGAGCGACGGCGCGCAGCTGCCCGCGTACGTGTTTTCCAGCGGACGCACTGTCGCCGTGCCGTACAACGGCTCCAAGGTGCGGTTGCAGTTCGGCCCTGGCGCGCTGGCGAAATTGCGGCGCTGGATCGCCGAAGGGGATTTCGACGTCCTGCATGTGCACGAGCCGAGCGCGCCGAGCTTGTCCTTCCTCGCGGTGCATGCGGCCGAGGGGCCGCTTGTCGCGACTTTCCACGCGGCTGCGGAACAGTCCTTCATCCTCTCGACCATGCGCCCGGTGATTACGCCCTACTACGAGAAGATCGTCGGCAGGATCGCGGTCTCGCCGCTCTCGAGGCGGCTGCAGATGGAGGCTGTCGGCGCGGGCTCGGTGGAGATCCCCAACGGTTTGCATGTGCGCGAGTTCCGCGGGGCCGAGCCGCTCGCGGGCTACCCCCGGCAGGGCGGGACGGTGCTCTTCCTGGGCCGTTATGACGAGCCGCGCAAAGGTTTTGTGACGTTGTTGCGGGCGTTGCCGGAGCTGGTGGCGAAGCATCCGGATGTGCAGGTGCTTGTCGTCGGGCCCGGCGACAAGCGCCGAGCGAAGGCGAAAGCGGGGGCGCACGCCGACCGGCTGCGTTTTTTGGGCAGGGTGGACAAGGACGAGAAAGCGTCCGCGCTGCGTTCGGCGGACGTCTTCTGCGCCCCCAACACGGGAGGGGAGAGCCAAGGCATTGTGCTTTTGGAGGCGATGGCCGCTGGAGCGGCAGTCGCCGCGAGCGATTTGGAGGCGTTCCGCAGGGTGCTGGACGGGGGCCGCGCCGGGGTGTTGTTGCCAGTGGGGGACGCGGCCGCGTGGGCACAGGGCGTCAGCGCGCTGCTCTCGGACCCGTCCACGCGCGAGCGGTACGTCGCGACAGGCTTCGAGGTGGTCGCCGCGTACGACTGGGGCGTGATCGCCAAACAAATCCTGCGGGTGTATGAGACGGTCACGGTCGGCGCCCCGAAAGTCCGGGTTGCGCGCGCGTGATGCTCCTGTTCGCAGTCCTGATCGGGGTGCTCCTCGCGGGTCTGGCCCTGTTCGTCGGCTGGATGGTCAGAACCGCGCGGCGGTTGGACCGTCTGCACGTGCGGCGCGACCTCGCATGGCAGGGGCTCCTCGCGGCGCTCGACCGCCGGGCGCTGGTGGCGCGGACGATCGCGGCGACGCTCGGCCCGGCGGGCGCCGAGCTCGCCGGTTTGGCCCGCGCCGTGGAGTCGTCTGCGGTGGCGGGGCCTGGCCGGGAGCAATGGGAGAGCAGGCTGTCGGTCTGCCTTGCCGAGGTGGAGGCGGACACGCTCACGGCCCAGCTCGTCGAGGAGCGCTCGGACGCGGAGGCCAGAGTGCGTTTCGCCAGGTGTTTTTACAACGACGCGGTCAGGGACACCCGTGAGCTGCGCGCCAGACCTGCGGTGCGCGTCTTCAAACTCGCGGGCGGCGCCCCGCTTCCGGAGTACTTCGAGATCGTTGAAGCGGCCCCGTCCACAGCCGAATAGTTTGTCACATAAGCCCCACCAGTCACTCACGATCTGGTAACAGGGGGCCTCGATCAGCGCTTGCGGGCGCGTCGGCGGTGGAGAATTTCCAGGAAATAACACGCGTGTGAGTCACCAGTTTGTGACTCGCGCCGAAATGTACGAGTCACACGGAAATAAGTGAGGCAATGATGAAAACCAAACCCGGCACCAAAACTGCGGCACGGAACGTGCCCGCCGCGCTGCTCTTCGCATGCGTGTCGCAGGCCGCTTTCGGGTTCGCCCCGGCCTCGGCTGCTCCTGCGGGCGATCCGATCGACTCGATCCTCGTCTCCGTCGCCGACGCGAACACTGTGTTCTCCCACGATTTCACCTCCTCGCCCGTGAATTCCGCCCCGTCCGACGCGGAGAAGGCCCTCGGGAACTGCGGCAACGCTCAAGCAGCCGCGTTCGCCGACCCGTGGACCTCGTACCGTTCGGTGCACTACAGCACCTACAACAACCTCGGTCCGACGCAGCGCGTCGCGATCTACGCCGACGCGGCCACCGCGGCGAAGGCGTTCAGCAAGCTGACCGCGCAACTCGCCAGCTGCAAGTCCGCCGTTCCTGCGGCGCCGGCCAGCCAGGCTCCCGTGAGCGAGGCCCCAGCGACCAGCGCATCCCCTGCTTCGCCCAACGCCGCGCAGCCAGCCGAGCAGAGCCAGGCTTCGCAGGCTCCCGCAGCCCCTGCTCAGCAGCCGGCCGCGCAGAGCTTCACCGTTTCCGCCTCCGGCGCGGACATCGCCAAATGGGACGATTACGTGGGGTTCAGCCAAGTCTCCGGTATGCCGTACCACTGTTACCGGGAGGCGCACCAGCACGCTGCCGTCGTGTTCGAGGTCGAAACCTGCGACCTTGACGAGAACGGCTCGCTGACCTCGGCCATCGCGAACAAGATGCTCTCGCAAATCCCCGCCTGAGCGCACAGGCGGGCACGCAGGCAGGCCAGTGGGAAACCACTGGCCTGCCCGCGTTGGAAAACGTCCTTTCGAATCGGGCCGAGCCATACGATGGAGAGATGACAGCGCAGCAGACCCATCAGACTGGCACCGCCAACGTCAAACGCGGCATGGCCGAAATGCTCAAGGGCGGTGTGATCATGGACGTGGTCACGCCCGAGCAGGCGAAAATCGCCGAAGACGCGGGCGCTGTGGCCGTCATGGCGCTGGAGCGCGTCCCCGCCGACATCCGCGCCCAGGGCGGCGTGGCCAGGATGAGCGACCCGGAGATGATCGCCGGGATCATCGACGCGGTGAGCGTCCCGGTCATGGCCAAGGCGCGGATCGGCCATTTCGTGGAGGCGCAGATCTTGCAAAGCCTCGGGGTGGACTACATCGACGAGTCCGAGGTGCTGACCCCTGCGGACTACACCCACCACATCGACAAGTGGCAGTTCACCGTCCCGTTCGTGTGCGGGGCGACCAATCTCGGCGAGGCCCTGCGCCGGATCGCCGAGGGCGCGGCGATGATTCGCTCCAAGGGCGAGGCTGGCACGGGCGACGTCTCGAACGCCACGACGCATATGCGCTCGATCGGCGGTGAGATCCGGAGGCTGGCCGCTCTGGATGAGTCCGAGCTCTACGTCGCCGCGAAGGAATTGCAGGCGCCGGTCGATCTGGTCAAAGAGGTCGCGGCCGCAGGGCGGCTGCCCGTGGTGCTTTTCACAGCGGGCGGGATCGCCACGCCCGCGGACGCAGCGCTCATGCGCCAGCTCGGGGCCGAGGGCGTGTTCGTCGGCTCGGGCATCTTCAAATCCGGCGACCCGTCGGCGCGGGCGAAGGCCATCGTCGCGGCGAGCACGTACTATGACGACCCCGACATGCTCGCCAAGATTTCCCGAGGCCTCGGCGAGGCCATGGTGGGCATCACCGTGGACAGCCTTCCCGTGTCACACCGGCTCGCCGAGCGCGGCTGGTAGCCCCCGTCCGCTCAGACGAGCTTTTCCCCAGGGCCTTCGCCTGGCGGGTCGGGAAACGCGCTCGCCTCGCGGAACGCGGCTTGCAGCCCGCGCAGTCCGTCGCGGATCGGTTTGGCGTGCAGTCCCAGGTCGGGCGTGGCGGCTTGCACGAGCCCGGCGAGCGCGGTGATGAGCTTGCGCGCCTCGTCGAGGTCCACGTGCTCGCTCGCGCCGGGTTCGGCTTCGGCGAGGCCGAGCTTTTCCGCGGCGGCGCTCATCAGTAGGATGATGGCGTTGCTGACCACTTCCGCGGCGGGGATGGTCGCGAGTTCTCTGATGACCTGTGCGGGAACGTCGCCGTCGCCTGCTGGTGTCTCGGGGCTCATATCTGTTAGACTCTCACATCGAGACCTGCCCCGGAGCTTTCGGGGCGAGCAAGAGGAGTCCGCTCCCACCGCGTGGACATTGTCCGGCAGCCCAGCTGTCCAGTTCGCCGCGGTTCGTCTGAATGGTCCCACGAGGGCTGGCGTTTGCGCCGGTCTGTGGGGCTTTCTTGGCGTGGGACCTTCGTGCTCTGGTCGCGAATGTGTCCACACCTAGAGGAGGCCCCATCAGTACAGAGACCCGCATCAATGATCGCATTCGCGTGCCCGAGGTCCGTTTGGTCGGAGCTGGCGGCGAGCAAGTGGGGATCGTTCGCGTGGAGGAGGCTTTGCGGCTCGCGGTGGAAGCGGACCTGGACCTTGTGGAAGTGGCCCCTGAGGCCCGCCCCCCGGTCTGCAAGATCATGGACTATGGCAAGTTCCGCTACGAGACGGCCCAGAAAGCCCGAGAGTCGCGCAAGCACCAGCAGAACACCGTCATCAAAGAGCAGAAGCTGCGGCCGAAGATCGACGACCACGACTACGAGACCAAAAAAGGCCACGTTGTCAGGTTCTTGGACGCCGGCGCCAAGGTCAAGGTGACGATCATGTTCCGCGGCCGCGAGCAGTCCCGGCCAGAACTCGGGCATCGCCTGCTGCAGCGTCTCGGCGCGGATGTGAGCGAGCACGGCTTCGTGGAGACCGTTCCCCGTCTCGACGGGCGCAACATGACGATGATCCTGGCTCCGCACCGAGGCGCCAAGACCCGGGCGAAGGCCGCGCAGCAAGCAGCGGAGGCGAGTTCCGCAGCGACGTCTTCCGCCGCCCGCACAGAGCCCGCCCATGCCGAGCCCGACCAGGCGAACGCGCCGCAGAAAGGCGCAGAAGCCCCTTCCGCGCCAGAGGGCAACACCGCAGCGGAGTGACGCCAAGCCTTCGGAAAAACGAAACAACACAGGCGGGCGACCGCGCAAAAGGAGAGAACATGCCCAAGAACAAAACCCACTCGGGAGCGTCCAAGCGTTTCAAAGTGACCGGCTCCGGCAAGCTGGTCCGCCAGCAGGCTGGCAAGCGCCACAACCTGGAGGTCAAGCCGACGACGCTGACCCGTCGCCTGGACGGGGTCGTCGATGTCGCAGCCCCCGACGTCAAGCGCGTCAAGCGCCTGCTGGGCCGCTGAGCCCTGCCCGGCCGACGGGCTTCTCACCACCATCAACTTCTCACGGAATAGGAACACCTCATGGCACGCGTGAAACGCGCAGTCAACGCTCATAAAAAGCGTCGCACCATCCTCGAAGCTTCCAAGGGCTACCGGGGCCAGCGCTCCCGGATGTACCGCAAGGCCAAGGAGCAGCAACTCCGCTCGCTCGTCTACGCCTTCCGCGACCGCCGCGCGCGCAAGGGCGAGTTCCGCCAGTTGTGGATCACTCGCATCAACGCCGCCGCACGGGCGAACGGCCTCACCTACAACCGCTTCATCCAGGGCCTCGCCTTGGCGGGCGTCGAGGTGGACCGCAAGATCCTCGCCGAGCTCGCGGTGAACGAGCCCCAGGTCTTCGCCCAGCTTGTCGAAGCGGCGAAGGAAGCTGTGGCCGACCACTTGGTCTCGGCGCAAGCCTCCTGACTCTGTCCGAGCCGCAGGGCGCTCGCGGCCTCCTCACCGCCCAATCCAGGCGTGTGGTGGAGGCCGCGAAGCTTTTGTCCTCGCCAGGACGGCGCAAAGCTGGCGAATTCCTCGCCGAAGGGCCCAACAATGTGCGGGCCGCGATCACGACCGGCAAAGCGTTGGAGATTTTCGCGAGCGAAGCCGCCGCCCATGAGCACAGCGAGCTCATCGCTGCTGCGGGGGAGGCGGGGATCCCGGTCTGCTGTGTGGACGATCGGGCAGCGCGCAAACTCACCGACGCGGTGACCCCGGTCGGGCTTGTCGCGCGTTGCGCTTTGCTCGACTGCTCGCTGCCTCAAGCCTTGGGGCCCCAGGACGACTGGGAGAAACCCGGCCATGCCCCTCTGGTTGTCGTCTTGGTCGAGCCGAGGGACCCGGGCAATGTCGGCACGGCGCTGCGCGCGGCGCACGCTTTCGGGGCCAGCGCGTTCCTCGTCCTCGGGGACGGCGTCGACCCGCACAACCCCAAGGCCGCGCGGTCGAGCGCAGGCAGCCTTTTCGCGGTCCCCGTCGTGCGGGAGCGCGACGTCGCCGCGGCGCTCGGCCAGTTGCGCGACGCAGGGCTCCTGTTGTTCGCCACCACGGCGGACGCGGACCTCCCGCTCGACGAGGCGGAATCGCTCCTGCAACGCCCGTGCGCATGGCTCTTCGGGAACGAGGCGTCCGGTTTGCCCGAGCCGGCGGCGCAGGCCGCGGACCGTCGGATCGCAGTGCCGATGCGTCCGACACCGGGCTTCGCCCCGATAGAAAGCCTGAACCTCGCGGTCGCCGCCGGGATCTGCCTGTACGAGACTGCGCGCCAGCGCTCACGCCAGGCTCCGAGGCCGGTCGGGATCCGGTAGAGTCAGATTCAGAACCAGAAAGTGAAAGAGGAGGGCGTGTGAGCGACGAGTTGGCGGCGGCGGTGGCTGCCGCCAAAACAGCTTTCGACCAAGCCGAGGACCTGCCCGCGCTCGCCGCGGCCAAAGCGGAACACCTGGGGGAGCGCAGCGCGCTGGCGCTGGCGCGCAGATCCCTCGGCTCCCTCCCGCCCGAGGAGCGGGCCGAATCCGGCAAGGCTGTGAACGCCGCGCAGGCCGAGATCAAGGCCGCCCACAACGCGCGTCAGACGCAACTGGAAGCGGAGCGCGAGCGTTTTGTGCTCGCGGAGCAGGCCATCGACGTCACACTGCCCGCGAGCCAGATCACCCCCGGCGGCAGGCACCCCATCGACATGCTTGTGGACCGGGCCTGCGATGTCTTCGTGGGTTTGGGCTGGGAAGTCGCGGAAGGCCCGGAGCTGGAGGCGGAGCACTACAACTTCGACGCCCTCAACTTCCCGCAAGAGCATCCCACCCGGACCCCCCGCGACACGTTCTACGCGCTGGGGCCGGACGGCGGACGTTCCGGCCTCGTGCTGCGCACGCACACCTCTCCGGTGCAGGTGCGCGAGATGCTTTCGCGCCAAGTGCCGATCTATGTGATCGGGCCCGGCCGGGTGTACCGCAATGACGAGATCGACGCGACGCACGCCCCGGTCTTCCATCAGATCGAAGGCCTCGCGGTGGACAAGGGGCTCACCATGGCCCACCTGCGCGGCACGCTCGACGCGTTCGCGCAGGCGATGTTCGGCGACCGGGTGCGCTCCCGGTTCCGGCCGCATTATTTCCCGTTCACCGAGCCGTCCGCCGAGTACGACATCTGGTTCGAGCGCAAAAAGGGCGGCCCCGGCTGGATCGAGTGGGGCGGCTGCGGCATGGTGCATCCGAACGTGTTGCGCGCCGGTGGCGTCGACCCAGAGGTCTACAGCGGCTTCGCCTTCGGCATGGGGCTGGACCGCACGCTCATGCTGCGCGAGGGCCTTTCCGACTTGCGCGACATTTGGGAGGGCGACGTGCGGTTCACCGCCGCGTTCATCGGCCGTTCCGAAGGGGAGGAGTAGCCGCATGAAAGCCCCGTACTCATGGCTCGTCAAAGCGCTGTCCGAGGACAACCCAGGATTCTCGGCGAGCCCGAAGCAGCTCTCCGAGGCCCTGGTGCGGCTCGGGTTCGAAGTGGAAGACATCCACGAGCCGGCATTGGCCGGGCCGATCGTCGTCGGCAAGGTGCTCGACGTCGAGGAGCTGGCCGAGTTCAAAAAGCCGATCCGTTTCTGCACGGTCGACGTCGGCGAGGATTCCCCGCGGGGGATCGTGTGCGGGGCGACGAACTTCGCCCCGGGCGAACTCGTCGTGGTCGCTTTGCCCGGGGCGGTGCTCCCCGGCGATTTCGCCATCGCGTCGCGCAAGACGTACGGTCGCGTGTCGGACGGCATGATTTGCTCGGCAGCCGAGCTTGGCCTCAGCGGCGAGCACTCGGGGATTCTGGTGCTGCCGGACGGCACAGCCCGGCCGGGGACGGACGCTGTCCCCGCTCTCGGCCTCGCCGATGCGGTTTTCGACCTCGACATCACCCCGGACCGGGGCTACGCGCTCTCCATCCGGGGGCTCGCCAGGGATCTCGCGATCGGATTGGGCCTCGCCCACACCGACCTCGCCGCGCGAGCCGCCCACCCGCAGGCGGTCCCGTCCGCAAGCGAAGGCTGGCCGATCGCTGTGTCGGCGACGGCTCCCCTCACCGGCTACAGCGTGCTCGAACTGCATGGGATCGACCCCTCGGCGGCCTCGCCCTGGTGGATCACGTCGCTGCTCGCGAAATCCGGCTTCCGCTCGCTCGGGCTCGTCGTGGACATCACGAACCTGGTGATGATCGAGCTGGGCCAGCCCCTGCACGCGTTCGACGCGGACAAACTCTGCGGAACGGTCCAGGTGCGCGAGGCGCGGGACGGCGAGACTTTGGTCACCCTTGACGGGGTGAAGCGGGTTTTGGACGCGAAAGACCTGGTCGTCGCCGACGACTCCGGGCCGATAGCCCTGGCCGGGGTGATGGGCGGCGAGAGCACGGAAGTCAGCTCCTCGACGACGAGGGTGCTCCTTGAGGCGGCGAGTTTCGATCCGAGCCGCACCACGCACACCTCCCGCCGATTGGGCTTGGTCAGCGAGGCTTCGCGACGGTTCGAGAGGGGGGTGGACCCCTTGCTCGCTCCGGTCGCCCTCGCCCGCGCCGCCCAGCTGATCGTCAAGCTCGCGGGCGGGGAGGCGTCCCCGTTCCGCAGCGAGGTGCTGCGCAAGTCCGAGCCCACGCCGATCATCATGCCGACGGACCTGCCAGACCGCACCGCGGGCTTGTCTTATCCGCCCGGCGCCGCGCACCGCCGTCTCACCCAGCTCGGCTGCACGGTGTGGGGGGATCGAGAACTCGTCGTGTTCCCGCCGAGCTGGCGCCCGGACCTCAAACAGAAGGCCGATCTGGTCGAAGAAGTGCTCCGCTTGGAGGGCATTGACCGCATCCCGTCGCTGTTGCCGAAGGCGACGGCGGGGAAGGGCTTGCATGTGGCGCAACGGCTGCGCCGCAAGATCGGCTCGGCGCTCGCCGAGGAGGGCTTTCTGCAAGTCCCGGTGAGCCCGTTCTTCTCCAGCGCGGTCTTCGACGATTGGAATCTGCCCGAGAGCGCGGGCAGGCGCAAGACTGTGCGTCTGGCCAATCCGCAGGACTCCGCGAAGCCTGAGCTGGCGACGACGCTGATGCCGGGATTGTTGGACGTGATGGCCCGCAACATCTCCCGAGGCATGTCCGACCTCGCCGTCTTCAGCATCGCCCAGGTCGTGGGCGCGGCGCTCAAACCTGCGCCGATACCGCCGATCCGCGCCGACCGGCCCCCCTCGGTGGAAGCGTTGCGGGCTTTGTCCGAGCGCGTCCCGGTGCAGCCTGTCCACCTCGCGGTCGCGTTGTGCGGCAACCGCATCCCGCCCGGCCCGTGGGGCAAGGGCAGAGCGGTGGAGCCCTCGGACATTTTCATGGTCGGGGACATCCTCGCCAGGGCGGCCGGGGTCAAGATGACCCGCAAGACCGCGCATCACGCGCCCTGGCACCCAGGCCGGTGCGCGTACTTGCAGGCGGGGCCGTGGACGGTGGGCATTGCTGGCGAGCTGCACCCTGGGATGCTGGAGAAGGCGGGTTTGCCGCCGGGGACCTGTTTCCTGGAGTTGAATATCAGCGCGTTGGGCTCGGGCGGCTTCGAAGAGCAGCGCAGGCCGATCCCGCCGATCTCCACCTATCCGCCGGTGCGCCAGGACATCGCGGTGACCGTGGCCAAGTCCGTGCCCGCTTCGAGCGTGGAGCGCGCTTTGCGCGAGGGCGCGGGCGAGCTTCTTGAAGGCATTCGGCTCTTCGACGTGTACTCGGGGCCGCAAGCAGGGGAGGGGCGCAAGTCCCTCGCCTACGCGTTGACGTTCCGCGCCCCGGACCGGACCTTGACCGAGGACGACGCGAGCGCGGCGCGCGAAGCGGCGCTGGCAGAAGCTGTCAAGCGGTGCGGGGCTGAGCTGCGGGCGTGAGTCGCCCGCGAAACGGCGCGTCGAACTGGTCCCGCCGCTGTTGCGGCGGCCCTGTTCCCCGTATGGGACAATGTTGCCCATGAGCATTGGCACCCTGATCCTGTTGCGGCACGGCGAGAGCGAGTGGAACGCGAAGAACCTGTTCACCGGCTGGGTGGATGTCGCGTTGTCCGAGAAAGGCGTCGCGGAGGCGAAGCGCGCGGGAACGCTCATCGCCGCCTCGGGCGTTGCGCCGGATATTGTGCTGACGTCGCTTTTGCGCCGGGCGATCAACACCGCGAACCTGGCTTTGGACGTCGCAGACCGGCTGTGGATCCCCGTGGATCGGGATTGGCGGCTCAACGAGCGGCACTACGGCGCGCTGCAAGGCCTCAACAAAGCCGAGATCCGGGAGAAGTACGGCGACGAGCAGTTCATGCAGTGGCGGCGCAGCTATGACACCCCGCCTCCGCCGATCGAGCCGGGCAGCGAGTTCTCCCAAGATCTCGACCCCCGTTATGACAGCGTTGACGGCGGTCCGCTCACGGAATGCCTCGCTGATGTGGTTGCCCGGATCGTCCCGTATTTCGACCACGAGATCGCCCCGCAGCTGCGGGCGGGTCTGAATGTGCTCGTTGTGGCCCACGGCAACTCGTTGCGCGCCTTGGTCAAGCATCTCGACGGGATTTCTGATTCGGACATCGCCGAGCTCAACATACCCACGGGCATTCCGCTGCGCTACGACCTCGACGCCAGTCTGAAGCCGACGACTCCGGGCGGGGTCTACCTGGACCCGGAGGCGGCGGCGGCGGGCGCGGCGGCAGTCGCGGCCCAGGGCGCGAAGAACCACTGAGAGGCCGAACGCCAAGCCTGAAATCATGAGGAAGCCCAGGGCGGCGACGGGGAAATATGTGAAGCCGAGGCTGTGCCGCATCGCGCAACCAACGGGTTCAGCTCACGCCGAGTTTGGCTGGCCCCGCCGCCGCTGAGCGGTGGCCGCGCTTGGTGACAGGCTCATCCGGTTCGCCGTTCCTCCGGAAAAATTCGCTGTCGCTTGAGCTGGTCGAGGCCGGAATTCCTCGGCGGCGGCCCGGTCGCCTCGTCCCGAATCGCCCCCGAGGAGGGCGGTGTTCGCCCCTCGGGCCCCAGCTGAGCATGTGTTCCGCGACCGAGGCCGGTCGCACGGGCAAGTTCGGTTCCTGTTAGGATTTGTCTTTGTTCCATCATTTTGTCAAGTGTTTTTCTTGGCGTGATTGAAATCGAACATCTGATCTCTACAGAGGAGAAGGCTGTGACCACACCGCACGCCGTGTCGCTGAGCGACGACGCCGCCCGCGTCCTCGCGAACGCGACCAAGACCGTCCCCCAGCAGGCAAGCGTCACCCCGCGATGGCTGGTGCGCCTCTTGGCCTGGACTCCGGTGGAAGCGGGCATCTACCGGGTGAACAAGGTCGCGAACCCGCAGACGGTCACCGTGCAGTGCGACAACCACGACGAGTCGCCGCTCCCGCACACCTTTGTCGACTACGAGACGAACCCGAGGGAGTACCGGCTCAAAGCGGTGCAGACCATCCTCGACGTGCACACCCGCATCTCGGACCTGTACTCCAGCCCGCACGATCAGATCACCCAGCAGCTGCGGCTGACCATCGAGGCGATCAAGGAGCATCAAGAGGGCGAGCTCATCAACAGCCCGGAGTACGGCCTGATCGCGAACACCGCGCCCGACCAGAAGATCTCCACGCTCAGCGGCCCGCCCACCCCGGACGACCTCGACCGGCTCATCGCCAAGGTCTGGAAGGAGCCCGGCTTCTTCCTGGCCCACCCCGAGGCGATCGGCGCGTTCGGCAGGGAGTGCACCCGACGAGGCGTGCCGCCCGCAACGGTGAGCCTCTTCGGCTCTCAATTCATCACTTGGCGCGGCCTTCCGATCATCCCGTCCGACAAGGTGCCGGTGCGCAACGGCAAGTCGAAGATCCTGCTTCTGCGCACCGGCGAAGCCCGCCAGGGCGTCGTGGGCCTGTTCCAGCCGGGGCTGACGGGGGAGCAGGGCATGGGCCTGTCCGTCCGCTTCATGGGGATCGACCGCAGCGCGATCGCCTCGTACCTGGTTTCCCTGTACTGCTCGCTCGCCGTCTTGACCGATGACGCGCTCGCGGTGCTCGACGATGTGGAGGTCGGAAAGTTCCATGACTACGCCCCCAAGTACCTCAAGCTCTGACGGCTGGCTTCCGGACGAGGCGACGCTGAACCGTCTGGCGGCTGAGTTCTTCACGGCGCTGCCGGGCGCCAGTCCCGCGGCGGCGCCAGGGGAGCTCTCTGTCACCGACGCGGCGGTTCCGCATGTTCCCGCAGCGGCTCCGACCGCGCCGGGCGGCGCGCCTGGGTTCTCGGCGCCCGCATTCCCGGCGCCTGCATTCTCGCCGGAACTTCCTGAGCCGGCGCTCGGCGCGCTGGGCTTCTCGCCTGCCCGCGCCACCGCGCCGGTCACCCCGCCCGCGCAGGCCCTTCCCGCGTCGTACGGGCCGGTCGACGTCCCCTCCGCTTCGGCGCCGCAGTTCTACTTCATCGAAGAGATCTCCCGCGCGTTGCCGCCGCTCGCCCCGATAGCTCCAGCCGTTCCCGTCTCGCCGCATTTCGTGGACCTCGCCAAAGGTTTTGGCGAGCCGGCGCCAGGCGAGGGGAGTCCGGCCTGGGGCGGCCCGCCTGGCGGCGTCCTGCCCCCGTCGCCCGCCGGCTTCGACGTTCGGGGCGTCCGCGCGGATTTCCCGATTCTCGCCGAGCGTGTCAACGGGCATCCGCTCATTTGGTTCGACAACGCGGCCACCACGCAGAAGCCGCAAGCGGTGATCGACCGGCTCGCGTACTACTACGCGCACGAGAACTCGAACATCCACCGCAGCGCGCACACGCTCGCGGCCCGGTCGACGGACGCGTACGAGAAGGCCCGGCAGACCGTCGCCCGGTTCATCGGAGCGGGCTCCACAGAGCAAATCGTGTTCGCGCGCGGGACCACGGAGGCGATCAACCTGGTCGCGGCCTCCTGGGGCCGCAAGCACTTGCGCGAAGGCGACGAGATCATCCTTTCGAATCTCGAGCACCACGCGAACATCGTCCCGTGGCAGCTGGTCGCGCAGCAGACCGGCGCGCTCATCAAAGTGATCCCGGTGGACGAGCGCGGCGAGCTCCTGCTCGGCGAATACCAGAATCTTCTTTCCGACCGCACCAAACTCGTCTCGGTCACACATGTGTCCAACGCGCTCGGCACGGTGACGCCGATCGCTGCCATCGTGGACGCCGCCCACCGAGCAGGCGCGAAAGTGCTGATCGACGGCGCCCAGTCGGTCGCGCACGCTTCGGTGGACGTGTCCTCGCTCGACGCTGACTTCTTCGTGTTCTCCGGGCACAAAATCTACGGCCCGACCGGGATCGGCGTGCTGTACGGCAAACGCGAGGTTCTGGAGGACATGCCCCCGTACCAGGGCGGCGGCAACATGATCGCGGACGTGACGTTCGAGCGCAGCGTCTTCCAGCCGCCGCCGGGCCGCTTCGAAGCGGGCACCGGCAATATCGCCGACGCGGTCGGCCTTGGCGAGGCGTTGGAGTATGTGGAGCGGATCGGGCTTCGCGCCATCGCGGCTTACGAGCACGAGCTGCTGGAGCGGGCGACCGCCGAGATGCTGCAGATCCCTGGTTTGCGGCTTTTCGGCACCGCGCCAGAGAAGGCCAGCGTCCTCTCGTTCACTCTTGCGGGGTACACCCCCGTCCAGGTCGGCCAGGCGCTCAACGATCTCGGGATCGCGGTGCGGGCCGGGCACCACTGCGCGCAGCCGATTCTGCGCCGCTTCGGTGTGGAGACCACGGTTCGGGCCTCGCTCGCTTTCTACAACACTCTGGACGAGGTGGACTATTTCGTCGCGGCGTTGCGCCGGTTGGCCGCTGATTCGGGCAAGCGGTAGCGTCGAAATGCCTCCGTGGCGAACGGGGGAGCGCCGTTTCGTCGCGGCGTTGCGCCGGTTGGCCGCGGATTCGGGCAAGCGGTAGCGCCTGGCCGTTCCGGTTCACGCGGCCAGGTGTTTTCCCAACCACACAAGCTCGTCGGGCAGATGCGCCCCCCAGAAAGCCCCGTCGTGCCCCCCTGGGGAAAAGCCCCCCTCTGGTTTGCTCTCCAAACCGGAGATGAACGAGCGGGTGGCCGACGCGAACGGATCGGACTCGCCGATGTCGATCCGCAGCGGGATCCGCGACAGCGCTGGGCGCAGTTCGAAGCCGCTGTTGCGTTCGTGGTCCTCGGCCGAGTCGAATGCTCCCGGCGCGGTTGCGGAACCTGGAAGCCAGAGCGCGGGGCTGGCCGCGCAGATCGCGGCGGCGCGTTCCGGCCCGAGGAGCGCCCCGATCCGCAGCGCCCCGAAGCCGCCCATGGAAATGCCGTGCAAGGCCACCTTCGAGGTGTCGAGCCCGCGTTCGCCGAGCAGCGGGATCAGCTCCTGGATGACCATCTGGGCCGCGTCTTCGCCGGTGGCCCGAGGATGGAAGTACGTGCCCTCGCCCATCTTGCCGCCGTCAACGCCCACCACGGCGAAGGGGCGGTCACCCGCGGCAGCGGCTGTGGCCGCGGCGCCGGCGAAATCGAAGGCGAAGACCTCGGTGTGGTCCCCGCCCAGACCGTGCAAGTGGATCACCGGGCGCACCGGGCCGCTCGCGCCTTGCGGGCGCAAGATCGCCCAACCGGTGTTCCTGCCGTTGCGGAACTTCGACGGGAAACTGCCAGTTTCCACGTCGGCGGGGTCGGCGACGGCGTGGCAGCCGGCCCATCCGAGCACACCGGCCGCAGCCGCGGCCGCGCCGGTGGCGAAGAGTTGGCGACGCGAAAACCGCCCCGGTTTCTGGTTGTGGAAAGTGGTGTGCGGCATAGGATCAAGTTTCTGTGATCGGGTCGAGTACGATGCTGGGGATGGATCAACACAGCGTAGTCGGTGGGTCGGAGAACGGCGCGAGCGCGCACCTGCGCGGGACGGGCCGCATGCGGTTTTTGCCGCTCGTGGCAGCAGGTTTCCTGCTGGCTGGGTGCCAGCCAGACCTGCCGCACGCGGACATGGGAAAGCGCGTGGAAGTCATCGCGCACGAGGGAGGCCGGGGGCTGTACTACGAGGAGTCCCTCGGCGCCTTCCAGAACGCGTTGGACGTGGGCGTGGACGCGCTCGACCTCGACGTGGTCACCGCGAAAGCCCAGGGTGAGCAAGGGGAGCCGGGGTACAACCGCCCGGCGCCGCTCGTGTGGAACGCCTTTGCGGCCGATGCCGCCAAATGCTCCGGACCGGGCGTCGGGCAACCGCTCAAGGATCTCACCTTCGCCCAAGTCTTCCTTCTGCATTGCGATAAAGCCTCTTCTCGCTTCCCCGGGCAAAAGGCGGACGCCGGCAATAAAATCGCCCTCCTCGGCCAGGTCTTCGACCTCGTCGACCGCACATCGAAATTCGCCTTCGACGTGCAGGTCCGCACCGTGCCGAACGACAGCGCGTCGCCCACTCCGGAACAGGCGACGAGCGCAGTCGTGTCTGAGGCGTTCAACCGCCACCGGGAAGGACAAGTGCGGATCAAGAGTTTCGACTGGCGCAACCTTGAGATCGCCAGACAACAGAACTCGAAGATTCAGCTGGTCGCCATGTACGACGAGCGGACGTTCTTCGCCGGCAGCCCCTGGATGGGCACAGTGGACTACAACACTGTGGGCGGCGACCCGGTCAAAGCCGCGCAGCAGCTCGGCGCCATGGGGATATCACCCTGCTACACCACGGCGGGGTGCGCGGGAGAGGACGAACCAGGCCCCGGCTCGCCGCTGATGGACAAGGCTCTTGTCGATCGGGCGCACGCGGCTGGCCTCAAGGTCTTCCCGTGGACGGTCAACGACAAAAAAGCCATGTCGGACCTCATCGACATGGGCGTCGACGGCATCGTCACCGACTACCCGGACCGCCTTCGCGACGTGCTGCGGTCGAAGGGGCTCGACGTTCCGCAGGCGTACAAGCCGCCGTTCCATCAGACATTGCAGAAAAACCCGCCGGGCCTGGACAACTGACGCGCTCCTCGGCGCGCTGACACATCACAGGCGTGCTTGAGGACAGGCGGGCTCCAGGAAATCTGTGCCGCGCGACCAGTCGGCGAGAGCCCCGGTCGTGCGGGGCGCGTGAAAATTTTCATGAAATGCCAAGGCGCTGTGCGGCGTCGCCGGCGAGGCGCTTCGCTTCCGGGCAGTCGATCTGGCCGCCGACGACGATGTACACGGGTTGTTCGGCGTTTCGGGCCGTGGCTGCGGCCGATGCGGCAGGAGACGAAGGGGCGGGCGAGGCTCCTGCGTCGGGCGCTTTCACATAGGCCGTGCAGCGCGGACCGGAGGAAGACTTGGCTTTCGCCGAGGAACTGGTCGGCGCGGGCGCCCGCTTGCTCACAGCGCCCGAAGCCTTGGGCCGCGTCGGCGACGGCTGCGACGCGGCGATCAGTTGGGCGAGGGGAAGCGCCGCCGGGTCCGCCCACACCTGGGCGTCGCCCTGCGTGCTCGCCGGGAACTTGCTGACCGCGTTCTCGGGGAGCCGGTGGAACTCCACCCATAACGAGCGTTCTTCCGGCAAGGTCACCAAGCCGCAGCGGTACGCCTCGGTGTCCGCGAAATCCACCACGGCCTTGTGCGCGTCGGCGACGACGGCGCACGGGTCCGCGTCCAAGATCTTCGCCGAAGCGGCGCGCACCGGGAGGCTGGCGGGTTTCGTTTGCGCGATGGCGGTGGCCACGGAGTTCGCCAGCCCGCAAGGATGATCGTGCCGTTCGGCGCGGACCTGGATCTTCGCGTCGGGGATATCTCTGGGAGCGCCCGGATACTTGGCGAGCCCAGAGTCGAAGAAGAAGGAGCACGTCGCCGAGTCGCCGGAACGGCCCTGGTAGACGGTGAGCCCGTGGATTTGGAAGTATTCCTCCCCAGCGCTACGGTCGGCGTCGGGGACCAGGCTGACCGTCACACGCTCCCCAGGGCCGTCGTCGGCGAACGAGAGCGCGCACGAGGCGAGAGCATCGCTCGGCTCCGCGCCCACGAGTGGCGGCTGCGCCGCGCCGAGCTCGTCCTTGGGCGCCAGGGCGCACGGATCGACCCTGCGGATGGCCCGAAGCATGAGGAGCCTTGACTGCGCGATGCCGTCAAGGTCCTTCGCGTACGCGGGCACGCCGCCCGCGAACAAGGCTGAGGGGTCCGTCCTCGTCCGGCTCGATGTGGTCGGTCCGGCAGGGTCGGATCCGCACGCCGCGAGCAGTATGACGACGGGCAGGATGCGCCAGCTTTTGTTCATGCCCGCGGTGTTTGGCGCGCTTTGAACTCTTTGCGCCGCCGGTGCAGGATCGGTTCGGTGTAGCCGCTCGGCTGCTCCCGGCCTTTGAGGATCAGCTCCCGCGCTGCTTGGAAGGCGATGTTGGAGTCGAAGTCCGCTGCCAACGGCCGGTAGGCGGGGTCGTTCGCGTTCTGGCTGTCCACCACGGCGGCCATCCGTTTGAGGCTCTGGTCGACCTGCTCCTCGGTGATCACCCCGTGGTGCAGCCAGTTCGCCAGCGTCTGGCTCGAAATGCGCAGCGTCGCGCGGTCCTCCATGAGGCCGATGTTGTGGATGTCAGGCACCTTCGAGCAGCCGACGCCGTGGTCGATCCAGCGGACCACGTATCCGAGGATGGACTGGCAGTTCTCATCGACCTGCTCCTGCAGCGCGGCCTCGCCGAGCTTCGCCGGGTCGCCCAGCGGCAAGGTGAGCAAATCCTCGATCGGACCAGGGGCGCGCTTGGCGATCTCGTCTTGGCGGCGGAACACGTCCACCTCGTGGTAGTGCAGCGCGTGCAAGGTCGCCGCGGTCGGCGAGGGAACCCATGCGGTGGTCGCGCCGGCGCGCGGATGCGCGATCTTTTGCTCGACCATCGCGGCCATCAGATCCGGCATCGCCCACATGCCCTTGCCGATCTGCGCGTGGTGCGCGAGCCCGGCGTGCAAGGAGACGTCGACGTTGTGGTCCTCGTAGGCGTTGTACCACTTCTGGGCCTTCTGCTGGCCTTTGGGGACCACGGGGCCAGCTTCAATGCTGGTGTGGATCTCGTCGCCGGTGCGGTCGAGGAAGCCGGTGTTCACGAACGCGAGCCGCTCACGGGCGGCGTGGAGGGCGGCTTTGAGGTTCGCCGAGGTGCGGCGCTCCTCATCCATCACACCGACCTTGATGGTGTTCTTCGGCAAGCCCAAAAGGGCTTCGACCTTTTCGAACAGCTGGACGGCGAAGGCGACTTCGGCTGGGCCGTGCATCTTCGGCTTCACGATGTAGATCGACCCGGCCCGCGAATTGCGCCACGGGTTGTCCGCTTTGATGCCGTGCAGGCCGACCAGCGAAGTGACCAGCGCGTCGAGGATGCCCTCCGGCACTTCCCGGCCCTGCGGGTCCAGCACCGCGTCAATGGTCATCAGGTGCCCGACGTTGCGGATGAACAGGAGCGAGCGGCCAGGCAGAACCAGCTGCCCCCCGTCCGGGCCCGTGTAGGAGCGGTCCGGGTTCAAGGCGCGCGTGAACGAGCTGTCTCCTTTGACGACGGTTTCGGTCAGCGTGCCGTTGTTCAGGCCCAGCCAGTTCCGGTAGCCGAGGACTTTGTCCTCGGCGTCCACGGCGGCCACCGAGTCCTCAAGGTCCACGATGGTGGTGATGGCCGATTCGAGCAGCACGTCCTTCACGCCTGCCGGGTCGGACTGGCCGACCGGGCTTTGCGGGTCGATCTGGATTTCGGCGTGCAGGCCGTTGTGGGCCAGCAGCACCGCTGTCGGAGAAGCGGCCTCGCCGACCCAGCCGGCGAGGCTCTCAGGCTCTGCGAGGCCGGCCTCGTGCCCGTCCGCCGTGGTCACGATCAGCTTGCCGCCCTGGATCGTGTACCGGGTGGAGCCGATGTGGCTGCCCTCTTCGAGCGGGGCGATGGTGTCGAGCGCCTTGCGCGCGTAGGCGATCACCTTCGCGCCGCGCGCCGGGTTGTACGCCTTGCCCTTGGTCGCGCCGTCGTCCTCGCTGATCACGTCGGTGCCGTAGAGCGCGTCATAGAGAGAGCCCCACCGCGCGTTCGCGGCGTTGAGCGCGTATCGGGCGTTGAGCAAGGGCACCACGAGCTGCGGGCCGTTGGTGTGCGCGATCTCCGAGTCCACGTTCTCCGTGGTCACGGAGAAATCCTCGGGCTCCGCGTCAAGGTAGCCGATCTCACGGAGGAATTCGATGTATTCGGCTGTTTGGAAGTCGCCGCGCCGCGCGCGGTGCCATTCGTCAATGGCGCTCTGCAGCTCGTCGCGGCGGGCCAGGAGCTCCTTGTTGCGGGGACTGAGCTCGGTCAGGATCTCGGCGAAGCCGGACCAGTAGGCCGCCGGGTCCACGCCTGTGCCCGGGATCGCCTCGTCGTTCACAAAGTCGTAGAGCTCTTTGGCGACCTGGAAACCGTGGACATTGACCCGTTCAGACATGGACGACCTTCCTCTTGTTTCTTCAGAACGTGTCCATGTTAGTCCGACCTGTTGCGATCATTCCGACCGGCCGAGCGAGTTCTTCGGGCCGTCCATCAAACCCCGCACGAGGTCCTCGAGCGACGCGAGGCCGACGACCTGGTTCTGCTCGTTCACCACGAGAGCCAACTGGGTCGATTTCGCCATCATCACGGTGAGCGCGTCATCGACGCCTAAGGACCCGGACACCCGAGGCAGGGGGCGCAATTGGGGGCCGAGATCGTCCGCCGAGCCAGCGTCGCTCGTCATGAGCGGCAACGCGTCTTTCAGATGCACATAGCCGACGAACTGGTGCGAGCTGTGTTGGTGTGTTCCCGGGTTCTCCTGGTGGTGGGCGGCCGCGTGGAGTTCGGAGGTTTCTGCTCGTCGAACCGGGCCGTGTTGGTGTGTTCCCGGCTTCTCCTGGTGGTGGGCGGGCGCGTGGAGTCCGGAGGCTTCTGCCCGTCGAACCGGGAATCGGGAAAACCCGGTTCGGGCGACGGCTTCCTCGATCTGCGCCGCCGTGGGCCCTGCCACACCGCCCCCAGGGACCGGACGGGCGGCGAGGCTCACAACACGGTCCAGCGGGATGGCGACTTCGGCGAGCACGCGCTCGCCGATGGACAGCAGACGGGTGAGCCTGCGGTGCTCCTCTTCGTCCAAAAGGCCCACCTTGCGGGATTCGCGAATCATCGCGCCGAGTTCGGCCACCGAGACCGCGCTGTCGAACTCCGCTTTCGGCTCGACGCCGAGCATGCGCACAATCAAGGAGGCGGTCTTTTGGAACGCCCACGTCACAGGGGCTGTTATCCGCACCCAGGCGGAAAGCAGCCCGGAAAGGAGCATCGCCGCCCGCTCCGGCCCGGAGAGGGCGAGGTTCTTGGGCACCATCTCGCCGAACAGGACATGGACCGAGGCGACCAGCGCCAAAGAAAGCAGCAGCGCGACCGGGTGGGCGATGAATTCCGGGGCGCGGGTCAGCACGGCGATCTTGTCGAAGGCCGCGGCGAACATGGGCTCTGCGATCCAGCCGAGGACCAGCGAGGCGAGTGTGACGCCGAGCTGCGCCCCGGTGATGAGCGCGGGGAGCCTGGCTCCGATGGCGATCACTTCCTCGGCGGCGCGGCTGCCTTGGGCGGCGAGGGTTTGCAGCCGGTCTTTGCGCGCGGAGATCAACGCGAACTCCGCGGCGACGAACAACCCGTTGACCGCGATGAGCGTGACGAAGCCGATGAGACCGAGGATCATGGCGCTGCGCCTTCCCCCTCGGTCCGGCGTTCGCCGACCCAAAGCCGGGCGATGCGCCTGCCGTCCATTTCCAGCACCCGGGCACACCAGGAAGAAGGCGCGAGAAGGCTCTCGTCCTCCTCGTCGGAATGGATGCGGGGCAGCTGCGCCTCGTCGCCGACTTCGGGGATGCGCCCGAGGACATGCAGCATGAGGCCCGCTATGGTCTCGAAGTCCCCAGGCGGGCAGCGGTAGCCCGTCGCCTCGTCGAGCTCGTCGGGCCGCAGAAGGCCCGAACAGATCCAACCCGCTGCGCCGTCATGGGGATCGACCGGTTGGATCGGGAGCTCTTCATCGGCGTCGTGCTCGTCGGTGACTTCGCCGACGATCTCCTCGATCACGTCTTCCAGGGTGACGATGCCAGCGGTGCCGCCGTATTCGTCGACCACCCACACCACCTGCATGCTCTCCCGTCGCAACTGTGTCATCAGGGCGTCGCCGTCCAGGGTCGCGGGGACAGAGGAGACCGGGCGGGCCAGGCCCCCCAGGAGCTGCGCGCCGCGTCGCTCCTTCGGGATGTCGACCGCCTGGCGGACGTGCGCGAAACCCAATGCGTCGTCAAGGTCCGCGGCCTGTTCGCTGCTGCCTGCGGGAAGAATGGGGAATCGGGAGTGCCCGGTGGCTGCCGAGGTGAGCAAAAGATCGTCCACGGTGTTGTCGGCCAAGAGCGCGACAATCCGCGAGCGCGGGGTCATCACCTCCTCTGCCCGGCGTTCCCCGAATCGCAGCGAACGGTCGATGAGCTGGGCCTCGTCCCGCTCCAGCGCGCCGTGGTCGGCTGAGTTGCGCACGAGGACCACCAACTCGCTCGGCGTGCGCGCCGAGCGCAGCTCCTCGGCTGGCTCGACACCGAAGCTGCGCACCACGGTGTTCGCGGCGTGGTTGAGCCCTCGGATCACCGGGGCGAAGAGCAAGGAGAATTGGACTTGGAACGGCGCGGTCGTGCGTCCGAGGGTCAAAGGTTTCGCTATGGCCAAATACTTCGGCACGAGTTCGCCGAGGACCATGGACAGACATGTGGCCATGACAAGGGCAGCCGCTGAGAGCACCGCCGCCTCGGCGGACGCGGGGACGATCGTCCTGATCGCGGGGCCCAGCACCGCCGCGAGCACCGGCTCGGCGAGATAGCCGGTGGCGAGGGTGGTGAGGGTGATGCCGAGCTGCGCGCCGGAGAGTTGGAACGACAGGTGGCGGTGCGCCCGGAGCAAAGCTTTGGCCCGTCGGTCCTTGCGCAGCCGGAAATCAGTCTCGACCCTGCCCCGTTCCAACGTCGTGAGGGCGTACTCGGCCGCGACGAACAACGCGGTGCCCGCGGTGAGGGCGAGGAATCCGAGGATGCTGAGAACCTGCGTCAAGAAATGCGGCATCGTGGTCAGCCCGGCGCTCAAGCCGCGATCTGCGGCGGCGCTGCGCTCCTAGCGCAGTCTGCCCGTCCTTCGCCCGCGCCTCGGTGTTGTCGCGGCGCGCGTTGGGCGTCCTCCGCGTGCTTCATCGGGCGTGCGGAAAGCCTCTCGCGCACGCCCGTACTTCGGTACGGGTCACTCACACGGAGGATACTAGCAAAGGCGCGGCGGTCAGCCCTTGACTTCTGAGCCGTCCGCGCTCCAAAGGGTGTGCCACTTGCCCTCGTCGTCGACGCGGGCGTAGGTGTGGGAACCGAAGTAGTCGCGCAGGCCCTGGATGAGCGAGGCGGGCAGGCGTTTCGCGCGCAGGCCGTCGTAGTAGGCGAGCGTGCTGGAGAACGACGGCGCGGGGATGCCGAGTCCGACAGCGGTCGAGACCACCTTGCGCCAAGAGCCGAGCGCTTTCTCCACGGCGTCGGTGAAGTACGGGGCGAGCAGCAGGTTCGGCAGGTCAGGATCGGTGTCGTAGGCCTCTTTGATCTTGTTGAGGAAGCGCGCCCGGATGATGCAGCCGCCGCGCCAGATCGTGGCGAGGTCGCCGGGCTTGACGCCCCAGCCGTGCTCGTCGCTGCCTGCTTTGATCTGGTCGAAGCCCTGGGCGTAGGCGACGATCTTGGAGGCGAAAAGCGCTTGGCGCACATCCTCGACGAATCCCTCGGTGTCCGGCTTCTCGGCGAGCGGGCCCGAAGTCAGGCGCACGGCGGCCTTGCGCTGCGCCCGGGAGCCCGAGAGCGCGCGGGCGAACACGGCTTCGGCGATGCCGGTGACGGGGATGCCGAGGTCCAACGCGGATTGCACGGTCCAGCGGCCGGTGCCTTTTTGCTCGGCCTCGTCCACGATCACGTCGACGAGCGGCTTGCCGGTCCGAGGGTCTTTGTGGCTGAGCACCTCGGCGGTGATCTCGATGAGATAGCTCTCGAGGTCGGTGGTGTTCCACTCGCGGAAGATGTCGGCGATCTGGTCGGCCGAGAGGTCCAGGACGTCCTTGAGCAGTTGGTAGGCCTCTGCGATGACCTGCATGTCCGAATACTCGATGCCGTTGTGCACCATCTTCACAAAGTGCCCTGCCCCGTCCGGCCCGATGTGGGTGCAGCAGGGGACGCCGTCGACGTGCGCGGAGATCGACTCAAGGAGCGGGCCGAGCGACTTGTACGACTCCGCGGGCCCGCCCGGCATGATCGACGGCCCTTCCAGGGCGCCGACTTCGCCGCCGGAAACACCCATTCCGACAAAGTGCAGGCCGCGCTCGCGCAGCGCCGCTTCGCGCCGGACCGTGTCGGTGAACAAGGAGTTGCCGCCGTCGATGATGATGTCGCCTTGCTCCATCTCCTCGGCGAGCTGTTCGATGACGGCGTCGGTGGCCGCCCCGGCTTGGACCATGATGAGCGCCCGGCGCGGACGCTCGAGCGCGTCCAGGAATTCGCGGATGGTCTCGGTGCGCACGAAAGAGCCTTCCGACCCGTGGGCCTGCAAAAGCGCGTCGGTGCGTCCGGGGCTGCGGTTGTGCAGGGCCACGGTGTGGCCGTGCCGAGCGAGGTTTCGGGCGAGGTTGGCGCCCATCACGCCGAGTCCGGTGACGCCGATTTGTGCTTTGCCTGGGGGGATGCTCACCTTGTCCACCCTAGCGTGTTTTCTTTTGCGCGGTTTTGCCAGGGGATCTTTTTCCGACGGCTCAGCGCAGCAGGCGGGAGAGCTCTTCCAGCCACGGCACTGCCAAGGCGATTGTCGGGAAGACAAGGACGACGAACGCCGCCAGATAGGCGGTGGCCGAAACCAACGGGGCGCGGTTCGAGCTGCAGAGCCGGTTCACCCTTGCCAGCGTGAACTCGCCGCCAGCGGCGATTGCCCCGGCGGGGGCGGCGGTGTCGGCGAGGGCGACGAGCGCTCTGGCCACCGGGGCCGCGCCGACCACCGCGCGGGCATGGTCGTCGGCCAGCATTTCGACGAGCATGCGGACGCTGGTGAGCGCCGCCCCGGAGCGGACGAATCGGGGAAAGGCCTGGTAGATAGCGGTGAACGCCTCCAGCAGGAGGTCGTGCCGGGCCCGCAGATGCGCCCGCTCATGACTGATCACCGCTTCGAGCTCGTGCGGTTCGAGCGAGTCGACCGTCCCGTGGCTGAGCACCAGGCGATGCCGGATGCCCGGCAGGCAATACGCGAACCGTTCCTCGGCGGCGAGCAGCCGCAGGTCTTCTTCTGCGTGCTGGGGGATGCGGCGGTCGCTGGTGAGCAGGTCCACAAGCATGCGATGGCGGGACCGGCGGGCGCGCAAGGTGACTGAGAGCCGGACCGCGGCGTAGATGAGCCTGCCCCCGATCAGCACCGTCAGCGCGAACACAGCCACGCAGAACGCCCACATCGGCCAGCCCAAAGCCCTGATCTGGGCGTCGACGTCTTGGGTCGGCCGCCCGTCGGGCCCAGGCAGGAGCAGTCGGCTCGCGATGGCGAGCCCGCAGCTGAAAGCTGAGAACACGGCGGCAATGGCCACTGCTTGCCAGAGCACGAGCCCCGCGCGCGGGGCTCGCTGGGGCCAACGCGACACCGCGAGCCACGCCGGGATCGGTCCGGCGAGCACGAGGGCGAGAACCCCGAAGGCGAAGGCTGTCACCGTCCGGCCACTCCGTTGGCGAACGGCGGGTCCGGCTCCTGCTCCAAGCGCAGCGCCTCGCGCATGGCGCGGGCCTCGACAGGGCTCACTTGCCCGATGAACCGGACCAGCGCGGCGGTGCGCACGCTGGAATCCGGAGCTTGGCCGAGCGCGTCCACCAGCAGCGCCGCCACCAGGTCTTCGCGGGGTTGGGCGGGGGAGTACCGGTGCGCGCGGTCTTCCCGCCGCTGGATCACGAGGCGTTTGCGGGCGAGGCGTTGCAGCACGGTCATCACCGTGGTGTACGCCAGGTCGCGATCTGCCGCGAGGTTCTCATGCACCTGACGCACTGTGAGAGGCGAGGGGGAAGCCCACAATTGCTCCATGACCGCGCGTTCCAGTTCGCCGAGACCGTTCATAACTGCAGTATATCCTACCTACTTGACAACCAAGGTTAGCCTTACCTATAGTAGATCTCGCCGGACGGAGCCGAGGGCTGCGGCAAGGTTCGGACTCAAGTTGGTGGCCCACCGCGCTGGTGGTCGGTGGGCCACCAACTTTTTTCTTTTCTCCAGCCCGACCCCTCTTTTCCCGGCGCTCCCGCTACCATGATCCGCATGGCCGAACTCGACCCGGATATGTTGTCAGCGCTGAAGCTGGACGCCCCGACGGGGTTCAACAAGATTCTCGGGTTGCGCTATCTCGAAGCGACCGGGGCGCGGGTGAGCGCGGAACTCGCTGTGACGGAGGACCACCTCCAGCCGCACGGCATCGTGCACGGCGGGGTCTACGCCGCGATTGTGGAGGAGCTGCCCAGCGTGGGCGGGACCTACTGGCTCGCGGGCAAAGGGTATTGTGTCGGAGTTCACAACGCCACCGACTTCTTTCGCCCGACCCGGACGGGGGCGACTTTGCTGGCCAAAGCGGTCCCGGTGCATCAGGGCAAAAGCCAACAGGTGTGGCGGGTGGAGATCTTCGGCCAGCAGGACAAGCTCACAGCGGCCGGCGAGCTGCGCGTGCACAACGTCTATTTCCCGGAGAACGAGAACCCGTGCGCCTGACTCCCCACGAACAGGAGCGCCTGCTGCTCTCCTACGCCGCCGAATTGGCCCGGCGCAGACAGGCTCGCGGCCTCAAGCTCAACTATCCTGAAGCGGTCGCGCTCATCACGGACCACGTCCTCGAGGGCGCTCGCGACGGCCGCACCGTCGCCGAACTCATGGACTCCGGCCGAGGCGTGCTCGCCCCGGAGGACGTCATGGAAGGGGTGCCGGAGATGCTGCACGACGTGCAGGTCGAGGCCACATTCCCGGATGGGACCAAGCTCGTGACGGTGCACCACCCCATAGGGTAGGCGCTCGGCGAAGGCAGGTTCCCCGACCACGAGGCGGGGCCGCCCGCCCGGCGCGGGCAGGTCTCCCCAGCAGGAACCGAATCCACCTGAAACAGAGGAACGCCCTGTTCAGTACAGTCATTCGCATGATCCCAGGCGAAATACGCGGCACTGGCGGCTACACCCCCAGTTACATCGAGCTGAACGAGGGCCGCCCGTCGATTCCGTTCGATGTGTGCAACACCGGCGACCGGCCCGTCCAGGTCGGCAGCCATGTGCATTTTTCCCAAGCCAACGCTGCCCTGCAGTTCGACCGCGAGCTCGCGCATGGGCTGCGGCTGGACATCCCCGCCGGAACCGCGGTGCGCTTCGAGCCAGGACTGGTCAAGCAAGTTTTCCTGACCCCGCTCGGCGGCGCTCGGCATGTGCCGGGCCTGAGCCTCGCGCCGCCGGGCGACCTTGGCCCGGAAGTGCCGGTCCAGGTCAAAAACGGGAGCGTCCAGTGAGCCGTATCGAGCGCCTTCGTTACGTTGGGCTCTACGGTCCGACCGTCGGGGACCGCATCCGGCTCGCGGACACGGACCTGTTCGTCGAAGTCACCGAGGACCTGTGCGGCGGCCCCGGCAAAGCGGGCGACGAGGCGGTGTTCGGCGGCGGGAAAGTCTTGCGCGAGTCGATGGGGCAAGGGCGCGCCACCCGAGCCGAAGGCGCCCCGGACACGGTCATCACCGGCGCGGTGGTGTTGGACTGGTGGGGAGTGGTCAAAGCCGACGTCGGCATCCGGGACGGGCGTATTGCCGCCCTGGGCAAAGCCGGCAATCCGGACACGATGCACGGTGTGCACCCGGACCTCGTCGTCGGCCCGAGCACCGAGGTGATCTCTGGGAACGGCAAGATCCTCACGGCGGGCGGGATCGACTGCCATGTGCATTTCATCTGCCCCCAGATCATCCCCGAAGCCCTCGGCTCAGGACTGACGACCCTCATCGGCGGCGGCACGGGCCCCGCGGAGGGCTCGAAGGCGACCACGGTGACCCCCGGCGAATGGCATCTCGCGCGGATGCTGGAGGCGTTGGACGGGGAGCCGATGAACTTCGTCCTCCTCGGCAAAGGTTCGACCGTTTCTGAAGAGGGCATGTGGGAGCAGCTGCGCGCCGGGGCCTGCGGATTCAAAATCCACGAGGACTGGGGCGCGACCCCGGCCGCGATTGACGCGTGCCTGCGCGTCGCGGACCAGTCGGGCGTGCAGGTGGCTTTGCACACCGACACCCTCAACGAGCTCGGCTACATCGCGGACACCCTCGCCGCGATCCGAGGCCGGTGCATCCACACCTATCACACCGAGGGCGCGGGAGGCGGGCACGCGCCGGACATCATCACTGTCGCCTCGCAACCGAATGTGCTGCCGAGTTCGACGAACCCCACCCGGCCCCACACGGTCAACACGATTGACGAGCACCTGGACATGCTCATGGTCTGCCACCACCTCAACCCGGCGATCCCCGAGGACCTCGCGTTCGCCGAAAGCCGCATCCGGCCGTCCACCATCGCCGCCGAGGACCTGCTGCACGATCTTGGCGCGATCTCCATGATCGGAAGCGACGCGCAGGCCATGGGCAGAGTCGGGGAAGTCATCATCCGAACCTGGCAGAGCGCGCACATGATGAAATTGCGGCGCGGCGCGCTCCCCGGCGACGGGATGGCCGACAACAACCGCGCCCGCCGGTACATCGCCAAGTACACGATCTGCCCGGCCATCGCGCACGGACTCGACCATGAGATCGGCAGCGTCGAAGTGGGCAAGCTCGCCGACCTGGTGCTCTGGGACACGGCGTTCTTCGGCGTGCGCCCGCATCTGGTGCTCAAAGGGGGAGCGATCGCTTTGGCGCAGATGGGAGACGCGAACGCCTCTATCCCGACCCCGCAGCCCGTGTTGCCCAGGCCGATGTTCGGAGCCTCCGCCGCCGCTGCGGCCGCGACTTCGGCGCACTTCGTCGCGGAGGCCGCCGTTCAGGCGGGACTCGCCGACCGGCTCGCGGTGCGGCGGCGGTTGGTCGCGGCGAAGGACGTGCGCGCGGTGCGCAAGGAAGACCTCAAGCTCAACGAGGCGATGCCAGACATCCAGGTGGACCCGGACACCTTCACGGTGCGGGTGGACGGCGAGGTCTTCGAGGAACAGCCCGCAGCCGTGCTGCCCATGGCGCAGCGGTATTTCTTGTTCTGAACTGGGCGCCCATGAAATCTGTTTCCGCCCTTCTGCTCGCGCTCGCGGACTCGCGCCTGCCGACCGGCGCGCACGCGCACTCCGGTTCGATGGAAGAGGCCATCGCCTCGGGCGTGGTCGTCGATCTGGACAGCGCTGAGGCGTTCCTTGTGCGCAAGACGAAGACGACGAGCCTGACCGGCGCGTCCATCGCCGCGCATCTTGTGGCCGGGCATTGCGATCTGCCGGGGGCCGAACGCATCGCGGACGCGCGGACGCCTTCGCCCGCCGCGCGGGACGCCTCTCGGGAACAGGGCCGAGGCCTGGCCCGCTTGGCCAAGACGAGTTGGCCGGGCTTTGACACAACAGAGCTGCCGCACCGACCGCACCTCACCACGGTGCTCGGGGCGCTCGGGCGTCATCTCGGGTTGGCGCCAGGCGACGTGGCCGGGCTCTTCGTGTACACGGCGATGAGCGCAGCCGCGACAGCGGCCCAACGCCTGCTCGCCCTGGACCCCTCGCTCATGGCGGCGGCCACATTGCGCCTCTCGGCGCTGTGCGACGAGACGGCCGAGCGCGCGGCGGAAGCCTTGCACGAGCTCTCCGACCCGCTCGGCGACATCCTCGCCGAGCGCCACGAGCTCAGAGATCAGGCGCTTTTCCGCTCGTGAGGCTCTTGCAGAACCTGACAGCGGGGACGAATCGCAACCCTGCGCTGGCGCAGTGCTCAGCCAGCGCAGTAGGTGGTCACCAGGGCGCAGTCCTGAGCACCGGCCTTGCAGGCGTCGAGCACGCGGATTTCGCGTTCGTCGGTTTCGTCGTCGCCGCCGAGCTCTGTGAAGAACTGCGCTTCGCGGACCTCTTTGCCGTCGTCGCCTTTGGCGGCTTTCATGCCCTTGGCGACAGTCGCGCAGGTGTCGGTGAAGCTCGTGACGATCATGCAGTCCGCAGCGCCGTTTCGGGCGCAGATCTCCTTGGCGAAGCCCTCTTCGATTCTGCGGGTGGCAGGACCGCTGATGGTGCCGATGCTGCCAGTGCTGGGCGAAACAGCGATGGCCGCGCTCCAGTTGTCGTGATCTGAAGCGTTCGCAGCGGCCGTCGCGAACGGGGCGAAAGCGAGAACGGCGGCGGCGATGGCGGTGTTCAACAGTCTCATAGCGAGGATAATAAGGGCGCAGACGCGCTTGTGCGAACCGAACTGTGTTCCGCCCGAGAGAATGCAACATATTTTCAACAAACGAGCTCTTTTCCCGCGAAAAATTTCTCCGACCGGGTCCGCGTCCACGCAGGCACAGCCGCAGCGGGTACCGTGATCGGGTGAGCTACGCTTCGGCCTTCCAGGGAATCCGACCCAGTCCTGTCTTTCTCGGCGTCCTCGCCGCCACAGCGCTCGGCGGGGCGCTCGCGTGGTTCGGCGACCCTGGCGAACCGCTGTCGAAACTCGGGGCCTTCGTCTTCGTCCTCGCCGGATGGCTCGTCACGCTGTGCCTGCACGAGTTCGGCCACGCGTTCGCCGCGTGGCGCTTCGGCGACCACGATGTGGCGATCAAGGGCTACCTCGACCTTGACATCCGCCGTTACACCGATCCGCTCAACTCGCTCGTGATCCCGTTGGTGATTATTCTGATCGGCGGCATCGGGCTTCCTGGGGCTGCGGTGTATTTGGACACCCAATGGATGCAGAAGAAAAAGCGCACCATCGTCTCCTTGGCGGGTCCTGGGGCGAATCTGCTGGCCGCCGTGGTGCTTTTGGGGGCGGGCGCTCTCGGCGGCGGCGTGCCTCTGTTCCGCCAAACGCTCGGGGGAGCGGACGGCGAGCTTGTGTTCGGCTCGGGGCATCTGGTGTTTTGGGGCGCTGTGGAGTTCCTCGGGCTTTTGCAGGTCTTCGCTTTGGTCATCAATCTCCTCCCGATCCCCGGACTCGACGGTTACGGCGCGATCGAGCCGTGGCTCTCGTATGAGACGCAGCGAAAGCTGTACCCCGTCCGGCAATGGGCGTTTCTCGTCCTCTTCCTGGTCTTGCTCATGCCGAACCCGTTGGGATCGCTCATCCGAGAGCTGGTGTGGTCGGTGTTCGGCCTGTTGGGCGGCAATCAGCTCCTCGCCGTGCTCGGGCAGAGCTTCGCATTGCCCTGGCAACGCTGAGCGGCGCCCGCCAGCTTTGGGCCAAAGGCGGGGCCCGCGTCGGCGTGCGATGATTCTGCTGGGCGGATGAGCAGCCTCAGGCTTTCCTGCGCGGCTTCTTCCGTGTGTCGCAGCGAGGAATTCGACCTCGGCGCGTTCCTGGAAAGGATCGGCCACACCCCGAACGCGGAGCCGACGCTCAGCACGCCGCGCCCCCTCCAATCGGCGTATGCGACGAGCGTCCCGTGGAAGAACGTCGACATGTTCCTCGGCAGGCTCGCAACTCTTTCGAAGCCCGGAAGG
>JGI2924J29684_1078430_pt1 | contig 50176 bp, 55 predicted proteins | sample BenlonsequencITS_FD_29684 | JGI IMG/M metagenome (IMG submission 29684) | reverse complement strand
AACCTCTCTGACAGCTTTATTAGTATACGATATCTTTACTGTCATTGTCAACTCTTTTTTTACTTTTTTTGTACTTTTTTACAATTTTGTTGGAAACGGCTTAAAGTGACAGATTTTAAAAGTAAAAAAGATATTTTCACCTCCAAATTAAAAGAGGATTTTAGAATACTTATTAATAAAATATTGAATAGGGGATAAAACTAACAATATAGTTTGAGCATCTGTTTGCGATGCAAGTTTTTTTCGGACATTTAAACGAGGGGATTACACCGTTTATTTGCCCATGAGAGGTCTTTAAACACCTGCATAAGGTTTTCTTATTCTGATGACCTTATTGTCTCTGAGAAAACTTTATAAACGCATCAGAAGAGGCTTCTGTGTTATTGTTTTGCTCAGCTTAAAAGCGGGGGGTGTTCACCTCATAATACAACAAAACGCCTGCTTATAAAAAGTTTCTATAGCTTAGATACCTTTCATAAACAAGCGTTACATATTAACAATATGATGAGTGTTCCCGCTAGGAAAAATCCTAGCGGTAGACCAGAGCTAGACTAAGAATAATCTCTCGATTACTCCATCATCATAACACTCAACAAAATTGATAAAAATTAAACTAATTCAATAATTGCCATTGGAGCAGCATCTCCACGGCGTGGTTCTGTTTTAAGAATACGAGTGTATCCACCGTTACGTTCTGCATAACGAGGTGCAATTTCTGAGAAAAGTTTTTGAAGAGCTGTCGTTGATGTGTATTTATCGGTAGCTTCATCATAATTTTCTGATGCGATTTCGTTACGAACGTATGCAGCTGCTTGGCGACGAGCATGAAGATCACCACGTTTACCAAGAGTAATCATTTTTTCAACTGTTTTACGGATTTCTTTTGCACGTGCTTCTGTCGTTACAATTGATTCGTTGATCAAAAGATCTGTCGTCAAATCACGAAGCATTGCTTTACGTTGTGAGCTAGTGCGTCCTAGTTTACGGTAAGCCATTTTGTCCTCCTATATTATTTATCGTTTTTTAGTCCGAGACCTAAGTCAGCAAGTTTAACCTTAACTTCTTCAAGGCTCTTACGTCCAAGATTACGGACTTTCATCATTTCAGGCTCAGATTTTTCTGTTAAATCGAAGACAGTGTTAATGCCTGCACGTTTTAAACAGTTATATGAGCGTACGGATAAATCAAGCTCCTCGATGGTGCGGTCAAGTACCTTTTCATCGTTCACTTTTTCAGTTTCTTTCATTACTTCGGTAGCTTTTGCAACCTCTGTTAAATCAGTAAACAGGTTTAAGTGTTCGATCAAAACTCGAGCAGATAGACCTAAAGCATCTTCAGGAATAATTGTTCCGTTTGTCATGATTTCAATCGTTAATTTATCAAAGCCATCATTGCTACCTACACGGGCAGGTTCAACTTGATAATTAACTTTTTTAACTGGCGTATAGATTGAATCTACTGCCAATGTACCCACAGGTGCATCATCTTTTTTGTTGCCTTCTGCTGGCACATAACCACGTTTTTTAGCAACAGTCATTGTTGCACGTAGAGAATGTCCTTCAGCGATTGTAAAAAGATAATGATCCGGGTTAACAAGTTCGATATCACTGTCAGTAAGAATATCACCAGCTGTTACCTCTGCTGGTCCTTCTACTTCAAGTTCGATAATCTTTTCGTCTTCGACGTATGATTTCACAGCAAGTCCCTTAACATTAAGGATAATTTGCATGACATCTTCACGTACACCTGGGATTGTATCAAATTCGTGTAGTACTCCATCAATTTTAATTGATGTTACTGCTGCACCTGGAAGTGAAGACAAGAGTACACGACGAAGAGAATTACCTAGAGTTGTTCCGTAGCCACGTTCAAGTGGTTCGATGACAAATCTACCGTAATCTTTATTTTCATCAATTTTTGTTATTATTGGTTTTTCAAACTCAATCATTTTTTCACCCCTCGAAACGAAACTTGTGTACTATTTGTTATATGATTATACACGACGACGTTTTGGAGGACGAGCACCATTATGTGGCACAGGGGTCACATCACGAATTGCAGTTACTTCAAGACCTGCAGCTGCTAGAGCACGAATAGCTGATTCACGACCTGAACCAGGACCTTTTACAGTCACTTCAACAGTTTTTAGTCCGTGTTCTTGTGCAGATTTTGCAGCAGCTTCTGCAGCCATTTGAGCAGCAAATGGAGTAGATTTACGAGAACCTTTGAAACCAAGAGCACCAGCTGATGACCATGCAAGAGCATTACCATGCACATCTGTAATCATAACAATAGTGTTATTAAATGTAGCGTGAATGTGTGCAACACCAGATTCGATGTCCTTTTTCACACGACGTTTACGTGTTGGTTTAGCCAATTGTTTTACCTCCTATTTTATTTTTTCTTACCTGCAATCGCAACAGCTTTCCCTTTACGAGTGCGAGCATTGTTTTTAGTATTTTGTCCACGGACAGGAAGTCCACGACGATGACGGATTCCACGGTATGAACCGATTTCCATCAAACGTTTAATGTTCATGTTTACTTCACGTCGAAGGTCACCTTCAACTTTGATTGCATCCACTTCACGACGGATAGCATCTTCTTGATCTGATGTTAAATCTTTAACACGGATATCTTCAGAAATACCTGCAGCTGCTAAGATTTTTTTAGATGTTGCAAGACCAATTCCGTAAACATAAGTAAGTGAAATTACTACGCGTTTATCATTTGGAATATCAACTCCAGCAATACGAGCCATTTTTTCTCCTTTCTATTTTATCCTTGACGTTGTTTGTGTTTTGGATTTGTCGGACAAATTACCATAACACGACCATTACGGCGAATAACTTTACAGTATTCGCAAATTGGTTTAACCGATGGTCTTACCTTCATGTTTTAATCCCTCCAATTATTTCGATTATTTAAAGCGGTATGTGATGCGTCCACGTGTCAAGTCATAAGGACTCATTTCTACTGTAACACGGTCACCTACTAAAATACGAATGTAATTTTTGCGGATTTTTCCTGATACAGTTGCTAGAATTTGATGTCCATTTTCCAATTCAACAGTAAACATTGCATTTGGCATCGTTTCTACTACTTTGCCTTCAATTTCAATCACGTCTTCTTTTGCCACGCAAAAGTACCCCCTAAATTTCGATTTGATGTCCTCTGAGCACAGAGGTAACAATTATAAGTCAGACTAAACTAGTATATCATTACTAATCTACTTATGCAAGTAGATTTGTATAATTTATTTGAGTTCTAGCAACGCTTTTTCAACATCTGCAAAAACGTCTGTTATTTCTTGATTACCTTCAATATCTGTAACAAGACCAAGCTTACGATAGTGTTCAAGAATAGGTTCTCCTTGAGCCATATTGACGTCCAAACGACGTTTAACAGTTTCAGGCTTATCATCTTCACGTTGATAGTAATCTTCTTCTTTATAATCTACTGGTGGGTTGAACACTTTATGGAACGTTTCACCAGTTTTACGATTGATAATACGACCACTCAAACGCTCTACAAGACATGATGGATCCACTTTAATATTAATAACACCATCTAAGCGGAGTCCTAGTTCTTCAAGTGTTGCATCTAAGGCGTGTGCTTGTTCAATAGTACGTGGATACCCATCAAGCAAAAAACCTTTTTCTGCGATATCATCCTCAGCTAAGCGCTCTTTTACAATCCCGTTTGTGACTTCATCAGGAACCAATTCACCTTTATCAATATAACTTTTAGCTAAACGTCCCATTTCGGTTTGATTAGCCATTGCGGCGCGGAACATATCCCCTGTTGAGATGTGAGCAATACCAAATTCTTCAACAATCTTAGCTGCTTGGGTCCCTTTACCAGCTCCCGGCAAACCCATGATTAAAAGATTCATCTTTTCCTCCTCTTTTAAAATAAATACATAGTAGGAAATTATTTTCCTTGGTTTTTGTTTTCAAATGGCAACAAGAAATCGTTTGATGATAACCAAGTCTTATTGTCATTTAAAAACAAAATAGAAGGTTGACAATGTCAACCTGTATTCTATTCTGCTGTATTCATAAATCCGACATATTTTCTCTTTAGAAGATATCCCTCAAGCTGTTTCATACCTTCGATACCAGTTGAAATCAAAATGAGCAAACTAGTTCCACCTAAAGCAATACTAGAAGAAAGGTTGAGAGCTTGTTGTGCTGCTATTGGCGCTAAAGAGATAAATGCTAAGAAGATAGCTCCTACGGTTGCTAGTTTTTTTAGCAATGCGGACATAAATTGTTCTGTCTCACGTCCAGGGCGAACACTTGGTATATATGAGGAATTCTTCTGAAGATTTTCTGCTGTCTTCTCAGGATTAACTTGTACAAAGGTATAGAAGAATGAGAACAATATAATCAACAAGGCGTAAACTATCATTCCGACTGGAGTTTGATAATTAAAAATTTCTTGCAAACGGTTTAACCACGGTAAATCTCTACCATTTTGAACAAAAGGAATAATCGTACTTGGGATAGTTGTAATCGAGCTAGCAAAGATAACGGGAATAACGCCGGCTGGATTTACTTTTAATGGAAGATATGAACTTGTAGGTGCACCTTGCATTAGCTTTGTGTATTGGATTGGAATTTTATATTCCGCTTGTTGGACATATGTTGTAAAGAAAACAATAGCAAGAACAGCTATGATTAAAATCCCAACAATGAGATAAGACGAGTGTAAATCACTTGCCTTAACATTTACAAAATAGTCTTCACGAATTGTTGCAATTGCACTTGGAATAGACGAAATAATACCCGCAAAGATAATCATTGATACGCCATTACCAAATCCTTTATCTGTGATTTGTTCTCCAAGCCAGGTAACAATAACGCTACCTGTTGTCAGTAATGCCCCGATCAGTAAATATGTTTTGATGTCTGGTGTCTTAACAAGTGCAACGTTCGACAAAGTATTAAACCCTGCAGTGATACCAATGGATTGGGCAAAAGCCAAAACAAGTGAAATATAGCGCGTCGCTTGATTTAATTTACGACGTCCAACCTCACCTTGTTTGCCCCACTCAACAAACTTAGGTAAAATATCCATCTGCAATAACTGAACAACGATAGAAGCAGTAATATATGGGCTAACCCCCATTGAAAATACTGAGAAATTTCTCATCGCATTACCACTAACTAAGTTTAACATATTTAAGAAAGGGAGTTCACTTAATTGCTCTAAGCTCTTGGCATTTACACCAGGTACGGTAATATGTGTCCCAATTCGGAATACAAGAATGATAAATATAGTAAAGAAAATTTTATTCCGTACAGTCTTTATCTTTAACGCGTCTTTTAGTATTTTTAAGAACATAATGAGTATCCCCTCATTAGATGACTTCGATTGAACCACCTTTAGCAATAATAGCTGCTTCAGCAGATTTTGAGAACTTAGCTGCTTTTACAGTCAATTTTTTAGTCAATTCACCGTTACCAAGCACTTTAACGCCTGATTTTTCAGCTCGGACAATACCAGCATCTTTTAAAATAGCCGGAGTCACTTCTGTACCATCATCAAAAACATTCAGTTGATCAAGATTCACAAGTGCATATTCTTTAGTATTAATATTTGTAAAGCCACGTTTTGGAATACGACGGAACAATGGTGTTTGTCCACCTTCAAAACCTAAACGTACACCGCCACCGCTACGAGCTTTTTGACCTTTTTGACCGCGACCAGATGTTTTACCATTACCTGATGATGTCCCACGACCAACACGGTTACGTACTTTACGTGAGCCTTCAGCAGCTTTTAATTCATGAAGTTTCATTTTTTCTCCTTTTTTTGTAAAATGCTAGCGCCTCTATGAGGGAAAAGGACTCCCTATAGAAACTCGCCTATACATTAATGATACTTAAGTTATCCAAAATAACTTAATACAGATACGCACTAACCGACTACTGTTTGTTGCCAAAAAGCAAACTACAAGAGTCGGTTTTGTGCTCGTTTTTAATTATGAAATCAGAGATTTCACAGTTATAACTTATTTAACATCTTCAACGGTAACCAAGTGAGAAATAGCTGTCACCATACCACGGATAGCAGCATTATCTTCTTTGACTACTGAAGAGTTTAATTTACCAAGTCCAAGAGCAACAACAGTTTTACGTTGTTCTGGCTTACGTCCGATAGGAGACTTAGTCAAAGTAATTTTAATTTGAGCCATGATGATCCCCTTTCTTATGCTAAGTCAGAAACTGAGATGCCACGAAGTGCGGCAACTTCTTCTGCACGTTTAAGTTGTTTCAATCCTTCAACAGTTGCACGAACAATGTTGATTGGAGTGTTTGAACCAAGAGATTTTGAAGTAATATCAGCAACACCTGCTAATTCGATGACGGCACGAACTGCACCACCAGCAGCAACTCCAGAACCTTCTACAGCTGGTTTCAATAATACTTTAGCTCCACCGAAGTTAGTGTAAACTTCGTGAGGGATTGTTGTACCAACCATTGGTACTTCGATCATGTTTTTCTTAGCAGCTTCAACTGCTTTACGGATAGCTTCTGGAACTTCTTGAGCTTTACCAGTACCAAATCCAACACGACCATTTCCATCACCAACAACTACAAGAGCTGCAAAGCGAAGACGACGTCCACCTTTAACAACTTTTGTAACGCGGTTAATCGCAACAACGCGTTCTTCAAGTTCAACTGCATTATCTTTAAATGCCATTATTTTGTGTCCTCCCTATTAGAATTTCAATCCGTTTTCACGAGCTGCATCAGCCAAGGCTTTAACACGTCCGTGATAGAGATATCCACCGCGGTCAAACACCACTTCAGAAATACCTTTAGCCACTGCACGTTCAGCAACAAGTTTGCCGACTACAACGGCTTGTTCTGTTTTTGTTCCTTTAGAAACGTCTTTATCAAGAGTTGATGCACTTGCGAGCGTTACACCCGCTACGTCATCAATAACTTGAGCGTAGATGCCTGTATTAGAACGGAATACGTTCAAACGTGGGCGATCAGCAGTTCCAGAGAGTTTACCGCGGACGCGACGGTGGCGTTTTTGGCGGATTTTGTTTTTATCTGGTTTCGAAATCACAATTTTCACCTCTTAATTTTAATCAATTTGTCTCATTGACAAGTTGTCGATTGAACTTATCGAGCATGTTAAGGTGCAATACTTCCCATACCCGACTAAGAACATTATTTACCTGTTTTACCTTCTTTAAGGCGTACGTATTCACCAACGTAACGGATCCCTTTGCCTTTGTAAGGCTCTGGTGAACGCAAGCTACGGATGTAAGCAGCTGTTTGACCAACAACTTCTTTGTTGATTCCTTCAACTGAGATTGAAGTTGGGTTAGCAACAGTGAAAGTAATTCCTTCTGGAGCTTCAACTTCGTCTTGGTGAGATTTACCTACTGAAAGGACAAGTTTAGTACCTTGAAGTTGAGCACGGTAACCGACACCCTTCATTTCAAGATCTTTTTTGAAACCTTCAGAAACACCTACAACCATGTTATTCAAGTTAGCACGGGTTGTACCATGGATTGTTTTCATTTCTTTTGAGTCGTTAGGACGTACAACTGTGATTTCAGTCCCTTCAACTTTGATTTCAATATTTTTGTTGAACTCACGAGTGAGTTCGCCTTTAGGGCCTTTAACAGTAATAACATTGTTGTTATTTGTTAATTCAACGCCTGCAGGCATAGTAATTACTTTATTACCAATACGTGACATGTTTATTTTCTCCTGTTAAATTGTCAAGCCGCATAGCGACTAGTTTTCACGGGGGTTTGATAGAATGATATACTTCAATTTATATTTCAAAATTGAACACGAGCTGTGGTCTGTGTGAAAAAGATAAATCTTCCTTGAGTGTAAACACGCTACGTCAGATTTCCTATTTTCACTTTGTCCACGACGCTCTTAGTATCTTAAATTACCAAACGTAAGCGATCACTTCTCCACCAACATTCTTTTGGCGAGCTTCTTTGTCAGTCAAAAGACCTTCTGATGTTGAAATGATTGCAATTCCAAGTCCGTTAAGAACTTTAGGCATGTCATCACGTTTTGCGTAAACGCGAAGACCTGGTTTTGAAATACGTTTTAAGTTAGTGATAACACGTTCACCATTTTTTCCGTATTTTAAGAACACACGAATGATGCCTTGTTTATCATCTTCGATAACTTCAACATTTTTTACAAAACCTTCACGTTTAAGAATCTCAGCAATCCCTTTTTTAATGTTTGAAGCAGGTACTTCTAACACTTCGTGTTTTACTTGATTAGCATTACGGATACGTGTTAAAAAGTCTGCAATTGGGTCAGTCATAACCATTTTTTATATTCTCCTCTTACTAGCAGTTTGATGCTATCACTTACTAGTTAATGTTGTCCTTAAAGGACTTTGGTATCAGCTTATGCTCACACCGTTTTAATTAAGCACAAGACTTAATCTGAAGAACAAATTAAGTTTTGTGTCATATTTTTACCAAGAAGCTTTGACAACACCTGGAATTTGACCTTTGTAAGCCAATTCACGGAAGCAAACACGACAAAGTTTAAACTTGCGGTAAACTGAATGTGGACGTCCACATTTTTCACAGCGAGTATAAGCTTGTGTAGAGTGTTTTGCAGGACGTTTGTTCTTAGCAATCATAGATTTTTTAGCCAATTTATTTACCCCCTATTATTTTGCAAAAGGCATTCCAAGGCCCTTAAGCAATTCACGTGATTCTTCGTCAGTATTTGCAGTAGTGACGATTACAATATCAAGACCACGTACTTTATCAACATCATCAAAGCTGATTTCTGGGAAGATAAGTTGTTCTTTCACACCGAGAGTGTAGTTTCCGCGTCCATCAAACGATTTTGTTGGAACGCCATGGAAGTCACGTACACGAGGAAGTGAAACGCTAACCAATTTGTCTAGGAATTCGTACATACGTTCGCCACGGAGGGTAACTTTTGCACCGATCGCTACACCTTCACGAAGACGGAAGCCAGCGATTGATTTCTTAGCTTTAGTAATAAGTGGTTTTTGACCTGAGATAAGTGCTAATTCAGCTGCAGCTTTCTCTAGGTTTTTTGCGTTGGATACAGCATCACCAACACCCATATTGAGAACAATTTTCTCAACTTTTGGCACAGCCATAACTGATGTGTAATTGAATTTCTCTGTCAACGCAGGAATTACTTCGTTAGTATATTTTTCTTTTAAACGATTTGCCATTATGCTTCTCCTTTCCTTCGTGATTAATCAAGCACTTCGCCTGATTTTTTGCTGTAACGTACTTTTTTACCGTCAACAACTTTATAACCAATACGTCCAGCTACACCATTTTTATCTAATACTTGAACATTAGAGACATGGATAGGTGCTTCTTTTTCGACGATAGCTCCTTGAGGATTTTCAGTGTTAGGTTTTTGGTGTTTTTTAATCATTCCAACACCTTCAACAATAACTTTGTTAACTTTTGGAAGTGCTTTAAGAACTACAGCTTCAGTGCCTTTGTCCTTGCCAGCAATTACGCGAACTTTGTCGCCTTTTTTTACAAACATTCTGGTTTCTCCTATTATTTCTTACGCCCCGATGGGCACCCTAGGAAAACCTAGGGGACTACGTTTGTTAATCTGAGATTAAAGTACTTCTGGTGCAAGTGATACGATCTTCATGTAGCCACCCTCACGCAATTCGCGTGCAACTGGGCCAAAGATACGAGTTCCGCGAGGAGTTTTATCATCACGGATGATTACAGCAGCATTGTCGTCAAATTTGATGTATGAACCGTCTGGACGGCGTGCACCAGTTTTTGTACGAACGATAACAGCTTTAACCACATCACCTTTTTTAACTGCTCCACCAGGAGTAGCTTGTTTTACAGAAGCAACGATTACGTCACCGATGTTAGCGAATTTACGTCCTGAACCACCAAGTACTTTGATAGTCAAGATCTCACGAGCACCGCTATTATCAGCAACTTTCAAGCGAGTTTCTTGTTGAATCATTTCAATTTTCTCCTTTTAGTTTGATTAGATAATAACAGCTTTTTCCACTACTTCCACAAGACGGAAACGTTTTGTAGCTGAAAGTGGGCGAGTTTCCATGATACGAACGATATCGCCTTCTTTAGCAACGTTGTTTTCGTCATGTGCTTTATATTTTTTAGAATAGTTGATACGTTTACCATAGACTGGGTGGTTACGTTTAGTTTCAACTACAACTGTGATTGTTTTGTCCATCTTGTCAGACACTACGCGTCCGTAAAGAGTTTTACGTTGATTACGTTCCATTTAGAATTTCTCCTTTCCCAATCTATTATTTCATTTCTGATTGCACAGTTTTAACACGTGCAATTTGTTTCTTAACTTCGTCAAGGCGAGCAGTCTTTTCAAGTTGACCTGCTGCAGCTTGGAAACGAAGATCAAACAATTCTTTTTTGAGTTCGTTTTCTTTCTTAGCAAGTTCTTCTTGAGACAATCCACGAAGCTCTTTAACAAAATCTTTAATTTCTTGAAGTTTCATGTCTTCTCCTTATTCTGCTTCACGTTTTACGAATTTGCACTTAACTGGTAATTTGTGGCTAGCAAGACGTAATGCTTCGCGAGCAATTTCTTCAGAAACACCAGCAATTTCAAACATCACTTTACCACGTTTAACTGGTGCTACCCAACCTTCAGGTGCCCCTTTACCAGAACCCATACGTACACCGATAGCTTTTGCAGTGTATGATTTGTGTGGGAAGATTTTAATCCAAACTTTACCACCACGTTTCATGTAACGAGTCATCGCAATACGGGCAGCTTCGATTTGACGGTTTGTAATCCAGTGGCTAGTTGTGGCTTGAAGTCCGTATTCACCGAATGAAACTTCTTTACCACCTTTAGCCTCACCGCGCATTTTTCCACGGAATTCGCGACGGTGTTTAACACGTTTAGGTACTAACATTTGTTATTTGCCTCCTTTAGTGTTTTTACGAGCTGGAAGAACTTCTCCACGGTAAATCCAAACTTTAACGCCAAGTTTACCATAAGTTGTGTCAGCTTCTTCCCAAGCATAGTCGATATCAGCGCGAAGCGTGTGAAGTGGAACAGTTCCTTCTGAATAACCTTCAGCACGAGCGATATCAGCACCGTTCAAACGACCAGAAACTTGAGTTTTAATCCCTTTAGCTCCTGCACGCATTGTACGTTGGATTGCTTGTTTTTGAGCACGACGGAAAGCAACACGTTGCTCAAGTTGACGAGCAATGTTTTCACCAACAAGGTGAGCATCTAAATCAGGTTGTTTGATTTCGATGATGTTGATGTGTACTTGTTTTCCAGTTAATTTGTTAAGTTGACCACGAAGAGCGTCAACGTTTGCGCCACCTTTACCGATAACCATACCTGGTTTAGCAGTGTGAAGTGAAACAATAACTTTGTTTACTGCACGTTCAATTTCAATAGTTGAAACTGATGCGTCAGCTAATTCTTTATTAATGAATTTACGGATTGCAAGATCTTCATGAAGGTAATCCGCGTATTCTTTTTCAGCATACCATTTCGCATCCCAGTCACGGATGATTCCGACACGCATACCAATTGGATGTACTTTTTGACCCACGATTTTACCTCCTTATTTTTCTGATACAACTACAGTTACGTGAGTTGTACGTTTGTTGATTGGTGAAGCTGAACCTTTCGCACGTGGACGGAAACGTTTCATTGTTGGTCCTTCGTTAGCGAATGTTTCAGATACTACCAAGTTTGCTTTTTCCAAACCAAAGTTGTTTTCTGCGTTAGCAATTGCTGAGTTAAGAGTTTTCTCAATAACACGAGCTGCTTTGTTTGGAGTGAATTTTAAGATTGCGATTGCGTCAGCAACTTTCTTACCACGGATAAGATCAAGTACTAAACGTGTTTTACGAGGTGAAACACGCACTGTACGAGCCATTGCTTTAGCTGAAGTAATTTCTGCCATTGTGTCCTCCTCCTATTAACGACGTGTTTTCTTGTCGTCAGCTGCGTGACCTTTGTAAGTACGCGTTGGTGCAAATTCACCAAGTTTGTGACCTACCATGTCTTCTTGGATGTAAACAGGTACATGTTTACGTCCGTCATAAACTGCGATTGTATATCCGATGAAACTTGGGAAAATCGTTGAACGACGTGACCAAGTTTTGATTACTTTTTTCTTTTCGTCGTTTGCTTGAGCTTCAACTTTTTTCATCAAATGCTCATCGACGAAAGGTCCTTTTTTAAGACTACGTCCCATTTTGTAGTTTTCTCCTTTAAATAATGTACCACAGCGGCTTGAATTCAAGAGCAAGACTCCAAACTCTACCGAGTTGGCGGAATAAATAGCAAAGCTATTGTAACGCTATTTCAGCAAGTTTTTAGCAACTTACTAAAATTATTTTTCGTTACGACGACGAACGATAAGTTTGTCTGATTTAGCTTTCTTGTTACGAGTTTTAAGACCAAGCGCTGGTTTACCCCATGGAGTTGATGGCGCTTTACGTCCAACTGGTGCTTTACCTTCACCACCACCGTGTGGGTGATCGTTAGGGTTCATTACAGAACCACGAACTGTTGGGCGGATACCTTTCCAACGGCTACGTCCTGCTTTACCAATGTTAACAAGTGATTGTTGTTCGTTACCAACAGTACCGATAGTTGCACGGCATGTACCAAGAATCATACGAACTTCGCCTGATTGAAGACGAACAAGAACGTATTTACCTTCTTGACCAAGTACTTGAGCAGAAGCTCCAGCTGCACGAACAAGTTCTCCACCTTTACCAGGTTTCAACTCAATATTGTGAACAACTGTACCGACAGGAATGTTTGCTAATGGAAGTGCGTTACCAACTTTGATATCTGCATCTGGACCAGAAACAATACGTTGACCTACTTCAAGACCTTTAGGTGCAATGATGTAAGCTTTCACACCGTCAGTGTAATGTACAAGTGCGATGTTTGCAGTACGGTTTGGATCGTATTCGATTGTTTTAACAACTGCTTCAACGCCATCTTTGTTACGTTTGAAGTCGATCAAACGGTAATGACGTTTGTGTCCACCACCTTGGTGACGAACTGTGATGCGACCATTGTTGTTACGACCAGCTTTGCTCTTAAGAGAAACAAGCAATGATTTCTCAGGCGTGCTTGTTGTGATTTCCGCGAAATCCAAAGAAGTCATGTTACGACGGCCATTTGTCGTTGGTTTATAAACTTTAATACCCACGTTATTTCCTCCTTAGATTATTCAGCTTCAGCTGCGAACAACTCGATTGCTTTAGAATCAGCTGTAAGAGTGATGATAGCTTTTTTAGTTTTTGAAGTGAAACCTGTGTAACGACCAACGCGTTTTGCTTTTGGTTTAACGTTAACAGTGTTTACACTTGCAACTTTAACTCCGTCAAAAGCAGCTTCAACAGCTTGTTTGATCAAAAGTTTGTGTGCACGAGTATCAACTTCGAAAGTGTATTTGCCTGCTTCAAGAGCAATCATTGACTTCTCAGTGATAACTGGTTTTTTGATTACGTCGTACAAATTCATTATGCAAGAACCTCCTCAATTGTAGAGATTGCTTCTTTAGTAACAAGAAGTTTGTCTGCGTTCACGATATCAAGAACACTTGCAGTTGCTGCAGTTGCAACAGTTACGTTTGGAAGGTTACGTGCAGAAAGTGCTGCAAATTCATTTCCTTCTTCAACAAGAACAAGTACTTTTGTATCAATGCTAAGAGCTGAAAGCACTTTTGCAAATTCAGCAGTTTTTGGTGCTGCAAATGAAAGGCCTTCTACAGCTACAAATTTATCTTCAGCAACTTTTGCTGAGTAAACTGATTTCAACGCAAGGCGACGAACTTTTTGTGGAAGTTTGTATCCGTATGAACGGGGAGTTGGTCCAAAGACAACACCACCACCACGCCATTGTGGTGAGCGGATAGAACCTTGACGAGCGCGTCCAGTTCCTTTTTGACGCCATGGTTTACGTCCACCACCTGATACTGCTGAACGGTTTTTAACCGCATGAGTACCTTGGCGAAGGCTAGCGCGTTGGCTAATTACAACATCAAAAACAACTGATTCGTTTGGTTCGATACCGAAGATAGCGTCGTTTAATTCAACTGAGCTAACTTCTTTACCAGTTTGGTCAAATAGTTTTACGTTTGCCATTTTAACTGTTTTCTCCTTTCTTATTATTTAGCAGCTTTAACTGCTGACTTGATAGTGATAAGAGATTTCTTAGCACCTGGTACGTTACCTTTAACAAGGATAACGTTCTTTTCTGGGATAACTTGTACAATTTCAAGGTTTTGAACTGTTACACGGTTACCACCCATACGTCCTGCCAAGCGTTTGTTTTTGAAAACGCGGTTAGGCGCAACAGGTCCCATAGAACCTGGGCGACGATGGTAACGAGAACCGTGAGCCATAGGACCACGTGATTGACCATGGCGTTTGATAACACCTTGGAAACCTTTACCTTTTGATATCCCTGTGACGTCAACAACATCACCAGCTTCAAATTGTTCTACAGATAATTCTGCACCAACTTCTAAGCCTTCAATGTTTTTGAATTCACGAATGAAGCGCTTAGGAGCTGTGTTTGCTTTTGCAACATGGCCTTTGGCAGGTTTGTTACTCAAGACTTCACGTTTGTCATCAAAACCAACCTGAACTGCTTCATAACCGTCTGTTTCAACAGTTTTAACTTGAAGCACAACGTTTGGAGTTGCTTCAATGACAGTAACAGGGATGAATTCGCCTGATTCAGTGAAGATTTGAGTCATTCCCACTTTTTTCCCTAAGATTCCTTTTGTCATGAGAAAATATTTCCTTTTCTTAATAATATTTCAAAAAGTTTTTTATGAGCGTTTTTTGTGCTCAAAAAAGTTTTTTACGAGCGTTTTTTGTGCTCATAGCAAGATACAAAGAGCGTCAAACTCAAAATAAAAATAGAAAATCTAACACAAAAGCTTCTGTTTCGAGGAAGATTTATCTTTTTCATGTAGAGTTTAGCTCGTGTTCAAGTTCCATCAAACACTAACTGTACTTGCAAAATCTCACCGATTAAAGTTTGATTTCTACGTTGACACCACTTGGAAGATCAAGTTTCATCAAAGCATCAACAGTTTTTTGTGTTGGATTGATGATGTCTACCAAACGTTTGTGTGTACGCATTTCAAATTGTTCGCGAGAATCTTTGTATTTGTGAGTCGCACGAATAATTGTGTAAAGACTGCGTTCAGTTGGAAGTGGAACTGGTCCAGCAACTGTAGCACCTGTACGTGTTGCAGTTTCAACGATTTTTTCTGCCGCTGTATCAAGTGTACGGTGTTCGTACGCTTTCAAACGGATACGGATTTTTTTGTTTGCCATCTTTTCTCCTCTCGTCTATTTACGATAATAGGCTAGCTCCTCAAGAAAACCGACACCTGTTGCGTGGCAATGCAACCGAGCGTGTCGCAACCTCTTGTATCATTGCTAAAGCTGTATTTTTACAGCACCACAATATAATAACAGAATCATTTAGTCATTGCAAGCTTTTTAGGCATTTTTTTCAAAAAAAAACTACCTTCCTAATGAAAGGTAATTTCTTGGTACTTTTTAAAGTGTTTAGAGAGAATAAACCACCGACTGGTATTATCTAACACTGTCGCCATCCAGACCCCTATGAGTCCATATTGCCAAACCACACCAATCACATAACCAAGGCCAATGCGAATCACCCACATTCCTATGGTTGTTGCATAGAAAGGAAGCTTTGCTTTTCCCAAACCCTGCCAGACGGCTGTATAAACTAAAGTGCCTGCCGTTGCGGGAGCTCCTAGTAAAGAAAAAAGTAAAACAATCATGGCAGACCTTTGAGCATCAGTATTCTGTGTAAATAGCGGCAAGAGACTAGGACCTAGCAGATAGGTCAAGGCTCCCATAACCAGCATCATGAGGGTGGATAAAATAAAAGCTTCTCTAATAATATACCTTATCTCAGTCACCTTACCGCCCCCCAGTTGCCTAGCCACTAGAATAATTGTTGCCGTTGCCATGGCTAAGCCAGGCATGTAATTAAACTGAGTCAAGGTTTCTCCAATAGCATTACCTGCCAAGGCCGTTGTCCCAAAGCGAACAACAATGCCAATAATTAGGACATCTCCTGCTCTCATCATCAAACGTTCACCAGCAGCAGGTAGTGATAAATCAAAAATAATTTTGTCCAAAGGTCTCATCAATCGTTTCGCAACCTGTTTAATAGGAATAAACTGACAAAGTAAAAACACACCCACTAAACGAGATAAAACCGTCGCCCAAGCAACACCAAGAAGACCAAATCCCCATACATAGATAGACAAGGCAGAAAAAATGGCATTGAGTACGTTTATTAATAAGCTCACTTGCATAGGAATCTTAGGATACCCTTGAGCTCGAACAATAGCTCCTAAGCTAGTTAAAAGTCCTAGACTAACAATCATACCGCCGACAATGGATAGATATTGCCCTCCAACCAATGTTACAGAAGCTTCAGCTCCTAGCCATTCTAACACCTGATGATGTCCAGCAACTGATAACAACCCTAAGCCGACCGAAAGGAGGAGTGTTACTTGCAAGACACCTGCCATATAGTTTAATTGTTTGTTCTGATTATTTTCTCCAATACTTCGAGCAATCAGACTAGATACAGCAGCTCCCAGCGCGATAAAGAGGGACTGATAAATACTGATAATGTTGTTAGCTATGGAGACACCAGAGACTGCTACAAGTCCAATTTGAGCCACCAGGTAATTATCAACCATTCCCATTAACATCTGTAAAATATTTTCTATCATAGAAGGCAGAGCTAAAGAGAAAATTTTTCTTCTATTATTATATATCATTTATGTCCCCTAATAAAAAATTCTTGATCAAACGATTTTTTCAAACACAGTCACTGGACTCATTCAGTTATTTTGGTCCATTAATGAATTCATAAAGTCTATCTTAATAGCAGAGTCCCAAGATACACGACACTTAGTGTTACAGTAACAATTGACCACATGCCAATCCTTAACATTTACCTAACGTTTATAACTAAGAAGATGAAGAACAAAAGGACTCCAAACGAATTTTTTCTATTATATAATATATTCTTCATTTAGCAACTTTCAATGTATCAAAATAGCACTCTCGAGTCAAAAATGTTTTCTGATACTCGAGAGTGCTATTTTATTTGGAATCAAGTTTAAGCAACTTAGGCTTATCTCATATTTAATACATTTGTATGTTTAGCTGATGAAATCTAAGACCTTGCGCCCTTGGATTAAACCACGTTCCATTTCATCAAAGACTTCTGGAGCAGTGTCAACTGGAACTTTTTCGACAACCGGAGCAACCAGACCTTCTGCACCAAAGGCAAAGGCTTCTTCCAAGTCTTTACGTGTCCCTACAAGTGATCCGACCACTTTGATACCATCTAAAACAGTTTTTACGATAGACAGTTCCATGTATTCTGATGGAAGACCTACGGCTACAACTGTTCCACCGGCACGGACACTATCAATTGCTTGGTTAAAAGCAACTTTAGAAACAGCCGTTACCACAACACCATGTGCTCCACCGGTTTTTTCTTGAATATAGCCTGGAACATCTTCAATTTCTTTGCCGTTAACTAAAATATCTGCGCCAACTTCTTTAGCTAACTCAAGTTTATCATTATTAATGTCCACTGCGACAACATGTGCATTAAAGACTTTTTTAGCGTATTGAACAGCCAGATTTCCAAGGCCACCAGCCCCAAAGATAACAATCCATTGGCCTGGAGCAGCACCTGCCTCTTTAATAGCTTTATAAGTTGTTACACCAGCACAAGTAATGGAAGAAGCTTGAGCCGGGTCTAAACCTTCTGGAACTTTAACTGCATAATCAGCTGTTACTACTGCATATTCACTCATTCCTCCATCAACACTGTATCCAGCATTTTTAACACTACGACAAAGTGTCTCACGTCCTGTAGTACAGTATTCGCAATGACCACATCCTTCAAAGAACCATGCAATAGAGACACGATCACCAACCTTTAAGGATGTTACGCCTTCTCCAATTTCTTCTACTATACCAATACCTTCGTGCCCCAAAATACGTCCTGGTACCTGACCAAAATCGCCATGTGCAACGTGTAAATCAGTATGACAAACGCCACAGTATTCTACTTTAACAAGCGCTTCACCATGACCAATATTTGGAAGATCATGCTCAACAACTTCGACACCTGTACTAGCTTGATTAACAACTACGGCTTTCATATCAGTCCTCCATCTAATAATGACTTTTTTGTAATCGGTTACAAATAAATTGTACATCTTTTCACAATGAAAGTCAATAGAAACCTGAAAAGTTTCTGAAACTTAACTGGTTAATCTTATAGCTGTTTGCCTATCTGCAAAATACTTAACTACATTTTCTGACACTGGATATAAATGATATATTTAGAAAATAAAATGATTTCTTATGACTTTAATCATAAGAAATCATTTCCTGGTATCAACATTAAAAATCACTTACGTCGTCCTGGACGTTCAGCATAACCATAGTAAGCATCTTCAATAATTTCTTGCATGTGATCAACCATTGGAAGACGTGGGTTAGCAGGTGAACATTGGTCTTCATAAGCAAGGTAAGCCAATTCACGAGAATGTTCTTTCCATTCGTTTTCGTCGATACCTTGAGCTTTGAAGTTCATTTGAATACCAACTCGGCAACCCAGATCATAAACAGCTTTCGCATAAGATTCCACTGCTTCTTCTGGTGTAGAAGCTGGAAGCCCTAACAATTTCGCAATGTCTTGGTATTTTTCATCCGCACGGTAGTAATTATACTTAGGCCATGTCGCCGTTTTAGCTGGACGAGTCCCATTATAGCGGATAACATACGGCAAAAGAATTGCATTTGTACGTCCGTGTACGGTATGGAATTGTGCGCCAATTTTATGCGCCATTGAGTGAGAAATACCTAAGAATGCATTGGCGAAAGCCATACCTGCCATAGTTGACGCATTATGCATCTTTTCACGTGCTTCAAAATCGGCTGTTTTAACTGATTTTTCAAGATTATCAAAAACAATTTTAATGGCTTGAAGAGCTAAACCATCCGTAAAGTCATTGGCCATTTGTGACACGTAAGCTTCGGTTGCGTGTGTCAAAACGTCCATACCAGTATCAGCAGCAATAAAGCCTGGAACAGTCAATACCAAAGCTGGGTCAACAATGGCTACAGTTGGTGTTAATGAGTAATCAGCGATTGGATATTTACGATTATTTGCTTTGTCAGAGATAACGGCAAATGGTGTCACCTCTGAACCTGTTCCAGAAGTTGTTGGGATAGCAACAAATTTTGTTTTCTTACCAAGTTCTGGGAATTTGAACGCACGTTTGCGGATATCCATGAATTTTTGAACGAGGTCATGGAAATCAACTTCTGGTTGCTCGTAGAAGAGCCACATAACTTTGGCTGCATCCATAGGGGATCCCCCGCCAAGGGCAATAATGGTGTCTGGTTTGAAGGTACGCATTAATTCAGTACCTTTCATAACAGTTGTAATGTCTGGATCTGGTTCTACTTCAGCAAAGATCTGATAAACAACTTTATTGCGACGAAGATCAAGTTGTTCAATGATACGATCCAAGAAACCAAGCTCAACCATAGCGTGATCTGTAACAATCATGACACGTTCAACGTCACGACATTTTTGCAAATATTGAATTGAATCACGTTCGAAGTATGTTTTTGAAGGAACTTTAAACCATTGCATATTATTTCTACGTCTTCCTACTTTTTTGATGTTCAAGAGATTTATAGCACTAACGTTATCACCAACTGCGTTACGTCCATACGAACCACAACCAAGAGTCAATGATGGTAAGAAAGCATTGTAAACATCCCCGATACCACCAAATGTAGAAGGTGAATTCCAGATGACGCGGATAGCACGGATTCTAGTTCCAAATTCTTTTGCCAATTCTGCATCTGCTGTATGAATGGCAGCTGAGTGACCGAGTCCATTAAATTCAACCATTTGACGAGCTTTTTCAACACCGTCTTCACGTGATTCAGATTTTAAAACAGCAATGACTGGAGATAATTTTTCACGTGTTAAAGGCTCATTTTCTGAAACTTCTTTACATTCTGCAGCAAGAATATTGGTTCCTTCTGGAACAGTAAATCCAGCTTGTTCTGCAATCCAAGTAGCTGGTTTTCCTACAATATTTGGATTTAATTTTGCACCAGCACAGTTTTTGCTATTTGCTTTGGCACCAAAACAGAATTCTTCAAGAAGGGCTTTTTCTTTTTTATTTACAAAATAAGTATGGTAAGATTTGAATTCTGCTACAAAATCGTCATAGATTTCTTTATCGATGATAACAGCTTGTTCAGAGGCACAGACCATACCATTATCAAATGATTTAGACATCACAATATCATGAGCGGCTTGACGGATATTAGCTGATTTTTCAACATAAGCTGGAACGTTACCAGCACCTACCCCAAGGGCAGGTTTCCCACATGAGTATGCCGCTTTAACCATCGCATTTCCACCTGTCGCAAGGATAGTGGCAATGCCGTCATGATTCATCAAAGCATTTGTTGCTTCAAGTGATGGTGTTTCAACCCACTGCACACAATTTTCAGGAGCACCAGCGGCAATAGCAGCATCACGAACAATACGAGCGGCATGTGCTGATGATTCTTGTGCTGATGGGTGAAAGGCAAAAATAATTGGATTACGTGTTTTTAACGAAATCAAAGATTTAAAGATAGCTGTTGAAGTTGGGTTAGTTGTTGGTGTAATCCCACAGATAACACCCACCGGCTCAGCAATTAATGTCAAACCTGTCACATCATCTTCTTCAATAATTCCTACTGTTTTTTGATGGCGCATGTTATTAACCACATGCTCACAAGCAAATAGATTTTTTGTTGCTTTATCTTCAAAGACACCGCGACCTGTTTCTTCATAAGCATGTTTAGCAAGTTCACCGTGAGCATCCAAAGCAGCAACAGAAGCTTTGGCTACGATATAATCAACTTGTTCTTGGTCAAGCTTACGCATCTCTTCAAGAGCAGCTAAACCTTTTTGAACAAGAGCATCAATTGTCACAGAAACAGAGGTTGTTTCAACAGTATTATGTCCTTCAGTCATTTGAGACTCCTTTATATTGTTAAAAGTTTCACAATTTTGTTTACAAAATTATTATAGCACTTTTTGAAATTTTGTAAATCATTTCACAATAAATTTGTGAAGTTTTTTTCAAATTATTTCTGAAATCCTATGGTATCAATATTCTTCATTAACTTTTTTTCAGAAATATATCTAAAAAAAGCCGTTTTATTTCTGAAACCGCTTTCTTTTAAAAACCTCAAAGTACTACTATTTTACCATCATCATTTGTTCACAAGAAAAAGCCAGAGCACAATGGATCTGACTTATCTCTTAGACATTTTTTAACTTTATTTAGCTGGTTTTTTAGCTGACTTCTCAACAGCAGTCTGGATTGTGGAGACATATAGTTCTGCTCCTTGACTATCTTCACTATAATGAACACCATCACTGCCATACCAAATATCTGGATGTTCAACAGCAACTTTATACCAGTCTGCAATAGTGACATACTTGTATTTTTTGGACAATTTAAGACCATAGTCTCTAGCTTCTGCAACCTGACTGGCATTTTTGGCATTATATGGAGAAACCAAAACTAAACGATGACCTTTTGGCAATGCCTCAATAAAAGACTGAACTGCTTGAGAATAGTTGTCAAGCGAGTTAACACCTACTGCTAAGACAACAGTCTTAGATAGACTCTTAGATTTAATTTGGTTATTAAATAAATCGAAAGCTTCTTTAAAATTCCGACTGACCGCTGCATCCAGTTGCGCTTGTGGCATAATTTGTGAGAATGCTGCACTAGAGCGTAATGCTACAGAATCACCAATAATACCTACGTCACTCAAAGCATTAGCGTCTCCTGCAGCTAGTGTATGTGTCCGCTCCATATTACTTTGAGCCTGTTGTAGGGAACTGACCAACAATTGTTTCTCAAACTTACCAACTTTAGGCGCTATCATACAAGTTCCTAAAGTTAATAATGCTAAGGCGAGAGACCCTCCTACAATCCACTTATAGTAAGGAGAACAGTCAATTTCTAAACCAAGCAGGTTTGGTTTTCTCCCTTGGACCAAAGGTTCCACAATATAGTAAGACACAGTGGCAAACAAGATTGAAAAGAAAACTGTTAGAATAACTGCCAAAATATGAGACATTAATTGGCTAAAAATAATGTAAAATGGCCAATGGAAGAGGTAAATCCCATAGCTAATATCAGCTATATAAGTGATAGCTTTAGGCTCTTGTACATCTGGTGTTTGCTCATGAAGAACACGCGCTGCATAAATCATAATTGATGCGAATAAGCTAGCCAAAGCAAAGCCAAATAGATAGGTCGTGATATGGTTAAAATCCAATGTGACCGTTAGCACAAGCAAAAGTGTAAATGCTCCAATCATAGCAGCAAGGACATACTGGCGCGGCCATAAACGTACATTTTTTTGAAATCGAACAGTAGTCTCGTTAATACCTGTTATCGTGGCAAACATCGCCCCTAAAAAGAAGGGAAAACTGTGAGAAAGACTCGAAAAATAAATCAGGGAAAAATTTGAGGTCATAAAAGATCTTATAAACATGCTCAAGAAACTAATAGCAAATATTCCCAAAGAAATCAAAAACAGTAGTCCTCTCAGTTGTTTCTGAGTCTCCTTGCGTCTAGCTAATAACCAAACAAATACACCCCAAAACAAGTAAAAATGAACTTCAATAGCTAAGCTCCACGTATGAACAAAGAGATGTGGAATAAATTGGCTTTCATAACTACTTCCCGTCAATATTTCATAAATATTAGTGGTAAATCCTAAAACAGCTGTAATCTGACTTCCTATATTAGCAATGAAATCCTTCTTAATTAAAAACGTAAAAGGAATGGTCAATAAAATCATTAACACCAAAGGAGGAACAATTCGATAAAAGCGTCTTTTTAAAAAACCGATAATATCGATAGACTCTTTTTTTGTGTATTCATCAATCAAGAGGGCTGTGATTAGATATCCTGAAAAGGTGAAGAAAATGTCAACACCAATAAAACCTCCTGGAAATACATTTTTAAAAAAGTGGTAGAGTAAAACCAGTAAAAGTCCTGTTACCCTAACAAACGAAAACCATTTTATTCTCATTTTTGAAATATCCCCTGTTTAAAAATCCCTTTATAGACTTTATTATTCTTTGCTTTTAACACACCTTTGCCATTTGCTTGTCCTTTATGAAACTCCCCGTTATATAACCAGCCCGTCTTAGCAGTAAAAGTTCCTTTTCCTTCAAATAGGCCATCCTTAAAAGTACCCTCATAGATATCACCGTTGGGGTAGACAAGCTTCCCTTCTCCATTCATTTTATGGTTAATCACGTAACCAGTATAGTGCATACGCCCTTTATCATAGGTCAAACTTGTCTTATTCGAAATTCTTACGCTAAAAACAGAAATTGCACAAACCAATATGACAATCACCGAGACAATTTCCAACTTCGCCCGTGTAATACTCCATTTTTTTACTATATCTTGCATATCTATCATTTCTTTTACTCAACTTCTAATATCAATACTCTTTACTCATTAAACGAGAAAGCCAATCCTGGCATCCTTTTCTAACTAATTGGTAGGTTTCTTCAAAATCGTTAGTGTACCAAGGATCAGGAACACCCCCTTCTCTAAACAGGTAGATTTTAGAGTCCCATTGATGTTGCGACATCTCTTTGAGATTTTTCACATTATCGCTATCCATACCAATAATATAGTCAAAGGTGTTAAAATCAGTTATAGTTATCTGCTTGGAGCATTTAGTTATATCATAATTAATTTGGTAAGTTTTTAATATGGACTGTGTACCTGAGTGAATAGGGTTTCCATGCTCCCAATCAGAAGTAGCACGACTTTCTATCATCATAACATCACTTGATACTATTGACTTCATTACAAACTCAGCCATGGGGCTTCGACAAATATTACCCAGACAGACAAAACATACTTTTTTCATTAAATACTCCTTTGAATTATTATATCAAATTTCTAACTGATATCGGAGAAATCAATCTAATAATTTTCTGTCAACTTATCAAAAAATCCGAACACAAAAAGCAGGTTCAGATTAATTTTCTTAGATTTGAAAAATCATTAAGTGTTTTGATAGGGATAGCCAAGATGACGATAAGCCTTTTGCGTCGCTACACGACCTGTTCGTGTTCGCATGAGAAAGCCTTTTTGAATTAAGTAGGGTTCATACATCTCTTCAACTGTATTACGCTCCTCGGCAATATTCACAGATAATGTCCCCAAACCAACTGGCCCTCCCTGATACATCTCAATCATCGTTCGTAAAATTTTCTGATCAATGTAATCGAGACCTTCGCGGTCAACATCTAACATAGTCAAAGCTCTATCAGTTATTTGAGCCGTTATGATGCCATCACCAATAATTTGAGCATAGTCACGCACTCGTTTTAGTAATCGATTAGCAATGCGGGGCGTTCCTCTACTGCGACAAGCTAATTTCCGTGCAGCTTCATGGTCTATTTTTATTTCAAAAATAGTAGCTGTACGCTCCACAATCTCTGTCAAATCCTTTTCTTGATAGTATTCCATGTGACCAGTGATACCAAAACGAGCTCTGAGGGGATTAGATAACATGCCTGCACGTGTAGTAGCACCAATCAATGTAAATGGAGGCAGATCCAAATGAATACTACGACTAGTATCTCCAGCGCCAATCATAATATCAATATAGAAGTCTTCCATAGCACTATATAGTACTTCCTCGACAGACATTGGCATGCGGTGAATTTCATCAATAAACAAAATATCCCCTGGTTCTAATTCATTTAAAATAGCTACCAAATCTCCAGCTTTCTCAACGGCAGGACCTGAAGTTTGCTTTAAATTAACTCCCAATTCATTGGCAATCACAAATGCCATTGTTGTTTTTCCCAGTCCTGGAGGTCCAAATAATAAAACATGGTCTAAAGATTCGTCACGTCTTTTAGCTGCTTCTATAAAAATAGCGAATTGTTCCTTAACTTTATCTTGTCCAATATATTCGTGTAGATATTGAGGGCGAAGAGTCCGATCCGAAAACTCCTCATTTCCCATTACATTATTGTCTAAAATTCTAGCCATAAGACTATTATAACATAAAGTAAAAGAGAGCAGTGGCCTACTTTTATTATAATCGCCACCAGTCAACAGCACTAAGCTCTTGAACTACTTTAAAAGATAGTAGAGCTGCGAATATAAAATAGTACTTATACTTTTTTAACATGGATAAAAACTCCTTAATAATTATTTTTTATATTAGGAATTATATCTTACTATTAAATATTTAAAAATGACATTTTTGTCCTGTTAATAACTTTTAACATCTTTTTCCCACTCTTGAATTAACTTGTTTTCCAAATACTGATCAGCTGTCATTTGGGCGAACAAACATGCCTTCATAAATGATTGTTCTGCTTTTATTATATCTTTTTGTTTGATTAAAAAATATTTCCATTCTATTAGTTTTAAAATAGGCATTCTATTCCAATCTTGAATTTTCGCCATAATTTTTTGACTCATTTCAATCGCTTTTTCTAAATTATCAAGTCGGTTATTTTTTAAGCTTAGTGATGAAATATCAATGATAATCTTATTAACTATAAATAATTCATCTAATTCAAATTGTTCAAATTGTTCTGATAGATTATCTAATAAAGAATCATAAAAAATCTTATCTGAATATTGTCCATCCATTCCCTCAATATCAAGATAAGCTAAATATAATTCTAGAAGTATTAAATCATTTTGCCTAAAGCGTACCTTAGTCTTTATTTGATTAAAATATTCTTGAAGTAAGTCAATGCCAAAGTTAGTATTCTCACTCAATAAAGTATCTAAAGTTGCCTGTAAACAATCAATGATTATTTTCTCTTCCTCTGGTAATTTATCATAATAATCCTCAAAAATTTCATCAAACTGCTCTTCTCGTACTTGTAATTTTCCATCATCCATGTAAGTTGGTGTCCTTAAGATAAGGTATTTTAATTCTTTGTAACGCTTAGGTAGTTCTAAATCAGCACCATCAGTTAAGTAACCGACACTAACGTTTAAGGCTTTTGCAATAAAAATAACCTTACTTAAACTTGGTATGGATTGACCTAGTTCTATCCGTGCTAATTGACGAACAGAAAGTTCAGACTCATCCCCACACAAGTCCTCGCGACTAATCCTCTTTTCAAGTCTTAACACTTTTACTTTTCCACCAAAATGTTCTAACATGGTTTCTCTCCAACAACTGTTTTCTTTATTATATCACAGCGTCTAATTAAAAACTAACCTTTTTAATATTTTTAAAGAAAATATTCGTTTTTTTAAATAAAAAAGAAGGGAATCACCTTCTTTTTTTTATATTAAATCCCTAAACGCTTAAAAATATCATCAACACGTTTTGTGTAATAAATCGGATTAAATAGTTCATCAATTTCTTCTTGTGTAAGACAAGAGGTAACTTTGGTGTCTTCTTCTAAAAGTGGTTTGAAATCCACTTGATTGTCCCAGGAATAAGCTGTCTTAGGTTGAACTAAGTCATAAGCTTCTTCTCGTGTCATTCCTTTTTCAATCAATTTGAGCATAACACGTTGACTATAAATCAAACCAAAAGTTGATTCCATATTGCGCATCATATTTTCCGGGAAGACAGTCAAGTTCTTAACGATATTACCAAAGCGGTTGAGCATGTAGTCAATCAAGATAGTTGTGTCAGGTGTGATGATACGCTCAGCTGATGAGTGCGAAATGTCACGCTCATGCCAAAGTGACACGTTCTCATAAGCTGTCACCATGTGACCACGAATCACGCGCGCTAGCCCTGTCATGTTCTCTGAACCGATTGGGTTGCGTTTGTGAGGCATAGCAGAGCTACCTTTCTGACCTTTGGCAAAGAATTCTTCAACTTCACGTTGTTCTGACTTTTGCAGACCTCGAATCTCTGTCGCCATACGTTCGATAGAAGTTGCAATACTTGCAAGCACTGCAAAATATTCTGCGTGAAGGTCACGTGGAAGAACTTGTGTTGAAATTTCTTGCGGACGAATGCCTAATTTGTCACAGACATATTCTTCCACAAAAGGTGGGATGTTGGCAAAGTTACCAACGGCACCTGAAATCTTACCAGCTTCCACACCTGCGGCAGCATGTTCAAAACGCTCAATATTACGTTTCATCTCGCTGTACCAAGTCGCCAACTTAAGACCGAAAGTCGTTGGCTCGGCGTGAACACCGTGGGTACGACCCATCATGATGGTCATTTTGTGCTCACGCGCCTTGTCTGCCACGATATTGGTGAAATTCTCAAGATCGCGACGGATAATGTCGTTAGCTTGCTTGTAGAGGTAACCATAGGCAGTGTCCACCACGTCAGTCGAGGTCAAACCGTAGTGCACCCACTTGCGCTCCTCACCAAGCGTTTCAGAAACCGCACGCGTGAAAGCCACCACATCGTGACGCGTGTCCTGCTCAATTTCAAGAATGCGGTCAATGTCAAAATCCGCCTTCTCACGAATCTTAGCCACATCCTCCTTAGGAATCTCACCCAACTCAGCCCATGCCTCGTCAGCCAAAATCTCGACCTCCAACCAAGCATGGTATTTATTTTCCTCTGTCCAAATTGCCGCCATCTCAGGGCGTGAATAACGTTCTAGCATTTTTTCCCCTTATCTTATTAAAAAGACATTTTTTCTTTTAATTCTTTAGTACGTTTACCATTTTTAAATATATTAGCTGGATAAGCTTCTGGGTATAACTCTTCCTTCGCTCTTATCAATTCTTCCATTATTAAACAATACTCTTCAGTTAAATTTGGAAAAGTTGTAATATATCCATTCTCGAAATCTAAACTTGGGTTATTTTTTAACTTTTGGAAAATCAAATGAAGAATAAATCTATTTCCATGAATAGACATCAACTTTTTAGATTGATTATTTGGATCTTGTTGATACTCCCCTTCTATGTTTTGTAATTCGCGATACACTTCAACGCAATTCCATAATTTATATGCAGAAGTTCCGGAATTAAAGATTAGCTTATATGGAGGTTTATTAGTATTGTCAAAAATGCTACCATATGCTCTCTTCATCTGTGTAGAAATTGCAACATCATCTAAATAGCAACCTAGAGCCACTGTTGCACTATCCAGATCACAACCTTCATCAGAATTAGGTAGCTCGACACCTTGACGATACACATACTGTTTACCATCAATTGCAAGATCTTTCATCAATCTTTCTTGTTCTTTATCCTGAGCAGCAAAATCTTTATTTTCTATTCTATTTTGAGTATTCGATAACTTAGTTATTTTAGGTCCGATATTATCAATATCTTCTCCTAATACTATTATTTGAACTTGGACTGAAACATTTGTCAAATCAATATCTTCAGAATGGTATGCTTCAAATAAAGAACCCGTTGTTTGCGCTCCATTAATTATACTTGCTCCAATCAATTTTAAATTGATATAATCCGTTGTTGAAACACCTTTTAGATTTTTTTCAACTTTTTCAGAAATTATTTTTATTCCGTTATTAACATCCGTATTTTGCTTAAAGTTCCGAATATTCTTTTCAAATATTCGATCTCCATATTGCTCTTTCCAGTTAACTATATCAGTAGCAGATAACCATCCATAATAGACTTTATAACTGTCATTGTATAATGTAGGTCTGCCCCAATTATGAACGACAACGTCCTCGAAATCTATTTTAGGAGCCACTCCTTGATTAGCCATATGATCATAAACATCATTAAGTTTTATATGTCTGTATGTTACTACATCATCACTACCATCAGAATTTACACCCTGCAAAAAATCATCTATTACTTCTTGACTATTTGAAGATATATTTTGATTAGAGGAAGTACAAACTATAATTTCTATTCGATAATTAAAATCTGATAAAGCTTTTTCTATTTCTTTTTGCTTTGCTACTATGAGATCATTAAAATTTGAAAAATCTGAAGTGGTGATTTTTTTAACCCCTTTAATAAATTTTAATGTATCACCTTCAGAAATGCTTCCGTTTGCTTCATTGCTAAATTTAGTTTGAATAAAATATAAAATTTTTTTATTTTTATCGTTATAGATGGCATCTATGCCATTATCAGCAAATCCATCCGTAACTGACTTAGTTGCTTCATCTACATTTTCTGCTCCAAGTAGAAAAGTTGAATAAGCTGAGTAAGCCCTACTATACCACATTTTTTTATACTCTTCAGAGTCCTCATCAACTTTGATATTACCCATATAGATAATACTACTAAACAGTTCTGTCAATTTACTTTTTATTCTATTTATTTGAATATTTGCCATAAAATAAACATCTCCTAATTAACTCTTTAAAACTCCTTCACCTCATCCGCATCTTTTGCAAACACCGTCACATGTCCCATTTTGCGGTTATGTTTCGCTTCTAGTTTACCATACATGTGGAGGTGGGCGCTAGGGTTTTTGGCAACATAGTCAGTTGCCTGCTGGACATGTTGTCCTAGGACATTGAGCATGACGGCTGGGGCGTGGAGCTGAATCTGAGGAAGTGGTGCGCCCAACACACCCAAGATGTGGGTGTCAAACTGTGAAAAGTCGCAGGCTTCGATAGAATAGCGCCCTGAGTTGTGGGGGCGTGGGGCAATTTCATTGACAATGATATCATCTGCGGTCGTAAACATTTCCACACAGAGAGTTCCTGACAGCTGGAGTTTCTTGGCAATCTGCACCGCCGTTTTCTTAGCCTTATCAGCCAGTTGATCTGAGATGCGAGCTGGTACGATGGTTTTTGACAGGATATTGTTGCGGTGGATATTTTCCTGAACGGGAAAGACCGTCACATCCTTGCCATTTCCAGACACGATGACTGAGATTTCAAGGTCAAAGTTGACAAACTCTTCCAAGACACACTGAGCTGAGTTAGCTAATTGCTGCGCCTCTGGCAAATCTTCTGCTGAGCGGATAATCTTTTGCCCATGACCGTCATAACCACCTGTCTCTGTCTTGAGGACATAGGTCTTGGTCAAATCAAGCCCCCCTAGGTCAAGGCTAGACGTCACCACCTTATAGGGAGCGACTGTCACACCAGCCTTATTTGCCAGAAAGTCTTTTTCAACGATACGGTTTTGGGAAATGCGGAGCAGATCGGTCCCCTGCGGTAGCTGACAAGCTGACACAACGGCATCCAAACCGTCCGCATCAACATTCTCAAACTCATAAGTCAACACATCGCAACGCGCAGCCAATTGTCCCAAAGCCTCAACATCATCGTAAGGCGCCACAATTACCTCGCTAACGCGGGAGGCAGGGCTGTCGCTAGCAGGATCCAGCGTGATGACCTTGTGACCCATATAGATAGCCGCAATGGCCATCATCTGCCCCAGCTGACCACCACCGATAATCCCAATGGTCTTAAATGAGTTCACCACTTGACTCCTCTGCGATTTTTCCTTGTTCCTCATGGAAATGAGCTAGCGCATCAGCCAGATTTTGGTCCTCGATAGAGAGGATACGGAGGGCTGTCAGGGCAGCGTTAGTCGCTCCCGCTTCTCCGATAGCCATGGTTGCCACAGGCACACCGCCAGGCATCTGCACAATGGAATATAGCGAATCCAAACCTGAAAGGGCACGTGATTTGACAGGCACACCGATAACAGGCAGCGTTGTTTTAGCTGCCACCATACCAGGCAAGTGAGCTGCCCCACCTGCTCCTGCGATGATGATTTTGATGCCACGACCACGTGCTTCCTCAGCATGCTTGAACATGAGGTCTGGCGTACGGTGGGCAGAGACGACTTTCTTCTCGTAAGCAATGCCAAAGTTGTCTAGAACTTCAGCCGTTTTTTGCATGGTTGCCCAGTCAGATTTGGAGCCCATGATAATAGAAATAATTGGAGTTTTCATAATTAAGATACAAAGGGGCGTTTCGACTTGTCGAAACTTTCCGTAGAAAAATATGAGGTAAGTCCGAAATCTTTGATTTCGAAGACGAACCCACGTCAGGGCGACTAGGTGCTTTAGCATCAGACGCCTACGACGCAGAAAACTAACGATGACGCTTGCGTCCAGGTAGTTTTATTTTTTTCCTGGGAAATTAGTCCCGTGTTCAGTTCCTTTCTTCTTTCTTTTTGGAGCGACCTTCGGTCGCTGATTGCTGACGCTAATATTTGAATGGTTAGTCTTATTCTCTTATAGCTTTGCTTCCGATATCATTTCGGTAGAAGAGACCTGTTGTGTCTTGTTGGGCCAGTTGGGTATAGATTTTGTCCTGCCCTGCTTTGACGCTGTCTTCTGTGGTGACGAGCATATAGACACGTCCTCCGTTTGAGAGAAGTAGCTCGCTATTTTCCGAAAACTTAACTCCTGCGTAGTAGGTGATGATATCGCCGTCGGTCTTTTCAGGCAGTGGCACACCTTTCTCATAATCGAATGGATAGCCTTCTGAGGCAACGACAACACCCAAAGTCACACCGTCCTTCTGCCAAGTGATGTAAGGCTCAATGCCCATCATGATATCGTCAATATTCTGAGCGAAATCAGAAGTCAGGCGAGGGAGGATAATCTGAGTTTCAGGGTCACCGAAACGTGAGTTGAACTCGATAACCTTAGGTCCATCAGCTGTCAGGATAAGCCCCACATAGAGGACACCTAGATAAGGACGCCCTTCGGCAACCATGCCCTCAAGGACAGGCCTAACGATCATCTCAACCGCTGTGTCTACCACGCTCTGAGGTAGATGAGGAACTGGCGCATAGGCACCCATACCACCAGTGTTTGGCCCCTTGTCTCCGTCAAAGGCACGCTTGTGATCCTGAGCTGTCGGCATGATGTAGAACTTATCGCCATTAGCAAAGGCAAAGAGGGAAAACTCCTCGCCATCCAAGAATTCCTCGATAACCACACGCGCTCCTGAATCGCCAAACTTATTGTCCAGAAGCATCTCTTGCGCCGCCTCTACCGCCTGCTCAACGGTTTCAGCCACGACCACACCCTTACCTAGCGCCAAGCCATCAGCCTTGACCACGATAGGTGCGCCCTGCTCTTCGATGTAGGCTTTGGCTTTTTCAAAGTCTGAAAATGTGCCATAGGCTGCTGTTGGGACATTGTATTTGACCATGATTTCCTTGGCAAAGTCTTTTGACCACTCTAGCTCCGCTGCTGCCTTTGTTGGACCAAAAGCTCTGAGTCCAGCACTGTTGAAATCATCAACGATACCAGCTGCTAGCGCATCATCAGGACCAATAAAGGCCCAAGAAATCTCATTCTCCTTAGCAAAGGCAATCAACCTGGAATGTTCGGAAACTACTATATTCACCAAGTCCAGACCATCCAAGGTCATACCATCATTACCAGGTGCCACAAAAACCTGATCCACACCCTTAGACGCTAACAACTTCTTAGCAATCGCATGTTCACGACCACCTGAACCAACAACAAGTAATTTCAAAACATCCACCTCTTTCGTATTATAATTAGATATTATATCATAAACGTTCGCTTTTTTACATAATGTATTAGTTATCAATAATTGAAACATTGTAAAAATGTGATAGTAGACCACAATTCTTGAAATAAGGAACACTCTATTAGCCAATCAAACAGTTATTTAATATCAAGTAAAGCCAATTTTCAAAATAATCATCTAAAAATAACATTTTTTGTTTCTTGCTTTCGAATAATAAGTTACAGGAGGTAATTAATGAAAAAATTTCATCGTTTTTTGGTCTCAGGAGTAATCCTTTTAGGTTTTAATGGTCTAGTACCTACTATGCCATCTACACTTATTTCGCAACAGGAAAATCTTGTTCATGCAGCTGTTTTAGGCGATAACTATCCGAGTAAGTGGAAAAAAGGCAATGGAATCGATTCGTGGAACATGTATATCCGCCAATGCACTTCTTTTGCAGCTTTTCGTTTAAGCTCTGCTAATGGTTTTCAGTTACCTAAAGGCTACGGTAATGCCTGCACGTGGGGACATATCGCGAAAAATCAGGGTTATCCTGTGAATAAGACACCAAGCATAGGGGCTATCGCTTGGTTTGATAAAAACGCTTATCAGTCAAATGCTGCTTACGGTCATGTAGCATGGGTAGCTGATATCCGTGGAGACACTGTCACTATCGAAGAGTATAATTACAACGCTGGACAAGGCCCTGAAAGATACCATAAGCGTCAAATTCCAAAATCTCAGGTAAGTGGTTATATCCATTTTAAAGACTTATCATCTCAGACAAGTCATTCCTACCCAAGACAACTAAAACACATTTCTCAAGCTTCATTTGACCCCTCTGGAACTTATCACTTTACAACCAGATTACCAGTCAAAGGACAAACCAGTATCGATAGCCCTGATCTTGCTTACTATGAAGCAGGTCAATCTGTTTATTACGATAAAGTCGTGACTGCTGGAGGTTATACATGGCTTAGCTACCTCAGTTTTTCTGGAAACCGACGCTATATTCCCATTAAAGAGCCCGCACAGTCTGTGGTTCAAAATGACAATACAAAACCTTCCATTAAGGTCGGTGATACTGTTACCTTCCCTGGCGTTTTTCGTGTAGATCAGCTTGTTAATAATTTGATCGTTAATAAAGAATTAGCCGGAGGAGACCCAACTCCACTAAACTGGATTGATCCCACACCATTAGATGAAACAGATAACCAAGGAAAAGTTTTAGGAGATCAAATTCTCCGTGTGGGTGAATATTTTATCGTCACTGGTAGTTATAAAGTATTAAAAATTGATCAACCAAGTAATGGTATTTATGTTCAAATCGGATCTCGTGGAACATGGGTAAATGCTGATAAAGCTAACAAATTATAGTTAACTTATATTTTCTTTTAATAAAAAATGTGGTTTTAATTAGACCACATTTTTTTATTAATGCCTAAAATGTCTCACACCTGTGAAGATCATGGTCAAGCCATGTTTGTTTGCGGCGTCAATAGAGTCTTGGTCACGAACTGAACCACCTGGTTGGATGATTGCTTTGATCCCTGCGGCAGCGATTTCTTCAATGTTGTCCGCAAATGGGAAGAAGGCATCTGATGCTAGAACGGCACCGTCAAGGTGGTCTTTAGCCTGCTCGATAGCAATCTTGACTGAGCCGACACGGTTGGTTTGACCTGCACCGAGTCCAAGCGTCATGTGATCGTTAGTAATAATAATCCCGTTAGACTTAACATACTTGATAGCCTTCCAGGCAAACTCAAGGGCAGTCGCCTCTTGTTCTGTTGGTTGGCGGTCTGTCACCACTTGCCAGTCAGATGGATTTTCAGCCACAACGTCTTGGTTTTGCACCAAAAGTCCACCAACTACGCCAGTGTACTCAGCTTCCACTTCGCTGGCAGCTTGGGCATCAAACGGCAACTCAAGGATTCGCAAGTTTTTCTTTTTATTTGTGAGAATAGCTAGCGCTTCTTCTGAGTATGATGGTGCGATGATGATTTCCAAGAAGATAGGGTGCATCTTCTTGGCTGTCGCTGCGTCAACTTCACGGTTAAGGACAATAATTCCGCCAAAGATTGAAACTGGGTCAGCTTTATAAGTGTAATCCCAAGCAGTCTCAATGTCATCAGCCTGTCCGATACCACATGGGTTCATGTGTTTGAGAGCAACAACAGTTGGACGGTCTTTGAAATCGCGGATAATACGGATTGCCGCATCGGCATCACGGATATTATTGAAAGACAATTCTTTTCCGTTGAGCTGTTTAGCAGAAGCAATTGAGTAGTCTGTTGGCAAGGCTTTTTGATAGAAATCAGCGTCTTGTTGTGGATTTTCTCCGTAACGCATAGCCTGTTTAAGGTCGTAAGTGATGGTTAATTTTTCAGGCTTAGCCTCTCCCACTTGAGTTGTGAAGTACTCAGCAATCAAAGCGTCGTAGGCTGCTGTGTGACGAAAGACCTTAGCTGCCAAGCGTTGACGCGTTTCAAATGTCGTCTGACCAGCGTCAGCCAATTCTCCCAAAACAGTCGCATAATCCGCTGGGTCAACCACAACGGTCACGCTAGCGTGATTTTTAGCGGCTGAGCGAAGCATTGATGGACCGCCGATGTCGATGTTTTCCACCGCCAAATCATAGGTTATGTCTGGACGAAGGATAGTCTCCTTGAAGGGATAGAGGTTGACAACCACGAGGTCAATCAGCTCGATATTGTTGTCCTTAGCAGCCTGAAGGTGGCTGTCAGCGTCGCGACGAGCCAAAAGCCCACCGTGAATGTTTGGGTGGAGGGTCTTAACACGACCGTCCATCATCTCTGGGAATCTAGTCACATCGTCGATGGCAATGGTCTCAACACCAGCATCGTCAAGGGTAACCTTAGTCCCACCAGTTGAGATAATATCCCAACCCAAGTTTTTCAATTCTTTTGCAAAGTCAACAATTCCTGACTTGTCAGACACTGAGATTAAAGCACGTTTAGTCATATTTAAGATACCAAGTCCGACTAGAAGGCCAAGGAAAAATAGGAAACTCGACGAAGACGCTTGCGCCTAGGAGATGTTTATCTTTTTTCTGTGCCTTCCAGACGGGTTCAATTCCTTTCTTTTTGGAACGTTAATTCTTCTTTACTATCTTTCCTAACTTTACCTAAAATTTTAAGATAAAGGCTAGATTACTTTCCTCTCCACTCCCAAGCTATCTAAGACAGCTGGGTAGAGTTGATATTCGGTTTCATGGATACGGGTTTCAAAGCTTTCTAGGCTATCGTCTGCTAGGCGTGGCACGCGCACTTGTTGGATGACCTGACCGGTATCCACACCAGAGTCAACCCAGTGGATGGTCACGCCAGACTGGTCAACACCAGCTTCCCAAGCATCCTCGATACCGTGGGCACCTGGAAATTCAGGCAGGTAGGCTGGGTGAATATTGATAATACGCCTCTCATAGGCCAAGAGTAAGGTTTCTCCAACAATCTTCATATAGCCTGCCAGACAGACTAAGTCAATCTCGTGTTTGTCCAACAAATCAACGATGGCTTGCTCGTAAGCCACCTTATTCTCAAACTCCTTGAGTTCAAAAGCGAAGCTTGGAATGGCTAAATTCTGAGCACGCTCTAAAACATAGGCATCACGATGATCTGAAAAGACAAAACTAACTGGAAACTGCTCTGCTATGACCTGAAAGTTGGAACCATTACCAGAAGCAAAAACAGCGATTTTCATATTCGATACAAAGGGATGATTCGGCTTGCCGAAAAATTTCGTAGAAAAATAGGAAAACGAACAACGACGCTTGCGTCTAAGTCATTTTATCTTTTTTCCTAGAAATTTAATCCCGTGTTCAGTTAGGCAAACTAACTAAACACTCCTTTCTTATAAAATTTAGTGACTTATTTAATCACCACACTAGCGTCTGCTTTCTTGATGATACGACCGATTTCATAAACTGGTTCATCCAAGAGCTCTTTGACGCGGTTAACATTTTCAGGACTAACAGCTAGCATAAGACCGACACCCATATTGAAGATTTCAAACATTTCTTCGTGCTTGATGTCACCATATTTTTCAAGCGCCTTGAAAATCGGAAGCACTGGCACCTTGTCCTCATCGATTTCCGCAGCCAAATCATCCGCAAACATACGAGGAATATTCTCGATAAAGCCACCACCCGTGATGTGGCCGATACCTTTGACTAGTTCTTCCTTGATTAATGGCAGAGCTGCTTTAACATAGATACGAGTTGGCTCAAGGAGGACATCCTTAAGTTGTTTGCCTTCAAGCTCTGGAAGCAGCTCTTTACCAGTATAGTCAGCAAAGACACGACGTACCAAAGAATAACCGTTTGAATGGATACCACTTGAAGCAAGTCCCAAAAGAATATCGCCTTCTTTTACTTTTGAACCGTCGATGATTTGAGATTTTTCAGCCACACCAACAGCAAAGCCTGCAAGGTCATAATCATCTTGACCATACATTCCAGGCATTTCAGCGGTCTCACCTCCAATGAGTGCTGCTCCTGCTTGAACACAACCTTCTGCAACACCAGAAACAACTTCTTCAAGTTTGACTGGGTTATTTTTTCCTGTCGCAATATAATCTAAAAAATATAATGGCTCAGCACCTGCTGCAATAATATCATTGACACACATGGCAACACAGTCTTGACCGATTGTGTCGTGCTTGTCGTACTTGATAGCAAGCATAAGTTTTGTTCCGACACCGTCAGTCCCTGAAACCAAGACAGGCTCTTTAACTCCTGTTTTACTCAAGTCAAACATCCCACCAAAGCCACCTAGAGCTCCCATGACTCCCGCACGTTCTGTACGAGCAACGTGTTTTTTTATTCTTTCAACCACTTCATAACCAGCTTCAACATCAACACCAGATTTTGCATAAGCATTTTTTTCAGACATGTTTTCTCCTTATATAATTAGCAGAGCTTATTTCACTTTTTGAATATAAAAACTTGTTTTCTCTTCTAAACTTCTGAGGTATTCTTCTTCATAATCATAAAGCGGTGTTGGATAATGCCCATCAAAGTAAGCTACGCATAAACCACCATTTGGTGCTTTTGTTTCGAGTCCAATTGATTCAATCAACCCATCCAGTGAGAGATAGGTCAGACTATCTGCGCCAATAATATCACACACTTCATCAACAGAGTGATTGGCTGAAATCAACTCACGACGAGTCTGAATATCAATACCATAAAAACAAGGATACTTTAATTCTGGACTAGCTATAGCAACATGTACTTCACTAGCTCCTGCTTCTCTTAATAATCCGACAATCCTTCTAGAAGTCGTTCCTCTTACAATTGAGTCATCAATCATAACAACGCGCTTTCCTTTGACAACACCGGATACCGCTGATAGTTTCATTCGAACACCTTGTTCCCTTAATTCTTGTGTCGGTTGAATAAAGGTTCGCTGCGTATACTGATTTTTTACAAGACCCATCTCATTTGGTAATCCGGATTCTTCAGCAAAGCCCATAGCAGCCGATAAGGACGAATTTGGGACACCAATTACAATATCAGCATCCTGTTTAAATTCTTGTGCAAGACGCTTTCCCATATTTTTTCGAGCCGTATGAACATTAACACCATGTATAGTTGAATCCGGCCTTGCAAAATAGACATATTCCATCGAACAAATTGCCAGTTGCGTTTCATCAGTATAACGATCACATTGAATACCACGATCGTCTATAAGAATAACTTCGCCAGGTTCAACATCTCTAACCCATTTTGCGCCTACCACCTCAAAAGCACAGGTCTCACTGGAAATAACCCAGGCACCATTTTGCATTTGTCCAATTGACAAAGGACGAAAGGCATTAGGGTCAAGAGCAGCAATGAGTTTATTTTCTGTCATCAGTAGATAGGCAAAGCCACCCTTTACTGTATTTAGAGCTTCTTTTACCTTTCCCATGAAACTTGAGTTATGGCTTCGACGAATCAAGTGCATCAAAATTTCAGTATCTGAGGAGGCATTGAAAATTGCACCTTGCTTTTCTAATTCTTTCCTTAAGGAAATAGCATTTGTCAAATTACCATTATGGCATAAAGCAAATTGCCCGTCATGAAATTTATAAAGAAAAGGCTGAATATTGCGAATATCTGCAGAACCTGCAGTAGCATACCGAACATGTCCAATAGCCGCATTCCCAGTTAAATTATCTAATTCAGATTGATTCTTAAAAACTTCAGAAAGGAGCCCAACATTTCGATAACCATAGAGTTTCCCATTGTCATTTGAAACAATACCAGCTCCTTCTTGACCGCGATGTTGAAGGCTATGAAGCCCAAAGTAAGTGACTTGAGCTGCCTGAGGATGTCCCCAGATACCAAAGACTCCACATTCTTCATTTAGAGATTTTACTTCGTATGTCATTTTTACCTCGATACAAAGGCTGTCAAGTAAAGCGAAAATAGAAAGTTTTTCGCACAACTTATCGCCCGTGTTTACTATTTCTCAAAAATTAAGCGAGATTCTTTCTAACCTCGCCCTTCACTAATTCAAGGCGAGGGCTAAAAAGGTTCACTGAACCTTTTTACTTCCCTGTAAAGTATTTTACAGCACTTGCAAAGAGGATTTGGTCTTTGTTACCAGGGATATTTTGGAAGAGTCCGTCTTCCCAGCGTTCTGAGTGTCCCATCTTACCGATGATTTGACCATTCTTGCTGGTAATCCCTTCGATGGCATTGACAGAGCCGTTTGGATTGTATTTAGAATCCATAGATGGTTGTCCGTCAAAGTCCACATATTGGCTCCAGATTTGACCATTGTCTCTTAGCTCTGCAAATTCAGAAGCGCTGACAACAAGTTTACCTTCACCATGTGAAACTGGAATGGCATGAATATCGCCGACCTCAACTCCTGCCAACCAAGGTGAGTTGGTATTTGCGATACGAGTCTCAACCATCTTGGCAACATGCTGATTAGCATCATTATAGAAGAGAGTTGGACTTGTCTCACCAGCTTCCTCGAAGTTTCCGTATGGAAGAAGACCTGATTTAACAAGGGCTTGGAAACCATTACAGATACCGATGATAAGGCCACCTTTTTCGATGAAGCTGTCAATAGCTGCGCGGACCTTCTCGTTAAGCAAGATATTGACGATAAACTTAGCAGACCCATCTGGTTCATCCGCTGCTGAGAAACCTCCAGCAAAGAAGATGATATTTGCCTTAGCAATATTAGCAACCATAGTGTCAACTGACTCAGCAATAGCAACCTCATTCAAGGTTACAAATGGTACCAAGTTGACACTAGCTCCAACCTGTTCAAAGGCCTTAGCTGAATCGTATTCTGAGTTGGTACCAGGGAAGACTGGAATGTAAACCACTGGTTTTTCAATTGTTTCCTTAGCCTTGATAACAGTATCTGATACCACAGCAGGAACTTCTTCAAGAACATCTGTCTGCTCAAATTCTGTTGGGTAAACCTCTTCCAATTTGCCTTCGAAGGCTGCTAGAAGGCTAGCGCCAGCAAGGTCATTTCCATTGACAGTGACTGTAAAGTCTGCCTGAGTTTGACCGATTTTCACCGCGTCAGCAATTTCCTCAGCTGATGTAAAGACAAAACCTCCGAGTTGAGCTGTCAAGCTGCTGTCAAGCTCTGCAATTTCAACAGAAGCACCGATACGGTTACCAAAAGTCATGAGAGCAAGACTTTCTAGGACACCACCGTATTTAGCGGCTGAGGCAGCTGTAATCTTATGTTGAGCTTGAATAGCTTCAAACTGGCTAAAGTTATCCTTGATAAGGTCAAAATCAATATCTTCTGAAATAGCTTGACCTGGGATATAGTAAATGTTTTCGCCAGCCGCTTTAAACTCAGGAGAGAGAACCTTGCGGCTGTCCGCTGTTGTCACGCCGAAAGCTACCAAGGTTGGTGGTACTGTCAAGTCTTCGAAAGTACCAGACATAGAGTCCTTACCGCCGATTGATGGCAAACCAAGTTGAATCTGAGCCTCAATAGAACCAAGAAGAGCTGATACTGGCTGACCAAAACGCTCTGCCTGTTTATCCATACGCTCAAAGTACTCTTGGTAAGAGAAACGTGCACGAGACCAGTCAGCACCCGTTGCTACCAAGCGAGCTGTCGCTTCAATGACAGCATAGGCAGCACCGTGATAAGGTGACCACTCTGCAATATAAGGATTGTAACCTTGAGCCATAACAGATGCAGTTGTTGTCACACCATGTTGAACTGGCAATTTTTGAACAGAACTTTCTGTCGGTGTGATTTGGTAACGACCACCGATTGGGTGGTTAACGGTTGAACGACCAACAGATGAGTCAAAGATAGTTTGAAGACCTTTTTGACTAGCGTGGTTGAGGTCAGACAAGACCTTAAGCGTATCTGCTTCAAGTGTCTCTGCTGATGTTGTGCGTGCTTCTGGAACTGTCAAGTCCTTGTCAACGACTTTAGCATCAACAACGACACGGACACCATTGGTATCAAGGAAACGGCGTTCCAAATCAACGATGATTTCGCCATTCCAAGTCATGACAAGATTTGGTTTTTCAGTAACGGTCGCAACAACGACTGCATCGATATTTTCCTTGTTGCAGGCTGCGATGAAGGCATCCACATCATTTGGACGAACAACGACTGACATACGCTCTTGAGATTCTGAGATTGCAATTTCAGTACCATTAAGACCTTGGTATTTAAGAGGCACCTTGTCCAAATCGATTTCAAGACCGTCAGCCAATTCACCGATGGCAACACAGACACCACCTGCACCGAAGTCATTTGATTTCTTAATAAGACGAGTGACATTGCCATCACGGAAAAGACGTTGAATCTTACGTTCTTCAATGGCATTCCCTTTTTGTACCTCTGCGCCAGCTGTTTCCACAGATTCAACCGTTTGAACCTTAGATGAACCTGTCGCACCACCGACACCATCACGACCTGTTTTACCACCGAGCAAGATGACCACATCGCCTGCTTCTGGTTTTTCACGAACCACATTTTCCTTAGGTGCAGCACCAACCACAGCTCCAAGCTCCATACGTTTGGCTACGAAGCCAGGGTGGAAGTACTCGCGCACATAAGTTGTCGCAAGCCCAATTTGGTTACCATATGAAGAATAGCCGTGCGCCGCAGTTTTAGAAATAACTTGTTGTGGCAATTTACCAGCACGTGTTTCCGCAATCGGAGTCGTGATATCGCCTGCGCCTGAAATACGCATAGCCTGATAAACGTATGAACGTCCTGACAATGGGTCACGAATAGCACCACCGATACAAGTCGCCGCTCCACCGAATGGCTCAATTTCTGTTGGGTGATTGTGAGTCTCGTTCTTAAACATGAGGAGCCAAGGCTCTTTCACACCATCAACATCTACTTCAATCTCAACTGAGCAGGCATTGATTTCATCTGAGACTTCCATATCGTCCAGACGACCGTTGGCACGCTCATAACGACCAAAAATAGTCGCCATATCCATAAGTGTTTGTGGCTTTTCAGAACGACCAAGCTCATCACGCATGGCGATATATTTGTCATAAGTTGTCTGCAATTGTTTTTGGAATTTAGAAGCTGAAAAATCAATGTTCTTCAATTCAGTTTCAAAGGTTGTGTGACGGCAGTGGTCTGACCAGTAAGTATCCAAAACTTTCAACTCAGTCTCAGTTGGCACACATCCGATTGATTTGAAATAATTTTGGATGAAGAGAAGGTCATCGACCTCCATAGCCAAGCCCTGCTCTGCCTTATAAGTCGCAAAATCGTCAGCTTGATAAGTTTCAAAGAAATCAAGATTAGGGATCGTCTTATCAGATACAGAGAAAGCCTGCTCTTCAAGCGGCAAAGTAATGTCCTTGAAACGCGAATCAACAGGGTTCAAAAGATAGTTCTTAACGGCTTCAAGCTCTGCTTCTGTAATATCCTTATTGACCAAGTATAGCTGGGCTGTATTGACCTTAACCTGACTGTCACTTCCAAATAATAGCAAAGCTTCTTGCGAACTAGCAGCACGTTGGTCAAATTGACCAGGAAGCGCCTCAATGGCAAAGAAGGCAACCTTATCAAGCTCCGCAGTGATTTCAGTTTCCGTCAAAAGACAGTCTGTCACCTGCTCAGAGAAAATATGCTTCTCAGCACGCGCCAGCAAATCCTCAGCCAAATTGAAGACATCATAGACCTGCACAATACGCAAAGCCTTCAAAGAGGTCAGTTGTAGATTATGCGTCAACTCTTTCACAAGACTAGCCGATTTAATACCAAAGTCAGCCTTTTTCTCAACAAAAATACGTTTATTCATATAAGATACCAAGTCCGACAAGGGAGCGACTGGAAAATAGGAGGACATCTGAAATTGAGATTTCAGTAAGTTCCATCTTTTTTTCGGAGTTTCCCGAACGGATTCAATTCCTTCCTCTTCTAGTTACAATGCTATCAACTTCTCAAGTACAACTTGATAGACATCCGTCAGGTTGCCAAGGTCTCTTCTAAAAACATCCTTGTCCATATGGTTACCATTCTTATCCCATAGGCGACAGTTATCAGGCGAAAATTCATCTGCTAAGATAATTGTACCTTCTTGATCAAATCCGAACTCCAACTTGAAGTCAATCAAGTTAAGCCCAATCTGAGCAAACCAACCTTTCAAGAGTTCATTAATACGGCGAGTCTCTCCTTTCAGATAAGCAATCTCCTCATCATTAACAATACCCAAAAACTTCACATGCTCATCATTGATAAAAGGATCATCCAGATCATCATTTTTGTAGTAAAATTCCACAATTGGCGTTTCAAGAACATGTCCTTCTTCCACTCCAAAACGTTTTGAAAATGAGCCTGCTGTCACATTCCGTAACACCACCTCAAGTGGAATAATATCAACTTTTTTATTCAATTGTTCGTTTTTTGAAATTTGCTCAATATAATGTGTCACCACACCAGCCTTATTTAATTTCTCAAAAATAAGAGATGAAATCTGATTATTTAGTGCTCCCTTGCCATCAATAGTCTCCTTACGAGCTCCATTCAACATAGTAGCTTGGTCTTTATAGACCGTTCTAATCACATTTTCATCTTTTGTACTATAAATATCTTTCGCTTTTCCTTTATAAATAAGCTGGTTAGTCACTTGATTATTCGCCTTTCTTTCTGTTTTCATTTAAGAGTAACATACTCTATAAAAATATTCAAGATATTATTTACGTTTATAAGTTTTTTTAAAAAAAGGTTCGTTTTTAAAGAATAATAAAAAGAGCTTACGCTCTTTTTATTATTCTAACTAAGTCAAACGCTGAACTAAATAATCTAAAATGTCTCTCATAAATACCATATCCTCAACATCTTCATCAGGAATAGCAATATGAAATTCATCTTCAACATTAATAATAAATTCAACTAGTTCAATAGAGTCAACCGCTAAATCATTTTTTAAATGTGTTTGTTCTGTAATAGCTACACTCAAATAGCTTCTTTGCTTCTGAATTAAGTTAATCAGCCTTTCAAAAATCTCCTGTCTAGTCATTTACTTGAGTCTCCTTAGCAAATTCTTCTACTAATTGTCCGACCACGTTAGTGTCTAGCATCGTACGTACTTGTTTTATCGTTGAAAAAATAGCTTTTACATCACTAGAACCATGAGACTTTACAACAGGTGCCTTTAAACCAAATAAAACTGCACCTCCAGCACTAGAGTAGTCAAGAGTCTTCTTCATCTCGTAAAGACTACTTTTAAGTAGACTAGCTCCAATTTTAGTCTTAATACCGCCGCTATTAATTATCTGTTTCAGTTGCCCCATAATGCTAATAGCTGTTCCTTCTATTGATTTCAACACTGCGTTTCCCGTGAAACCATCTGATACAATAACATCTGCAACACCTGACATAAGTTCTCGCGCCTCGACATTACCAACAAAAGATATTGTATTATCTGCTGTTAAAAGTTCATAAGTGGCCTTACGAAGGGGATCTCCTTTTGTTTCTTCTGTACCATTGTTTAATAGACCAACACGTGGATTAGCAATCCCACGTACATTCTTAGCATAGAAAGAGCCTAAAATAGCATATTGATGTAAATGTTTTGCCGTATTTTCAGCATTAGCTCCAAGATCCAACATATCAAATCCTAATCCGGTTACTGTGGGAATAGTTGATAATAATCCTGGACGATCAACTCCCTTGATACGCCCCACAACAAACAAACCTACAGCTAAAAGAGCACCTGTATTCCCTGCTGAAATAATGGCATCTGCTTTTCCTTCTTTCACTGCCTTAGCTGCTAAAACCATTGAAGCCTTCTTTTTACGGCGAACAGCTTTTGCAGGTTCATCATCTGACATAATTTTTTCATCTGTATGAATAATAGCAACACGATCTGATTGAATAAGATAGGAGTTAATCTTTGTCTGATCACCGTAAAGTTGAATTTCGATATCTGAAAATGCTTCTATTGCTTGATTAACACCCTCAACAATAGCTTTAGGAGCGTTATCTCCACCCATAGCATCTATTGCAATTCTCTTCATTTCCACTCCTTTAATTATATCTTGTGTTCTTACACAATCTATTAATAATATTTTTATTATAGCATATTCTGAAACCAATTCCCATAAACGAAAGAGACCCTATCATTTCATAATATCTCCCCACTTAACTAAATTATCAATGAATGTTTTACTTTTTAATTTGATTCCTACATAGTCGTGATACAACTCATCAATGAACTGACGAAGCTTCTTTTTGATGTCTTTATTCAATGAAATAGTTCTCAAATCATCAAATGTGATTTTTTGAAATCGACTCAACAAGTAGATAACATTTGGATCTAAATGATTACGTCGGTTGTCTTTGTAATAATGTTCAGAACAAAGTACAGCTGAAAAACGATGGGAAAAATCAAGCGGTAAATCAGTGCGATGACAAATGGCACACTCATGAAAGTTTAGACTAATACCAAAACGATCTAATATCTGAATTTCAAAAATATTTGTCAAAATTTCATAATCTAGGCCCTCTTCCATCAAATCAAGTGTTTTTTTCAAAAACGTAAACAAATGCGAATCTGATTCATTATCTGCAATCGCAGCATCAGCTAATGCTAAGACATAACTAGCATAGGCTAATCGAAAAATATCATTATTAATATACCGATAAGTGTTAACGTTACTATAGTCAACAACATAAGACAAGCCTGTATCATTTAACTTGAAAATAAAATCAGCAATCGTTAGTGGTTGAATGATTGAGGACATTTTGGAACGACTAATATGTTTCACGAAAAACATCTGCTTACCTGCTACTTCAGTAAATATTTTGACTAATTTATCATCTTCTCGATAATTCCTATTAAAAAGAACGATGCCTAGTGATTCTGTTAGTTGCATATTACCTCGTCGTATTTTTCTCTTACCTTTTATCTTAGTTTACAATAAACTGTTGTTATCTTTCTTATTATACCCAAAATCCTTTAGAATTGCATAGTTCATCCCACAATAATTAATACCACATTACCCTTACATTTTATTCAAGTCAAAAAGCCCGAGATCTATTATCTCAGGCTTCGTTAAGTTTAATTGCCCATCTCAAATAAAGGTGACAACGGACGTTTTTCATGAATACGAATAATCGCTTCTGCAACCAAATCAGCAATTGAAATTTGTTCAATTTTATCAATAAGGCGTTCTTTTGGCAGATAAATAGTATCAAGAACAATTAGTTTTTCGATAGCCGAACGTTGAATATTATCAAGTGCTGGTCCAGAAAGAACGGGATGCGTACATGACGCATACACAGCTGTTGCCCCCGCTTCAGCAAGCGCATCTGCTGCATGGCAAATAGTCCCTGCGGTATCAATCATATCGTCAATCAAGATACATTTCTTCCCCGAAACATTTCCGATAATATTCATCACTTCACTGGTGTTCATCTTATCCACACTACGACGCTTATCGATAATTGCAATTGGTGTTTGGAGGAATTGTGCTAATTTACGCGCACGAGTCACACCACCATGGTCAGGACTAACAACGACAACATCTTCACCCACTAAACCATGACGATCAAAATAGTCTGCAATTAAAGGTGCACCCATCAAGTGATCAACTGGAATATCAAAGAACCCTTGAATTTGAGCAGCATGTAAATCAACCGTTAATAAGCGATCTACACCAGCAACTTCTAACATATTAGCAACTAATTTTGAAGTAATAGGTTCACGAGAACGCGCTTTACGGTCTTGGCGTGCATAGCCGTAGTAAGGCATCACAACTGAAATTTTTTCAGCACTAGCACGCTTTAAAGCATCGACCATAATCAAAATTTCCATTAAATTATCATTGACAGGTGAGCTAGTTGATTGCAAAATAAAGACATGATGACCACGAATTGATTCTTCAATATTTACTTGGATTTCACCATCTGAAAACTGGCGAACCGTAGACTTTCCAAGTTGAATACCCATTGCAGACGCAACTTTTTCTGCTAATTCCTTGTTTGACGATAAAGCAAACAATTTTAAATCAGAATAAGACATTTTTTCCTCCAAAGTTTTAATCCTATACCATTTTAACGCTTTTCAAGTGAATTATCAAATGAAATTGAAAAACCGTTAAAGAATGTATTAAATATACCTTTTATCGACTTTATATACTTCTCTTATATTATACATAAGCGATTGGCCAAACAACTCTCTTATAAATTAACTATATCGTCAATACTCTCAGAACTATTCCACAATAGGAGTAATCAAAAAGGTTAGAACAACTGTTCTAACCTAAATAATATGTTAGTGTGGATAAATAAATGTAACACCTGTTGGATTAAACCAGCCACGGTGGTCAGCAATGTACTGTCTACCACTGTAGTTAGACTCCATCACACGAATACTTGAGGCACTTTGAACCTCAACTACAACGGCGACATGTCCATAACCACCATCGTTCCAAACGGCAATCGCACCTACCATCGGCGTTGAACCAGTACGATAACCAGCTGCTTGAGCACTATAAGCCCATTGACCACCATTTCCCCAATTATTTCCTGCCCAAGGAGCTAAAGATTTAGCTCCCCATGTGCATTGTCCAACTGGATAAGTATTAGAAGAATCATATGATGTTTGTGGTCCTGCAGAAGGAGCTGCCGGAGCCGTGAGTGCAGCTGGTTCAATAGCATTACTACTTTGCGCTGCCGGAGTAGCTTGTGGTGCTGGAGTAATAGCAGATTTTGCTGCTTCAACAGATGCTGCTTGTTGTGCAGCCTGTTCTTGTGCCTTAACTTTAGCAGCCTGTTCTTGTGCTAAGGCTTCAGCAGCAGCTTTTTCTGCAGCTTCTTTTTGAGCTACCAAATTAGCTTTATCTTCAGTAGCAGATGCTAATTGGAGAGCTAAATTTGCAGTTGCAGCTACCAAATTAGCTTGTTGAGTACGTAATGTATTTTGGTTTTCTTCAGCCATTGCCATATTAGCGGCAATGGTATTAATAGCTGTTTGGTTAGCAGCTTGCTTTTCTTCAAGGGAAACTTTATCAGCTTTTTGTTGTTCTAACAATTTAGCGTTAGCAGAGACAGCTCTATTAATTGCTACTAAACGGTTTACAACATCAGAAATTGATTTAGAATTCAAAAGTGCATTAATATAACCAGAAGTTTCATTGTTTTTATAAGCACTACGAGCTTGATTTTTTAATTTTTCATTACGAGCAACAATTTGACTTGTTAGAGCCTTAATTTCTTGCTCAAATCGCTTTGAAAGCGCCTCAAGTTCTGTATTTCTTGCGGTCAGTTTATCTTGTTCAGATTGTAGTGAACTTACTTGAGCCTGTAACGCTGAAACTTGATTCTGTGCAGCTTTTTGCTCTGTAGTCAGATTTGAGATAATAGAATCTTGCTTAGCAATCTTAGTACTTAAATCCTCCGCTCCTACAGTTGTAGCTGCTCCGAGGGTAACACCACTTACAAGAACTGCTGATAAAATTCTTTTTTTCATAATAAAAAAACTACTCCTTTTCGATAAGACATCTTATATTTTACCAAAAAAAAAAGTATTTAATATTACGCAATTGTTACAGTTATATGTAATAAACAATAAAAATATTTTAGGGATTATCTTATAAAAGTAAAGCAGCCAAAAAGATATATCTTTCATTTAAAATAGAATACAGTAAAATCAATTTAAATACATAAAATTGTATAAAATTACACAAAAAGTTTGAATATTATATCTTAATAACGCTATAAGTAATACAAAATTGTTTATCTTCACTCAGACACCTTATCCTTCTTAGAATGAATTTTTAGTTACTTATCCACAGGTTAATAACTTCTTTTCGCCTAAAATATTATCCACAATAGTGACATTTTCTATTATCAGTTTATGCCTTTCCATTTTCCAATTAGAATATTAGACATCTTTTTTGACCTTATCATTATTAATATAAGTATAGTCAGACCTTGTTTTTTTATAAGCTAACTATCGAAAACTGGTCATCTATAAATCTTAGTATTCCATCACTCAATCACAATTCATAAAGACTCGCAAACTTTCACAACTTTTAATTCTATACTTTCTGTAGTAGGTAAATCCACCTCAAAGATTATAGAGTCTTTTTAAACATATATAAAAAGTTCCATATGACGATCTATAATGAAAAGCGACCAAACTATCATTTCAGAAAGACTCATATAGAATAATCCGATTATAGTATAATTTCATTAGGAATCTAAAACCTTAGCATCACGGTTTTAAATTATGTAAATGCTGGGGACGCAAAAAACATTCATAATCATCTCTTTCATTATACCAGACAGGTTAGAAGGCATGTCAAAGTTATTACCATAGGCATACTCAGTGCCCACTACTATGAGATTACTATGCTTTTTCTACAGGCTAAAATTATCCTCGATTGTTTTCATATCCCCCAACGTCTTAGACAAGCTATAACTCGCTTTCGTATCCGAATCATAAATACTTCTGCTATAAAACCTATCGCGTATAGAACTCTCAAACTTTACTGAAAACTCATACAGCATGATTCATGGAAGCTCATCAATAATAGCTTTATTGCCCAATTTTTCGTACGCCCATAACTAACATCTAGAAAAGAAAAGCTCTTACTCACAAGATCTCTGAATTTCAATAATTATTCCTAACTCTATCAACTCTTGCTCTTCCCATTTTTCAGACAATTTTTAAAATTTTTCTAAAAGAAAAGAACAAGATTAGCAATATACTTAAACTCAACTACTCTAAGGCCAAATTAGAAACAGTCAACAACCTTATCAAAGCCATGAAGTTAAATGTTTTACTCCTCTACAGTAGTCAAAGAGCCTATCATTTTAGTTATCGAAATAATGAACAATTTAAATATTCTATTTAGTTGGTTTTGAAGATTACAAAAAAAGACGATAACCGTCTTCTTTCCCCTTTATTTACAATTCATCCATTAATATGTTTACAAAACGGAGAATAAGGGATTCGAACCCTTGCGCCAGTTACCCGACCTAACGATTTAGCAAACCGTCCTCTTCAGCCTCTTGAGTAATTCTCCAAATATATATGGGCACGAGTGGACTCGAACCACCGACCTCACGCTTATCAGGCGTGCGCTCTAACCACCTGAGCTACGCGCCCAAGCTT
>JGI2924J29684_1078431_pt1 | contig 50415 bp, 31 predicted proteins | sample BenlonsequencITS_FD_29684 | JGI IMG/M metagenome (IMG submission 29684) | reverse complement strand
CATCCGCAGGAACTTAAGCGCTCCTCAACCTCCCGAAGGAGTGCCAGCGGCACGGATGATAGCTCCTCTACACGAAATTAGCATTAAATGCGTTTGCCACACTTGAAAACCATCAGGGGAATCGCTTTTAGTCCCTTGAAGTTCTTTAATTCAGGCTGAGATCTCTTTACTAACAGTTTAAAAGTGTTTATTCTGGGGGAACTGCCAATTTTCATTATGGAGTAAAATGCCCCCAACTTTTCGGCTTGATCCATTATTATCCAGAGGGGCTATTCTGGATCAAGCCATATTTCTGGGCATAGCTTCCCTAAAAGGAGGGCTTTTCAACTATGGACTGGATGCATCCAAGGAAATAAGGGATGAGTACGGATTTGCCACTTTTTAAGCATCCTATCGGTGCTTATCAGCCTTCACCTGTGGCCAAATAGCAACCAAAGGTGGCGAAGAATAGGTACAGCAAATAAAAAGACGCCAACTTTCATCAGCGTCTTTTTAAAAAGTAAAGCAAGGAGTTGAAAAAGTTATCGTTTGCTGTACGAGTATCAAAAGTAGTTATTTATTTACCTGCTCATAAGGATGTGTCATTATGAATAGTTTAAATCAAATCTTTACTTTTAATATTTAATTAATATAAAAAAGGAGCTGGCTTGTAGGGGAATTGCTAGTCATATTTATCGATAATATTGGATCGAAATGACCGCCTAGAAGCCAGCTCCAATTTGTTATGAGCAAAAGCTACTACGGATTAGTTATATCCTGGATTTTGCTTGAGCATCGGCTCTCCATCCTTTACGCTCAGGTCAATTTGACGCTGAGGGATAGGGTAGTAATTGTTTTTGGGAGCGCTGAAACTTCCATCTTTTACATCCTGGGTAATGCTTCCTTGGTAATCAAAATAAGCATTTAGCTCTTGCTCCGCGATTTCCCACCTTACCAGGTCAAAGAAGCGGTGACCTTCCATGGCCAGTTCCAGTTTCCGTTCGAAATAGATGGCCTTCAGGGCGTCTTCCTGGCTGCCAAACTGGGCTGCAGTGTACAGTTCGATGGTGTAATTGGCAGCAGGAGTATTGGTGAAGCCATCCATCGGAGCACTTTCATCTATGTACGTTTTGAGGTAGCCGTCAGGGTTCATCGCGCGTTCCCGGATTTGGTTTACCAGGTTCATGGCTTCCATCAAATTTCCAAGGTGGGCCTCTGTCTCGGCACACATCAAGATAATGTCCGCAAAGCGGATGATGTGAACATTAATGGCCGTGCCTGGAGCCCATGAGCTTTGGTCTGCATACAGGTTTTGGGTGGCTTGCCAGTAAATGGTTTTCTTGGGGGCATAGGGGCCGCCGTACGTTTGGTCCCTGACCCAGCTTTGTCCAGGGTGATGTCCCCAGTCATGGTAAGGTACCCCTCTTCTTCCGACAGTCCAGTCTAGCCTGGGATCCAATGATCCGGTATACGGGTCGAATGCCTGTGCGGAGGTGATGCCCATGTCTGATTTGACAGGATTTTGGTTGTAGTTTTCCAGATAAGGCAGTCCTGTGGCAGGATCTGTCTTAAATGAATTCACCAAATCTTGGGTAGGTTGGTAAAAGCCGCAACACCTGAAAGGGCTGTTGTACGGGAAATTGAGCATGTTGCCTGAGTTGGAGTTGGAAATGGTTCCGGTCCCTGAATTGGCTACCATCTGGATGTCAAATACCGTTTCCGCATTATTCTCCTTGGCAGCATCAAAGTTGTCGGAGAAATTATCCAATAATGCATATTTGGTCCCCGCTGGATTCACCCCTGAGGCAATGACCTCCTTGAAGATGGTATTGGCTTCTTGGTATTTTTTCTGGTACAAGTAAGTCTTTCCAAGGTAAGCTGCCGCGGCCCATTTGTTTGCGCGCGCAAACTCGGGCTGTGTAGGAGGCAGGTTTTCGTAGGCAAACTGAAAGTCTGCTTCGATCATTGGCCAGATGTCCTGGTCGTTGGGTTGGTTGGGGTCTTCGGTGGTTTCATCGATCCAAGGGACCATGTTGAACATTTTCTTCAGTTCAAAATAGAAATGGCCGCGAAGAAACCGGGCCTGCCCAGCAATGTCCTGCCGTTCACTGTCGGTGAGTTCAGGTACATTGGGAAGGAGCTTAAGAACATTGTTTGTCCTTTTTATGCCCTCGAAAGTGGCTTTCCATTTGGTGTTGAAGAACCCATTGGAAGGGCTGGAATAGAAGTTGACAATCGGGTCAATGGCGGGCTGGTCACCGGCAAAACTTCCCTTGGAAGCTTCGCCTCCAGCTACGGTTCCATAGATCCAGTTTTCAGGGGCAGCTTCCCAGCCATTTCCCCCGCCCAGCGCATCCGTACCGCCTTCACCCTGTCCGTCGAGGGCGGCGTAAGCACCGATCAGCAGTTTGTTTACCCCGTCTCGGGTGGCCAAGACGTCATCGCCCAATGCTCCCAAGGCCGGTTGGTCCAGGAATTCATCCGAGCATGATGGCAGCGTACCGATGAGTAGCATGCCCAGTATAAAATATTTGATAGTTGCGTATTTCATAACTGATAAAGTTTCAAGTTTTAGAACGTTAAGTTAAGGCCAAAGATAAATTGACGTTGATTGGGGTACTGTCCCTCGTCAATTCCAAAACTAGTGGTGCCACCGGAAATCTCAGGATCCAGTCCGGAGTAATTGGTGATCGTAAACAGGTTGGCTGCCTGTGCATAAAGCCGTAGCCCTCCGATATGGTAACGGTCTAGGAATGATTGGTTAAAGGTGTATCCAATTTGGGTTTGCCTGGCCCGGAGGTAGCTGCCGTTTTCCACGAAATAGGAATTGGGTACGCCAGCGGTACTGAATGAGCCTGTCGTTTCTTGGATAGGTGCCGTTGCGTTCATGTTTTCAGGTGTCCAAGAGTCGTAAAGGGCAGTGTGGCTTTTGGCTCCTTGGAAAGAACTGTAAAAATCCGTCCACCACTTGACGTTGTTCCAGATGTCATTCCCGCTGACACCATAAAGGAACATGCTGAAATCCCAATTGCGATACTCCAAACCAAGGTTTATCCCGTAAGTGAATTTCGGGTTTGGATTGCCCAGTGGAGTTCTGTCGTCCGGTGTGATGACGCCATCACCATTGGTGTCCTGATACTTAAACCTCCCTAAGCCAATGCCGTCTTGATAAACGGCTTCAGCATCACCAGTGGCTTCTGCTGCGGAGGCATTTGCATCGCTGATTTCTTGTTCCGAATTCCAGAATCCGACTACTTGATACCCGAAAAATTCACTCACCGGGTGTCCCACTTGGTTTCGGATGATGTTGCTTCCGTTAAACCTTCTTCCTTCTTGGTCAAAATAAGGAACACCGTCTGCAATTTTCACGATTTCATTGCTGTAGGTAGTAAATGAAAGGGTAGTCGTAAACGTCAGGTCTGGAGCCAAGATAAAGTACGTGCTGGCGTCCATGTCAAACCCTTTGTTGGTCATCTTGGCGATGTTGATGTAAGGAGGTTCAGCAGCACCTTGGGTGCCGATTACTTCTGGGTTGTAGAGCAAATCGTCCACTGTTTTATTATAGTAATCCAAGGTCAGTTGCACTTTGCCCTGCCAGAAGCTGGCGTCTATCCCGATGTTGGAGTTAATGTTTCGTTCCCACTTGGCATCAGGATTCCCGATTCGTTGTTCTTGAAAACCTTCTTGTATCGTCGAGTTGCTACCATCGATAGGATAGTAGGAGGCATTTCGATTGCCTTCATAGGTAGAGTAGGCGTTGCCAGGAGCCACATTTAGCTGATTTCCCATTTGACCATATCCACCGCGTAGTTTGAGATCATCGATCCACCCATTTTCTGGCATAAAGGACTCTTCCGATATTCTCCATCCAGCACTGACGGCTGGAAAGACACCATATTGTTCGTTTAGGAAACGGGAAGACCCGTCCCTTCTGACGGTGGCGCTGAGGATGTATTTATCGTTATAGGTGTAATCCACTCGGCCAAATAGGGAAAATAGGGCGTCTTTATACACAGAACTGGAATGTTGTTGGGTGCCGGAACCATTGGTGAGGGTCACATAATCCGGATCGAAGGAAAAATAACCCTGCGTAAATGCCTCCATGTTGCGGCCATTGTTTCGGTAGGCTTCAGTGCCCAGTAGGACTGTCAAGTCATGCTGCTCGTTGAATTCCCTTTTGTAGGTAAGGGTGTTGGTCCAGGTATAATTAAAGTTGAAATTTGACCCTTCCGTATATTGATTGACATTGAGGTTTTCGGAGTTTTCGTATTCCGGAAATTGGAAGCGGTTGTAGGTATTGCTGTAATACTGGCCACCAAAGCTGGTCCTGGCTGTAAAGTGCTCCAAGAAGTCCACTTCGGCAAATACATTTCCAAAAAGCCTTGAGGCCACACCCCGATTGTTTTTGGTTCTTTCCTGGATGGCTACCGGGTTTTTAGCGTTTCCTAAACCTGATCCGAAGGATCCGGCAAAATTCCCCATGATGTCATAGACAGGGATGATGGGCTGCTGCCTAAAGGCCATGCCGATAGCACTCCCCTCGGTAAGGTTGTCGATAGTGGGGTTTTCGGAAATGGAATAGGTCAGGTTTTCACCAATACGAATATTATCGGTCACATTATAAGAAGTGTTTGACCGAATGGTGTACCGTTTCAGGTAAGTATTGTTGAGCGTTCCTTGCTGATCAAAATAGCTCATGGAGAAGAAATAGTTGGCCCTATCACTTCCGCCGTTCACAGAGAGGTTGTGGCTTTGAATGCGTGCAGGAGAGAAGATTTCTTGAAACCAGTTGGTGCCGGTTTTGTTGGCTTCCACTATTCGGTAGAAATTATCCAGTGCTTGGGGATCCGTGTAATAAGGATTGACATTATACAAGGATTCATCGACCGTTTGTGCACCTACCGGTGCAATATAATTTGGCAGTACCGGATCAGGGCCACTGCCATACTGATCGTCATTGATGGTTCCGCCTGGATTGGTGTTTCTCAGTGCCATGAATTTGAGATCGGCCATTTCCTGTGACGAAAGAATGTCCCATGGATTGCCTCCTTGTACTTGCTGGGAGCCGATGTACATGTTGTAATTGACCTTGACGTCTCCCCTTCCTTTTTTGGTGGTCACGATAATGACTCCATTGGCAGCTCTGGACCCATAAATAGAGGCGGCGCCTGCATCTTTGAGGACTTGCATGGTCTCTACATCATTGGGATTGATGTCGTTGATGTTTGGCGTGGGGACACCATCGACGATAAAAAGCGGCGTATTGTTCCCGAAGGTGTTTACACCCCTGATTTTGATTTCAGGAGCTTGTCCAGGCTGGCCTGAGCCGGTGATGGTTACCCCGGAGACCCTTCCTTGGAGCTGACTGGTAAGCTGAGGGCTGGGCTGTTGGGTCATCTCCTCCATTTTCACAACGGAAACAGCACCGGTAAGGTCCTGCTTTTTTTGCGTTCCATAGCCCACTACGACCACTTCTTCCAATCCTTTGATGTCTGTTTTCATGGAGACGTCTATGGTGGATTGACCACTGACAGGGACTTCTTGTGTGGAGTAGCCAATAAAGGAAAAAACCAAGGTAGCGCCTTCGCTTACTTCAATGGAATAATTGCCATCAAGGTCGGTGATGGTGCCTTTTGTGGTGCCTTTTTGGGAAATACTTGCGCCGGGGATGGATTCCCCGTTGTCGGCATCGGTGACTTTTCCAGTCACTTGTATTGACTGCCCGAAAGCGAATGAAAGGGGAATTAATGTGCTTGCCATAAGGCATAGCAGTGCCACCCCCAATTTAAAATTGGATAATAATTTAGCCATAGGTTTAATGTTAATTATGAATAAATGTTGTGCGGATAATAAGATGAAGCGGGTAGGTTATCCCGAATCGATGTAATTTTCCATAAAAGTTATTTTAACATAGGGTTTTGATTGATCTGACTATTCGTACAAAATGAAAACGTTTGCATTTTAGGAGCGCGCGTTTACCAGCTTGACCTATCAAGCAGCGTTCAATGACTTTTAAAATTTACGTTCTAGTGGATTATGGCTTTTGGAGAAGGCTTAAGCCCTTATTGGCTCCTGTGGTTAAAAAAAGAGGAGACCGTAGGGCGCAAATTTAAAAATACTGAGCCCGGGTATTTGTTCATTAGGGGTTGGCGTTGGCATAGGTTTAGTTTTTTAGGGTTAATATTGTATCATGATTTGTTAAATTATGGAAATATTTTCGTAATGCGAAATTTTACACAAAGGTATTTGCGCATGTTTATTTTTTGCTAAAAGTCTTAAAAGGAAAATTATCCTGAAAGATGGTCGATAATCTGTTCGAATGATAGTGCAACAGAAATAAAAATGCCGTATTTTAGGTTGGTAATTCGATTAAGCAATCAATTCAATAATTTATATAACCCATGGAAAAACCTAAAAAATCCATCGATCAACACTCGAGAAGAAATTTCATTAAGAACGCTGCCTTGGCTTCTTCAGCCCTTATCGTGCCCCGTCACGTGTTAGGAGGTGTGGGCTTTACTGCACCCAGTGACCAGCTGAACATCGCTGCCATTGGTGCTGGAGGAAAAGGAGCCAGCGATATCAAGAATGCGTCTGTCAATGGCCGTGAAAGGGTCGTGGCACTTTGTGATGTAGACTTTTCCGGTTCGGCTTCCCAGTCGGTAAAGAATTTCCCCAATGCCAAGTTGTATGCTGACTTCAGGGAAATGTTGGAAAAGGAAAAGGACATCGATGCCGTCACGATTTCCACACCAGACCACGTACATGGTCCTGCGGCGGCCTTTGCAATGGAGCGGGGCAAGCACGTATATGTCCAAAAGCCCATGACCCACAATATTCGTGAGGCCAGGTTGCTTACCCAAATGGCCCGCGAACAAAAAGTCGTTACCCAAATGGGAAACCAAGGCGGCTCTAACCCGCTATTGAACTTGGTGCAACAATGGATTGACTCCGACAAGCTGGGCAAAATTTCCAAAGTGGAAATCTGGACCAACCGTCCTGTTTGGCCTCAGGGAAATGCTTTTCCTCAGCCAGATCCAAGTAAGAAACCTGATGATCTCGCTTGGGACCTATGGCTCGGACCATCTCCTAAAATACCTTACACGCCAAACTTACATCCCTTCAACTGGCGAGGTTGGTGGGATTACGGTACGGGTGCATTAGGAGATGTAGGATGTCACTTGGTGGACATACCTTACCGTACCTTGGGACTGCATTACCCTAAATCTGCTGAATGTAGCGTAGGAGCGGTGTATACCAAAATGTGGACACCGGATTATCACCCTGAAGGATGTCCTGCTTCCTCTTTTATTTCGTTGAAGTTTGATGCTACAGAGAAGAGTAAATCTCCTATTGAAATGACTTGGAGTGATGGTGGTATTCGTCCTGCACACCCTGATATTATCCCTGCAGACCATGATATCGGAGGAACAGACAGTGCCAATGGCGTTTTGATCATTGGTGAAAAGGGAATCATTTCTACCAATATCAACGATAGTAGTCCGCTAATGCCAAAACTATACCTCAACGACGGCACCACTGAGTTTGGTCCCCAGACGGAGGATTTTCCAGAGCCTGAATATGGCCATCAGCGCAAGTGGGTGGATGCCTGTAAAGCAGGATTCGGAAGCAAAGAGCATAATGAGCTGACATCTTCGTTTGACTATGCTGGCCCGATGACTGAAACGGTCCTAATGGGTAACCTGGCCATTCGAAGCTATATGCTCAGAAGGGAAAATAGTAATGGAGGAATGGAGTATTTTGGCAGAAAGAAACTGCTTTGGGATGGTGACAACATGCAAATCACCAATCTTGAAGAAGCCAACCAGTACGTAGGCCGAACCTATCGAGACGGCTGGAAAGTGTAAGGAAAGTATAGCATGTCCGGGGTCAGGTGAAAACGCCTTTGCCATCCATGACGCAGTCAATTGGCCAAGCGATATCCCTGATGCCGGACATTTTTTTATTTCCATTTCCTGTTTTTATTTCATTCTTTTTGCTGTGAGCTTACCAAGTAGCCTTACTGAAAAATATCCTACCGGCCTTTATATCTGCCCTTTGCTTTTATTTTTGTACTTTTGCAGCAAAGAAGAAATGATTTGAAGGCGAGAACATTAAAAAAAGACAAGGTAAACATTGTCACCATGGGGTGCTCCAAAAATTTGGTGGATTCGGAGGTGATGTTGACCCAGCTGAAAGGGAATGGGATAGAGGTGTCTCATGAATCCTTGCAGCAAGATAATAATGTCATTATCATCAATACCTGCGGGTTTATCGATAATGCCAAGCAGGAGTCCATAGATACGATTTTGCAGTATGTGGATGCCAAGGAGAAGGGCTTGGTGGAGAAGGTGTATGTGACAGGCTGCCTTTCTCAGCGGTACAAGGATGATTTGGAAAAGGAAATTCCGCAGGTGGATGCCTTTTTTGGCACGCGTGACCTGCCGGCGTTATTAAAGAAGTTTAAGGCAGATTATAAGCATGAGCTGGTCGGGGAGCGGTTGTTGACCCATCCTTCCCACTATGCATACATGAAAATCTCAGAAGGCTGTGATCGGCCATGTTCCTTTTGTGCCATTCCATTAATGCGCGGTGGTCATGTTTCTAAGCCCATAGAGGAGTTGGTGAAAGAGGCGGAGCACAAAGCTGCCAATGGCACCAAAGAGCTGTTGTTGATAGCCCAAGATTCCACGTATTATGGATTGGACCTGTATAAAAAGCGGCGGCTGGCAGACCTGATGAAAGCCCTGGCCGATGTGAACGGCATCGATTGGGTGCGGCTTCATTATGCTTACCCTACAGGCTTTCCAATGGATGTGATCGATGTGATGGCGGAGCATCCAAATATCTGTAATTACCTTGATATTCCGCTACAGCATGGCTCTTCCGATGTGCTCAAGGTCATGCGTCGTGGTACCAGCCGTGAGAAGCAAGAAGAACTTATTCATCGCATTCGGGAAAAGATCCCTGGTATTGGCATTAGGACTACATTGATTGCAGGCCATCCAGGGGAGGGAGAGAAGGAATTCCAAGAGATGGTGGATTTTGTGGAGCGGATGAAGTTTGAGCGCCTAGGGGTGTTTACCTATTCGCATGAGGAGGATACACATGCATTTACCATGAACGACGATGTGCCTGACGAGGAGAAACAAGCCCGTGCCAATCACCTGATGGAGGTTCAAGAGCAAATTTCATTTGACCTTAACCAAGAAAAGGTGGGACAGACGTTTAAGGTGCTGGTGGACAAAAAAGAGAATGGTTACTTTGTGGGAAGAACGGAATTTGACTCTGTAGAAGTGGACAATGAAGTGCTGATCGATGCATCAAAGCACTATTGCCGGGTAGGAGACTTTGTCCAAGTGAAGGTCAACGATGCGACAGAGTTTGACCTTTACGGTGATGTGGTAGACTGATTGTTTATTGAAAAATCGTTAATAAGAGACCGGTATTTTTGCCGGTCTTTTGTTTTTTAAGAATAAATATGCGTGTTTTTTGAGGAAAATCCTTATATTGAACGTAGTGTGTAAATGGTTTTTCCGAAATCGGAAGATATTGAAGACCCAAAATCGCCTCGTTTGATTACTTAGTGAGGAAAATAGTTTATCCTAAAAGATAGAGAAATGAGACAGCTGATTGCTTATCATTTGGCGACTATTTTACCCATGATGATTATCATGCAGCTATTTATGTTTGATTATATTGGATGGTATAATTTTACGGGTATGTTCATGCTCTACTTTTTCGTTTACCGCCCTATTATGGACTACAAAAGGTTGAAATCAAAAGGTTTGGTAGACCGCAAAGCATTTTTAAAATCCTGGGGATTTGTCCGCTTTAAGTTTGTCGATGAATTAATGTTCAAGAAATAGCGAAGCAAGCTATACTTTTTGGGAATAAATATTGACCTTTTACGGGGAATGATAATTCATGCCGTAAAGATGATCGGCTTTTACCATGTCCCTAATGCGAAAGGGCGCGATATAAGGTTCTGGCATCTTTTCTATTCCCCGAAAAACTCCCTATTTTTAGCCTTTCAAAATAACAAAGTAGCAGATGAATGTACTGGAAGTAACCAGTTCCGCTGATGCGCGGGAATTTTTGGACATGGCAGTTCGCTTGTACCAAAATGAAGAGCACTGGATCAGGCCGATAGATGAGGATATCGAGGGACTTTTTGATCCAAAGACGAACAAGTTATTTCGAAAAGGGGCCAAAGCCAAGCGCTGGCTGCTCTTGGACGATGCGGGCAAAACCATCGGGAGGATTGCTGCTTTTACCAACCCCAAATGGAAAGACAAACAACCTACTGGTGGGGTGGGTTTTTTTGAATGCATCGATAACCAAGCGGCTGCCTTCAAGCTTTTTGATACTGCCAAGGCTTGGCTCGAAGAACAAGGGATGGAGGCCATGGACGGCCCCGTAAACTTTGGTGAGCGCGATAAGTGGTGGGGGCTACTCGTGGATGGTTTTACACCACCAAACTATAACATGACTTGGAATTTTCCTTACTACCAGGCCTTCTTCGAGCAATATGGCTTCCAAGTTTATTTCAAGCAATACACCTATATGAGGCCCGTAAAAGGGGTGGATTTTGATCCTAAATTCCATAAGAGAGCTGCGATCACCATCGATGATCCGGATTATGAATTCCGTTATTTGAAAGGGAAAGAGCTGTACCAGAAATTTCCTGAATACTTCGTAGAAGTTTACAATAAGGCCTGGGCTCGTCACATGGGCAAAACCATGGCGCTTAAGGAAGCTCAGCTCATGCTGAAAAAACTGAAGCCCGTGGTGGATGAAAAGTTGATCTATTTTGGGTTTTATAAAGGCAAACCCATCAGCTTTTTTATCTCAATTCCAGAGTTGAACCAGATCTTTAAATATGTCGGAGGGAAAATGAACTGGTTAGGGAAGATAAAATTCCTCTACCATAAGTTATTCAATCCTCCCAATAAAATGCTGGGGTTGGTATTTGGCGTGGTGCCAGAGCAGCAAGGCAAGGGCGTGGAGAGCGCTATGGTGAAGAAATTTAACGATATGTCCTCCCAGAAGGCTTTTCCTTATGAGACTATTGAGATGAACTGGATAGGTGATTTTAGCCCGAAAATGATGCGGGTTTGTGAGCAGTTGTATGCAAAAATCTATAAAACCCATCATACCTATCGCTATCTCTTCGATCGGGAAAAGCCATTTGAGAGACATAAAATATTTGAATAAATCAGTCGAAAGTATTGATAACAAAAGCATGAAAAAGAAATATGATGTAGTGGGCATGGGAAATGCCCTTGTGGATATTGAGTTTAAAGTATCGGATCAGTTTTTAGCTGAAAACAACGTTGAGAAAGGCTTGATGACCTTGGTCGACGAAGCCCGCCAAGATGAACTCATGGCCGTGATCAACACCGCAGAAGCCAAAAAGCAATGTGGCGGATCTGCGGCCAATTCGGTGATCGCTGTGAGTCAGTTTGGAGGGAGTGCCTATTACAATTGCAAAGTAGCCAATGACTTGTTAGGGAAGTTTTTTGTAGAAGATCTCAAGGCATCTGGAGTGGCGCACAATCTGCAGGCAGATCAGTTGGAAGACGGTATTACGGGGAAGTGTTTGGTCATGGTGACCGAAGATGCTGAGCGTACCATGAATACTTTTCTTGGCATCACCGAGCGTTTTTCCAGCAAAGATCTTTATGAGGATGTTATCAATGATGCAGAGTACCTCTATATAGAAGGTTATCTGGTTACTTCTCCAAACGGCAAGGCTGCAATGATGCATGCCAAGAAACATGCCGAGGAGCAGGGGACCAATGTGGCCTTGACCTTTTCTGACCCGGCTATGGTAAAGTATTTTAAGGAAGGATTTGAAGAAGTTATCGGCGCAGGGGTAGACCTGTTGTTTGCCAATGAAGAAGAGGCGAGGTTGTTTACAGGGGAAGAGGATCTGAAGAAAGCCCGGGAGGCGTTGAAAAAAGTGGCCAAGCGATTTGTCATCACCATGGGGAAAAATGGTGCCATGATTTATGATGGCGATACCTTTATTGATATTGAGCCATATGAAACAGAGGCCATCGATACCAATGGTGCCGGGGATATGTTTGCAGGGGCTTTTCTTTTCGGAATTACCAATGGCCATTCGTATGCTTCCAGTGGAAAACTGGCCAGCCTGGCTTCTTCAAAAGTGGTGAGCCAGTTTGGGCCAAGGTTGGAATGGCATGAAGCCAAAAAAGTGTTAGAGCACTTGCGTCCGGAGTTGGGGTGAATATGCGTCACCTAAAGGCCACGATATTTCTCCTTCGGAGCGGTCAATATACCCGTGTACGGGGATTTAACGTAGAGCTGAAATTGCAGGATTAAGCTTGTTCATATTAGCAGAAATATTAGAGGAGGTCCGCTTGGGGTCTCCTCTAATATTTTACGCCAAGTTCAAATGCCAGCTTGATCAGTTCACTGGTTTTATTGCATTTTAATTTTTTGAAGATGTTTTGTTTGTGTTTTTTGACGGTTTCTTCAGAGATAAATAGCCTGGCCCCTATTTCATGTGGGGCGAGTCCTTCGGCTAGTTTCAGGAAGATTTCCATTTCACGCTTCGTCAGTGTTTCCAATAGCCTCATGGGGGCATCTTTACCGGGAGAAAGTTTGCTTTCAGGGATTAGTAAAGATAGGGCGTAATGTGGTCTGCTGGTGTTTGTCCGAGTGATGGTTTTGGTGGTGCCCTTCATGATTTGCCAGTTTCCTTCAGCATCTTTGAGCTTATAGGTAAGGTCTAAGTATTCTTCACTGTCCTCGTTGAAAAAGGTCAGGGAACGAAAGAGTGTGGGGTAATAGGAAGGGTGGATTGTTTTGAGGTAATAGATATAATCCATACCTGAAAGGAAGTTGTTCGTAAAGCCATAAAACTCCTTGCAGGCATTGTTGATATGGACTGGTCGGTAATTGCCAATGTCGTGCAGCGTAATCAGTGATGACTGTTGGTTGACGAATTCATCAAAACGCTCAAGGTCCAGCTGGTGGTCAGAAAGAATTTTTGCCGTGAGCAGTTCAGAAACTAGGGTGTCCAACTTTTGATGCAGCATTGTTTTTACAGAGGAGGTATAGCTTACCTAAATAAAGCATTATCTCCTAAAAATGCAAAAGCAGCCTTTGGCCAATAATGGTCAAAAGCTGTTTTAACATAAACGGCTATACATGTGGCATGGTAGGTTTTCGGTTCCTATTAGGCGTTCTGTTTCAAAATATGATGAATTTACATGAAAGAATGATTTCTGCTAAGCCATCTTCCAGGTATAATTCTAGTGCTAGCAGTAGATTAAACCGTTTGATCTTCATCCATACGTTTTTTCGTAGGAAACTTTTGGTAACCAAATAGCGCATCCTGATTTCATTTTTGAAGACCAAGAATGGACTTATGTTTTTGCTAACGCTTTCATTTGAAGCATCAGGAAGCTGCTCCAGAAGCAAACTGGCGATTTCCAAGTATGTTTTTCTGTTGAAGTTCTTACTTCCATTATCGCTGAATATTGTAGTGTTGGTTAGTTTTCTGAGATCTACCAACTGGGTATTTTCGTTGTTTTCAATAAAATCATCCACCATTTGATTCATGATTTCGTACCGCTGTTCATGGCCAGGTGGAGGGGTTGGAGCATTGATCAGAATCAATTTTTTATATGCAGGAATTAAAGTTCTTATAGTGCATAGGTTTTGGTAGAATTCCTCTGGGGAGATTAACCCGATATGGGTGAAGTTGATCGAAAAATTCACCAATGCTTTTGTCCCGAGATGAGCGGCGCCTCTTTCCTTAAAATAATGAACGAGGGATGGGTGGTTAGCCGCTTCGGTGAGTACTCCTTCCCTTTTTCCCAATGCCAGTTTTATGTCGGAATCCTTGTGCCGATAGAGGTGTTGATGGTAATCTGTTTCCAGTGCCATAACGATATATTCAGCATTGGTTTCCAGGGCAGAAGTATCATAGTAGTGTTTATCAAAAAATGGAATATCCTTAACGGCTAAGATGCGTTTTTTTTGTGCTGTAGTTAACCGAATGGCATCTATTAAAGTGTTTGTATGCGTTGGGTAAGACGGGATGTTTTCAGTGACATAATTCGTCTCCTGCATAATGTCAAAACCCGAGTTTTGGAGGTAGAATAAGGTTTGTTTGTAATCGCATGGCCCTCTAAATAACAATGGCAACTCTTTTTTTGCAGGAGTCTGAGCCGCCGACGGCATGCTTGGGTCTGACACATTGCGTTCATCGATCCAGTCGGGGGTTGATCGGTCCAGTTCTTCGGCGACGTCTGGCACCACTTTTAAGTCTGGAAATCCCAGTTTGGCGTAAATGAATTGGGGTATTCCGAGGTTTAAGATGCGGCAAGAAAAAACGAAATGGTCAAGGCTGTTTTTGATACTGTCCAAGCTGTAAAAGCCAATGATGCCATAGTCTCCAAAGTTATCCTTGACTTTCACCAAGGCGGACTTGTGCATAGGGCTGTTGATTAAGGCCTGTACTTCATCAAGGTCAAGGCGGATTTTGGTAAAGTTAAGCTGATTTGTTCTCTGGAGCAGTTCGTGTATCCTGTCTTTGTGGGATTCTAGCTTATGTATCAGTTCAATTTCGATCCCGGAAGATTTTAAGAAATCCAGATTGTCGTTAAAGCTCTTTTTGGCATCATGTTTTTTTTCCAGGATCTTGTATTGTTTTAGCCGGGAAAGATTGCTGTCAACTTTGCCTGCAAGGGCTTCATTGGCGAGCATCTGTGGGATAAAGTCCGGAAAATGAGCCTTTATTTTGGGATTGTAAAACCTGGCTTCTTCCAAGTTGGAGTGATTGTCATCCAGAAAAAGGACGTTTGGGCTTCTTAGCTGACAATTTTCAATGATATTCCTGATCAAAATGCCTTTTGGACTCCAGTCGATCGCAGGGAAGACGAAGTAGTCCCAAATACCGAGTTCTTGAAGCTTTTCTTTTGCAGTTTCAAAATTATTCTTAGAGACAATGCTGTTAATGATGCCTCTTTCTGACAATTGTTTAACGAGTTCAATGTTTTCTGGGATGGGAATGACACCTTCCTCACTCAGCGTTCCGTGCCAAAATGTTTCATCCAGATCCCAGATGACAAGCTTGATGCTTTCCACCCGTGGAAGTAGTGTTTCCATAGTAAGAGAGAGTAATAGTTTCTTTAATCTTTTCCGGTAATTAATTGCCGCATTAGCAGGTTTTAATCTAGGTAAAACTTACCATAGCTAGACAAGTGAACCTTTTGGGTTTTCATTACCACAAATAATATCGTTTATATCTATAAAAAAGCAAAATAAATACATAAAAATGTTTTAAACATTAATTTTCATGCGTTTTGTAAAAATGAATACTTTGTTGATAAACGGTTAGTGAAGAGTGTCTTCCTTTAAATGAACTGAATGGATTTGGGTATTTTATTAGTGATTCAATAAAATGTATTTTTTGGCCTGATAGATGATAGTGGTGAGGTTTTGAGAAGTTTATGCAGGATTTTAGCGGTGGGGCTTTTTTTGTTGGGTGATAAGACTTTTATAAATAAATCCAGAAATAGGTTCTTTCTGATAGGGTATAAAGTAAAAAACCATCCGCCTTTAGCGGATGGTTTTAACACATACATAAACCAACTAAACACTATACTAATTGTCAAGTTTGATTTCGAAGTATGATTTTTGGCCGTTTGGATAGAAGCCTAAAATCATTACTTCTTCACCTTTATTTCGTTGGAGCTTGTTTTTGAGGTCGTCTGCTCCGCTTACACGGTCTCTTCCCACATGGGTGATCACAAAACCTTCCCTGGCACCTGCCTCTTCCCATTTGTCGTTATCTATCTCATTTATGACAGCTCCGCCCTCGATTTCGAGGTGTTCTTGGAGGGAAACCTCCAAGTCCTTAAAGGTTACGGATTCAAATTCAGTTGCTTTCAGCTCTGCTTTTTTGACTACTTTGGTAGTGCCGGAAATGTTTTTCAAGGTGGCGGTAGTTTCTTGTGCTTTACCGTCTCGAAGGTACTTCAGCGCTACACGGTCTCCAGGTCGTTTTCGTGCTACCATTTCTTGTAACTTGGACACATTGGTGGTTTCGACACCGTCTACTTCGATGATGATATCACCTTTTTGTAGCCCGGCTTCTTCCGCTCCTGAATCTTCATTTACTTGGTCCACATATACACCTTGGTTTGCCTTGGTGTCTAGGTCAAGATATTGTTTGGCTACACTGACGTCTTGGATCTGGATGCCCAGCAGTCCTCGCTGAACGGTGCCGTATTTCAAAAGATCATCCATGACCTTTTTGACAATGGCGCTCGGTACTGCGAAAGCATAACCGCTAAAAGCACCGGTTTGGCTGGCGATGGCCGTATTGATCCCGACAAGTTCTCCCGCCAGGTTAACAAGTGCTCCACCTGAGTTTCCTCTGTTTACCACGGCGTCGGTCTGTAGGAATGATTCGATCTGCAGGTTATTGTTTTCGTTCCTCAGGATGCCGATGTTTCGTGCTTTAGCGCTGATGATACCGGCAGTGACAGTGGAGGTAAGGTCAAATGGATTTCCTACTGCCAATACCCATTCCCCTACTTTTGTTTTGTCTGAATCACCGAATGGTACGAACGGGAGGTCTGAAGCGTCGATCTTTAACAGTGCCAGATCGGTAGTAGGGTCTGTTCCGATTACTTTAGCATCGTAATTGGTGTTGTCATAAAGGGTGATTTGTATTTCCTTGGCATCGTCTATCACGTGATTGTTGGTGACGATGTAGCCATCATCGGATATGATCACTCCAGAGCCTGAGCTCATGCCTTCCCTAGGGGGTTGTTGGCCGCCATCAGGATATCTAAACTCAAAAAACTCTTCCAGTGGATTTCCGCTTCTTCCACGTCGCTGCATGGTGACTTTACTTTTGATGTGGACCACTGCAGGCAATACCTGGTCGGCAGAAGCGACAAAGTTAATGCCATCAGGTACATTGAACTTGTCGTCTTTTAGCCAGTTTACAAAACTGGTATTTTGCTTTTGTTCGAAAGTAGTTACTTTTTCTGATGGAGATAAAAGACCTACTCCTGCCACTGCGATCAATCCTCCTATGATGGAAGCCAGGATGATGCTGAGAAAGAATTGCTTTCTATTCATGTTTTTCTCCTTTTTAGTTTGGTTACTGTAACAAATACACGATTAAGCATAGGGTTTGTTCCCAAATATCGCGTAAAGATCATTATAAAATACCTTATTTAACACCTTTTAACAAAGGAAATTGCAATTTTAGCGAATGGCTGATGGGAGGGGAAAGCCTCTCTTATATTAAACTCAAAAAAAATAAGTGGGTTTCCCCACTTATCAATTATTTTACTTCAATGGATGATTTTAGCACCTTTTTCTCACTCTTAGGTAGCGTTACCTTCAAAATGCCATCTTCATATTTCGCTTCGATTTTGTCTGGAGAGACATCCTCTGGAAGGAAGAATGATCGGCTGAAGGATCCGTATTGCGTTTGGATGGTGTGATAGTTTTTGCCCTCTTGGGTTTCTTTGCTTTTTCGTTCACCAGAGATGGTCAATTTACCATCTACCAAGTCAATGTTGAAATCTTCTTTTTTAACGCCTGGGACAGAAAGTTCTACTTCATAACCCTTGTCATCTTCAGAAATGTCCACCGAAGGGATGAATTTCTGCGTATTGGTGTTGATGGAGTCGTTAAAGAACTTGTCCAATAGACCGCCAAAGGTAGAAGGATAATTTGGCTCTAAGTGATTATATCTTACAAGTTTCATAGTAGTATGATTTTTTAGTTTTTGAATTGTTTTATTTGATTCTGTTCATACTACAGTGAATTTTGTACCAATCGGATTTTTAACCATTTTACCTGACTTTTTGGCTGTTATTTTGTTTTTTCGCTGTGTTTTACTGTCAAAATGGCTTTGTTTGATGGAAAAATGGTCAGATAATGGGTTGGGTAAAGCCACAAAAAAAGAGTTTGCCCGATAGAGGGGCAATCTCTTTTGTGTCAATGGATGTAGAAGAAGGCTTATGGATGTTAGTTGCTTTCGATTACCTGGCCTTTTTCTCTGTAGAGGTCGACTTCTCCGTCCAGCAGTACGGCAATCACCGTAATGTCTTTGTCGTAAACACTTTCAGGAATATCGATGTATTTTAGGCCTGGAACAGCGCTCCAGTATTGCTTGCCCACTTCCCTGTGCTCGAGTTTGGTTCCGTTGCCTACTACCCAAATTCGGTTGATCTTGTTTTTTAGTCCCTTGATGACCAGAGATTCGTTTACCTTGTAATCCAGGTAGATATAAAGGGTTTTTCGGTCTTTGGACAAGGTGGTGGGAGCGTAAACGTGGCCCTCTGGAATTCCTGCTTGGGTGTCATAGATGGCTGCGGCGTGTTTGTCAGTCCATCTTCCGAAGGCTTCTAGGATATTGACCGCTTCACTCGGGATGGTTCCGTCAGGCTTGGGGCCGATGTCCAGCAGCAGATTGCCGCCCATGTGGAGGCAGTCGACAAATATCCTTAAAAGCTCATTAGGGCTTTTGTAATTGTGGTCGTTGTGCTGGAAGCCCCAGCTGTTGTTCATGGTGAGGCAGAGTTCCCAGTAGTTGCTGCTAGGGCGGGTGACTGGGACGCCTTGTTCAGGAGTGGCGTAATCACCGAGATCTCCTCCGATGCGGGAGTTGACGATGACGTTCGGGTTCCATTCGAGCAATTGGTCTTTAAGTTCTTGGCTTCTCCATTCTTCGGCTTTGTGTTCCCAATCACCATCAAACCAGTAAAGGTCGGGGTTAAAATTCAAGGAAAGCTCTTCCAATTGCTGGAAGTTAAAATCAACAAACTTTTGGAACCGCTCAGAATCATTTTTGTAGCGGTATTTCGTGCGGGTTTTTCGGTCATAATCTGGATGAGACCAATCCAAGACCGAATAATAGAGGCCTTTTTTGAGGCCTTCTTTTTCAAGGGCTTCCATGAAAGGTTGGATGAGGTCTCTTTTGGCGGGAGTCTTTTTGACGACCGTCAGATCGCTTGCCTTGCTGTCCCAAAGGGCAACTCCATCATGGTGTTTGGCGGTGATGACGGCATATTTTGCACCTGCGGATTTAATGAGCTTGGCCCATTTTTCAGGGTCATATTTGGCGGCAGTGAAACCATCGAGCTGTTTCATATAGTCATCATACGAAATGTAATCGTTAAAAAACGACCATGATTCATCGATGCCGTTTACGGAATAGATGCCCCAATGGATGAAAATCCCTAGTTTGGCATCTTTGAACCATTGCATTTTTTGGTCTTCTGGCGTTGATTGAGCCAGGAGTTTGCAGGTGGTCAGGCTGCATAGAAAAAGTGTGAATAGCAGTTTGCTCCAGTTTTTCATATCTTATTTGGTCTTGATTAGCGCGGATTGCCTAATGCATCCGTTCAAATTTAATGATATATGAAATATTAATCTAATGGCTGTTAAGTTTATTGAAATTTTAAGTTAATAAAATTTGCTAAAGGAAATTTTGCAGGATAGGATGGCAAGAATTCGTTAAAAGTGGGCAACTTTGCTTATAGGGGATAATTTTGCACTCGAAATTTCTTGTTACTTTTAGTTAAAATTACCTTGTCGATTTTATGAAACCATTTCTTTGTTTTCGCGTGTTTTTGATGTCTTTTTTAGCTTTAGGGCTGGTGTTCGAGGGACAGGCTTTCCAGACGGCAACAGAAATACTCACTAAAGGGGACTCATTGCTTAATTTGACCGAAGATTCGGTGGCCACTGCTGATAATGATACTGTCAAGGAGGAACGGAGCCTTAATTCGGTCATCCATACCATGGAGAAGTATATCGTAGCTACTAACCACATCAATAAAATACTGGGAAGGGTCATCGATACCACGGAAATTAGTACCCATCTACCAGGGGTGGAGGAGAATATCAATAAAGTCCGCGAGCGACTCGAGGTGAAAGACCGGGATATCAATTTACGTTATCTCAATGCACTAAGTAACTTCACCAATTATCAGGATAGGATTCTACAAAGATGGAAGGAAGATTTTGATAGTAGAAATGCCGAGGTGCTGAATGCGTACGACTCCCTCCGTGCCATTAAGAAGGATAAGGTACTGTTAGTAGAAATTGATGATCCAAAAATCCTTCCCGCCTTTCAGAGTCAACTTGAGGAGCTAAAAGGACGCATTAAAACAGGTGACAGCCTATACGTTGAGCGTCAGCTAAATTTAGCAAATTATCAAAGCCGTCTTTCAGGGGCACTGATTTCCCTACGGGATTTTGAAGAAGAGATTAGGGAGCGAGAACGAGTGCTGGAAAGGGCACTTTTTAATAAGGAAATTAACTATATATGGAAGCCTAGTTCGTATCGAAATACCAAGGAGATATCTAGGGTGATTAGGCATTCAGTGATCATCAATAGTATTATCTTTAATGGATATCTTGAGGCGAGTCGTCCCGTGATGCTGTGGATAGCTGTCATGGTGTTGGGTTTTTTCATTTGGTTCAGGTACCTGTTACGGCATATACGGTCAGAGAAGGAATTTGCTGATATCATCCTCCAGCGAACCAAGTTTGTTCCGCGAAATCCATTGTTGTCGGCAATGATCATCGTTTTGCCCTTGGCGACATTCTTTTTTAGGTCTCCACCTGTGGTGCTGATTATGGTAGTCTTATGGTTGCTGATGCTGGTGACTACTGTGCTGATTAAGCCTCATGTGAAGAAGAAGGTTTATGTGTATTGGTGGGTATTTCTGGTTATTTTCATCATTTACAGTGTAAGCAATTTATATATCGAGACGGCTTATGAGGAGCGTTGGGCACTGCTTGTACTCAGCTTGTTAGGGATAGGGCTTAGCTATAATATCATAGGTGCGGTCAAAAAGTCCAATATCACCTATCCCAAGTATATGATTTTGTTGATTCAATTGTTTTTGCTTATTCAGGGGCTTTCCGTAGTGTCCAATATTTTGGGGAGGTATAGCTTGGCGAAGATATTAGGGGTAGCAGCTACGACCAGCTTGATGCAAGCAGTGGGGCTTTATGTTTTTGTTCTGGTGATCATGGAGGCGATTTACCTACAAATCGAAATGAGCAAAAAGAGTTCTACAGAATATACAGCCTATTTTGATTTTCAGGATATTACCAGCAAAGTCCGAAATATTTTTGTGTTTTTGGCTACGGCAATATGGCTTTACTACCTGACTACCAACTTGACTATTTATGATTATTTATACGAAAATATCTCGGCTATTTTGGCCAAAGAAAGGAAAATAGGGGAAAGTGCCTTTACGTTTGGCAGTATATTGACGTTTGTGATCATCATCTGGATTGCAGGGATTATATCTAAGTATATTTCCTATTTTGCCGAAGCGAAAGACCAAAAAATGGCGGCTAACCGTAAACAGCGCCTTGGGTCTTCGATATTGCTGATAAAACTCGGAGTTTTTACGATAGGGTTTTTGCTGGCCATTGCGGCAGCAGGGATTCCATTGGATAATGTAGCTATAGTACTGGGGGCACTATCCGTGGGGATCGGTTTCGGCTTGCAGACAATTATCAACAATCTGGTGTCTGGAATTATCCTTGCCTTTGAGCGGCCTGTGCAAATCGGAGATGTCATTGAGGTAGGAGGAAGAAGTGGCGTGGTGAAGGAAGTAGGGATTCGGGCCAGTAAGATCTTAGGGTATGATGGCTCCGAACTCATCATGCCCAACGGGGACCTTCTCTCCCAGCAGCTGATCAACTGGACATTGTCCAACAAACGGCGGCGTGTGGAATTGTTCATTGGCGTGGCCTATGGCTCTGATTCCGAGCAGGTGGAAGGGGTGCTCAAAGGAGTGCTCGAACGGGAGGGGATTCTTAAAGTCCCAGGGCCAAGTGTTTTTTTACAGAATTTTGCAGATAGTGCGGTGGAGTATCGCTTACTCTTTTGGGTGGCCGATATCGATACCTGGGTGGACATGAGGAATGATGTGATGAAAGATATATACAAGCGCTTCACGGAGGAAGGAATCGAGATTCCATTCCCGCAGCGTGACCTTTATATTAAATCCATGCCTGAGGCTAAATCTCGTGTTCGGAGCAAACCAACGTCAGGTTCAGAAAAAGGTGATTCATCCACTAAAGGTGATGAAAAAGCTCCTCCTAGTGAAGAAACGGGTGAAAAATAAGCTGCTGAAATCGAGGTAGAAATAAATTTTGTTGTACTTTTTTTGATTCGGTGTTTGGAAAAAAACAAACAACCTGCTATGTTTGCATCACGTTAAACGAATGGGTTAACAAAACAACAAAATTCCTCCTTAGCTCAGTTGGTTAGAGCATCTGACTGTTAATCAGAGGGTCCTTGGTTCGAGCCCAAGAGGAGGAGCTGAAAATCAACCACTTACGATCAAAAATTGTAAGTGGTTTTTTTATTTGCATACGATTTGAACACAAAAAGGGGCCGTAAAATATTTTTAAATTTTGTTGAATCCTCTGTCCCGAAAAAGTCGATTCTCATGAATTCTCACTCCTCTTATTTTGGGATTGCTCCATTTTGAAGTAATCCAGTCCAGGATTTCATGGATCAAGCAATATTTCTGGGGGAGGATTTTTGATATGGTCTTATAAAAGAAAATTTCATACCGCTAAAACGATGCTTTTCCTCCATCCGCTAGAATGGGTTTTAGCGGGAAGTTGTGGAGAATAGGGCGGTCTATGCGGCTAAAACGGAAGACGTTGAATGGGTTGATTTACCATGGGCTTCACCCATGGCTATGAATGTGCCGCCCCTTTGGGGCTAACTGTCGAGTTTACATCATACACTATACCACGGATTTGCAACGCCTTATGCATCCTATCTGTGTTTATCAACGTTCAACCGTGGCCAAATAGCAACCAAAGGTGGCGAAGAACATATTTACCCATCGAAATAGGCTACCCCACATCTTTCCTGCTTGACCCTATTTCTGAAGGCAGCCTACTTAAAAGAATGGCATTTTATTTATGGACTAGATGAATTCAAGCTTTGCAGAGAAGCCTCTTGATAGCCAAAGGCATGTGCATAAATTATGTTAAGCCGCGGATAAAAGAGATGAACACGAATTTACAATGCCTAAGCATCCTATCTGTGTTTATCGGCGTTCATCCGTGGCCAAATAGCAACCAAAGGTGGCGTAGAACATATTTACCCGTCTAAATGGACTAGCTCCAACATATTGACCTGTTCCGATTCAAGCATAAAGTTCTCTCATTTCTTTTGGCTACTCCCTTTCTATTCCAGGAATATGACACTTATAATTGATTATCAGGTCACACTCGGGGTGTCTTGCGTTGAAAGATGCGATAGCCTCCTTGTTGATTATATCAGGTGTGATCAGCAGTGTTTTTAAGTGTGTCAGGCTAGATAACTGAGCCGCTCCTTCGCAGCTTATCTGAGTACCTCCCAAATGGAGTAGACGTAAGGTTTTTAAACGATTCAAGTCTGGGATTGCCGCATCACTCAGTGCCACGTCCTTTAATCTCAGTTCTTCTATGTGCGCTATTTGTGAGATGTGTTTGATGCCATCATCATCAATAAGGCAATGATCAAGATCTAACCGATTAACGGTTTTGATACGTCCACACAAAAAAGCTAAGCCCTCATTGTCTAAATCAGTTTCCCTTAAGTTTAAATGGTCATGATGTTCGGGATAATTCTCCAGCCTCATGTTAAACATAATTTTCCAAAATCTTCGCTCTTTTTTAGAAACAGCCATGTGATTATTTCAGTACTTTGATTTTTAAGAAACTGAAAGTTTACGAAAATTCTATAAAAAGGGAACATTGGGTGAAATATTTTAAAAAAATAAATGCTAGTCTTGAGCTTTGATGATAGAAAGTTTTTATTCTTTGGTCCCAGCACGGGATTCGGAGATACATATCACCTTGTAGACTTAATTGTACAGAAAAAGGTCTAAGGTGATTGCTTTTAAGGGTTTTCCTACTATCAATATCAGCGCAAATCTTCATAGCCTGCGTCATCTGATTACTATCCGTACCAACCCCAATCCCTAACTTTCCTATTGATGATATTATTGTTGGATTAACAAATTTCTCTTGGTTATTAACCCCATTTTAACCCGAAAATTAACCACTCTATATTTATTTTTCGCCTTTATCGGATTGCTGAATCGATTATGCATTTAGATCGATAAAAAAAATAAGTTAATTAAATAATAACCCTTAAAATTTAACCAAATGAGTAAAAAACTACGAGCGATTATTTACATCGCCTTGCTAAGTACGGTTTTGCTATCGGTGACCTCCTGTGTCGATGAGGATGAGCCCATGGCAGAACCTAGGGGAACCATCACAGGTACCGTTACGGATGCCGATGGCGAGCCAATTGCAGATGTAAACGTTACCCTAGCCGGAGTAGGGGAAGATGAAATTTCCGTCACCACTGCAAGTGACGGGAAGTATTTTTTTGAGGATGTCACGTTAAAGACACGTGCAGTAAAGTTTTCCAAGTCGGGATGGCTTACGGTCAGCCATACCATAAATCTTGATAAGTTCAATGATGATAACATCGCTACGGCGGATGTATCGTTGGTGTTTGCTTCAGCTAAGATTACCGGAACTATCAAGGACGGGAAAAACGGAGACGAACCACTTGAAGGAGTGACCATCAGTGTGGGGGTGGCCGGAACAACTACTACCGGTAGTGACGGTGTCTATACACTAGAAAACCTGATCGTAGATGAGTACACCATTACGTTCAGCAAAGCAAATTATGAATCCATTACCAAAACCGTTAGTCCGGAAGATTTTTTAGATGGAGAGGCGGGCATTGACATTACGATGGGCAGTAGTGAAATTCTCCGTGGACTTACCTATGCAGATCTCCTGACAGCTGAAAAATGGTATTACAATGAATACCGAGGTGGTCGTAATGCGGATGCCTATCCTCGATGGGACTGGGCTTGTAATTACATGTCGGTGTTGGATTTCCGTGGTGCCTGGCAAGAACAAAATGAAGGTACTACCCTCCAAATCAGAAATAATGAAGACGAGCGTAGTAATCCAGCAGATTTGAATGTGTTTGATTCTTATGTCTATGGTAGTAAGAGGATTACAGAGGATAATAAGATTTTGTCACTTAGGGTCAGCACCCACAATGCAGATGAAGCTAATCCGGCCTACTTTGGCGTACAGGTAGTGGATTTGTCGGCAGCCGAGCCTACTGCAATGAAGATTGGAGAAAACAGGACATATGCTTCTGGAAGCTATGGAGATGTAGCGTTTGATCTTAGTGACTATATAGGTAAGGAAGTAGTCATAGCGGTCGGTTTATATAGGCAATCCACAGGGGATTATTGGAAGCAACTCGTACTGCGGGCCATTCGTTTTGCCGACCGAAAAGTTGAGAATTGGGACTGGTTACCAGGCAACGAGGTGATCGAGGGCTGGAACCTGACTCAAGAAACCATACGCTCCACTATGCCACATACCAAACTGTCCTTTACAGGCATCAGCCCAATAGGTGGTAACCGTGATAATTACGTAGATGCATACCGCGCATGGCGGGAGGTGGATCATGTTGCTGCAAATTGGTTCTTTGTTCCATTGAAAAAAGATCCGGAAGTGTTCCCTTCAGAAGGCTACCTGATCAAAACCCGCAATACACCTGAAGAAAGTTCTACGGTGCCGGAAGCCTATTTATACTCAAAGTTTTCCATTGATGCTGGAAACAACCAGCTGACACTAAGTACACGCAATTTTGGTGATAATTTCACCTATTTCAAGCTTACCGCCATTGAAGACAACGGTACGGTTACCCATTTGGAACCTCAGTCCAATACAGCAGACGAAGCTAGTGCCGCAGCGGATGGCTGCTGGAAATTTAAGCATGGAGATGGAGGGGCCGGAAATCCTGAAGGTTACGCCGCTTTTTCATATGACTTGTCCCAATTTAATGGCAAAGATGTCACCTTGGCTCTAGGGGTATATAATGCTGAAGGCAATACAGGCGAAAATAAACTGGTAATCCACCGCATAGATCTTAACTAATTCAATAAACCTAAACATGATACAAAACCGAATGATGATCACAATTATGAGTTTCGTTATGCTACTATTCGTGGCATGTAGTGAAAGTTCATCTGACCCAGAACCAAATAGCCCTCCCGAGGAGGTTAGCCTTGCGGAACAGAATATCCTCAGGGCAATGGAATTGACCGATAACGCTGTGTCTGCCCATTTTACAGGGACAGGCATGGCCATGGCTAGGTATTATAATCCTTTTACGGGGGTCCGTTCTGATGAAACCGGTAGCGTGTGGATGTACACGGCAGCCATAGAAGCCGTTAATGCTGTCTTGCACGGACTCCAGGCTCATAAAGAACATGGAAATGCGGCACTCTATGACGAGCATTTTGAAAAGTACGCTGAGCTGTTGGGACAACTGTACGAAAACGCAGACTATTACTTGGGAACTTTTGAACTGGTATCCTATACCCAAACCAAAGAATGGTCAGTATATGGTGTAAACCGGGGCAATGCTAAGGGAACAGCCAATGTCGCCGGAATAGAGAATGTGTATGATGACCAGATGTGGCTTGTTCGGGAATTATTGGAATCCTACAAGATCACCGGGGAAGCTGCCTATTTGGAAAAAGCAGAATACCTGACAGCCTATGTTTTGGATGGATGGGACAGTACTCGAAATCCTGATGGAACTGAACGAGGCGGTATCACTTGGGGGCCAGGCTATGTGACCAAGCATGCATGCAGCAATGGTCCTATGGTAAGTCCACTGGTGTGGCTGCATGAAATCTATGAAGGTAAAAGTGATGAGATCACTTACCGGTACATCGATGCTGACGACAAGCAGACCAGGAAGACCATGCAGGTGAACAAAAGTGATTACTATGCAGATTTTGCGCAGAAAGTATACAATTGGCAAAAGGATCGTCTCCTGAGGTCTGATGGCGTCTATGATGATATGAGAGGTGGTTGTTCTCCTGGAAATCCACAAACGGAGACTGTCAACGGCACAGAGTACCGTAAGGGCATCACTTGCCAGGATCGGGTGGGGCCTGCCATTTCCTATAACTCCGGTACCATGCTGTCGGGAGCGGCAGACTTATACAGAACGACAAACGACGAAGTTTATCTTCAGGATGTTAAGGGGCTTTCTGACGATAGTTTCCAATATTTCGCAAAACCTGACCAATCCCATGAAGGGTATTACAGTTACGATATCAGCGGCTTTAATAACTGGTTCAATGGGGTATTGATGCGCGGCTATGTAGATGTTCACCCATTCTATGGAGCTGCCTCGGAGTACATCGGTACTTTCCAGCAAAACTTGGATTATGGCTACGATAATTTTCTCCATGAGGGATTTTTACCGACCAATTTACTGGTAGGCTGGAGCCTGACCGACAATAATAACAGGACAGAGGGGATGTTCAATTTCGCATTTGCAGCAGAATATGCCGTGTTGTCACGCTATGAGCTGACCAAGTGATAAAGATGGAAAGTATCTTTAACGACAATGATAAAAACAAAATAGCCTAAAATTTATGCAAAAGATATATAAGCAATTTTCCACAGGGCTGATGAAGTATTCCTTAATGGGAGCCGCTTTACTGTACTTTGGCAATGCTCCTGTTCATGCTTCAGTATTAGCTTCTGTTCATGCTCTTGTGGATGATCAGAAGGTACAGGAGGAAGATAAAACCGTTTCTGGAACGGTAGTAGCAGAAGACGGTACTCCTATGCCGGGAGTGAATGTATTGCTAAAGGGTACCTTATCAGGAACGACCACGGACCTTGATGGGAACTATACCTTGACTGTGCCTGATGATGATACAGTGTTGACATTTTCATTTATTGGATACGTTACCCAAAATGTCAAAGTGGGAACACGATCAGTGATCGAAGTAAAGATGATGCCGGATACCCAGCAATTGGGAGAGGTCGTCGTCGTGGGATATGGCATGCAGGAGAAAGTGACCATGACAGGCTCTGTGGCCAATATTAAAGGTGACGAAATGCTTCGAACCAAGAATGAAAACCCACAGAATATGCTTACCGGTAGGATAGCTGGGGTACGTGTCTGGCAAAAAAGTGCTGAACCGGGTACGTTTAATGCTTCATTTGATATTCGCGGGTTAGGGGCCCCGTTGATTGTGATCGATGGTATCCAACGAACCATGGCTGATTTTCAGCGTCTCAATCCGACAGATATCGACGAGGTGTCAGTGCTGAAGGATGCTTCGGCAGCCATATATGGTGCACGGGCCGCAAATGGCGTGGTGCTCGTCACCACCAAAAGAGGAAGTGACAGTGGAAAAGCTAAGGTTACCTATAATGGTTCTTATACCTTGCAGAGCCCATCTGGATTCCCCGCGCTTGCGGACCCCTACGAGACCATGACCCTTTACAACGAAATGGCCATGAACAATATCAATGGGGGAAACCTGATTTATCAGGATGATGATTTCGAAGCTTTCCGAACAGGACGCCGGCGCACGACGGATTGGAATGCCTTACTGGTCAGTGATTATGCTCCACAAAGCCAGCATGATATCAGTATCTCAGGAGGAACGGAGAAGACCCAGTACTATATCGCCGGAGGATACATGTATCAAGAGGGAATTTTCAAATCCGGTGATATGAATTACAACAAAATCAACCTTAGGTCTAATATCACTACGGAAATCACCAAGGGGTTGGACTTTAACCTGAACCTCAGCGGAGTCGCCGATCAGCGAAATTCACCGTATTCCAGTGCAGTGGATATCATTCGGAATTACTGGAGACAAGGGGTGCTCTTTCCTGCTTATGCAGATCCAGAAAATACCATGTTGAACTATGAAGGGCTGGACTTAGAGCAGAATACCATTGCCATGATGAGGGCTGATGTCTCCGGACATAGAAAATACAAGCAAAAGTACTTTCAGTCTTCAGCATCACTGGAATTTGATTTTGGTACGGTTTCCAGTGATCTGGAAGGATTGTCCGCAAAAGGACTCGTGAGTTTCGACTATCGTGGAGATGATAATGATATTTATCGGAGGGAATATTATCAGTACATGTATGATCCTGTAGAAGACTCCTATGTGTCAAAGCTCTATAATAATAGTTCCCCTAATCAGATAAGAAGAGAGTTATACAGCAGACAGCAGTTTTTGGGCCAGTTCCTGATCAATTATAAACGAACCTTCGATAAGGTTCATGCCGTTTCGGGACTTTTGGGCTTTGAAACCCAAAATCGGAAAGGAGATAACTTTTATGCCCAACGCGACCTGGCCTTTGCCATGGAATACCTCGTGGGTGGCATGAATGAAAACCAGCAAGGTGGCATGCAGGGCGGTTCCGGTGACCTGTATGAGATCTCTAACTCCGCCATGTTTGGTCGGGTTAATTATGCCTATGGTGAAAGGTACATTGCCGAAGTGCAGTTCCGCTATGATGGATCTTCCAAATTTGTCGAAACCAACCGTTGGGGCTGGTTCCCCTCTGGTTCGATAGGGTGGCGACTATCCGAGGAACCTTTCTTTAAATCCGTTTCAGCATTGTCTTTCGTGGACCAACTTAAATTCAGGGCCAGTTATGGAATGACAGCCGATGATGGTTCCCTTGCCTATGATTGGTATCCCGGATATATCTATCCTGCTACCAGTGGCAATGCCCAACAGGGATATTATAATCAGTATGCTCCTGGCTATATGCTAAACGGAGAGTTTGTGTACGGGGCATCTGTCGTAGTTCCAAATGAGAACATCACCTGGTGGACTGCTAAGACATTTAACGTAGGGGTGGATTTTGAAGCTTGGATGGGCAAATTCGGCTTTTCCCTTGATTATTTTGACCGTCGTAGAGAGGGCTTGTTTTCCACTAGATCGGGTGATGTGCCTTCTGTAGTGGGTACAGGCGCACCTAGGGAAAACACAAATAGTGACCGTCAGTTCGGAATAGACCTCGAACTGTCCCATCGAAATAAGATCGGTGAAGTATCCTATGGAGTGAAAGGAATTGCTACGATTACCCGTAGACAGCACTTGATTGCTGCTGAAAAAGGACCTTACGGAAATTCCTACGACCGTTGGCGAAATGATAACCTGACCAACCGCTATCAAGGTGTGCAGTTTGGCTATGTGTCAGCAGGACGATATACCGACTGGGAGGACATCTGGTCGTATGACATCTATAAGGATAGGGGAGTCTTGCCTGGTGATTACAAGTACGAGGATTGGAATGGCGATGGAGAGATCAATGGCCTAGACCAGCATCCCTTCGCCTATGACCAAACCCCTTGGTTAAATTATAGTTTGGCACTTGACGCTACGTATAAGGATTTTGATATGAGCGTCCTGCTGCAAGGTTCTGCATTGGGCTCTATGCAGTACCAAGAGCCATTGTACTCCATTTGGGGCAGTAATGGTGGGGGTGCTTTGGAGCAGTATCTGGATCGCTGGCATCCCGTGGATCCTTTGGCAGATCCTTACGATCCTGAAACAGAATGGATCAGTGGATATTACGGTTATACAGGAAATTATCCCTTTGGGAATTCTGAATTTAACCGGGTAAGTACAGATTACTTGCGGCTCAAAAGTATCGAGATTGGCTATACCCTAAGGCTAAGGAGGAGTGCTTCTACCAATATCCGATTCTATGCCAATGCCTATAACCTCTTGACATTTACAGGGGTGAAATTTGTGGACCCAGAGCATCCTGGGGATGCGCTGGGAAGATTGTATCCGTTGACTAAAACCTATACACTAGGAGTGACGGCATCATTTTAAAACAGCTAGATGAGATATTGGAACATTAAAATGAATTACATCATGAAATCGAGCATCACAAAGCATGTTAGACACAGCAATGATTATTTATCACGCGAGATTCCATATGGCCACAAGAATAATTATAATCATATGAAAATAAGAATCATATTAATACTGTTCAGCTTATTGTACATTTCTAGCTGTACAGACTTGGATGTGCCTCCTCCCAATGTCATCGGGGACGAGACACTCATGACCAGTGAATCCGGTATGGACGTGTACATCGCCGGAATGTACAGCAAGATGCCCTTTGAGGATTTTAAGTACATGGCTCAGTGGGGTGTAGAATACAACTCATGGCTGGGTTCTTTGGGGATTGAAGGAACAGGCGAAGCATTAAACCGAGACGGAATCTGTTCGGCTTATACGGGTGAAAGAACCCCATATTGGGGAATGGCGTTTGGTCTATTGAGAGAAGCCAATTACCTATTGGAAAAGTTACCAGAATATGCGGATGCCTTTCCAGAGGTAACCTATAACCATTATTTGGGTGAAGCCTATTTCGTCCGGGCCTTTGTGTTTTCGGCTATGGCAAAACGATTCGGCGGAGTGCCTTTGGTGACAGAGGTGTTACGTTATCCAGGTGATGGAGAATCATTGGAAATCCCACGTTCTTCGGAAGAAGAAACATGGGATCAGGTATTGGCAGATTATGACAGGGCCATCGAATTACTACAGCCGGCCAGTCCTAAGCCCGGTTATTCCAATAAATACGTAGCTCTTTCTTTTAAATCCCAGGACATGCTTTATGCAGGCTCTGTGGCAAAATACAATGAAACCGTACCGGGAAGACTTACCGGTACGGGGTTGAAAACAGGGGTCAGGGTTATCGGTTTTTCTGATGAAACCGCTCAAGCAGCATCTGTCAGGTATTTCAGTGAGGCTTATGCTGCCGCTAATGAGGTGATCAATAGTGGCCGTTATTCCCTATACAAAAGAAAATGGGCCGCAGATGATCCTGAGGCACAATACCAAAATATGGTGGACATGTTTAGTGATCCTACTAGCCCAGAGAATATCTATGTAAAAGAATATGATTTTCCTGTGGCGACCCATGGTTATGATGCTTACAGTGCACCTTTTATTTTCAAAGCTCCATTGGCATCAGGTACTTGTCCAACGTTGGATTTTATCGAGTTGTTTGAGGGCTTTGAACGGTATCCCGACGGAACGATCAAGGTGACCACCGGCTCCACCAATACGGAAGGAGATTACTTGATGTATGATTCACCTTTGGATTTCTTTAAAGATGCCGAACCACGTCTTCGTGCCTATGTCATTTTCCCTGGGGATGTTTTCAAAAATCAGGAAATCGAAATTCGGGCAGGAGTATACACAGGTTCTGAACCGGTGAAGCCATTGTTCAGCGATTATTCGTACGCTACAGCAGAAAGCCGCTATCAGCAATTGCCACTTTATACGCAGGCACCAAAAGAACTTTTCCTCAGTGCTAGGGAGGGCGGAAGTCAAGAACTGGTTACTTTTCAGGGGGAACAGATCACTGCAGCTGGTGCCAATGGTCCTTTTTATAACAATGGAGAAAGCTCCTTGACTGGATTATACGGTCGTAAGTGGCTGAATCCAGATCCTTCTTTTGAGGCAGGTGAAGGAAGGTCTGACCAACATTTCGTATTGATGAGGTATGCTGATGTGCTGCTAAATGCGGCGGAAGCGGCCGTGGAGTTGGGGCTTGCCGGGGAAGTATCTCCAGATGGATCGGATATGCTCCAAGTAGCCACTAATGGGATCAATGATATCCGTGAGCGTGCAGGAGCGAGTTTGCTTTCCGGGGTGCTTTCTTCAGATATTTCAAGCCGTAATATTGTCCGAAAAGAGCGCAGAAAGGAGCTTGCCTTGGAGCACAAGACCAAGTGGGACCTACGCCGATGGAGGGTTCAGCATTATGAGCAAAGGGACGGTTTCTGGGGTGAAACTCGCGATAAGGAGGACTTCAGCATGAATTCCCGCTATCGCTTTAGGGGAATCTATCCATTCCTGTCCACTGAGAGTGGCCAATATTTCTTTGACGCCCGTTTCCAGTGGGTGAGTTTGAAGACTTTCGAATACAATATCATCGACTACTATTTTGCGATTCCTGGTGGAGAGGTTTCCAAGAGTCCGGTAATCGATCAACAACCCAATAGATAAATTATTATCAATAACCTAGAATTTTAAACGATGAAAAAAATAGCATACCTAATCCTAGCTGGGCTGTTTTCACTTAGTTCTTGCAGCATGTTTGAGCTGGATAACTATGAACTGCCTGCAGAAACACTTCAGGGAGAAGTGGTGGATATAGAGACTGGAGAGCTAGTGCTAACTGATCAGGGAAGCGAAGGAATACGTGTCAGGCTGACCGAGTTGAGCTGGGGGGATAATGTCTCCCCAAATCCTGATTTCTTTTGCATGCCTGACGGGACATTCCAAAACACAAAGTTGTTTGCAGGGAATTATAATGTGCGCCTTGACGGGCCGTTTATTCCACTTATCCGTGAGGATGAGCGTGGGGTACCGCTTGCAGATGAAACACAGACTGTGGACATTAAGGGTGTAACCAATGTTACCTTTGAAGTACAGCCGTTTCTGAGAGTGGAATGGGTCAGTGAGCCAGAGGTGATCAACGGAAAGGTAAGGGCGCAGGTGCGCGTGACACGTGGAGTGTCTGAGGAAGAGTTTCGTGCTAAAATCGAACCCATGGGTGGATATAGTGCCAGTTTTCAGAATGTGACCGACATCCAGCTGTTTGTAAGCTACTCGTCTACAGTGGGCTACCGAGCCAGAGATGAACGTTGGTCTAGTCAATTGGAATTTTCGGGATCTTCCTTTAACTCCATGCTGGGTGAGACCATCACGATCGAATCAAATGGCACCATTCCCGAGGGCCGAATGGTCTTTGTCAGGGCTGCTGCCAGAATTAACTTTGATACCCCTAGGGGAAGCGGTACCAGACGATGGAACTATAACGAACCGCGCCAAGTGTTGATTTATTGAGTACATTGACTTTATTTATGGGGGCATGATTAGTGTCCCCATTTTTTAGCTTCACTTTAGAAACATTAAACCCATGCAAAAGACTGTTCTAATCTATGCGATACCTTTTCTACTCCTTTTGGCTTGTACCAAGCCTTCCCAAAGGGAGCACATTCAGGAAACACCAAAGGAAAAAACAGCATTTCAAACATCCAACCCTTGGAAGCCAGTGACGGATGTCCGTGCAGATGTGGCGATCGTTTACAGTGTGAAAGACCATCATGGAAAGGCTGATATGACGTTCGAGGAGCGTGTCCAGACTTGGCGGGATAAAGGATACACGACCCATTTTATGACTGGGATCGCTTGGGGCGAATATCAGGACTATTTTACAGGTGAATGGGACGGAGAGTGGCACTTGGATGAAGGGCAAGTCACCGAAAAGGGTGATACACTTTGGCATGGACATATGGTTCCGTACATTGTGCCAACTCAAAATTTTATCAAATATTTGAAGGAAAAGGTAATCAAACGGGTCATTGATGTAGGGATTGATGCCATTTACCTTGAAGAACCTGAGTTTTGGGCCAAGGCTGGTTATAGTGAGGCTTTCAAAAGAGAGTGGGAAGCTTATTACGGCTTTGACTGGAGGCCACAGCATGAATCTGCGGAAAATACCTATTTGGCCAATAAACTAAAATATCACTTGTATTACAGGGCAGTGGAGGAGTGTTTTTCCTTTGCAAAGGAATATGGCAAGAGCAAAGGTATGGAGGTGAGGTGTTACGTACCCACACATTCTTTAGTGAATTATTCCCAATGGATGATTGTCAGTCCTGAGGCTAGTCTCGCATCCTTGCCCAGTGTGGACGGTTATATTGCGCAGGTATGGACGGGCACCTCGCGAGAGCCCAATTATTATAATGGCTTGGCAAAGGAGCGTGTGTTCGAAACGGCTTTTCTGGAGTACGGCTCCATGGAGTCGATGACCGCTCCGACGGACAGGAAAATGTATTTTCTGACCGATCCGATAGAAGATTGGCCTAGGGACTGGGCTGATTATAAGAAAAATTACCAAGCCACTTTTGCGGCACAGTTGCTGTATCCCATGGTCGCAAACTATGAAGTGATGCCCTGGCCTGACCGGATCTATGAAGGACTTTACAGGACGAGTGCAGATAGTGAAGAGAAAGCGCTAATTCCACGTTTTTATTCCACTCAAATGCAGGTGATGGTCAATACACTGAATGATATGCCCCATTCAGACAATAAAGTGAGCGGGTCGCAAGGGATCGGGGTTTTGATGTCCAATTCCCTCATGTTTCAGTGTTTTCCTACTCATCAGGGGTATGATGATCCACAGTTGTCAAATTTTTATGGACAGACCATGCCACTGCTCAAGCGCGGTGTGCCAGTGAAGACCGTTCATATAGAAAATGTGTCCTTTAAGCGAACTTGGAAAGACCTGAAAATCCTTGTCATGTCCTATTCCAATATGAAGCCGATGAGTGAAGATGGCCATGGCCATATCGCCGAATGGGTCAAAAAGGGAGGCGTTTTGGTCTATTGTGGTAGGGATAAAGATGCATTTCAGGGGGTTCGGGAATGGTGGAACACAGATGGTAATACGTTCAACGCTCCCTCAGAGGATCTATTTTTGAAAATGGGACTAAAAGCACCTTTTGAAGCCGGGGAGTTTTCCTTTGGTAAGGGCAAAGTAGTCATCATGCGTACTGATCCGAAGGAATTTGTACTAGAAGAAAACAGCGATTTGGAGTTTGTGAACACCATCAAAACGCTTTATGGAGCAGCTCCCATCTCCGAAAAACTCATATTTAAAAACCACTTTTCCCTTTCAAGAGGGGCATACGAGATCATTTCTGTTGTCGATGAAAATGAAGACACTTCTCCTTATATCGTCAAGGGTAAATTCATTGACCTATTTGATCCAGAGATTCCTGTTTTGAAGGAAAAACGGGTGAAGCCTGGGGAGCAATCCTTCTTGTACAATATCGAAAGTGTCACGAATCCACAAGAGCCACAGGTTTTGGCCACCGCTGCCAGGGTTTATGATGAGGAAGTGACCAAAAACAGTTATTCATTCGTTGCCAAAAGCCCCCTGAACACCACCAATGTGATGAGGGTTCTTCTACCAGAAAAAGCGAATTCCATCGAGATTACGAGAGTAAATGGAGATGCGGTGATGGCAGAGAACTCTTGGGATGAAAGCAGCAAGACCTGTTTCCTGGGTTTTGAAAACAGCCCTGAAGGAGTCCACGTAAAGCTGAATTGGTGATTTAGGCTTTCATGTCACTAGCAACCTCCGTTCGATGAATGGAATTTGATCAATGGTGGGGGATTTTGTCATACAAGCCTAAAGGCGCCCAGCAGACCATATACCTCACCACACTGTTTAGCAGTGATACTTAAAATAGACCGCTGGTTAAGAAATAATGCTTTGATAAGAGCGATGAAAATCCTTGCCGGTGGCATGTTTGTATTCGATGCCAAAGGTCCTGTAAGCAAGTTTGGAGTCTTCTATCATATTGAGTTTCTGCATGGCCTTAAGTTGGTAAGCCAATGCTGTTTCATTTAAAGGGTCGATATTGAAAAGGGCTTCTGCCAGTGAAATCGTAGTAGTAAACGATTCGTGGGTGAAGCTCTTTTCCATTTCTAATATCAAGGCCGGCTCTAGTTTTGTCTCCGCTTCTTCTTTGAATAAGTCGAACAAGGGGTCATCCAAGAGATATAGGAATTTTCCCCTCGATACGATTCTGGCAAACTCATCTCTATGTTCATCCATTTTATGAGTAGCGATAAGTTGAAGACACCTTGCATAGTCACAATAAGCCTTTTCATGGAGGATAATTTTGTAGTGTCCCTTTTCATGGACCAATTCAATTCCATTCAGCTCGCCCAAGGTTTTGCGTAGGTTATTGATTGTTACACCACGAGAATTTTTGACCTTGTCCGCAGGTTTATCTGGCCAAAGTAAATTGCTGAGGTGCTGCGAAGTAATCCCGTCTTCCGATAGACTGTATTGGAGGATAAGACAAAACACCTGTTTAAGCTGTGTGCTGAACATGTAAGTGATGTCCTTTCCATTGACATCTCGCACCATAAAGTTGCCGAATAAGTGGATGGAATTGGGCGGTTCGGATTGGGGAGTCCTTGGAGTATGGATTATTTCCACTTCTTCCTTAGGACTTTTAATGGCATCCGTAGATTTTGATTTTAGCTTTTTGTACATCCACCATCCTAAGCAAATTGCTCCGATTCCAAATAGCAATATCCATAGAGGAATTTTGCCCTGTTGTTTTGTTGGGAAATCTGATAACTCCTCCCTAGTAATAGCAGGGAAAGCTAAGGAATATATTTTTAGATCTGAGGATATATCATCTTCAAATTCCTGCACTACGGCATATAGGTTATTGAGTCCTTTATCGAAATAGAGGTTAGCGTTGGTTGTGATTTTGTCAGATCGGATAGGGATGGAATCCCCAAGTATTTCAAAGCTGCCATCCTTTAGGGAGAAGCGATATAGGTGAAGAAAAGAATCGGAGAAATGTTCAGGGTAGCAAAGTGTGTAAAGACTGGAGTCGTTTAAAATTACCATGCCCCGTACAGGAACAACGTTGTCGTTTTTCCATGGTATTTCCCAAAGTTTGGTAACGTGCTTGGTATCCATGTCCACCTGATAGAGGTCATAGTAGTATTTTCTTCCCACGGATTGGTCCCCAGACTCGTTTCCCATGCCACCAAGAATATATAAATTATTTTTTTCAGGTTGGTATCCGACAGAAGAAAAGTAGCGCGGGGTGATGACATCTCCCGTAAACCCCTCATTAAGCTCCCATTCTTTTTTTTTCAAATCAAAGGAAAAGAAATTTTTACTGTACTTCATATTCCCAAAGCCTCCAAAGATGCTGTATCGGGAGGAATCGATAAACGATCCATGGTGATGGAGTTGGGTAGGGAGTTGTTGGTGGCTTTCTTCGGTCCATTGATAGGTGTCTAAGTTAAGACTGGCCACAGTAGGGCCTTGGTATGCGAAGTCATAATACACTTCGTAGGTGTATAATTTGTTTTGGACACTATCGATAAAATTAGTGCCCAAGATGAGTTCTACAGGACATTTTTGATCGAAAATTACGGTTCTTGTGCTACCTGAACGAACATTGTAGGTCCAGAGTGAATCTCGGTTGTAATAGTAAATTTCCTCCTTTTGGGGATTGTAATTTGCTCCGGCTACAGATGCTGATTTAAACGAAGTCAGATGTTTCCAATAATAGGCATAGTTTTTTAGCCAATCTGGATTGATTACGTTGCCATAAGGGGTCCCGTTGATATCGTGGACGATATTACCTTTGTTTTCATATAGTGGAAAATGATATGTTTCCTTTCCGATAATAGATAGGTTTTTGATTGAGAATGCAGGGACATCGATGATGTGATCACTTTTACCGAAAAGAATCTTGGGATGGTAGCTATCTTGAAGTTGTAGGTTTTTGGCGGTAAAAGTTTCATTACCAATGGTAAGCGTGATGGAATCACCGATGAGGTCAAACGAGACTTTCATGTCAAACCATTGCTGGTTAAACAATTGAGCCTTGTCCATTCTGGCTACGATAAGGTTGGTTTTTCCCTCTTCATTGAATTTAAAAACGATATGGTTCCCCTGATTGTCGTAAAATATATTGAATATCCGATTGTTCACTCCGGTTTTGATCCTGAGAATATACCCGATTTCTTCGACGGGACTTAGTGATAAACTGAAGTCGATGTCAAATTGATTTGAAAATTTCGTGTCATGCTCTCCAAAAACAGTATAGGATGTGCGCTGGTTTATTGCTTGTTCGTTTCCATGGAATTTAAGTCCTCCGTTAAATAAAGACTGTAGGAGAATAAAACCAGAAATCAAAGAAGCTAATAAGTACATTTTTGTAAATGCGAACATCGTGGTTTTTTATGGATCAATTGCTTTTAGGGGTAATGGACATAATGATACTAATTGAGCTGTTGCGGAGGTACCGGTGGGTTTCAATATCTTAATACAGTAGCGATTCGAACCTAAATTCAACCTACACCATTATGCTTATCAAAAGTAGAATTTTCGAAAATTTGATACAAATGCTTTACCAATTATGTTCTTTTTTATCCATGGCTCCTTCTTTGTAAGATGATTGAACGATAGTTTTTTTTAAAAATTTCTTATAAGGTTTTTGAATTATTTCAAGAGAAAGGAGGTTGTAAAGACAATCTCTTGCCAACCCCTATGTATTCATTTACGAGGGTAAAGTATGAATTTATTTGTCCGAGAGTGTGAGGTGAGAATGTTGGATACCATACTTTGATTACGCATTCTTCAAAAAGATTTAATACCTCTTCTCTTGACAAGGAGGATTCCTTTGTTTACTTTTGGCTCCAATCATGAAAATGTTGATCAGACTGATATTATCCTTTAGTATTCTGCTTTCGAGTGGGATTGCTCCGCTGTTTTCCACACAGCAGCAGGAGAAGTTTTCTGAGCCAACACCCTATCTTTCAAAAGCTGAAAGCCATTCATCCCTTCATTTGGAGGATATTGTTTTCAAGTCTTCTTTTTCAGGTTTTAAAAAAGGAACCTTTCCCGCGGAAGGAGAAAATATAGAGGAAGAGAGCGAAAGCGCTTCATCTAAAAAGCAAATTGAAAGCGGGAATACCCTAGCGGTACTCTTTTTTGACTATTTACTCGGTGAATCTTCTAGCACCAGCCTTAAAGGCTTTCCTTTTTGTAAGCACTTTTCCCATATTCTATCGAATCGTTGGCACCTATTTATTCAGGTGTTCTTGATATAATACCATACTTTTTATCCATTCGGTATGGCAATAGTCCTATTGCCTGAGATCCCATTTATTACCCTTAATTGCTAAGTACACAATTGCCCAAAATCCTCAGGCATTCTGGGATTCATACGTTCCAGAGTGTTTAGGCGTGACTGCTATTGTCACGCTAAGAACCAAGAAACCAAAACATTTAAAAAAGAAATTATGAGAACGAGTATCCTCATGTTAATGGGCTTGTGTGCGTTGCTTTTGCATACAAGCTGCAACTCCCATGGAGAGGAAAAAGAAGCCCATGTTTATGAGCTACAGGTCACTAGCCCCGTTCGGATGGACACCACCATCATGGAGGACTATGTCTGTCAAATCCACTCCATCAGCCACATTGAAGTACGTGCCCAAGAGCGTGGCTATTTGGAAAAAATCTATGTGGATGAAGGCCAGTTCGTAAAGAAGGGCCAATTATTATTCAAGATCATGCCCAAGCTGTACCAAGCCGAATTTCAACGGGCAAAAGCTGAAGTGAGTTTTGCAGAAATAGAATATCAAAACACCAAATCCCTGGCCGATAGGGATGTCGTTGCCCCTAATGAGCTGGCCATGGCCAAAGCTAAACTGGACAAGGCCAATGCGGAGCTTGCCTTGGCACAAACTCACCTTGATTTTACGGAAATTCGCGCGCCTTTTAATGGGATTATTGATCGGTTCCATGTTAGGGTTGGTAGTTTGATTGATGAGGGAGAATTGTTGACCAATTTATCTGATAACAGTCATATGTGGGTATACTACAATGTGCCGGAAGCGGAGTATTTGGACTATATGTCAAATCTAAAGAAAGACAGTTCGGCCACCATGGTAAACCTGCTGATGGCCAATAATAAAGTGTTTGGCCATCCTGGTAAAGTGGAGACTATCGAAGCGGATTTTAATCACGAGACGGGAAATATTCCTTTTAGGGCAACTTTTCCTAATCCTAACGGGCTGCTGAGACATGGCGAAACGGGCAATATCCAAATGTCCGTGCCCTTTAAAAACGCCATGATCATTCCTCAGAAGACCACCTTTGAGGTATTGGACAAACGTTATGTTTACGTGTTGGACGAAGATCATAAACTGCACGCTAGAGAGATTACGGTAGCGGCAGAAATGCCTCATCTATATGTGATTCAAGATGGATTGGAAGAGAATGATAAGGTGCTGCTGGAGGGCTTGCGACTCGTAAGGGAAAACGATGAAATCCATCCGGAATTCATCGCTCCTGAGGAAGCAATGTCTCAGCTTGGCCTTTACGCGGAATAATTGAGTCTCATCAAAAAAGAGCAGTAATGTTTCAAAAATTCATTCATAGGCCGGTATTCGCTATCGTGATTTCGGTCATCATCGTCTTTGTAGGGACATTGGCAATTAAGAAATTACCGATTTCTCAATTTCCCCAAATTGCACCTACTACCGTAAACGTATTTATCGCTTATCCAGGTGCCAGTGCAGACGTATTGGTAAAGTCAACCCTGATTACACTGGAAAACTCCATCAATGGTGCCCAAGGGATGCGCTATATGGCCACGGATGCTACCAGTGCCGGAGAGGCTACTCTCCGTGTGATCTTTGAGCCAGGCACTGATCCTAACCAGGCCGTAATTCGTGTGAAGACGCGTGTAGACCGCGTCATGCCGCTCTTGCCAGAGCTGGTGCAGCGGGAGGGGGTGATCATCACGCCCATCCAGCCCAGTATGTTGATGTATGTCAACTTATATGGTACGGGCAAGAACATGGACGAAAAATTCCTTTATAATTACGCCAATGTCCACATGATTCCGGAGATCAACAGGATCAAAGGGGTGGCAAAAGCTCAGATTCTGGGTAGCCGGCGGTATGCCATGCGGATATGGCTTAATCCTGACCGTATGAGGGCCTATGACATTTCCGTGGAAGAAGTGATGGAGGCGCTACAAGAGCAAAGTATTGTGGGACGTCCAGGTAGATTGGGACGTAGTTCTGGAATTGAGGCCCAATCGCTGGAATATGTATTGACCTATAAGGGCAGGTATAATGAGCCCGAACAATATGAAAATGTCATCATTCGAGCCAATGCTGAAGGGGAGAGCATCCACTTGAAGGATATTGGTAAGGTAGAGTTGGGTAGTGAGTTTTTTGATATTTATTCCAACTTGGACGGTCATCCTTCTGCGGCGATTGTGCTGAAACAAAACTACGGTAGTAACGCCAGTGACGTGATCGAGACGGTAAAGGAAAAGCTAACCGAGATGAAGGAAACGTTTCCCCCCGGGGTGGATTACAAAATCAGTTATGACGTTTCCAACTTCTTGGACGCTTCCATCGAGCAGGTGATCCATACCTTAAGGGATGCCTTTATTTTGGTGGCTTTGGTGGTGTTTATTTTCTTGGGCGATTGGCGATCGACCTTAATTCCTATTTTGGCGGTGCCGGTTTCATTGATCGGAGCCTTCTTTGTGATCCAGTTCTTTGGACTTTCGATTAACCTGGTGACACTCTTTGCGCTTGTTCTGGCCATTGGTATTGTGGTGGATGATGCCATCGTGGTGGTAGAAGCCGTGCACGCCAAGATGGAGGAGTTCCCCCGTCTCACTCCTTATCAGGCCGTGAAAAGAGTGCTAGGAGAAATCAGTGGAGCCATCATTGCCATTACCATGGTGATGGTGTCAGTATTCTTGCCGATTTCCTTTATGAGTGGGCCTGTCGGGACGTTCTATAGACAGTTTTCCATTACGATGGCCAGTTCCATTGTGATTTCTGCCCTGATTGCATTGACCCTTACACCGGTACTCTGTGCGATGCTGCTGAAAAATCACCATGGCAAAGCGAAAAAGGGCAACCTCCTCACCAAATCACTAGATAAGTTCAACAGTGGTTTTGATAAACTGACCGGGAGGTACGTGGTCTTGCTGAAGCGAATGGTGAGCAGAAGATGGTTGACCTTCGGGATTTTGATTGCGTTTTGTGCGGGGATTTATTTGGAAAATCAAGTGTTACCATCCGGCTTTATTCCTAGCGAAGACCAAGGCACTATTTACGCCATCATCCAGACACCTCCTGGTGCCACACTTGAGCGAACCAACAAGGTCTCCCAAGAGCTACAAAAGATCTGTGAGGAAATTGAAGGAGTGGAATCGGTGTCCTCCTTGGCAGGGTATGAGATCATGACAGAAGGCCGGGGGTCCAATGCCGGTACTTGTCTGATCAACCTGAAAAAATGGTCAGATAGGAAGCATACGGTGAAGGAGATCATGGAAGAACTGGAGGAAGAGTCTAAGGGGCTCGGAGCGGTAATCGAGTTTTTTGAGCCACCTGCAATACCAGGGTTTGGCTCATCGGGCGGTTTCTCCATGAGGCTATTGGACAAGACCACCGATACGGATTATCAGGATTTTGATAAAATCAACAAGCAGTTTATGGATGACCTTAGCAAGCGGAAAGAACTTACCGGGTTGTTTACCTTCTTTGCTGCCAATTACCCCCAATATGAATTGGTAATAGACAATGAGCTGGCGATGCAGAAAGGTGTTTCCATCGGGAAAGCCATGGAAAATCTCAATATTATGATTGGTAGTACTTATGAGCAAGGGTTTATCAAGTTTGGACGATTCTTTAAGGTATATGTCCAGTCCGATCCCAAGTTCAGAAGATTGCCTTCCGATGTATTGAACCTGTATGTGAAAAATGATGAAGGGGAAATGGTGCCTTATTCTGCCTTTATGACCTTGAAGAAAACACAAGGCCCGAATGAGGTGACCCGTTTCAATATGTACAATTCTGCGGCCATCAGGGGACTCCCGGCCAAAGGCTACACTACCGCAGACGCCATCGCTGCGATCAGGGAGGTGGCTGCCCAGACCTTACCTCAGGGATATGATATTGCGTGGGAAGGACTTTCTTATGATGAGTCCAACCGCGGAAATGAGTCCTTATATGTCTTCTTGGTGGTGCTGGTGTTCGTGTATTTTGTACTTGCCGCCCAATACGAGAGCTTTATCATTCCATTGGCTGTCGTGACGTCCCTTCCGGTAGGAGTGTTTGGTTCATTCCTGTTGCTGAAAATGATGGGCTTGGACAATGATATTTATGCCCAGATCGGTCTGATTATGTTGATCGGGCTGTTGGGTAAAAATGCGGTGTTGATTGTGGAGTTTGCCGTTCAGAAACGGCAACAAGGAGCGACGATCCTGGATGCGGCCATTGAAGGGGCTAAAGTCCGGTTCCGTCCGATTCTGATGACTTCCTTTGCCTTTATTGCTGGCTTGATTCCGCTGATCATAGCTACAGGCGCAGGTGCCATCGGTAACCGTACCATTGGTGCTTCTGCCTTGGGCGGGATGTTGTTCGGGACTGTTTTCGGTGTGATCATCGTGCCCGGACTGTATTACATATTCGGCAAACTGGCCGATGGGCGTCACCTGATCAAAGATGAAGACGAAGTTCCATTAACCGAAGAATACGATTATAATGATTAAGAGAATAATATATATATCGCTGGGAGCGGTCTTTATGACATTGGCCATTACGTCCTGTAAAACTCCCTCAGTAGTGGAAAAAACGCCCGATACAGCTGTTCCGGAGCACTTTGATAGTGCTTCGGATACAGCCAATACGGCTCGCGTAAAATGGCAGGATTTCTTTACAGACCCCTACTTGAGTGCCTTGATAGATACGGCGCTGAACAATAATCAGGAACTTAACATTATCCTGCAGGAAATTGCCGTGTCCAAAAATGAAATTCAGGCCAAAAAAGGAGAATACCTACCTTCTGTGGATATCAGGGCCGGCGCTGGTCTGGACAAGGTGGGGCGCTATACCAGTCGCGGTGCCAGTGAAGCCACTACAGATATCGAGCCCGGGAGAGAAATGCCTGAACCATTGCCTGATTTTATGGTGGGTGCTTTTGCTTCTTGGGAAGCGGATATTTGGGGCAAGCTGCACAATGCCAAACGGGCAGCAGTGGCACGGTATCTCTCTTCTGTGGAAGGAAAAAATTTCATGGTGACCAATCTGATTGCTGAAATTGCCAATGCTTATTATGAATTACTGGCATTGGACAATCAGCTGGCCATTGTGAAGAGGAATATCAAAATCCAGCACGATGCTTTGGAAATCGTCAAGCTTCAGAAAAGTGCTGCCAAGGCAACAGAGCTGGCGGTGAAGAAGTTTGAAGCAGAGGTATTCCATACCAAAAGCCTGCAATACGATATTCAGCAGAAGATTACGGAAACCGAGAATAAGATCAATTTTCTGGTGGGGAGATTTCCGCAGCCGGTGATTCGGGATTCTGAGGCTTTTATAGACTTGGTGCCGAAGCAGGTGCAAGCAGGACTTCCCGCTCAGCTGCTGGATAATAGGCCGGATATCCGCCAGGCAGAAATGGAGCTGGCAGCGGCTAAATTGGACGTGAAAGTAGCCAAAGCAAGGTTTTACCCTTCATTGGGCATTTCTGCCGGGATAGGTTTCCAAGCATTTAATCCCTCTTACCTGATCAAGACGCCAGAGTCGTTATTATATTCTCTGGCAGGGGACTTGGCTGCACCTTTGATCAATAGAAAAGAAATCAAAGCAACCTACAAAAGTGCCAATTCCAAGCAGATTCAAGCGGTTTACAATTATGAGAAGACCATTTTGAATGCCTATGTGGAGGTAGCCAACCAGCTGGCAAAAATCAAAAACCTGGAAAAGAGCTATGGGCTAAAAGCAAAGGAAGTGGAAGCCTTGACGACCTCCATTAACATCTCGGGAGATCTCTTCAAATCAGCAAGGGCAGATTATATGGAAGTGCTGATGACCCAGCGTGATGCTTTGGAGTCCAAGTTTGATCTGGTGGAAACCAAAATGCAACAAATGAACGCTTTTGTGAATATGTACCAAGCCCTCGGTGGAGGGTGGAATTAATGCATCATTATTGACCTACTAAAATCGGACAGGAGACGCCTGCCGTACACGAAAAACCTTCAGAGCGATGAACTTTGAAGGTTTTTTTATTTCGCTGCTTTGCGGGGGGTAATGGTAACATCGACACCTATTCGGAGTTACATCCTACAAAATACCCTCTCCCAGTGACGGTTTTACCATCAACCACAAGTTTCTGATCTGAAAAGCAGAAAATGAGAGCTAAAGTACATACTCCTTGAATAGGCGCGCTAAAGTATCGTCCAAGTTATGGCTAAATCCGCTATGGGGCCGGGAAGTCTGGATGACCGAGCTTCGTACGGCCGTGAGCCATCGAAAGCGTGAAGCCTTGTCCATAGTAGCGATAGGCCCTTTGGAGCCCTGGCATATTTTTTCAAAGGATGCCAGGTTTTCCTTGATCATGGATACATCTGCTTCTGGGTCTAAAGTTAGGAGCTTTGATTCATTTAAATGCAGCTTGGCCTGTAAGTAGCCGCTTTTTGTACCGCAGATGATTACGCCTACGTTGATGAATTCCTCTCGCTCTACCCTGGGTACGACCCGGATGATGGCGTAGTCATATAACAGCTGTCCTTGCATCTTTTGCTTCTTTGGTGAAATAATCTGCATGGGCATGCCTTAGGTTCAGAAATGATGAATAAACTCCTGCCAGTTCTTCGGCATCTTCGCTTTCCCCGCCTGCGAGCAACCAAGATTTGGGGATCAGGGATACGATTTGTTTGATCTTGTCAGGAGTTAATAGCGGCTTTAAAATTTCATTTGCCTCATCCAGCATGCTTGCTTCAGGCAAAAGTACGTGGTTTTGGATGATAGGGAAGGTGCCTTGGGCATTTCTTTCCCAATTGTTCCAACTGTGATGGAAAAGAAATGCCGCTCCATGGTCGATCAGCCAAAGTTCCCTGTTCCACATCAGCATATTGGTGTTGCGAAAAGTCCTGTCCACATTGGTGATCAGCATGTCCAGCCAAACGATTTTGGACGCCAGAAGAGGGTCTACTTTCATGGCCAGTGGATCGAAGTTGATCGCTTGGGATAAAAAGTGCAGGGCCAGGTTGAGTCCTTGGCTGCCTTTTAGCAGGTCCTGGATTTCTTCATCCCCCTCTGATCGCCCAAAGGCCACGTCCAATTCCGCAAATACCAGTTCGGGAACTTTAAAGCCCAGCAGTCTCGCGATCTCTCCCCCTAAGAGTTCCGCAATCAGGGCCTTTTCCCGCTGGCCTGCTCCCCTGAATTTCAGGGCGTACTTAAAGCCATCGTCCGCTTCGGCGAGGGCCGGTAGAGAGCCGCCTTCCCGGAGGGGCAAAATGTACCGCGTTACCGTAACGGTGCGGAGTGATGGAAGCGTTTTCATATACGGCTTATCTAAACTGAAAATAGGTTAACGGCACTATGAAAGATATATTCTTTTGCCAAGGATATTCCTGTATTCAGGCCTTCAACAAATATATGGCTTTAAGGAAAAATCAACTAATGGTCACGACTTCTTCTAATGCGGGGACTGGGATTATTTTCGATGAACAGGAGCTCATCCATGAAGTGTTGAAATATACGCTCGTGATTTCCGTATTTTCTTTCCATATTGGCCCACGAAGTATTAGTGAATACAAGCTTGTTTTCCCGACTATCCTCATAAATCCATCGGTCAAAAATATCCTTTTGCAAGGAAGCTTTTTGGCTGTTCGATTCATAGATAAGCCCGCCGTCTTTTTCTCTCGTAATGGCAATGCGATGTCCGTTAATGGATTCTTCGTGGGTGATGTTGCCGAAGATGTCTTCGCCTACTTCGAGTTTATAGCTTCTGTTGTCTTCGATGACCAAATTGTTAAAGATATCAATCTCATAGGTGGCTTTGTAGTGGGATTCCCGTCGGTATTGACGAACTAAGTCCATGAGGAACATGTGTTCTTCTCGTTCGTTTTTCAACAAATCGCCATACTCCCAATGAAGGTATTTTTCCTCAAAAGTGATTTTGTTATGCATGTTGTCGCTGAACACTAGATCGTTAAAGACGTTTTTTTCCAAAGTAGCTTTATATTCACCATTTCTGGAGTGGTATTCCAAGTCTCCAAAGAAGTTGCGTTCGATCAGTTGGCCAAAAGCCAATTGTTGCAGCAAGAAAGCGGTAAGTAGTAGGAGGTATCTTTTCATTTTTTGGGGAGTTAAAAATGGATCAATGTGATGCCTGTGTCAAATGTTGTGCCAATGGAACAGGGGGTTTTTCTTGTTCAGTTTTCCACAGCAAATAAGACCGTAAGCTGTGGACCGTCTATGATGTTGGTGCTTGCGTTATTTTCTATCGAAAAGTCTAAGTCCACCATTGAAATGTAATTTCCCGGAGGAATGACCGGGTTAGAGTCCGCTTTGCATAGTGGGTAGGTAGGCGTTATTTCGTCGTCCCAAAACCACGGTGCCCTCAGTGTAATGGATGTACCTTTAGCCAAGACCAATTCTTGTGGGTTTAAGCTAAATTGACACCAAACTCCAGTGATGGGAGTCCCGATACCAAAAATATCGTTTTGGCTGCGAACCGCAAAAGGGTGGTTGTGGAGAAAGGCTGGCTTGATAGTCAGCTGGTCCGAGGTGAGATTGTGAAGTGTCAAAGCAAAGATAATGTTTTCTCCTTGGCGGAAGGAGGTGGCAGGGACAGAATCAATCGAAAGCAGACAGAAATCAACGGCTAATTCATCAAAGGAAGTATTAGCGCAATTTTGAGTGGAAACATTGCTCTGTTCATTGTCCTTAAGGCAGGATGTAAATACCAGCAAAAAAGTGAAAAGGTAAACATAAGGTTTCATGGTAAGCGCGGTTGGTTATTTATCTATACGGTATATGGAGTTGGTTTGCTACATTTGGGGTTGGTGAGGAGGTGGAACTTGGCTATCATCACTCATTTTGAACGGATAAATTTATTTGATAAATGCATAAATAGAGAGGCTTCTTTAATTTCTTCAAATAATTAAATAACTTCTCATCCCATTTGCCAAAATTGGGCTTACAGATAAACACAAATTAGCTAAAACAAAAGGATCATGGCAGGCACATTTGACACAAAAACACTTCTTCAAGACCTCGGGCTGAACGAGGTAAATAAGGGAACTTGGACAGGGGTGGAGTTTATAGATATCAAAGGAGAATGGCTTAGCAGTTACTCTCCGGTGGACGGAAAGGAATTAGGGAAAGTTCAGATGACCACGCGAGAGTCCTATGAGAAAGTCTTGGATCAGGCAGAAAAGGCCTTTAAAGCTTGGCGGAAAGTTCCTGCTCCTCAGCGTGGGGAAGTAGTGCGCCAAATTGGGATTGAGCTCAGGAACAAAAAGTCCCTCCTTGGAAAGCTAGTGTCCTATGAGATGGGGAAATCCTATCAAGAGGGACTGGGTGAGGTACAGGAGATGATTGATATCTGTGATTTTGCCGTAGGCCTTTCCCGGCAGTTGTATGGGCTTACTATGCATTCAGAACGCCCGAGCCATCGTATGTATGAACAGTGGCATCCATTGGGGATTGTAGGAGTGATTTCAGCCTTTAACTTCCCGGTAGCTGTCTGGTCCTGGAACACGATGATCGCGTGGGTGTGTGGAGATGTTTGTGTGTGGAAGCCATCTGAAAAGACTCCTTTGACCTCTGTGGCGTGTCAACTAATCGCTGCTGATGTCTTTAATAGAAACGGTTTTCCTGAAGGGATCACTTCCCTGCTTATTGGGGGTGCCAATGTCGGGGCATTTCTTACCCAAGATCCTAGAGTAGCGCTCATTTCGGCTACCGGCTCTACCCAAATGGGGAAATCTGTTGGGGAGACGGTCGGAGGAAGATTAGGAAAAGTGCTTTTGGAGCTTGGCGGGAACAATGCTATTATCATTACTGAGCATGCTGATTTAGATATTGCTATCCGGGGGGCACTTTTCGGGGCAGTGGGAACCGCTGGCCAACGATGTACCAGTACCCGGAGATTGATCATTCATGAATCAGTGTTTGAAGAAGTAAAAGAAAGGATGGTTGCTGCGTATTCCAAGCTTACCATTGGGAATCCCCTCGATGAGGATAACATTGTCGGCCCGCTCATAGATAAAGATGCAGTGCAGAATTACCTTACCGCTATCGAAAGGGTCAAAGCGGAAGGCGGAAAGGAGGTAGTGGCCGGAGGACTTTTGGAAGGAGAGGAGTATGTTTCGGGTTGCTATGTGAGACCAAGTGTATTTGAAGCAGAAAATCATTTCCAGATCGTCCAGAAAGAGACGTTTGGGCCTATCTTGTATCTTATGAAATATAGTGAATTCGATGAGGCGATTGCCATGCAGAATAATGTGCCGCAAGGGTTGTCTTCTGCTATCATGACCACCAATATGCGGGAAGCAGAGCGCTACCTCTCCAGTGAAGGTTCTGACTGCGGTATTAGCAATGTTAACATTGGTACCTCGGGAGCTGAAATTGGCGGGGCCTTTGGTGGTGAGAAAGAAACTGGAGGTGGTAGAGAGTCTGGTTCGGATGCCTGGAAGGCTTATATGAGAAGACAAACCAACACCATTAACTATAGTACTGATCTTCCACTGGCACAAGGAATTAAATTTGATATTTAACCTGTTATTTCTAGTTAACTTTTTATTCAGAATATCAGCTAGTTACCATATAGCTGATATTTTTTTTATTATATTATTTGCTGCAATAAAAAAAACACCTACCTTTGCAATCCAATTCAACAACAAATGGTTGACGAGTAATGGGAATTTAGCTCAGTTGGTTCAGAGCATCCCGATTTATATCGGGAGCAGTCGGGGTGTCGAATCCCTCAATTCCCACAACGTTTCTTGGAAATGACCAGAAACAAAAAGTGGTTTAAAATATTCTTGGGAATTTAGCTCAGTTGGTTCAGAGCATCTGCCTTACAAGCAGAGGGTCGGGGGTTCGAATC
>JGI2924J29684_1078432_pt1 | contig 50668 bp, 40 predicted proteins | sample BenlonsequencITS_FD_29684 | JGI IMG/M metagenome (IMG submission 29684) | reverse complement strand
GGTGGCGGACAGCTTGGCCTTGGCGGTGATGCCAGCGGAGCCGTAGTCGTCCTGGGCGCGGTTGGGCGCTTCGCGGTCGCTCTGCAGGATGCCGGTGCCGACGCGGTCGGGGCTGGAATCGAGCTTCACGCCGAGCAGGCCGATGGCGTCGACGCCGAAGCCGATCGGGCCTTCGGTGTAGCCGGATTCCATTTTCAGCATGAAGCCCTGGGCCCATTCCTCGGCCTTGGATTGGCCATCGCCGGAGCGGAAGTCGCGGTTCATGTAGAAGTTGCGCAGGTCGATGCTGGCCTTGCTGTCTTCGACGAAGGCGGCGCTGGCGGGGCCGGTGGCGATCACTACGGCGCCGCCGCAGAGGATGTGGCAGAGGGATTTGTGGTGCGGTCGCATGGTATTTCCTCTTGTTGTTGTTTTGGGCCGCTCTCGGGCGGCTACAGGGCATAGAGCGAAAGGCGTGCCAGTGGCGGGAGCGCCGGCTTTGATCGGCTGAATGCCTTGCGCCAGAGCGGTTGCGTGGTGCGGTGGCAGGCCTCGGGTGCGGTCAGGGAAGCGTCCGGCTGGCTGGACATGTATGGCGTGCGGCCTGCTTTGGCGGGGCGGTGTCCAGCGCAGCGGACGGTTTGAGGAGGAGGCGCCGGCCGGGGAGCTGGCGCCGGTTCAGCTGCTAGCGGGTGCCCTTACGGCTCTGTACGCAAACGAAGCTCGATGCGGCGTTGACATCGCCCTTGCCGACGTACTTCGGCCAGCCGGGGTATTCGCATAGCGGGCGGGTGCGGCCGGGCACGCCGATGCTATCGGCGACGACCTGCCGGCGCGGCGCGCGGCCCTGTTCGACCCAGTCTTCCAGTGCGCTCAGCGAATCCCAGGCGGCGTTGAACACGGTGCTGGCGGCGTGGCCGTAGCCGGGGATCTCGTAGTAGCGCAGGAAGCGCTGTGTCTTGCCTGGGCCCATGTCGCGGCGCACACGCTCGTAATACTCGGCGGTGGCGCGGGTACTCACCAGTTGGTCGGAGGTACCGTGGGCCATGAGGATCTTGCCGCCGTTGCGGGCGAAGGCGGACAGGTCGGTCCGGTTTACGTCCTGGCGCAGCGACAGCTCGCTGATGCGCGCCTGCCACGGGCCGGGGTTCTGCGGGTCGAGGGTCAGCGAGTTGAAGGTGGGGTTGCGCGTCACGAAGAAGCGCACCCATTCATCCCAGAAGCCCGAATGGTAGGGCGCGCCCTCGGCGAAACCGGTGCCGTGCACGGGCATCGGGTAGCTCGGCTGCAGGGTGTTGAGGCCGAGGCGGTTGACCACCAGCTGCACGCCTTCACCCGGCCGGCCGAGGTCGGTACCCCAGGTGTTGAAGCCGGGGTAGTGGGTTTCACCGCTGGCCAGTGGGAAGTTGAAGCGAATCGGCGTATTGAACACCCGCAGCGCCTGGATCTGCGCATCCGAGAGGCAACGTTGCGAGGTGTCGGCACCGCCCGGGCAGCGCAGCGGTTTGCCATTGAGCTTGGCGCGGGCCGGGTCGAACTGCGCATTGCAGGCCGCCTGGTGGCTGATCACGCCGTCGCGCACGCCGTCCAGGCCATCGCAGGCCTGCATCGCGGCTTCCAGCAGTGCGGCGCGTTTCTCCAGGCTGGGAAAGGCGCCGGGCTGGGCAAGGGCGCGGGTAATGCGGCCGAACTGCAGGTCCAACGCCAGGGCGTTGTAAGCGGGGTAGAGCACGATGGCGCCGTTGAAGTCGGTCGGCCATTGCTGCACCACAGCCAGCGCCTCGCGGCCACCGGTGGAGCCGCCGGCGAAATAGCTGCGCTCGGGCGCGGCGCTGTAGCGTTGTTCGATCAGGTAGACGGCGGCATCGCGGGTTTTCTTCAGCGCGTCGTGGGCGTAGTTGGCCAGGGCTTCGTCGTTCCAGGCGAAGGCGCCGGGGCTCAGCGGATCGGCCACATGCCCGGAATCGCTGCCGAACACCGCGTAGCCACGGCCGAGCGGCGTGGGTTGATCGACCGGGCCGGCGGGTACGTTGCCGGCGACGTTCGGCACCGTGCCGTTGTAACCGCCGCCGCCGAACATCATCGCCTTGCGGTTCCACTGTTCGGGCAGCACCAGGCGCATGCGTATTGCCGGTGCGGCGGGATCGATCGGGCGAATCTCGGCGCTGAGGTCGCAGTAGGCGCCGAACGTCTGCGGTGCGCTGCCGCCGGCTGCCACCGAGCTCGCTGCGGTGACGCGGGCGCCGCTGGTGGGTAGGCCGATGGCCTGGGCCGGGATCTCGTGGCCGAGCAACTCGGTGCAGGTCGCCGCCTGCACGGCTTCGGCGGCAAACAACGCCAGCGCCAAGGGCGTCAGGCACAGCGCGCGGCGGGTAAACGGATTGCTACGGATAGGCATCATTGAGGCTTCCTTCTTGTTGTTGTCGAGCCGATGCGCCGGGTCGGGCGCATAAGCGCTCAAGCCAATGACATGCCAGCGGGCGGAGGGAAGGGTCGGCAGGCGATGGCCGGTCATCGCCGCTGGGGCGAGGGCTCTAGGGTGGGGATGCCGGAAGCAGTGGGGGAGGCAGAGCGCCGTCCAGCGCGGCGAAGCGCAGGTGAAACGATGTCCGGCGCGCTGGACGACTGTCCGTGGAGCCGGACATGACTACGGTGTTAGTTGTAGCGGCCGTTGATTCCGCCGACGCTGTAGCGCCCGGCACCGAGCAGCATGATCGCCAGTGCGCCGAACAGGAACAGGCCCTGCAGTTCGATGGCCCAGCCGCCCATCGGCCCGATGTCGAACAGTTCGGCGCGGTGCGCCAAGGCGAGGGCGACGACCATGTTGCCCAGCATCAGCAGGGCGCCGAGGCGGGTGTACAGGCCGAGGATCACCAGCAGCGGCCCGACCACTTCGCCCAGGTACACGCCATAGGCGAGAAACGTCGGCAGCCCCATGCCGCCGAGCATGCCGGCGATCCCGTCGACGCCATGCAGTAGTTTGTGGATGCCGTGCAGCAGCAACAGCACGCCGACCGAAAGCCTGAGAACCAGTTTGCCTGCATCGTCTGTCATCGGTGCGCGTCCCCTTGCGGCGCCGGGAGTCGGCGGCCCTGACTCCAATGTAGATCAGCCACTGTGACCTTGCCGCGTCGTCAACTACGGCCAAGCCGCGGTTTAGACCGCTCAGCGCTGGCTCAGGCCGTGTTGCTGCAGCTTGCTGTAGAGGCTGGCGCGGGAGATGCCGAGTTCCATGGCGGCGCGCCGACGGTTGCCCTTGCAAGCGGCCAGTGCGCTCTGCAGGGCGCGGCGCTCGGCCTGGGCGATGGTCTGTGCCAGTGGTTGCAGCGGCAGTTCTTCGCTCGGCGTGGCCTCGGTTGGCAGGGCAGCGCTTGGCGCGCTTGTCGCATAAGCCGGGGCATCGGCCGAACGTGCCTGCTCGCCGAGCAGCGGCAGCAGATGCGCCGCCTGTAGTTGCGGGCCATCGGCGGACAGCTGCGCGCGTTCCAGCAGGTTGCCCAGCTCACGCACGTTGCCGCGCCAGGGTTGCGCGCAGAGCAGCGCCAACGCCTCCGGGCTCAGCTCCATGGGTGGCTGCCCGGAGCGGTTGGCGATGTCGTCGAGCAGATGTTCGACCACGGCGGGGATATCGCTGCTGCGCTCGCGCAACGGCGGCACGCGCAGGGCGAGGACATTGAGGCGGTAGTAGAGGTCGTCGCGGAACTGGCCCGCAGCGACCTTGGCTTCCAGATCGATATGGGTGGCGGCGATCACCCGCACGTTGAGCGCCTTGACCTGGTTGGAGCCGAGCGGCTCGACTTCCTGCTCCTGCAGTACGCGCAAGAGCTTGGCCTGCAGCGGCAGCGGCAGGTCGCCGATCTCGTCAAGGAACAGCGTGCCGCCGTTGGCCACCTCGAACTTGCCGATGCGCGCCTTGCGGTCGGCGCCGGTAAAGGCGCCCGGCGCGGTGCCGAACAGTTCGGCCTCGACCAGGCTTTCCGGAATCGCCGCGACGTTGACCGCGACGAAGGGGCCGCGCGCCCGTGGCGACAGGTTGTGAATGCCCTGGGCCAGCAGCTCCTTGCCGGTGCCGGTTTCGCCGCGCAGCAGCACGGTGGCATCGAGCTGCGCGGCGCGCCGGGCCTGGCGCTTGATCTCGCTGGCGGCCGGGCTGTTACCGATGAAGCCGGCGATGGTGTAGCGCGCCCGGCGCGCCTTGGCCAATTCGTTCTGCGTGGCGACCAGCTGCGTCTGCAGGCTGGTGAACTTGGCCATCAGTGGCTTGAGGTGGCGGGCGCGGTCGAACAGCACGAAGCCCAGCGCGCCGACCAGGGTGCCGTCCTCATCGCGCAGCGGGATGCGGGTAACGACGAAGTGCTCGTCGCCAAAGGCCATCAGGTCGATCATGCTCGGCTGGCCGCTTTCCACCACCTCGCGCAGGCGGCTGGCCGGCAGCACTTCCTCGATCTCCTTGCCGAGCACGCTGGACGGATCGCGGATGCCGACCTTCTCGGCGTACTTGTCGTTGATCCAGACGATGCGCGCCTGACGGTTGACCGCGATGGTGCCCTCGCACTGCGCGTTCAGGTGATCGAACAGCAGCGGCATGGCCACGGCGCGGAAACGTTCCGGGGAAACGCCGACGATCAGGCCGTGGTTGTCGAGTGCGTCGCGGGCAATGCTCATGGGCAGTCAGGGTCCGTTCTGGGGCGACCGATTATGGTTGGCCCCGGCTGCCACGGGCAAGGCAGCCGGGGCATGCTCACGGCTGGGAATAGACTTCGTTCGGCAGCCAGGTGGCCAGCGGGGCGAAATAGAACACCAGGGCCAGGCCGATCAGCTGGATGACAATGTACGGCAGCACGCCGAGGTAGACATCGCGGGTGGTGATGCCCGGCGGGCAGACGCCCTTGATGTAGAACAGCGCGAAGCCCACTGGCGGGGTGAGAAACGAAGTCTGCAGGCAGAGCGCGAAGAGAATCGCGAACCACAGCGGATCGACGCCCATTGAGAACAGCACCGGCGCCACCAGCGGCAGGATGATCAGGGTGATCTCCACCCAGTCGAGGAAGAACCCCAGCAGGAAGGTGATCGCCAGCACGGTAAGCAGCACGCCGGTCTGGCCGAACGGCAGGCCGGTCAGCGCCGCGCGGATCACGTCGTCGCCACCCAGGCCGCGCAGCACGGCGGCGAACACCGTGGCGCCGATGAAAATGCCGAAGATGAAGGCGGCGGTGCGGCTGGTCTGGTACAGCGCATCCTTGAGCACCGGCAGGTTCAGCCGGCGGCTAGCTGCGGCCATCAACAGTGCACCGAAGGCGCCGACGGCGGAGGCCTCGGTGGTGGTGGCGATGCCAAAGAAGATCGAGCCGAGCACAGCGAAGATCAGTGCCAGCGGCGGCACCACGGCCCAGAACACGTCGAGCAGGGCACGGGCGTCGAGCTTCGGCCGGTTGACCGGTGCCGGGGCGAAGTCCTTCTTCAGCCAGGCGACGATCACGATGTAGAGGATGTACATCAGCGCCAGCATCATCCCCGGGATCAGCGCGCCCATGAACAGCTTGCCCACCGAGGCTTCCGAGGTGCCGAGGCGGTCGGCCATCAGCACCAGCATGATGCTCGGCGGAATGAGGATGCCCAGCGTGCCCACCGAGCAGGCGGTGCCCACCGCCAGGCTCTTGTTGTAGTTGGCCTGCAGCATCGGCCCGATGGAGAGCATGCCGAGCAACGCCACCGAGGCGCCGACGATGCCGGTGGAGGCGGCGAGCAGGATGCCGACCACCACCACCGTCACCGCATAGCCGCCGCGCAACGGGCCGAGCACGCGTACCAGGCTGTGCATCAGGCGTTCGGCGATGCCGGAGCGGTCGAGCATGATGCCCATGAAGATGAACAGTGGCAGGGCCACCATCAGTTCGTTGGCGACGATGCCGTAGATGCGCGCATCGAGCACGCCGATGGTGCCGTCCCAGGTAAACCAGAGATTGGCGTCGAAGTGTTCCACCAGCACATAGCCGAGCACGGCGAACAGCAGGCCGATGCCGGCCAGCGACCAGGCGACCGGGAAGCCGAGCAGCAGCAGGCCCATGAAGCTGGCGAACATGGCGATGACGAGGATTTCTTCCAGACCCATGATTGCGACTACTCCATCAGGGCTGCGAACGAGTGCGGTCGCGCTCGTCCGAGGGGGCCGTCAGGGCCCGCGGGAAATTGAACAGCAGGGTGCTGCAGCGCAGCGCGCGGGACAGCAGCGCCAGTGCCACCAGCACGAGGCCGATGGGCAGCACGCTCTTGAAGATGAAGCGGTAGGGCAGCCCACTGGGCGCCTGGGAGCGTTCGTTGTAGAGGTAGGCCTTGTAGGCGTAGGGGATCAGCGCATCGATCATCAGCACGATCACCGGCAGGGCCAGCAGCAGGATGGCGATCAGCTCGATCCAGGCCTGACTGCGCAGGCTGAAGCGCTCGCGTAGCACGTCGACGCGCACATGGTCGTCGCGCACCACGGCGTAGGCGAGGGCGAGCATCAGCGCGGCGCCGAACAGGTGCCAGGACAGTTCCTCCAGCGCAATGGAACCGCGCGAGAGGGCGAAGCGGCTGAACACGTTGGCCAGTACCACCAGCAGAACCGCCAGCCAGAGCCAGGCGCTGGCTTCGCCGATGGCCACCAGCAGGCGGTCCAGCGGCCGCGAAATACGGTTGTACGGCAGCGCGTCGGGCGCGGGCGTATCGGGAGAGACGGGCTTGAAGGACACGGCGGACCTCGGAATCTCGGCACAGGGATAGAAGGCGGGCACGCTGCCGTGCCCGCGGGTTACTGGCCTGTTTGGTAAGTCTGATCGGTCGATGTCGGCGCCCATTGCGCCGATACGGCGTTGCCGCTCATTGCCTCAACCCACTCACCGCACAGGCCACAGCGCACAGCCGTCAGTCGTACTTGTAGAAGTCGCGTGGCAGGTAGCCCATGCCGTGCCAGATCGAGTGGTGCTTCATGAACTCGCGCTGGCTGGTCAGTACGCGCTTGAACATCTCGTCCTTGGCGGCCATCTCGTCGAGCACCTTATCGGTGACCTTCTGCAGCTCGCGCAGTACCGGCTCGGGCAGCACCTGGGCCTTCACGCCCTGCTTCTGGTAGTCACGCAGGGCGGTCGGCTGAGCCCACTCGCTTTCGGCAAAACCCTTGAGGGTGGCCGACTCGCAGCCCATCTCGATGAGTGCGCGGCTTTCCGGCTTGAGCTTGTCCCAGACGTCCTTGTTCACCAGCAGGTGCGAGGTGGTCAGCGTCTGGTGCCAGCCGGGCATGATGTAGTTTTTGATGATCTGGTCCAGGCCCAGCATCTTGTCCACCGCCGGCTGCGAGAACTCGGTGGCGTCGATGGTCTTGCGCTCCAGCGCCTGGTAGATCTCGCCGCCCGGCACCATGGTCACCGAGGCGCCTAGCTTTTCCAGCACCTTGCCGCCGATGCCGGCGAAGCGGATACGCAGGCCGTCGAAGTCCTCCAGCTTCTCGATGGGCTTGGCGAACCAGCCGGCGCCTTCCGGGCCGATGATGCTGCACAGCATCGGGTGGATGTTGCGCTGGGCGTAGATTTCCTCGAGCAGTTTCTTGCCGTCACCCTGGTAGTACCAGGCCAGGTGCGCCGGCGGCTCCATGTTGAACGGCGCGCCGGAGTACAGCGGCAGGGCCGGAATGGTGCCCTGGTCGTAGCCGATCCAGGTGTAGCCGGCCGGGTACTTGCCGCTGCTCACCGCATCCATGATCTCGAACGGCGGCACCAGCTCGCCCGGCTCGTAGTAGCGCAGCTGGATGTCGCCGCCCGAGACGGCCTTGAGCGATTCGGAAAGGTGCTTGACTGGTGTGGAGAGGCCGATCAGGTGGGAAGGGAAAGCCAGCGGTACCTGCCAGCGGATCTTTTCCGCGGCGCTGGCGACGCCACTGAGCAGGCTGGCGCCGAGCAGGGTTGTGGCACCGATGGCGCAGGCGATACGGGAGAGTTTGTTCTTGGTCGACATGCAGGTTTCCTTCTTGTTGTTGTTCTGGTGCCCGAGGGCGGACGCGTAACCGCCCGTGGGTCGAGGGCGTTAACAGGCCAGAACAAGAACAGAGGCCGAGCCGATGCTGCCGATTCGGCGCCAGTCTTGTTCTTTGGTTTGTTCTGGCGTCGCAGGGTGGATTGCAGGTTCTGTGCCTATCACTCGCGATCGAGGAAAGGCGCGGTCTGCAGCGGCATTCGGATGCTTGCAGGGCGATAGCGGTGTCCGCTGTGGCAGACACTGCTCAGGTGAACATGCGGCGGTGTCTGGAGTTCTGGAACATGTCCAGTTTCATGGACGGCAGCAATGACTGACTGCTGGACAAACGAAATCCGGCGTTGCGCGGGGCGCGACGCCGGATGAAAGGAGTAGAGCGGAGGGTGTGCGATCAGCTGGCGGCTTGCTTGGCCAAGGTGCTTTCCAGGGCGCTGCGGCAACGCTCTTCGGCGGTGTCCAGCTCCAGCTGCATCTGCTGGATGTCGAGCAGTTGCTGCTCCAGCTGCTGGCGCCGCTCGGCGATCATCTGCAGCATGATGTTCAGCTGCTTCTGGTTGCCGGCCTTGGGGTCGTAGAGTTCGATCAGCGTCTTGCATTCGGCCAGCGAAAAGCCGATGCGCTTGCCGCGCAGGATCAGCTTCAGCGCGACGCGATCCTTGGGTGAATAGATGCGTTCCTGACCGCGGCGGGTCGGCCTGAGCATGCCCTGTTCTTCGTAGAAGCGGATGGCGCGAGTGGTGATATCCAGCTCGTTGGCCAGGTCGGAAATACTGTAGGTCTGTTTCGCCATGATTCTTCCGATCATCCTCTGTCGCGCCCGGCGAACCGGGCGCGTGTCTGCCAGCATGCCCTGCCGCGACGGTGCGCTCAGGGGCGTTCGACTGCCAAGGCTACTCCCTGGCCACCACCGATGCACAGTGTTGCCAGGCCCTTGCGAACATCGCGGCGCTGCATCTCGTGCAGCAGGGTCACCAGGATGCGGCAGCCCGAGGCGCCGATCGGGTGGCCGAGGGCGATGGCGCCGCCGTTCACGTTGACCTTATCGGCATCCCAGCCCAATTCCTTACCCACCGACAGCGCCTGCACGGCGAAGGCTTCGTTGGCTTCGATCAGGTCCAGCTCGGCCAGCGTCCAGCCGGCCTTGTCCAGGCAGCGACGGGTAGCCGTGACCGGGCCGATGCCCATGATCGCCGGGTCGACGCCGGCGTTGGCGTAGCCGGCGATCTTGGCCAGCACGGGCAGGCCCAGGGCCTCGGCCTTGCTGGCGCTCATCAGCACCACCGCGGCGGCGCCGTCGTTGAGGGTCGAGGCGTTGCCGGCGGTGACACAGCCGTCCTTCTTGAAGGCTGCACGCAGGCCGCCGAGGGATTCGGCCGTGGTGCCGGCGCGGGGCTGCTCGTCACGGGCGAAGGCGAGCGGGTCGCCCTTGCGCTGGGGAATCATGACCGGGGTGATCTCGGCATCGAAGCGGCCGCTTTCGATGGCGGCGGCGGCACGCTGCTGCGACTGCGCGGCGAAGGCGTCCTGCTGGGCGCGGTCGATGCCGTACTTTTCGGCCAGGTTCTCCGCGGTGATGCCCATGTGGTAGTCGTTGAAGGCGTCCCACAGGCCGTCGGTGATCATGGTATCGACGATCTGCGCGTGGCCCATGCGCAGGCCGGTGCGCGCGCCGGGCAGGACGTAGGGTGCCAGGCTCATGTTTTCCATGCCGCCGGCGATGATCACGTCGGCATCGCCACAGCGGATCGCCTGCACGGCCAGATGCACGGCCTTGAGGCCCGAACCGCAGACCTTGTTCAGCGTCATGGACGGTACCGCGTGGGGCAGGCCGGCCTTGATCGAGGCCTGGCGCGCGGTGTTCTGTCCGGCGCCGGCGGTGAGCACATGGCCGAGGATGACTTCATCAACCTGGGCCGGTTCGATGCCGGTCTTTTCCAGCAGGGCGCGGATCACGGTGGCGCCGAGTTCGACTGCCGGCACATTGGCCAGCGAGCCCTGGAAACTGCCGATGGCGGTGCGGGTTGCAGCTACGATGACGACGTCTTGCATGACGGACTCCGAATAAAAAGGCGCTACGCCGGGGCGTAACGCGAGGATCAGGCACGCGGCCTGGCTCCGGGAAAGGGTGCCCTCGAACGACAGGGGGCAAGCCGTTGGTCAGCGCGCTGGCAGACCGGTCGATGCCGCAGTATACGGGCGCCTGGGTGACTGGCCAGTGCTGGCGCGCCGCCGGCTCGGGGCGTTCGGGGCAGGCGGGAAGGCGCGGCGGGCAAGGGGTGCTCCGGCGTTCTTCCCGCACCCAGGTTTCAGCGCTGGATCGGGCTGCCGGTGGCCTCCTGCAGTTCGTCGAAGCTGACGCCTTCGGCCAGCTCCACCAGCTTCAGGCCCTGCTCGGTGACGTCCAGCACGCCGAGGTCGGTGATGATCCGGTCGACCACGCCGAGGCCGGTCAGCGGCAGGTCGCAGGCCGGCAGGATCTTGTGCGCGCCGCCCTTGGCGGTGTGCTCCATCAGCACCACGACGCGCTTGACGCCGGCTACCAGGTCCATCGCGCCGCCCATGCCCTTGACCATCTTGCCGGGGATCATCCAGTTGGCCAGATCGCCTTTTTCCGACACCTGCATGGCGCCGAGGATGGCCAGGTTGATGTGGCCGCCGCGGATCATGGCAAAGCTCTGCGCGTTGTCGAAGAAGCTCGAGCCGGGCAGGGCGGTGACGGTCTGCTTGCCGGCGTTGATCAGGTCCGGGTCGATCTCTTCCTCGGTCGGGAAGGGACCGATGCCGAGCAGGCCGTTCTCGCTCTGCAGCCAGACGTCCATGCCTTCGGGGATGTAGTTGGCCACCAGGGTCGGCAGGCCGATACCGAGGTTGACGTAGAAGCCGTCCTGCAGCTCCTGGGCGGCGCGTTGCGCCATCTGTTCACGTGTCCAGGCCATGGTCTCAGCTCCTCACCGTGCGTTTTTCGATGCGTTTTTCCGGGTTCGGGTTGTGCACGATGCGATGCACATAGATGCCCGGCAGGTGAATTTGGTCCGGGTCCAGCTCGCCGGTCTCGACGATCTCCTCCACCTCGACGACGCAGACCTCGCCGGCCATCGCTGCCAGCGGGTTGAAGTTGCGCGCGGTCTTGCGAAACAGCAGGTTGCCGGCCTTGTCGGCCTTCCACGCCTTGACCAGGGCCAGGTCCGCGGTCAGCGATTCCTCCATCACGTACCACTCGCCGTTGAACTGGCGGGTTTCCTTGCCTTCGGCCACCAGGGTGCCGTAACCGGTCTTGGTGTAGAACGCCGGGATGCCCGCGCCGCCGGCACGCAGCTTCTCGGCCAGGGTGCCCTGCGGGGTGAATTCCAGGGCCAGTTCGCCGGCCAGGTACTGGCGCTCGAACTCCTTGTTCTCACCCACGTAGGAGGAAACCATCTTGCTGATCTGCCGCGTTTCCAGCAGCAGGCCGAGACCGAAGCCGTCGACGCCGGCGTTGTTGCTGATGGCAGTCAGGTCCTTCTTGCCGCTGTCGCGCAGGGCGGCGATCAGCTGCTCGGGGATGCCGCACAGGCCGAAGCCGCCGACGGCGATGGTCATGCCGTCCTCGACCAGGCCTTCCAGGGCGTGGGCGGCGCTGGGGTAAATCTTGTTCATGAATTACCTCTACTTGTTGTTCTGTCTGTGCCGGGCGCTACCTGAGCGGCCGCCCGACGAATAGGGTGTAGCAAAATCGGTGCCGCTAACCGGCCTGCCTGGCGCGGGCGACCCGCGAACCGTTGGCACGCCCCAGCAGCTGGCTGATGCGCTGGCCGGCGCCGATCAACGCATCGAGGTCGATGCCGGTGGCTATGTCCAGCCCGTTGAACATGTACAGCACGTCTTCGCTGGCGACATTGCCGCTGGCGCCTTTGGCGTACGGGCAACCCCCGAGGCCGGCGACCGAGCTGTCGAACACGGCGATGCCCTCCAGCAGGCTGGCATAGATATTCGGCAGTGCCTGGCCGTAGGTGTCGTGGAAATGCCCGGCCAACCGCTCGCGCGGCACCTCACGGGCCACGGTATCGAACAGGGAGCGGGTCTTGCCCGGTGTGCCGGTGCCGATGGTGTCGCCCAGGGAAACCTCGTAGCAGCCCATGGCATACAGCTCGCGGGCGACTTCGGCCACCTTGGCTGGCGCCACTTCACCTTCGTAGGGGCAGCCGAGCACGCAGGAAACGTAGCCACGCACACGGATGTCCTGCTCGCGGGCAGCCTCCATCAGCGGGGCGAAGCGGGCCAGGCTCTCGGCGATGGAGCAGTTGATGTTCTTTTGCGAGAAGGCTTCGGAGGCCGCACCGAACACCGCGACCTCTTTCACGCCAGCTTCGATGGCCGCCTCCAGGCCCTTCATGTTCGGCGTCAGCGCCGCGTAGGTGACACCGGCCTTGCGCTGGATTTGCGCGAAGACCTCGGCGGAACCGGCCATCTGCGGCACCCACTTGGGCGAGACGAAGCTGCCGACTTCGATATAGGACAGCCCGGCGGCGCTGAGGTCGTCCACCAGGCGCACCTTGTCCGCCACGCTGATCGGCTGCTGCTCGTTCTGCAGGCCGTCACGCGGGCCGACTTCGACCAGCCGGACCTGTTTGGGCAGGCTCATATGTCCTCCTGGGGTGAGCGCGATTGGCGGGCTCACCGGTCTATGTGTGTCAGCCGAGGCGTCCGGCTACCGGTGGAAAAGCATGCGGCGTTTTCCACCCTACGGCCTTGCGTTCGTGCGTAGGGTGGACAACGGCGAAGCCTTGTCCACATTTGTGCATCCGTCAGGCCTCTTCCATCTCCAGCAGCACCGCGCCTTCGCTGACCATCTCGCCTTCGCTGCAGAACAGGCTCTTGACCACGCCTGCCTGGGCGCTGCGGATGCTGTGTTCCATCTTCATCGCTTCCAGCACGATCAGTGCGGTGCCGGCCTCGACATGCTGGCCGGCCTCCACCAATACACGAACGATGCTGCCGTTCATCGGTGCGGTCAGGCCGCCGTGATGCTGGTGGCTCGCTTCGGCTTCGGCGATGGGGTCGAAGGCGCGCACGGCCAGCCATTCGCCGTTCCACTGCAGATACAGCGCATCGCCCTGGCGGATCGCCTTGGGCGTGCGGACGTTTGGCTGCGGCGCTGCCGGATCGACCTTCAGTCGGCGGCTTTCGCCATTGCACTGCAGGTGCAGGCTGATCTGCGCCGGCATGCCGAAGCGCAGCCCGCTGCGCTTGGACCACGGCGAATGGGCATCGTCGCCGCGTACCTTGGTCGGTTCGGTCTGCACGAAGCACTCCGCAGCCTGCTGCCAGAAGGCATCAGATAGCTCGCCGGCCGGACGCAGCAGTTCGCTTTCGTGACGCGGGATAAAGGCGGTATCCAGCTCGGCCTCGGCGAAGGCGCGGTGGCCGACGACGCGGCGCAGGAACGCGAGGTTGGTGCGCACGCCGCCGACGGCGGTCTCGTCGAGCATGGCCAGCAGACGCAGGCGCGCTTCCTCGCGGTTCTCGCCCCAGGCGATCAGCTTGCCGAGCATCGGGTCGTAGAACGGCGACACGGTATCGCCCTCGGCAACGCCGCTGTCGACGCGACGGCCCGGGCCCTCCGCCGCTTCACGATATAGATCGAGGGTGCCGGTGGCGGGGAGGAAATCGTTGTCCGGATCCTCGGCGTACAGCCGTACCTCGATGGCGTGGCCGATCAGCGGCACTTGCTCCTGGCTGATCGGCAGCGGCTCGCCGCGGGCGACGCGAATCTGCCAGGCGACCAGATCGAGGCCGGTAATGGCCTCGGTGACCGGGTGCTCGACCTGCAGGCGGGTATTCATTTCCATGAAGAAGAATTCGCCACGGGCGTCGAGCAGAAATTCCACCGTGCCGGCACCGACGTAGCCGATGGCCTGGGCGGCCTTTACCGCGGCTTCACCCATGGCGCGGCGCAGTTCGGGCGTAAGACCGGGCGCTGGCGCCTCTTCAACCACTTTCTGATGGCGGCGCTGGATCGAGCAGTCGCGTTCGTTCAGGTACAGGCAGTTGCCGTGCTGGTCGGCGAAGACCTGGATTTCCACATGGCGCGGTTTGAGCACGTATTTCTCGACCAGCATGCGCCAATCGCCGAACGACGACTGCGCCTCGCGCTGGGCGGAAGCAAGAGCCTCGGCCAGGTCCGCCTCGCGCTCGACCACCTTCATGCCCTTGCCGCCACCGCCGGCGGTGGCCTTGAGCAGCACCGGATAGCCGATCTTCTCCGCGGCAGCACGGAAGGTTTCCACGTCCTGCGCCTCACCGTGGTAGCCCGGCACCAGCGGCACGCCGGCTTCCTCCATCAGCGCCTTGGCGGCGGACTTGCTGCCCATGGCGTCGATGGCGGAGGCGGGTGGGCCGAGGAAGATCAGCCCGGCCTGTTCGATGGCGCGGGCGAACTCGGCGTTCTCCGAGAGAAAGCCGTAGCCCGGGTGAATCGCCTGGGCGCCGCTGGCCTTGGCCGCATCGATCAGCTTGTCGATGCGCAGGTAGCTGTCGGCCGGCTTGGCGCCGCCGAGGTCGATGCGAATATCGGCCTCGCGGGCATGGCGCGCCGTTGCGTCGATGGCGCTGTGCACGGCAACGGTGGTCAGGCCCATGGCCTTGGCGGTGCGCATTACGCGGCAGGCGATCTCGCCGCGGTTGGCAACCAGGAGGGTCGTTATCATTTTTGTGATTCCTGCGTGGCCTGGAAGGCGTTTCCCCTCACCCTAGCCCTCTCCCCTGAGGGGCGAGGGGATGACGGAGTGGGGCGAAGCAATGAAGTGGTTCGGCAATGATTGGCGTGACCGGTTGATGTGCGATCAGCGGCATGAGCGCGGACGATATGGTTAGGCAGCCGCTCCCAAACCCCACACAACCCAACCCCATCTCCCTCTTGGGGAGCGGGCCGGGGCGAGGGGGAGTTGCTACGCACATGCACTCCCGCCCAGCCATTGCACAGACCAACTCCCTCTCCCCTTTGGGGAGAGGGCTGGGGTGAGGGGGCGGTGCTGCGGCCCTGCACAATCACCCTGCCACTGCACAAGCCAACATACTCTCCTCCTTGGGAAGAGTGCCGGGGAGCGGGCTGGGGCGAGGGGGCGTTGCTACGCACATGCACTCCCGCCCAGCCATTGCACAGACCAACTCCCTCTCCCCCTTGGGGAGAGGGCTGGGGTGAGGGGGCGGTGCCAAGGACCGACACAGCCGCCCGACCACCACACAACGCAACCCTCTCACCGCGCGTACGCGACAACGTATACGAGCGAGCACCCCACAGAAGCCCAGTCATCACGCGCGCTCCTGCCAGGCGGGCGTGCGTTTTTCCAGGAAGGCGCTCAGGCCCTCCTGACCTTCCGGGCTGGTGCGCAGGCGCGCAATGGCCTGTTCGGTGGTCTGGCGCAGGTCGGCGCTGAAATCGCCATCACCCACTTCCAGCAACAAGGCCTTGCAAGCCTTGAGCGCCTGCGGGCTGTTGAGCAGCAGGTTGTCGACCCACTGCTCGAGCGCGGCGTCCAGTTCACTGGCCGGGTAGGTCTCGGCGAGCAGGCCGAGTTCGCGGGCACGCTTACCGTCGAAGCGTTCGGCGGTCAGCGCGTAGCGGCGGGTGGCGCGCTCGCCGATGGCCTTGACCACATACGGGCTGATCACCGCGGGAGCGAGGCCGATGCGCACTTCCGACAGGCAGAACAGCGCGTCGCTGGCGCCGATGGCCATGTCGCAGCAGGCGATCAGCCCCAGCGCGCCGCCGAAGGCCGCGCCCTGCACCACGGCCAGGGTCGGCTGCGGCAGCTGGTAGAGGCGCTGCATCAGCTCGCCGAGTTTATGGGCATCAGCGAGATTGGCCTGGTAGTCGAGCTTGGCCGACTCGCGCATCCAGCCCAGATCGGCGCCGGCGGAGAAATGCTTGCCGCGCCCGCGCAGGATCAAGAAGTGGATGCTGGCATCGTCCTGCACCTGGGCCAGGGCCGCGTTCAATTCGCCGATCACCCGGGCGTCGAAAGCATTGTTCTTGTCCGCGCGGTTGAGCCAGAGGGTGGCCACGCCGCGCGCGTCTTTGTTCAGTTCGATGGTCTGGAAATCGGTCATCTCGGCATCCTCGATGCGACTGCAGTCGCCGGCGCGTTCGGCTGCCGGCGGCACGGATTACATGCGGAACACGCCGAAGCGGGTCGGCTCGATCGGCGCATTCAGCGCGGCGGACAACGCCAGCCCGAGCACCTCGCGGGTCTGCGCCGGGTCGATCACGCCGTCGTCCCACAGACGCGCGCTGGAGTAATAGGGATGGCCCTGGCGCTCGTACTGCTCGAGGATCGGCTGCTTGATGGCGGCTACCTCGTCGTCGCCGAGACTCTTGCCGGCGCGTTCGCTTTGCTCCTGCTTGACCTGGGCGAGCACCCCGGCGGCCTGTTCGCCGCCCATCACCGCGATCCGTGCGTTGGGCCACATCCACAGGAAGCGCGGGTCGTAGGCGCGCCCGCACATGCCGTAGTTGCCGGCACCGAAGCTGCCACCGATGAGCACGGTGAACTTCGGCACCTGGGCGCAAGCCACCGCGGTGACCAGCTTGGCGCCGTGCTTGGCGATGCCGCCGGCCTCGTATTTCTGCCCGACCATAAAGCCGGTGATGTTCTGCAGGAACAGCAGCGGGATGCCGCGCTGGCAGGCCAGTTCGATGAAGTGCGCGCCTTTCTGCGCCGCCTCGGCGAAGAGGATGCCGTTGTTGGCGAGGATGGCGATCGGGTAGCCGTGCAGGTGGGCGAAACCGCAGACCAGGGTGGTGCCGAACAGCGCCTTGAATTCATCGAACTCGCTGCCGTCCACCAGCCGCGCGATCACTTCGCGCACGTCGTAGGGTTGCTTGGCCTGCGCCGGAATTACGCCGTACAGCTCGTCGGCGGCATACAGCGGTGCGCGCGGCTCGCGGGTCTGCAGCTGCCCAAGCTTGCGCCAGTTGAGGTTGGCCACGCAGCGGCGGGCGATGGAAAGGGCGTGCTCGTCGTTCTCGGCGTAGTGGTCGGCGACGCCCGAGGTCTTGCAGTGCACGTCGGCGCCGCCCAGCTCCTCGGCGGTTACCACTTCGCCGGTGGCGGCTTTGACCAGCGGCGGGCCGGCGAGAAAGATGGTCGCCTGGTTGCGCACCATGATGGTCTCGTCGGCCATCGCCGGCACATAGGCGCCGCCGGCAGTGCAGGAACCCATGACCACGGCGATCTGCGGGATGCCCATGGCGCTCATATTGGCCTGGTTGAAGAAGATGCGGCCGAAGTGCTCGCGGTCCGGGAACACCTCGTCCTGACGCGGCAGGTTGGCGCCGCCGGAGTCCACCAGATAGATGCAGGGCAGACGATTCTCGCGGGCGACGGTCTGCGCGCGCAGGTGCTTTTTCACCGTCAGCGGGTAGTAGGTGCCGCCTTTCACGGTGGCGTCGTTGGCGATGATCATGCACTCGATGCCTTCGACGCGGCCGATACCGGCGACCACGCCGGCGGCGGCGACGTCTTCGCCGTAGACCTCATGGGCGGCCAGCGGGGCGAGTTCGAGAAAGGCCGAGCCGGCATCGAGCAGGGTGTCGATGCGCTCGCGCACCAGTAGCTTGCCGCGCGAGACATGGCGCTGCTGGGCGGTGGCGCCGCCGCCTTCGCTGACGCGGCCGAGCAGGGCGCGCAGGTCGTTCACCTGTTCGAGCATCGCCGCGCTGTTGGCGGCGAACTCCGGTGAACGGATATTGATCTGGGTGTGCAGGATGGCCATGGTTGGCTCCGTTCAATTCCATCATGGATGGCATTGCCATCCACCGACTGCGGTGGAAAACCCTTCGCGGTTTTCCACCCTACGAGGCTGGGGGCGTTCTTTCCGCCCGCAGGCTCACCTGGATTCGTTGAACAGCTCGCGGCCGATCAGCATGCGGCGTATTTCGCTGGTGCCGGCGCCGATCTCGTAGAGCTTGGCGTCGCGCAGCAGGCGGCCGGTGGGGAATTCGTTGATATAGCCGTTGCCGCCGAGGATCTGGATCGCCTGCAGGGCCATCTGTGTGGCGTTTTCGGCGGTATAGAGGATCACCCCGGCGGCGTCCTTGCGGGTGGTCTCGCCGCGGTCGCAGGCCTGGGCGACGGCGTACAGATAGGCGCGGCTGGCGTTGAGCTGGGTGTACATGTCCGCCACCTTGCCCTGGATGAACTGGAACTCGCCGATGCTCTGGCCGAACTGCTTGCGGTCATGGATGTAGGGCACCACCACATCGAGGCAGGACTGCATGATCCCGGTCGGGCCGCCGGCGAGCACCACGCGTTCGTAGTCCAGGCCGCTCATCAGCACCTTGACGCCGCCGTTCTCGGCGCCCAGCACATTCTCTTGCGGCACCTCGACGTCATCGAAGAACAGCTCGCAGGTGTTGGAGCCGCGCATGCCGAGCTTGTCGAACTTGTTGCCGCGGGAGAAACCCTTCCAGTCGCGCTCGACGATGAAGGCGGTGATGCCGTGCGCACCCTTGTCCAGGTCGGTCTTGGCATAGATCACGTAGGTGTTGGCGTCCGGGCCGTTGGTGATCCAGGTCTTGCTGCCGTTGAGCACGTAGCGGTCGCCGCGCTTCTCGGCGCGCAGCTTCATGGAGACCACGTCGGAGCCGGCATTCGGCTCGCTCATGGCCAGCGCGCCGACGTGCTCGCCGCTGATCAGCTTGGGCAGGTAGCGGGCCTTCTGCTCGGGGTTGCCGTTGCGGTTGATCTGGTTGACGCACAGGTTGGAGTGGGCGCCGTAGGAGAGGGCGACCGAGGCCGAGCCGCGGCTGATCTCTTCCATCGCCACCACGTGGGCCAGGTAGCCGAGGCCGGCGCCGCCGTACTCCTCGGAGACGGTCACGCCGAGCAGGCCCATCTCGCCGAATTTTCTCCACATGTCCGCCGGGAACAGGTTTTCCTGATCGATGGCTTCGGCGCGCGGGGCAATCTCGGCGGCGACGAAGGCCTGGACCTGCTCGCGCAGCATGTCGATGGTTTCACCGAGGGCGAAATTGAGGCTGGAGTAGTTCATGGGGCCACCTGCTTGTCTTGTAATTGTTCTGTTTTCAGAGGATTCGTTCGTCCGGCGGAGTGCAGGCCGGCGCTCTGGTAGCGGTTCGAGGTCATCGGTATGGATGATCGTTTGCTGCTTTACGTTAACGTAAAGGTCCGCTGCGGGTCTGTCAACACACCGCCGCCTCGGCATGTCTGCAAGCATAGGCCCGCCAAGGTGCGGCCGTTGGTTGCTGGCGCGCGGTGGTGTTTCGTCGGTGGAGGGGCACTTGGCTGGAGGCTGGCGGGACTAAACAGGCAGTGGCCGCAGCGCCGGCCTGCCACCGACGAGGAAATCCATGCCCCGCATCGGCTTCGCCTGCATGTATCGCCACCCGCAACAGAGCCTCTCGCTGAAGGAGCTGGAGCGCATCGAACGCACCTTCAATCCGCGCAGCACCACGCTGCGCTGGATGGCCTCGGTCGGTCGCGCCGCGGCGGAGGCGAGGCTGGAGGAGATCGTCGAGCACAATCTGAGCGCTCAGCGGGTGTTGCTCGAATACGTCGCCACGTTGCCGCCGATGCTGCGCATGTTGCGCCTGTCCAGCGACTTGCTGCCGTTCTACAGCCATGCCGAGATCGCGCCGTTCTACCGTCGCGCCGAGATACGGAACCGCCTCGAGGCTGGCTTCGCCGCGATCGGCGAACTGGCACGGGCCAACGATATCCGGCTGTCGATGCATCCCGGCCAGTACTGCGTGCTGGGATCGGACAAGCCGCAGGTGGTGGAAAACAGCCTGGCGGAATTCGAATACCACGCCGACATGATCCGCATGATGGGTTACGGCCGGCGCTTCCAGGACTTCAAATGCAACCTGCATATCGCCGGGCGGCTCGGCGCCGAGGGGGTGCGTGCCGTGTGGCCGCGCCTGTCGAGCGAGGCGCGCCACTGCATCACCTTCGAGAACGATGAAAAGACCTATGGCCTGGACGACTGCCTGAGCCTCGCGGACCTCGCGCCGGTGGTGCTGGATATCCATCACTGCTGGATTCACGAGGGCCGCTACATCGAGCCGGACGACCCGCGCATCGAGCGCGTTCTGGAAAGCTGGCGCGGCGTACGGCCGACCATGCACTACTCGCAGCCGCAGGAGAGCCTGATGGAGCTGGGCTTCGCGCCGGAGCAGAAGCTGGAAATCCCCGAGTTGCTGGAAAAGGTCAACAAGCGCGACCTCTATGCGCACAGCAAACGCATGTGGAACCGCTGGACAAATCGCTATGCGTTTCAGTTTCTGGATCGCTTCGACATCATGCTCGAAGCCAAGGACAAGAACCTCGCCGCGCTGGATTTCCATCACGAGTACCAGCGCGAACGCGCCTGACGGGGCGAGCGCAGCATCATTGCGAAGGCTCTGGCGCACGCGTTCAGCGCCGCGGTTGCCTACTTCAAGCATGCCTTGGCAGGCTGATCTGACCCGCAACTACCGCCGCGATTCGTCGCTGAATAATGGCCATTTGATTGCTCGCACCCCTCGACTTTCGCCTACCCCGCGACATATTGTCAGCTAGTTACCTTTACGTTAACGTAATCGTGACCTAGGGTGACTGTCAGCAGCGCCAGCGCCCTTGCGAGCACGCCTCATAACAAACATAAGACTGAGGAAAATCGTCATGAGTCTTCCGAGCTATACCTGCGGACCGCAGAGCAAACCCCTGTTGCCCATGACCATCGGCGCGGCCTTCGACCGTACCGTGGAGCGCTTTCCCCAGCGTGAGGCCCTGGTGGTGCGCCATCAGCAGCTGCGTTACACCTGGGCGGAACTGGCGGAGGCGGTGGACCGTTGTGCGCGTGGCCTGCTGGCCCTCGGACTGCAAGCTGGCGAACGAGTGGGCATCTGGTCACCGAACAATGCCCAGTGGTGCATCACCCAGTTCGCCACCGCGAAGATCGGCGTGGTGCTGGTCAACATCAACCCCGCCTACCGCCTCAGTGAACTCGAATACGCCTTGAAGCAGTCCGGCTGCCGCTGGCTGATCTGCGCCGATGCCTTCAAGACGTCCGATTACCACGCCATGCTCCACGAGCTGCTGCCAGAGCTGGAAAGCGCCGCCGTCGGTGCCCTGCAGAGCCATATGCTGCCCGAGCTGCGCGGGGTGATCAGCCTGTGCGACAAGCCGGTGGACGGCATGCTGCAGTGGCAGGCGCTGATGGAGATGGCCGAGCAGGTCGGCCCCGAGCAGCTGCGCCAGTGTGGCGAGCGCCTGCAGTTCGACGACCCCATCAACATCCAGTACACCTCCGGCACCACGGGCTTTCCGAAAGGCGCCACCCTCAGTCACTACAACATCCTCAACAACGGCTACATGGTCGGCGAGAGTCTCAGGCTGACCGAGCACGACCGCCTGGTGATCCCGGTGCCGCTGTACCACTGCTTCGGCATGGTCATGGGCAACCTCGGTTGCGTTACCCATGGCACCACCATGATCTATCCGAGCGCCGCCTTCGAGCCGCTGGCGGCGCTGCAGGCCGCGGCCGAGGAAAAGGCCACCGGCATGTATGGCGTGCCGACCATGTTCATTGCCATGCTCGACCACCCGGAGCGCCAGTCGCTGGACCTGAGCAGCCTGCGCACCGGCATCATGGCCGGCTCGACCTGCCCGATCGAGGTGATGAAACGCGTCATCGACGACATGCACCTGGCGGAAATGCAGATTGCCTACGGCATGACCGAAACCAGCCCGGTCTCCACCCAGACCAGCGCCGACGACGACCTGGAACGCCGCGTGACCAGCGTCGGCCGCACCCAGCCGCATCTGGAAAGCAAGATCGTCGACGAGCACGGCGCGGTGGTGCCGCGTGGGCAGATCGGCGAACTCTGCACCCGCGGCTACAGCGTGATGCTCGGCTACTGGAACAACCCGGACGCCACCCGCGATGCCATCGACGGCGCGCGCTGGATGCATACCGGCGACCTCGCGGTGATGGACGACGAGGGTTACATCAAGATCGTCGGCCGCAACAAGGACATGATCATCCGCGGCGGCGAGAACGTGTACCCGCGCGAGATCGAGGAATTCCTCTTCACCCATCCGGCGGTGGCCGACGTGCAGGTGATCGGCGTGCCGGACAGCAAGTTCGGCGAGGAGATCGTCGCCTGGGTCAAGCTGCACCCGGGCCATGAGGTCGAGGGCGAGGCGCTGCGCGAGTTCTGCAAGGGCCGCATCGCCCACTTCAAAACGCCGCGGCACATCAAATTCGTCGACGATTTCCCGATGACCATCAGCGGCAAGGTGCAGAAGTTCCGCATGCGCGAAATCAGCGTGGTCGAGCTGGGCATCAGCGAACAGCACTGACCGGCACCGGCCGGGTTCGCCCGGCCGGCAATTCGCTCATCCGAAAAGGAGCTTTCCATGGCGCTGCCTATTGCTCAGTCGATCAGCCGTTTTCCGCTGCCCAACAGCCTAGACGCACTGCCTGCTGACCTGCGCGAACGGATTCTCGCCGTGCAGGAAAAGGCCGGATTCATCCCCAACGTGTTTCTCATGCTGGCCCATCGGCCGGCGGAGTTCCGTGCCTTCTTCGCCTATCACGATGCGCTGATGGAGCGCGAAGCCGACAGCCTGACCCAGGCCGAGAAGGAGATGATCGTGGTCGCGGTCAGCGCCGACCACGGCTGCCTGTATTGCGTGGTCGCCCATGGCGCGATCCTGCGCATCCTCGCCAAGGATGCGCAGCTGGCCGATCAGATCGCCGTCAACTACCGCACCGCACCGATCTCCGAACGCCAGCGCACCATGCTCGATTTCGCCCTGCACCTGGCCGCCGAGCGCGGCGTGCTCGACGACGCCTGGCAGGCGCGGCTGGAAGCCCAGGGTTTCAGCCTCGATGACATCTGGGATATCGGCGCCATCGCCGGGCTGTTCGGCCTCTCCAACCGCCTGGTGTCCGTGGCGCGCACGCCACCCAACGACGAGTTCTATCTGCTGGGCCGTGTGCCCAGGAGCCCCGCGCGCTGAGCGCGACACCGCATTACCGCATGACGTGGTAATCCGAGCCCGGGCAGTTCGCAGTCGGGCTCAACAGCTGCATCAACGATCACAACAACAAGAGAGAAAGCTATGCAACTGAAACCAGCAAGCCGAACCCTTCTGGCCGCCAGCATCGCCGCCGTCGCCCTCGGCGCATCGGGCGTGGCCTCGGCCGCTTTCATCGAAGACAGCAAGGCCGCTGTCGAACTGCGCAACTTCTATATGAACCGCGACTTCCGGCAATCTGGCGCCGCTCAGTCCAAGGCCGAGGAGTGGGCCCAGGGCTTCATCCTGAAAATGGAATCCGGCTACACCGAAGGCCCGGTCGGCTTCGGTCTGGACGCCGTCGGGCTGCTGGGCGTGAAGCTCGATTCCAGTCCGGACCGTACCGGCACCGGCATCCTGCAGCGCGATCGCAACGCGCCTAACCGCGCCCAGGATGATTACGGCTCGGCCGGCCTGACGGCAAAGGCCAAGCTGTCCGCCACCACCCTGCACGTCGGTACCCTGCAGCCGGTGGTGCCCGTGCTGATGCGCAACGACAGCCGCCTGCTGCCACAGACCTACCGTGGCGCCTGGCTGCAGAGCAAGGAGGTCAGCGGTCTGACGCTGGACCTGGGTATGCTGGACCGCGTCAACCAGCGCGACTCCTCGGACAACGAGGAAATGACAGTCTTCAACGCTGGTCGGCGCAATATCACCTTCGGTAGCGGGGGCAGTACCAGCGATGAATTCCTCTTCGCCGGAGGTCGCTACGACTGGTCGCCGCAACTGGCCACCAGTTACTACTACGGTGGGCTGGACGGCATCTACGACCAGCACAACTTCAATCTGGTCCATGTGCTGCCACTGGGCGACAAGCAGAGCTTCAAGACCGACCTGCGCTTCGTCCGTTCGACTGACGATGGCGGCAGCAATGTCGACAACGATGCGTTCGGCGCACTGTTCACCTACAAGCTCGGCGGCCACGGCTTCACCGGCGGCTATCAGCACATGCGCGGCGACACCGGTTTCGCCTATGTCGCCGGGGGTGACAACGCGCTGATCAACCTGCTGCAGATCAACGACTTCGGCAACGAGGACGAGCGTTCCTGGCAGGTCCGCTACGACTACGACTTCGCCGCCATGGGCGTTCCCGGGCTGACGCTGATGACCCGTTACGTTTCGGGTGACAACGTCGACCGCGGTGCCGGCGCCAGTGAAGGCAAGACCTGGGAGCGCAACACTGATATTGCCTACGTCATCCAGAGTGGCCCGCTGAAGAATCTCGGCCTGAAGCTGCGCAACGCCACTACGCGAAGCAACTTCCAGAACGACCTGGACGAGAATCGCGTCATCGTCAGCTACAGCTTGCCGCTCTGGTAAGCGCAACGCCGCAGCACCTCTCCTCGTTGGAATTTTCCGGGCCGCACAGGCCCGGCTTTTTTGCGTTGTCCGAGGAGCTACTTCGGCATTCGGGCGCCATAAAAACGGGGACGAACCCCAGAGCCTGGGGCACTGGGCAACTGGTGTAGAGCGGGCTATATGATGGCCATTTGACTGCAAGTTGCACGCTTTACCGCTCAATCGCCCGTTTGAAAAAGCCACTTGCCGTATACGGAAACTGATTGTTATCGTTTACGTAAAGGTCATGCAGCGACCTGCGCCATAACCAACAACAACAATCAAGGTTAGAGGGCACCCAATGGAACCAGAGTTCGTGCTGGAAACGCGCGGCCTGACCAAGGAATTCCGCGGCTTCACCGCAGTGGATTCCGTCGATCTGAAGGTCCGTCAGGGTCACATCCATGCGCTTATCGGCCCCAACGGCGCCGGCAAGACCACCGTATTCAATCTGCTCACCAAATTCCTCACGCCTACCCGCGGCGAGATCCTCTATCGCGGCAAGAACATCACCTCGATGAAGGCCAACGAGATCGCCCGGCTCGGCCTGGTGCGCTCGTTCCAGATTTCCGCAGTGTTCGGCCACATGAGCGTGCTGGAGAACGTGCGTGTAGCGCTGCAGCAGAAGATGGGCAACTCCTTCCATTTCTGGAGATCCGAACGCAGCCTGCGCGAGCTGGACGACCAGGTGATGCAGCTGCTCGCTGAAGTCGACCTGCAATCCTTCGCCCAGACCCTGGCAGTCGAGCTGCCCTACGGCCGCAAGCGCGCGCTGGAGCTGGCCACCACCCTGGCGCTCGACCCCTTCGTGCTGCTGCTCGACGAACCGACCCAGGGCATGGGCAGCGAAGACGTCGACATGGTCGTCGAGCTGGTGCGCAAGGCCGCGGCCAACCGTACGGTGCTGATGGTCGAGCACAACCTCAGCGTGGTCAGCCGCCTGTGCGATCGCATCACTGTGCTGGCGCGCGGATCAGTACTCGCCGAGGGCGATTACGAAAGCGTTTCGGCCAACCCGCAGGTGCGCGAGGCCTACCTCGGCAGCGAAGCCGCGGCACTTGAGGAGGCGCACGCATGAATCCACCCATGGACCGCGATCAGCTGCGCGTCAGCGATCTGCATGCCTTCTACGGCGAGTCGCACATTCTGCACGGTGTCGATCTGGTGGTTGGCCGCGGCGAGCTGGTGACCCTGCTCGGACGCAACGGCGCCGGGCGCTCCACCACGCTGCGCGCGATCATGAACATGGTCGGTCGCCGCACCGGCTCCATCGTGGTCAACGGCAACGAGACCATCGGCATGCCGGCCCACCAGATTCCGCGGCTGGGCGTTGGCTACTGCCCGGAAGAGCGCGGCATCTTCGCTAGCCTGAGCGTCGAGGAAAACCTCCTGCTGCCGCCCACGGTGCGCAGCGGCGGCATGAGCCTGGACGAACTCTACGAGATGTTTCCCAACCTCTACGAACGTCGCTTCAGCCAGGGCACGCGGCTCTCCGGCGGCGAGCAGCAGATGCTGGCCATGGCGCGCATCCTGCGCACCGGCGCCAACCTGCTGCTGCTCGACGAGATCACCGAAGGCCTGGCGCCGGTCATCGTGCAGAAGCTTGGCGAGGTACTGATCAAGCTCAAGCAGCGCGGCCTGACCATCGTCCTGGTGGAGCAGAACTTCCGCTTCGCCGCGCCGTTGGCCGACCGCCATTACGTCATGGAGCACGGCCGCATCATCGAAGAGATCGAGGCGGCCGACCTGGATTCGAAGAAGGATTTCCTCAATTCCTGTCTCGGGGTGTGAGCCCCGCACGACTCAGCAAAGCAGTAACCGGCCGCAGTGGATGCCGGCCCCCGACCACAACAAAAACAATCGAGAGTGGTGAATACATGAGCTTTTTCCGCAAGAGTGCGAGCGCCATCCTGGCTTCTTCCCTGATCGCCTCGGCCGCCCAGGCCGAGATCAGCAACGACGAGATCCGTATCGGCTACCTGGCCGATATGTCCGGCACCTATCGCGACCTGTCCGGCCCGGGCGGCCTGGAGGCGCTGAAGATGGCGGTGGAGGATTTCGGCGGCAAGGTCGATGGCAAAAAGATCGTCGTCTTCCATGCCGACGACCTGAACAAGCCTGACGTCGGCGCCAACACTGTGCGCCAGTGGATCGACGAGCGTAACGTCGACATGGTGACCGGCATGGTCGCCAGCTCCGTGGTACTGGCGGCGAGCAAGGTGGTGGAGCAGGGCGGCAAGCTGGCGCTGATCTCCGGTGCCGCGGCTTCCAGCATCACCAATGAGTTCTGCTCGCCGAACCACATCCACTGGACCTACGACACCTACGCGCTGGCCAATGGCACGGCCAAGGCAGTGCTCGCCGATGGAGGCAAGAGCTGGTACATCCTCACCGCCGACTATGCCTTCGGCCACGCCATGGAAGCCGACATCACCAAGGTGGTGGAAGGTGATGGCGGGAGTGTCGTCGGCAAGGTTCGCCATCCGTTCCCGAGCAATGATTTCTCCTCGTACATGTTGCAAGCGCAAGGCTCCGGTGCCGAGGTGATCGCCCTGGCCAACGCCGGCGCCGATACGGTCAACTCGCTGAAGACTGCCAGCGAATTCGGCGTTACCCAGTCCGGGCAGAAGCTCGCCGGGATGGTGGTGTTCCTCAACGACATCCATGCCATGGGCCTGGATGTGACCCAGGGCCTGATGCTGACTACCGGCTGGTACTGGGACATGAACGATGACACCCGTGCCTGGGCCAAGCGCTACTACGAGCGCACCAAGCGCATGCCGGGCATGGTGCACGCCGGCATCTATTCGGCCACCACCCATTATCTGAACGCGGTGAAAGCCGCCGGCACCGACGAGACGGTCGCGGTACGTGCGCAGATGGCCAAGACCCCGATCAACGACATGTTCGCCAAGGACGGTCGCATCCGTGAGGACGGCCGCATGGTCCACGACATGTATCTGGTGCAGGTCAAGACGCCGGCCGAATCGACTGGCGAGTGGGACTTGTACAAGGTGGTCAGCACCATTCCAGGCGAGCAGGCCTACCGGCCGATCGCCGAAACCCAATGCACCAAGCTGGTCGCCAAGGACTGACCGACTAGGCCGCGCTATCACCCGGTCGGTAACGGCCGGGTGCCACGGACTTCCTTTGGGTGGTGAACCATGACTCTCGTATTCGGCGTACCCCTGAGCGTGCTGCTCGGGCAGCTGCTGCTCGGCCTGATCAACGGCGCGTTCTACGCGCTGCTGAGCCTGGGCCTGGCGATCATCTTCGGCCTGCTGCGCATCATCAACTTCGCCCATGGCGCCCAGTACATGCTCGGCGCTTTCGTGGCCTTCCTCGGGCTGAACTACCTGGGTGTGAGCTACTGGTTCGCACTGGTGCTGGCGCCGTTGGTAGTGGGCTGTCTGGGCATGGCCATCGAGCGCGGGCTGCTGCGGCGCATCGCCGGTGAAGACCACCTTTACGGATTGCTGCTGACCTTCGGCCTGGCGCTGATCGTCGAGGGCAGCTTCGTCAAGCTGTTCGGCGTGTCCGGCTCGTCCTATCCGATGCCGGAGCTGCTGCGCGGCGGCTTCAATCTTGGCTTCATGTTCCTGCCGACCTACCGCGCCTGGGTAATCGTCGCCGCGCTGGTGGTGTGCCTGGCGACCTGGTACGTCATCGAACGCACCCGGCTGGGTTCCTACCTGCGCGCCGGCACCGAGAACCCGAAACTGATGCAGGGCTTCGGCATCAACGTACCGCTGCTGGTGACCCTGACCTATGGCTATGGCGTGGCGCTGGCGGCGTTCGCCGGCGTGCTGGCGGCGCCGATCTACGCGGTGACACCGGGCATGGGCTCGAATCTGCTGATCGTGGTGTTCGCCGTGGTGGTGATTGGCGGCATGGGGTCGATCCTCGGCGCCATCGTTACCGGTATCGCCATGGGCCTGATCGAGGGCCTGACCAAGGTGTTCTATCCGGAAGCGGCCAACACCGTGGTGTTCCTGGTCATGGTGGCGGTGCTGCTGATTCGTCCTGCGGGACTCTTTGGTAAGGAGGCATGAGCATGACGAATCCAGCAAACGTGCAGGCCGCAGCGCTGCGGCATGCCAGCGTGGTACGCGAGCGCAGGCATGCAGCCGCGCGGCGGCAGAAGGTCTTCTATGCGGTGCTGCTGGTGATCGCTCTGTTGGCGCCGCTGGCGGTGTATCCGGTGTTCCTGATGAAGCTGCTGTGCTTCGCGCTGTTCGCCTGCGCCTTCAACCTGCTGCTGGGCTACGCGGGGCTGCTGTCCTTCGGCCATGCCGCGTTCTTCGCCACCGGCGGCTACATCACCGGCTACATGCTGAGCAGCTATAGCGGGCTCAGCACCGAGCTGGGCATCCTTGCCGGCACCCTGGCCTCGACGGTGCTAGGGGGGCTGTTCGGCATGCTGGCGATTCGCAGGCAGGGCATCTACTTCGCCATGATCACCCTGGCGCTGGCGCAGTTGGTGTTCTTCGTCTTCGTCCAGGCGCCGTTCACCGGCGGCGAAAACGGTCTGCAGGGCGTCCCGCGTGGACATCTGTTCGGCCTTGTCGACATGAAGAACAACATGGCCATGTACTACTTCGTGCTGGCGGTGTTCGTCCTTGGCTTCGCCATCATCCAGCGCACCATCCATTCGCCGTACGGCCAGGTGCTCAAGGCCATCCGCGAGAACGAGCCGCGTGCGGTGTCGCTCGGCTACAACGTCGATCGGCACAAGCTGCTGGCGTTCGTCATCTCCGCGGCGCTTGCCGGCCTGGCTGGCGCGACCAAGACCGTGGTGTTTCAGCTGGCCTCGCTGACCGACGCGCACTGGCACATGTCCGGCGAGGTCATCCTGATGACCCTGCTTGGCGGCGTCGGCACCATCCTCGGGCCGCTGGTCGGCGCCACCGTGGTGGTGACGCTGCAGAGTTCGCTGTCCAACGGACCACTTGGGGAGTGGGTGCACGTCATTCTCGGGGTGATCTTCGTGCTCTGCGTGCTGCTGTTCCGCTCCGGCATCGTCGGCTGGCTGGAACGGCTGGTTAAGCGCAACTTCAAGTAGCGGCTCGATGCGGCACCGCCCGGATTGCGCCGGGCGGTGCCTTGCCTTTCGAACCCGGCGGTTAGATGCGTGCCTAACCTGCAGACCCCTCGAGAGGACACCGTCATGCCTGGCATCGAATCGCAGCAACCCTCGCAGCCCGTCTGGCCGTGGCGAGCCGACGAATCGCCGCTCAACGATCTGGACGATGCCGAGAGCGACACCGAACTGGACGGCCCGGATGAGCTGCCGGAAGAGGTGCTCGAGCAGCTGGAAAAAGTCGCTCCACCACCAGAGCCGATCCCCGATCCGGGACCGCTGTAGCTCCAGAACTTTGCCTGCCGGAAACGAAAAGGCCCCGACGAGTCGGGGCCTTCAGCCGAGTGCCTGACGGACTAGACGTTAATCACACGTTTAAACGTTGATCGGTCGGCAAAGGCCCGGGAGCACTAGGTTTCGCAGGGAAATCATGTCACGGCCTTTGCGGGAATCGTTGGAAGTACCCCCAGTTGTACCCCAAGGGGCCATCGGGATCATAGATCAGCCCGGATGACGATGCCAGCCTAGCACGCTCTGTCTTCGCGGCCTGCGGCCTTGACCAAGAGGCGCTGCCTCTTGGAACTCCGTTCTCGCCGAAGGGCAAGGGTGCAGGGGGTAGAGCATCCCTGCACCCTGCCGAAAGTCTGCTGCGCTGCATGGGCGTCAATGGTGCGCTGCGCCGGGTGCTCACCCGTTCGGTGCTCGCCTGCGGCTGCGCTCCGCTGCGGCTTGCGCGCCCGCCATTGACCCCCACTACGCGCGAATCGGCCCCAATGCCGAGCCGCTTCTCCAGATGCCGCTGGATCAGCCTTGCACGCAAGCTGCCTGTGCAGGAGTGGCATGGCTACCATGCCGCCTCTGCACAGGTAGCCGACAAGGCCGAAGGCCGCGTCAGTGCCATAGGCAGGGGATATGTACGCGTCTGCCGCAGCGCCCTTATCCATTGCACTGCTCGGATGCCACGAGATGGGCCGTCACTGCGCGCCGCAGTGACGGCCCCGCCGACGCCGCCAACAATACGGGCGAAAGCCAGATCCTATTGCGTGCGGCATACATGATGATGGCCGTCCTACACTGACCGGGCAGTTGCCAAGACCGATGGGCTTCGTACATCGGCAACCCCAACAGCGTAGGTTCCTGCAAGCGCTGGCCCGTCAGGGCGGAACCACCCCAGGTATGCCCAGGCTCCGACCGCATACCGGCCCTACCCAGGGCGGAGCCTTCTTCGTCTGTTTGAACTCATCCCTACCGCGCCGCCTGGCGCACCGTCCTTTGCGGCAATTACCTGTGCGCAACGCACCGGGCTCCCGCTGCATTTCTCATCCCACTCACTTCATAGGAGGACTCGTCCACGTTCGCATCACTTTCGTCTTGTAGTACCTCCGTCCGGGCTTCCAGCAGGGAGCAAGACGGACGCCTCATTCGAGGCTCTGGTGTCTCCTGAACACCATGCCCTTGCCCTCACGGGATCTCGCCTTGGCGAGTTGGCACCAACACTAACCACTGAATTTCAGGACAACGCAGTACGGCACTTTACTGGGAGGCCGCAAATGGACGACTTGACCTATACCCTGCGGCAGCTCTGCCAGCGCAACCGTGACGGTAGCTACAACACACAGGCCGACCGGATGCGTTCTCTCGCGCTGGCTGCGCGGCAACTACGCGAGGCCGGTTTCCGACAGATGAAGGCTTCGTCGCTCAAGGGCAAGCACGTCCAGGCGTTGCTAGATCGCTGGCAAGGCGAAGGTTTGTCGTCGGGCACCATCAAGAATCGGCTCTCTCACCTGCGCTGGTGGGCCGAGAAAATCGGCAAGTCTGGCATCTTGCCGGCGGACAACATGCAGCTTGGCGTGGCCGAGCGCCGCTACGTGACCAACATCAGCAAGGCCCAGGAGCTGGGCACAGGTTTTGAACAGGTCAGCGACGCGCACGTACGCATGAGCCTTCAGCTACAGGCCGCCTTCGGATTGCGTCGGGAGGAAGCGATCAAGTTCCAGCCCAGTTATGCGGATCGGGGTGACCACATCGCCCTCAAGGGATCGTGGACGAAGGGCGGCCGGGAGCGAACTGTGCCCATCACCACGACAGGGCAACGCGACGTACTCCAGGCTGCGCACCGTCTGGCGGGGACAGGGTCATTGATCCCGGCAAACAAGACCTACATCCAGCAACGGCACATCTACGATGGTCAGTGCAAGGCGGCGGGCCTGAGCAATATGCATGGGCTGCGGCATCGGTATGCACAAATGCGATATGAAACACTGACGGGGTGGAAGTCACCGGCAGCAGGCGGGCCTGGCACGGCTCAACTCGACCTATCGCAACGCCTGGCTGACCAACAAGCACGACAGCAGATCAGTCGTGAACTTGGGCATGAGAGGATGAAAGTGACAGCGATCTATCTGGGAAGCTGATTCAAGCCCAAGCCTCCAAAGATCCGCAACCGACTTGTCATCTGCCTAAGATCCATCAAAGAACACCGATCTGATGACAAGCATCGAGAAAAGGCTTTTTGAGAAAATTGCAGTCAGTGAATGGGCGTTTTTTCGTATTGAACGTCAAGGTCTGCAGAAAATCTTGCGGATCTCGACCCAGCTCCTTCCACTCATCCAATACCTGCGTTAGCCAGGCCTTGCCATCGCTTTCTGTGCAGAGCTTGGCTTTGTAGCGTTCTTCAATGCCGTAAACGTCCTTCCACGTTTCGATTTCTTCGGCAACAGCGGCTGGGCCAAAGTGTAGGGTGATATCAGCCGGGGCCAGCTTGGCGATGTCTGAATGCTGCAAAGTGATCTGTAGCTCGATGGACTGCGCTGCTGGTTTGTAAGGGTAGAAAACAGCACGACGTTGAACTGCTCTGGCGGGGTCTTTGGGTGTGTAGGCGGGATCCTTGCTGGTCTTGTAGCTGCTGTTGCAGTGGTGACAAGCCGGGACAAGGTTGCGGAAGTTGATGGAGTTGAACGGGTACAACGCCTTGGGCAAGTAATGGTCGTAGGCTTCGCGCTTGTTGTGGTACTCGCCCAGGAGATCGTTGACACCACAAAACGGGCATTTCCCAGCCTTATTGGCCTGCACGAACATTTGATAGTGGTCGTCAATGTCACCGATCTTGCCGCGCAATGCGACGAGGTTCAGAAGCGATTGCGAATACAGGCCCTTGAAAAACGTGCCGAGCTGGACGGCAAGGTCTTTGTGATTGACAGCGATGTCGCCGTAACGGGCGAGTTGTGTTGCCGGATCATTGGCACACACTTTCTCCAGGTCGTTATTGCCTTGATACCACTGCTGAAACTGTCTGATCTGCGCGTCGGATAGAACCGAGAAGAAGCCGTAGATGCGTTCCACATGGCCAGAGAAAAACTCCGCGCCATTGCTGTCGTCATAGTGAAATGCAGTCATCACTTCATGCAGTTCAGGGTTCGCAAGAAATAAATCCAGGCCGTAATCGCCGCTTGCCGGCGCTTTGCACCAGACCTCATGAAAGATGAAGTCGATGAACGCCTGCATCTTCTCCATCTGGTGTGGCACGTAGGTGTACGGAAACAACATCAGCCCTATGCCTCCCCATTTTTTGGCTGATCGCCGTCAAGAATGGCCTTGATCAGCAGCACTTTCTCTACCGAGTCGCCGAGCTGGTGGTGAATCTCCGTGATCAACGACTCTTTGTCTTCGGTACCCTGTTCAAAGCGTGCGCGCAACGCCTCCAACAAGGCCTGAGCGTGACCGCCGATGGTTTCGCGCTTGCCGAAGGTGTTCATGGTGATCTTGTTGATCGAGGCACCCAGCGTGTTGTAGTTCGGCTTGCTGATGCTGACCTTGCCGCTGGCTTTATCCTTGGCGAACACCAACACCTTCTCCGGCTTGCTGTCGGAGATCAGGAAGGGCGTGTGGGTGGTGACCAGCATTTCTTGTCCCGCATCCTCCACATCGGGCAAGCATTGACGCAGGCGGGTAATGAAGCTGGCGCGCCAGTGCGGGTTGAAGTGGGTTTCTGGCTCATCAAGGAGGAACAGGCTGTTGGTCTTGCGAAACAGCAGGCATAGCCCAAGGCTGTGCAGCATCTGGTACTCGCCGTCCGACAGCTCCTTGAGCAGCATCGGCTTTTCTAAGCCCTGCTTTGTGAAGTAAAAATTCTTGAAGCGCATAATGCGCTGGTCGGAGGCCAGCGTCGGTACCGTCTCACTGACGTAGTGGCTGGTGGAGCGGTACAGGTCGGTCTTGATGGTGTCGCTGACGCTATACAAGTTGAGCGTCAGCAGAACCTGCAAGGCCTGGAACAAAGCGAGTGCAGGGCCTGCCGGATCATCGAAATTGGCACGGAAGGCTTGCTTGGTCGCTTCATTGATCCGGTAATCCAGGATCAGCGTGTCGGAAGCCTCATCGTAGAAATGCAACGTGGCACAGCGCTTGAGCTTTTCGACAATGGCCGTGCGTTCAGTACGCTCATCGCCATTAGCCTCTAGTCCTTGAAGCAGATTGACTCGGTAATCTCCGGTCTCTGGATCAAGATAAACCACATTGGTATCTGTAAAACGACCATCCTGCGTTTCGGTGGGCAAGGCGTACTCACCCGAAGTAAAGGCAGCAATTTGCTGGCTTGTGGTCGGGATGCTGCGGCGCAGGACAATGCGGAACTCGCGCAGCGCCTCTATGCCCACATCCTCGCGGAAGGGCTGGAGAGTGGCTTCATCCTGGAGCAGAAGATTGCACAACAGAATAGCTTGGCTGAAGCCACTGTCCAGATAGGCTAGCCGCGTTTCGGGACGGCCGGGATAAGGGAGCTGTCGGGCCAGAGCATTCCAGTACTCATCGAACTGGATGAAACGCATCTTGAAGAACGGCAGGCTGAGAATCTCATTCTCGCCGGAGGAGTAGCCCAGCACGTATTGCGGCAATAACAAGTCACGCTCTTCGTCGCTCAATCGGCTGAAAGCAAAGCCCTCGACAGGGAACGCTTCGTTGTTCTCCCAGCGCAGCCACGGCGACTTGTCCCTCTCCTTGATTACGACCACGTGGGCGAACTCCGGACTACCGGAAGACCGGTATTCCTTCGGCAACTTGATCAGGTATTCCAGTTCATAGGCGTTGGGATAGCCTTCGTGCTCTTGTATGCCATCCGGATTGTCATCAGGGTCGTACTGAAAGATGTCGGGCAAGAAATTGCGGCGTACCCGCTGCACCTCCAGCTGAAAGAAGATCGCTGCCAACGCTTCGAGCAAGTTGGACTTACCGCTGCCGTTGGGGCCAGCACACACGAAAGGCGCAAAACCTTCGGGCTGGGCCAGTTCTTCCTGCAAGCTCCATTCGTTGCGGAAGTGATGCTCGAAACCACAGGGCAGGCTACGAAAGCCTGCCGGGTCAGTGATCTTGAGGCGGAGCAGTTTCATGACTGAACAGCCTTGAGTTCGATGCGGTTGCCGACTTTATTGCCCCCCTGCGTCAGGGCGCCAGCCGCCAGCGCCTCGAACACCAACTTTTTGATGTCTTCATAGTCGTTTACGTCAAGCCCAACATTATTGCTCGGGTAGAACTCGGCTAAACGGTTCTTCTGCTCATCAGTGATACCTTCGTCTTCCACCACAGTCTGCAGCCATTCTGTGAGTCGATCACTCACCGCCACCATAAAATCTTGCACCGAAAATGGTGCATCTCCCAGTTGTTGGCAATAGGCTTCCAGCCATTCTGCGATCAATGCTTTACGCGCCTCGGAATCTTCCAACGCAGCCGGCAGGTTTCCGGTATCGGGCAAATGAATCGTAGTCACGGTTTGCACAACAGGTTCGGGCACGGTGGCTTGATCTCCAATAGCAACGGGAGCGATAGACTGAGCGGGGAGAAGCACGCGCGACAGATCCAATTCTCCCTTGAAAGCCTGCTGACTTAGTGCGCCGTAGAGGGCTTCCAGATCAGTGAGGCTTTGTTGGTAGAGAGATTTAATGCCTTCGACTTTTTCGACAATGGTGGCGAATTGATTTTGTAACGGCCACGGTGGAATTGGTAGGAGGACTGTCTTAAGGTTCGCCTTCGAAATGTTCGGCATAGAACCAGCAGCCCCCGCGGCCAACGACTGGATTCTCTTCCGCTGCGAATCACAAATGAGGAGCTTCCATATGAAAATTGGATTTATCTCCGCGTTCTTCTTAAAAACAAAGCGGAAGATCAGGTCAGGCATTAGGAGCTTTGGCCGAGCTTTAAATACATAGGCACATGCCGCCACCAGGTCATAGGTATTTTTCCTGCTGAACAGCAAATCTCCTGCTTTGACCTCGTCGCGCACTGATGGAAGAACATTCTGTGGCAATGCTTTGTTTTCGTTCTCATCAAATCTGCAGCGCGTTACAGCGCCTAGCTTAAGCACCCCCCATTCGTCTGCAACGGCCTCTCTAGCCTCACACTTGGGGCTTTTCCCACTTTCAATGTCGTCGAGCAGTTCTGAAAACTGCTTCTTGCCCCACCCCTTCTCATTTCGCACCGGATCGCCAAACATCTCCAGAAACACGCTCTTGAGCAGATCATCGAGTTGTTGCAGGTGTTGTTTGCGCTGGTCAATCAGCCCTTCCACTTTGCCGAGCAGATGGGCAATGCGGATTTGGTCATCAAGGCTATGGGGAACTGGAATCTCAAAACTCTCGATATCACCCAGACCAATGGCTGGGTAAGCAAGATCTTTGATCAGCGATGAAGGTGGAAAGTGCTTCAAAGCCAAACGGAGATAGTCTGTTTGAGTGTCGCTCTTGGGAATCAGCGTCGCCAGATGGCTAACGACATGAGCAGGGTTTTGAAGGACGTAGACGCGATCTTTGGTGGCGGACATGCCACTCTTTGCAAAAAGAACGGTTCCTCTCGGATAGGTCTTCAGCTTCCGTCGCCTGGCTGTTTCTTCGCTGACGAGTTCAAGGCCGGACTCGGGTTCACCTGACAGCAGTCTATCCAGGCTACCTGCTCGGACAAATGGTGTTCCGTAGTCGGAAAATTCGTCACTCTTTGGCGCTGCTTGCCCTGCTGACACAATCGCCAGTTGTCTCAATGGAGTTGGTTTCATTGGGATCATTCCACCATCCCCTTCAGCTCCAATAGTTCACGGACGATTCCGCTCTGCACCTTGTCCAGTTCAGCCTCATTTACATCACCAACTTCTGCCTGAATCAACCGATCCAGAATCACACCCGGCGCGTCGTACGGCACGTCCTCGAACACATCCTGTTTGTAGCGCGACAGCGATAGGTCATAGTTGTTTTTCTCGTCGGCGATCTCGGTGCGTGGCACCATAAAGCACTTGACAGTACGGTCGGTGTCGGTCGCCGCATCACGGGCGTGGTATTTGGCAATGATGTCTTGCAGGTCACCAGAGCCTGCCTGTTTGGTGCGCTTGTCATCCAGCGTGTAGCCGTCGGCGGCCATCTCGTAGAACCAGACATGCTCCGTGGCAGGTTTGGCAACCTTGTCCTTAATTCCCCAGACCTTGGTGAACAGCAGAATGGCGGTGCTGACCCCAGCATAGGGTTTGAACACCCCGCTGGGCAGGGTGATGACGGCCTTGAGGTCGCAGCGCTCCACCAGCAGTTGACGCAGCGTCCTGAATGCCCCGCCAGAGCCGAACAACACGCCCTGCGGCACGATCACGCAGGCGGTGCCACCCTTCTTGAGCAGGCGATAGATGTTCTCGACAAACAGCAATTCAGTCTTGGTGGTAGAGAGCTGCAGGTTCTCATTGATGTCACCCTTGTCGATGCTGCCGGTAAAGGGCGGGTTGGCGAGCACGATGTCGTATTCGGCTTCCTCGTCGTAGCTCTTGCTCAGGGTGTCCTGATAGTCGATGTGCGGCTCGTCAATGCCGTGCATCATCAGGTTCATCAGACCCAAGCGCACCATGGTGGCGTCTATGTCGTAGCCGTACAGGCTTTCCTGCAGGATGGCCTGAGCCTTTTCGGTCAGTGCGGCAGCGACCGAGGTGCGGACAAAGCCGTCTTCATCGGGCGCAAGGTTCTTGGCCCCTGCCTTGATGGCCAACTGGGTGACGATGTACTGGTAGGCTCCCAGCAGGAAGCCGCCGGTGCCGCAAGCCGGGTCAGCGATCTTGTGGCCTAGCTGTGGCTGCACCAGTTCGGCCATCAGCTTGATGATGTGGCGCGGGGTACGGAACTGACCATTCTTGCCAGCGGTGGCGATCTCGGCCAGCAGCATTTCATAGACATCTCCCTGGATGTCCTGAAAGGCCTGGCCGTTTTCCCGTGAGTCCTTCTCCATCACCTCGAAGATTTCGTCGATGGTCTTCACCGCCTCCACCAGCAGGGCGGGCTTGGGGATGATGAAGACCGCGTTCTTCATGTGGTGGGTGAAGTTGGACTCGGCGCCGTTCAGGTCCTTGAGAAAAGGGAACACCTTGCCCTGCACGTGCTGCAGCATGTCTTCAGCCTGCATGCGCTTGAATTCGCTCCAGCGTAGGCTGCGCTTTTCGATGGGGCGCTGTTCCGATGCTGGCCAGTTGCGTTCCTCGGGCGGAATCCACGTGCCCGTGAATTTGGAGATGTAGTTCTCGCCGGTCCACTCGGCATCGGCCTGGCGTTTCTGGTCCAGCTCATCCAGCCGTTTCATGAACAGCAGGTAGGTGATCTGCTCGATGGCGGTGAGCGGGTTGCTGATGCCACCACTCCAGAATTTGTTCCAGAGCTGGTCGATCTTGCTTTTGAGTTCGGGATTGTTTTGAAGCATGGTGTGCTCTGCTATTTAGGCAGCCAACCGTTCGGTCAGCTGCAGGATTTCGTTGATTTCAAGTGGACTGAACACGCCACGGATGCCTTGCGGATGGATGACCGTGAAGGGGGCGTTGATCAGGTCTTTCTTCTCCACTTTTTCGCGCTCGATGATGAAGCCCTTCAGCAGATTGAGGAATTCCATCTGCCGGCTGCTGAGCGTGGTGTGGGAGCGAATGAACTGGTCGAACGCAGCGCTGACTTCGTCCGGGAAGCTCTGCAGGACTTCGATTCCGAGGATGTGGCGGATGAACTGGATGAAGCGCGCCTTGCGGTTTTTGTAGACCTGGCGCAGCAGGTCTTCGGTGATGTGCGGGTGTTCTTCGTGCAGCAGTTCGGCCAGTGCGTTGGCCTCTTCGCTGCTCACTGGCTCGCCGTTCTTGATCTTCTGCAGCACCGGGTTGTGCGCGGTGAGTTCGGCGATCAGGTTTTCCACCATTTCGCGGTAGCGGGTGATGCTGACCGCTTCGTGCTGGGGGCCGAACTCAACCCGTTCCTTGTTGTGCAGTATGTCGGTGAGATCCAGATGCACCGGACCCGGGCTGGCCATCTGCTCGCGGAATTTCATCAGCGGGCCGAGCTTGGCCACCAACTCATCGAAGGCATCTTCGTTGGCCGTGGCCCAGTAATGGCTGGCTTGTGCGGCGCGGATCAAGGCTTCTTCTTGCTTGACGAAGCTGACCGAGAGCGGCAATTCGCCGATCTGCTCGACGATGCCCTCTTTGATCGTGTCGGCCTGTTCTTTGTCGTCATTGAGTACGGCCAACGAGTATTCGAGCACGTCGCGCTCGAAACGCATGGCCTTGAAGTCGGCTTCCGACACGGTACGAAACAACGGCTTGATTTCGGCACGCAGAAATTCCAGCTTCTGGGGAGTGAGGTTGATCCAGAAGTTCTCTTCGTCCAACCGGGCCAGTGCGACGGCAGCATCCTTGATCACCACGGAGTCTTTGGGCAGCGCGGCGATCTGCTGGCGCAGTTTGGCCACCTCGCGCTCAGTAATATCGATTTGGTTGATGGCAATGGCCTTGTCGATCTTGTCGAGGCGCAGGCCCACCAAGCGCACGGGTAGCGGTAGCTGGGGTTTGAGTTCCTTGCCCTTGGGTTGCAGCTTGAAGTATTCGAAGTTGTCCCAGCAATCGAGAATCAGGAAAACGTCTTTCTCGGTACACCAAGGCTTGGGCTTGCTGGCTTCCAGCAGGCGGGTGCCGCGACCGATCATCTGCCAGAACTTGGTGTAGGAATACACCGGTTTGGCAAAGACCAGATTGACGATTTCTCGCACGTCGATGCCGGTATCGAGCATATCCACGCTGATGGCAATGCGTGGCATGTCGTTGTTGGTGAACTGATCGAGCAGGCCGCCCTTGCCGTAGACTCGGGGGTCATCCGAGACCAGCACCTTGGCCAGTTCACCATGGTATTGCGGATAAAGCTTGTCGAAGATTTCCTCGATGCGGCGGGCATGGGCCTTGGAGGAGCAGAAGAAGATCGTCTTGCCGGGCAGCACGCCGTTGCCGTCCTTGATGCACTCCTCCATGAACTCCCTGACGATCAGGGTGTTGGTGCCCTTGTTGATGACCTGCTTTTCAAGCTGGGTGCCTTCGAAGTTGATCTCTTCTATGTCCTTGCCCTGCAGGATGAGCTTTTTCTGGTCTTCCAGTGAAATGGTGCGCTTGCTGATGCCTTCCATCTGGAACCGGGTCTGGATTTTCATGACCTGGAAGTTGCAGAGATAGGGCGGCACGCGATTGACGGCCTCTTCGAAGGTATAGGCGAAGGTAGGCAAACCGTCTTCGCAGTGGAAGAGTTGGAAGGTGTTGTGGTCGATGATGTCGGTCGGCGTCGCCGTCAGACCGAGGGTGATGGTTTTGAAGTAATCGAGGATTTCGCCGTAGGTGTTGTAGATGGAGCGGTGGCTCTCATCGACGACGATGAAATCGAAGAAGTGCGGCGACAGGTGCTGGACATCGTCCCGGACAATGTTGAGCATCGTCGGGTAAGTGGCCACATAGATTCGGCGGTCTTTGGCGATGAGCTTTTCGCCCACATTGGGCCAGCGCGGTTCGTTGGGCAGGTGCTCCTTGAACGTGGCCAAGGCTTGCTCGCGCAGGGCGATGCGGTCAACGAGGAATAACACCCTCTCGGCATGGCCTGCGCGCATCAACGCATCGACCATGGCAATGCAGGTACGGGTTTTTCCCGTGCCGGTGGCCATCACCAGCAGGAAGTCGCGTTTTTTCTGCTCGATGCCTTCGAGCACCGAGCGAATGGCGCGGATCTGGTAATCGCGCCCGGCGATTGAGGTGTTGATGAACTCCTGCGTCAACGGTTTGCGATTGCGACGAATGTAGGCAAAACGCTCCAGATCATCGCGTGTGGGGAAGCCGATGACCTTGCGGGGCGGCGCATTTCCCAGATCCCAGAAATAAGTCTCAAAGCCGTTGGTGTAGAAGCAGAATGGCAATTCGCTGCCGAGTTGCTTCTGGATGTTGTAGCAGTATTGCTTGGCTTGCTCACGACCAAGCGCGGCATCTCGAAGGGTCTTTTTGGCCTCGATCACGGCCAGTGGCTTCCCATCTTTGCCGAGCAGGACGTAATCGCTGAACTGATGGCCTTGGTAAGGCGTGCCTGGTTCGGCCACACCCTCTGGCAGCGCAGTGAGGATGTCGAATTCTTCGACGACCTGAGTCGGGTCTTTGACGTTCCAGCCTGATAGGGCGAGCTGCTGGTCGATCAAGTCGGCTCGTGTCTGTGCCTCGGATTTAGACATGTCTAGCATCCTCCCTGGGCGGACCTGTTGCCGCAGGTGTAATTGTCGCGGTTGCCGTGGCTAAAGACGTTCTTTTGAGTACTCATTTCTCACCCAATTGATTGGTGCGGCGCCACTTTGCTCCACGCCCTTTGCCGGTCGATTCGATCAACCCCTCTGATTTCATCGCCCGCAACACCAGCCGCACCATGTCCCGACTCACGCCCGGGCAAGCTTCTTCAATCTCGGAGATGGAAAACGGCAGGGTGCGCCCCAGGGCTTCCGCGCGCACCCGGTCGCCTTTGCTGCCGCGGCCACGCTCGATGGTGCCGACACGCTCCTCGAACTCGCGATAGGCCCGCAGCAAGGCCCCCCAGAAGTAGTCAAGCCAGGGTTTGACGTCGTGCTGCCCTTGATGCCAGCCTTGCGAACTGGCTTCCAGCGTCTCGTAATAGCCTTCCTTGGTTTCCTCGAAGATGCGCTCCAGGCTGATGTAGCGGCCCACGGCATAGTCGAAGTGGTAGAGCAGCAATAGGGTTAGCAAACGCGACATGCGACCGTTGCCGTCGGGGAAGGGGTGGATGCATAGGAAGTCGAGCATCGCCAGGGGTACCAGCACCAGCGGATCGGCCAGATGTTGGTCCAGTGCGGTGGCGTAGTGCCGGGTCATATCGGCCATGGCCATCGGCGTCAGATGCGCGGCGACCGGCTGGAAGCGCAGCCGTGACGTGCCGTCCGGATGGCGTTCGATGATGTCGTTGTTGGTGGCTTTCCAGCGTCCGCCGGCCTGTGGCATGTAGCGATACAGCATGGTGTGCAATTGCAGCACCACGCCTTCGTTGAAGGGCATGTGCGCGGCCGATTCGTGGATCAACGCTAGGGCGTCGCGGTAGCCGGCGATCTCCTGTTCGGAGCGACTCTTCGGTGCTGCATTGCGGATGACCAGGGACTTCAGTCGCGAGGGCGCGACGACAACACCTTCCAATCGGTTGGATGATTCGGTGGATTCGACCACCGCGATCTGGCGCAGGCCCTTGAGGGCTTCCGGAGACTGGGCGGCGTAGAGTTGTTGCTTGCCCTGATACTCGCCCAATGCGCGCAGTGTGGCGGCCTGGGTACCATCGAAGCGAAGCGCGGTGAGGTACTCGGGAGTAAGCGAGTGCATGGAAATGTAAGCTCAGGCTGCCTAAATGGGGCAATCATAGTCGTTAAATGGGGTATTGTCTTTTAAAATGCCTCATTAAAGTCGTTTGATTACCCTGTTTTCACTGCCGTGGGCCTCGGAGAGGGAGGTCGCCCTGTCTGGCAGGGTGCGACCACGTGAATCACGGCCTATAAAGGGGCATTAGCGGCCTAAATTACCCTTTTTAATCATTGGATTGCCCTGTTTATAGCCTCCAGTCCTCTGCAAAGGCGAACAGAATTATTCGGTGTCGCTGTGCTCTGCCGCACTCAGGTAGCCCGCCCAAGCCTGTAGCAGCGACCTTCTCTGATCCAGCAGCAGCGCCTTGTTGTAGGTCGCCCGAACCTTGTTGCTTTCCACATGAGCAAGTTGCCGCTCAATCGCATCAGGCCGGAATCCGTTTTCGTTGGCCCAGGTCGAGAAGGTCGTTCGCCAGCAATGCGGCGTCGTTCCCCGGCCCAGGTTCATATCGCGCATGGCGTACGTAAGCCGGTTGGGCGTGGTGAAGCCTTTGCCGCTCCGGTGCGGGAACAAGTAGCGTCCGCCCCCGGTGATGCGCTGCAAGTCTTTCAGTACAGCAATAGCCTGCGCAGACAGTGGGCTGACATGCTCTCGCCGCGCCTTCATCTTGGCTGCAGGCCGACGCCACACGGCATCCTCAAAATCGAACTCTTCCCATTCGGCATCGGCAGCTTCCCCGGGACGGCAAGCGGTCAGCGCAATCAACCGCAGGCACAGCGCGGTTTCCGGATAGCCCCTGTAGCCGCGCAATGCCTGATAAAACTTCTGGATCTGCTCGCGCGTCATCGCCGCCTTGCTTTCGCTGGCAGGCACGCGTAGCAGTCCGCGCAGGCTCGGGATCGGGTTGGCCTCAACCAGGCCACGCACGACCGCAAACTCGAAGATGGCCGAAAGATCGCCTTTGACGTGAATGGCCGCCCATGCGCCATGAGCTTTGCACTCTTCCAGCAGTGGGCGGATCTGCTTGACACCAATGTCGCTCATCGGCATTCCGTCGAACTTGGGAGACAGATACTTCCTGATGCGGGACTCTTTCGTGCGATAGGAGCTGTGCGCGAAGACAGGCTTGATCTCGGCCAGGTAGGCTTGCGCAACCTTGGCAAACGAGCTTTCCTGGGCGCGCTTGCGTTCTGCCAGCGCCTCAAGATTGCGCTGCTTTACCTGCTGCCGCTCATGGGCGGGGTGGATACCTTGCTTGACCAGGGCGCGCGCTTTCTCACGGGCAGTACGCGCCTCTGCAAGGCTTACTTGCGGAAAGCTGCCGATGGCAAAGAGGTTTTCCTTGCCTTGCAGGCGGTACTTCCACCGCCAGAGCTTGCCGCCGGCGGGCTTGACCAGCAGGAACAAGCCCCCGCCGTCTGAAAGTTTCCAGTCTCGATCAGCAGGTTTGACTGACTTGACCTTGGCGTCAGTGAGTAGATTCTCGGGCATCGTTGGACTCCACTGCGGGGAAAAGTACCCCCACGGTTGAACACGAGTACCCCCAACGCTACCCCCGATTTTTTCAGGCCTCGACGAGCAATAGGAACGCTCAGTAGACCGTATTGTTTGGCAAGCCCTTGATTTCAAAAGGCCTGCTCAGTCCACTGAGCGCTACTGAACGCTCCCGAGATCAGAAAAAATCGTCAGACGTTGAAGCGGAAGTGCATCACGTCGCCGTCCTTGACGATGTATTCCTTGCCTTCCAGGCGCCATTTGCCGGCTTCCTTGGCGCCGGCTTCGCCCTTGTACTGGATGAAGTCGTCATAGGCGATGACTTCGGCGCGGATGAAGCCTTTCTCGAAATCGGTGTGGATCACCGCGGCCGCCTGCGGGGCGGTGGCGCCGATGCGCACGGTCCAGGCGCGGACTTCCTTCACCCCGGCGGTGAAGTAGGTCTGCAGATTGAGCAGCTCGTAACCGGCGCGGATCACACGGTTCAGGCCCGGCTCGTCCATGCCCATGGTCTCGAGGAACATCTGCATCTCTTCCAGATCGTCCAGTTCGGCGATCTCGGCTTCAATCTTGTTGCAGACCGGCACGACGATGGCGCCTTCTTCCTCGGCAATGGCGTTGACCACGTCCAGGTGCGGGTTGTTCTCGAAGCCATCTTCGGCGACGTTGGCGATGTACATTACCGGCTTGGTGGTCAGCAGGTGGAAGGTCTTGGTCAGACGCTTTTCCTCGTCACTGAAGTTCTTCAGCAGGCTGCGTGCCGGCTTGCCTTCGGTGAGGTGCGGGATCAGCTTTTCCAGCAGACCTTTCTGCGCAACCGCTTCCTTGTCGCCGCCCTTGGCGGTACGGGCGACGCGCTGCAGCTGCTTCTCGCAGCTGTCGAGGTCGGCCATGATCAGTTCGAGGTCGATGATCTCGATGTCGCGCTTGGGGTCGACGCTGTTGGCGACGTGGATGACATTTTCGTCTTCGAAGCAGCGCACCACGTGGGCGAGGGCGTCAGTCTCGCGGATGTTGGCGAGAAACTTGTTGCCCAGGCCTTCACCCTTCGAGGCGCCTGCCACCAGGCCGGCGATGTCGACGAACTCCATGGTGGTTGGGATCACCCGCTCCGGCTTGACGATCGCCGCCAGCGCGTCGAGACGCGGATCGGGCATCGGCACGATGCCGCTGTTCGGCTCGATGGTGCAGAACGGGAAGTTCTCCGCCGCGATGCCGGATTTGGTCAGGGCGTTGAACAGGGTGGACTTGCCGACGTTGGGCAGACCGACGATGCCGCAGTTGAATCCCATGGTGATCTTGCCTCGGAGTTAGGTTTCAGGCCTTCTGGCTGTGCAGGCGCTGCATGGCGCGAGTCCAGTCGCCGGTCAGGATTTCCGGCACAACATCCAACGCGAAGTCGATGCTGGCGTCGAGCTTTTCGCGCTCGGCTTGCGGCGCACGCCCCAGCACATAACCGCTGACCAGGCTAGCGTGACCCGGATGGCCGATACCCAGGCGCAGGCGATGAAAGCTGTTTTGATTGCCGAGCTTGGCGATGATGTCGCGCAGCCCGTTGTGCCCGCCATGACCGCCGCCCTGCTTGAGCTTGGCGACGCCGGGGGGCATGTCGAGTTCATCATGGGCGACCAGGATGGACTCGGGGGGAATTCGGAAAAAGCCGGCCAATGCCGCCACTGCCTGACCGCTGCGGTTCATGTAGGTAGTGGGGATGAGCAGGCGGATATCTTCGCCCTGATGGCTGAACTTGCCGACCAGGCCGAAATACTTGCGATCATTGCTGAGCGCGACGCCTTCACGGGCAGCCAGGCGCTCAACGAAAAGAGCCCCCGCGTTATGCCGGGTCTGGTCGTATTCAGGGCCTGGATTTCCCAGGCCGACGATCAGTTTTACGGCAGTCACGACGGGGGCCTCTTCTTTGGCTATGCGAGTGGATTACTCGGCAGCGCCTTCTTCTTTCGGAGCGTCTTCCTTGCTCACGCGCGGAGCGTGAACGTTGGCAACCGGCAGGTCGCTGCCGTGGGCCAGGGCGACCAGCTCAACGCCTTTCGGCAGTTTGATGTCGGTCATGTGCAGAACCTGGCCGACTTCGACGTTGATCATGTCGACTTCGATGAATTCCGGCAGGTCTTGCGGCAGGCAGGAAACTTCGACTTCGTTCAGGTTGTGCAGGATCTCGCCGCCTTGCTTCTTCACGCCAACCGAAGATTCCTGGTTGATGAAGTGCAGGGGAACGGTAGCGGTCAGCTTGTGGCCGGCAACGACGCGAACGAAGTCAGCGTGCAGCACGAAGCTCTTGGCCGGGTGACGCTGCAGCGCCTTGATCAGAACGGATTCGTTCTGGCCATCGACGTTCAGGTTCAGAACGTGGCTGAAGGAAGCCTCGTTCTCCAGCAGCTTGGCGAAGTCCTTGGCCAGGATGCTGATGGACTGCGGGGCCTTGTCGCCACCGTAGATGACGGCCGGAACCAGGGCGGCGTTACGACGCAGGCGGCGGCTCGCACCTTTCCCCAGGTCGGAACGCACTTGGGCATTCAGAGTGAAATCGTTCATGGTGATTCTCCAGTAGCAACATTACCTGTCGCGCTTGCGACCAGCGCTCGGGCTGTTGGGCAAAAAGCCCCGCGCGAGGCGGGGCACATTACGTTCAGTGCGATTTGCTTAGCTTTCGCTTAGCGGAACATCGCGCTGATCGATTCGGCATTGCTGATGCGGCGAACTGCTTCAGCCACCACTGGCGCGATGTCCAGTTGGCGAATTCGGGTGCACGACTGTGCGGCTGCCGACAGCGGAATGGTGTTGGTCACCACCAGCTCGTCGAGCACCGAACCTTCGATATTCTCGATGGCGCGGCCGGACAGGATCGGGTGTGTGCAGTAGGCGTAGACCTTGGCAGCGCCATGATCCTTCAGTGCCTTGGCTGCATGGCACAGGGTGCCGGCGGTATCGACCATGTCATCGACGAGGATGCAGGTACGGCCTTCGATATCACCGATGATGTGCATCACTTCGGACTGGTTGGCCTTCGGCCGACGCTTGTCGATGATTGCCAGATCCACACCGAGGGACTTGGCCACGGCACGGGCACGGACCACGCCACCGATGTCCGGGGAAACGATCATCAGGTTCTCGAAGCGCTGAGCCTGGATGTCGTCGACCAGTACTGGCGAGCCGTAGATGTTGTCTACCGGCATATCGAAGAAGCCCTGGATCTGGTCTGCGTGCAGGTCGACGGTCAGAACACGGTTGACGCCCACGACGTCGAGCATGTCGGCCACGACCTTGGCGCTGATCGGCACACGAGCAGAGCGTGGGCGACGATCCTGGCGGGCATAACCGAAGTAGGGGATCACGGCGGTGATTCGCGACGCCGAGGAGCGGCGGAAGGCATCGGCCAGTACCACCAGTTCCATCAGGTTGTCGTTGGTCGGAGCACAGGTCGGTTGGATCAGAAAGACGTCCTTACCACGAACGTTCTCGTTGATCTCGACACTGATTTCGCCGTCGGAGAACTTTCCGACGTAGGCATCACCGAGGGGGATATGCAGCTGACGTACGACACGCCGGGCCAGGTCGGGGTTGGCGTTCCCCGTGAAGACCATCATCTTGGACACGCGCAGTACCTGCCTGAGGGTGGGTCCGATGAATAAAAAGCTGTTCAAAAGGCAAGCTCTTGAACAGCTTCAAGTGTATGGCAGGGGCGGCTGGATTCGAACCAACGCATGCCAGGATCAAAACCTGGTGCCTTACCGCTTGGCGACGCCCCTGTAGGGTCAACTTCTACGTATCCAGTGCGCTTTCGATCATACGAACCTTGGGAGGTTATGGCAGGGGCGGCTGGATTCGAACCAACGCATGCCAGGATCAAAACCTGGTGCCTTACCGCTTGGCGACGCCCCTGTATCGTACAACCTGTGTGCTACGCACTTACTTCCTGCGCCAGTTTTTCAAGGCATCGGTGCAACATCGAAACGTTACGACCGCGGGCCACGAAACTTGGCAAAGTGTCTGGAAGTTGGCGGCGGACTTTATCAGCCTCGCCTTCGTTTGGGAAGCTCCCAAACACACAAGCTCCAGTGCCAGTCATGCTTGCGGGAACGAATTTGTTCAACAAGCTCAAAGCGTTACGAACTTCTGGATAACGCTTCTCGACGACCGGCTGACAGTCATTATGACCGCCCCCTGCAAGAAGGCTGCGAACTGTAATGGCCGGGGTATTACGTGTCAACTCTGGGTCGGCAAATATTTCCGCTGTACTAACAGAGACTTGCGGCGCGATTACGAGGAACCATGGCTCGGGTAAATCGACCGGTTGCAGGCGCTCGCCAACCCCCTCCGCAAACGCCGCGCGGCCGCGGACGAACACCGGTACATCGGCGCCCAGGCTGAGCCCCAGTTCGGCGAGTCGCTCTTCGCCGAGGTGCAGATTCCACAGGTAGTCGAGACCGAGCAGGGTGGTCGCTGCGTCGGAGCTGCCGCCGCCGATACCGCCACCCATGGGCAGGCGTTTGAGCAGGGTGATGTCTGCGCCGAGCGAGCAGTTGCTGGTGCGCTGCAGCAGGCGCGCCGCACGGACGATCAGGTTGCTGTCGTGATCGACGCCGGGGAGCTCGGTATGCAGACGGATTTCGCCGTCTTCACGCAGGCGGAAGCTGAGTTCGTCACCATGGTCGAGAAACTGGAACAGCGTCTGCAACTCGTGATAGCCATCGGCGCGGCGGCCGGTGATGTGCAGCATCAGATTGAGCTTGGCCGGTGCCGGCAGGGTGAGTGTCTGCATTCAGCGCCCCAGCCGTCTCGGCTGCCAGTCCTTGACCACCAGGGTGATCTGCAGGTCGCGGCCTTGCAGGCGGATGCGTTCGGGCAGGACGAAGCCGTTGTGTTCGGCATAGGCCAGGTATTCGACCTGCCAGCCGTCCTGCTCTAGGCGGGCCAGGCGGCTCTCGCTATCCAGGCTCAGACGGCTGCGGCTGTCCGGTGCCGGCAGTCCGCGCACCCACCAGAGCAGGTGGGACACCGGCAGCTGCCAGCCGAGCTGCGCTTCGACCAGCGCTTCCGGGGACTCCGCTTCGAAGCGACCCTGGCCGGCCACTTCCAGCGATACGGCATCCGGCCTGCCGGTGAGCCGCGTGGCGCCGCGGCCTAGAGGGCCGGACAGGCGAATGTCGAAATAGTCCTGGCGTTGCAGCCAGAACAGCGTGCCGCTGCCGGATTCCTGGGGGGCGCGAATGCCGATCTTGCCGCTGATCTGCCAACCGTCGAGCGTCTCGAGTTGGCTGCGGTGTTCTTTCCAGGCGGCGGCGTTGCCGGGGCCTTCGACCGATTCCTGCGGGCCCATGCCGGCGCAGCCGGCGAGTAGCAGGGCCAGGCAGGGGGCGACGAGTTTTTTCAGCAAGGACATGAGTCAGGGCTTCTCCGATCCGGTCAGCCGCTTGAGCGTTTCGCGCAAGATCTCGCTGTCGGGTTGTAGTTTGAGTGCCTTGGCCCAGACCGCGCGGGCCTCGCTGCGTTCACCCATGGTCCACAGCACTTCACCCAGGTGTGCCGCTACCTCGTGGTCGGGGAAGCGCTGCAGAGCCTTGCGCAGTAGAGCCTCTGCCTCGGTCAGGTTGCCCAGGCGGAAGTTGACCCAGCCGAGGCTGTCGAGGATTGCCGGGTCGTCGGGGTTGAGCTGGTAGGCCTGCTCGATCAGCTGCAAGGCCTCGTCATGGCGATTGGTACGATCGGCCAGGGTGTAGCCGAGTGCGTTGAGGGCCATGGCATTGTCCGGCTCACGCTCGATGATGAAGCGCAGGTCTCGTTCCAGCTGGGCCAGATCGCCGCGCTTTTCCGCGAGCATGGCACGGGTATAGAGCAGGTTGAGGTCGTCGGGGAAGTCTTCGAGTGCCTGCTCGGCCAGTTTCCACGCCTGCTCGAGGCGATTGTGTTCCGAGAGTGCTTCGATCTCGATCAAATACAGCTGAATGGCATAGTCGGGCTGCCGCTGGCGCGCGTCGGCGAGGACTGCAGAGGCTTCCTGGTCGCGCTTGGCGGAGTAGAGCAGCTGGCTCTGCAGCAGCTTCGCCGGCAGGTATTCATTGCCGGGGCCGACCTGGGCCAGCGCATCCAGGGCCTTGGCGTTTCGCCCCATGGCCTGGTAGGCGCGGCCTAGATTGAAATACGCCGCGTCGACATGGCTGCCGCGCTCGATCAATTCTTCCAGGTAGGCGGTGGCCTCACGCCAGGCTTCGGCCTCCATGCAGACCAGCGCCATGGAAAAGCGCAGGTCGTCATCGGCCGGATACTGCTGTACCAGTGTGGCGAATTCGCCCATGGCGTCTTCCAAGCGCTCCTGCTCGACCAGCAGGCGTGCATAGGTCAGGCGCAGGCGTTTGTCTTCAGGATGCTGGCGCAGGCTTTTCTCGAGCAGCGGCAATGCCTCATCGCTGCGCTGCAAGCTGTGCAATAAGCGGGCTTCGAGAAGGATCGAGGGAATCTGACGCTGCTTGGCCGGCTGCTTCTGCAGCAGGCTCAGTGCCTCATCGCTGCGGTCGTCCTGCTGTAGCAGAACGGCTTTGCCGAATGTCAGCTGAGGGTTGTCCGGGTGCTTGAGCAGCAGTTTGTCAAAGCTTTGCAGAAGGCCGGCGCGGGTGTCGGGATCGGTTTCCGATGCCGAAAGCGCGAGGAAATCGAAGTGCGTATCGCCCTGTCCCTGCAGAACCTTTTCCATGAATTCCATGGATTCCTCGTAGCGACCGGCGCGGGCCAGCTGCACGGCAGCGGCGCGCTGGGCATCGAGGCTTTGTGGGGCGTTGCGAGCCCAGATCATCGCCGTGTCCAGCGCAGCCTGTTCCGCGCCGAGGTATTCGGCAATGCGGAAACCGCGCTCGGCGACGCCGGCGTCCTGGGTCGCATGCGCCTGCTGGACGTAGTTGCCCAGGGCGATATCGAAGCGATTGCGCTGGCCGGCCAGCTCTGCGACCAGCAGCGCATAGAGGGACTGGCGGCTGAACGAGCCATACTCTGCCGCGTCGCTGGCGGAGCTCTCCGGCGCAGCGTCCTCGACCGGCGGGCTGCTTT
>JGI2924J29684_1078433_pt1 | contig 50815 bp, 45 predicted proteins | sample BenlonsequencITS_FD_29684 | JGI IMG/M metagenome (IMG submission 29684) | reverse complement strand
CCCCGATATCGGGGACTTTGACTTCGATTGACTGACTCATCCGTCGTTCTCCTTTACAGCAGCAAGCGGCGGATGTCGCCCAGCTGGGCCGCCAGGAAGGCAGTGAAACGCGCCGCGGCGGCACCGTCGACCACTCGATGGTCATAGGACAGCGACAGCGGCAACATCAGTCTCGGCGCGAAATCCTTGCCGTTCCAGACCGGTTTCGTCTGCGCTTTGGAAACCCCGAGGATCGCCACTTCCGGTGCATTGACGATAGGCGTGAAGCCTGTGCCGCCGATACCGCCCAACGAGCTGATCGAGAAGCAGCCGCCACTCATCTCGGCTGCGCCCAGCTTCTTGTCGCGAGCTTTGCGGGAAATCTCGCCCAGCTCCGCGGCCAGCGTCAGCAGGCCCTTCTGGTCCGCATCGCGGATCACGGGCACCACCAGACCATCCGGGGTATCCACGGCAATGCCGATATGGAAGTACTTTTTCAGTATCAGCTTCTCGCCACTGGCATCCAGCGAGGCATTGAAAGTCGGGAAAGCCTTGAGGGCCGCAACCACGGCCTTGATCTGGAAGACCAGCGGGGTCACCTTCAGATCCTTGTTCTCGGCCCCGAGCTGCTTGCGGAAAGCTTCCAGCTCGGTGATGTCGGCTTCGTCATGCTGGGTGACATGCGGGATCATTGCCCAGTTGCGAGCCAGATTGGCGCCAGAGATTTTCTTGATCCGCGACAGCGGCTGTTCCTCGACTTCGCCGAATTTGGCAAAGTCGACCTTGGGCCAAGGCAGCAGGTTCAAACCGTTGCCTTGGCCACCCGCGCCTGCTTCGGTCGGGCGGGCACCGGCGGCCAAGGCATGCTTGACCCAGGCCGCGACATCTTCTCGCTGGATCCGGCCACCACGACCGCTGCCCTTGACTTGGTGGATCTCGACACCCAGTTCGCGGGCGAAGGCGCGCACGGCCGGGCTGGCATAAGGGGCATCACCGGGCATCACGATGCGGGCATCGAAGGGCGGTCGAGGACCGGCCTGAACCGGCGCCGCTGCAGCGACGGCCTTGCTGGCGGCTGCTTCGGCCGGTGCAGGCGCGGAGGCGGACACCGCCGCAGGCTCCGCAACGGCAGCGGCAGTGCGCGCCTGCGGCGCAGCTTCACCGGCCGCCTCCACCAGCGCCAGCAGGCTGCCCGGCGAGACCGTATCACCGATCTTGACCTTGAGCTCCTTGACTACGCCATCGAAGGGCGCAGGCACTTCCATGGTGGCCTTGTCCGATTCCAGGGTCACCAGACCCTGGTCCTTGCGGACTGAAGCACCGACCGCCACCAGCAACTCGATCACCGGCACGTTGTCGCTGCCGATGTCCGGCACCACCACTTCGCGGGCAGCGGCCGCTGCCGGACTTGAGGTGACCGGCGCAGACGCTTCGGCGTTCTTGCCGGTCGTCTTGCCATCGTTCTCGGCCTTGCCGGAGTCGGCGGCCGTCTCGATCAGGGCGATCACGCTGCCCTGGGAGACTTCGTCACCGACCTTCAACTTGACCTCCTTGACCACGCCGGCGAACGGTGCAGGCAACTCCATGGTGGCCTTGTCCGATTCCAGGGTCACCAGACCCTGATCCACCGCAACGGTATCCCCCGGCTTGACCAGCACCTCGATCACCGGAACCTGTTCATGACCTATATCGGGAACAAGGGCTTGTTTGACGTCAACCATGTGAGCTCCTACTTGGGCGCGGTCAGTGCCGCAATTCTTGTCGTCGCTGTCAGCGGGCTATCATATGCGATCAATGCGGGACCTGCCCGTCCAAAGTCATCACATCACATCACCACTTGCATCGCCGGCGGTGCAAGTGGTGATCATGCGACATAACCTTGCCCACCCGCTCCGCAAACGATGTGACAAGCATGGAGCAGGCATGGCTGCACGAACTCGCCGACGTGTCCCTCCGGCAAAGACGGGGCCACAGCGCCTCCCGCAAGCAAGCTGCAACCGCCGCGCCTCATCGGCCGAGAAACCGCCTGACCGACGACAGGCCCTGGATGCGCTCAAGCTTCGAAGTGGAGATCGACGCGATACCGACCTCCGGCTCCTCTATCAAGGACGCACTGCGCCAGCTTTCGCCATTTGCCAGTCGGACTCAGGGCTTGGCTTCAGGCGCAGGGTTGTTGACTACAGTGATCTGCTGCTGCGGACCCGGCATCGAAATACCGACCTCGTCGAAACGCTCCTTGATCGCCTTCAGCAAATCGTATTGGGCCACGTAGAAATCGTTGCCGTTGGTAAAGGCGCGGATCTGCAGATTGACAGCGTAATCGCCCAGCTGGTTCACCCAGACCACATGGGCCGGGGTCTTCATCAGGCGCTCATCGGCATCCATCAGCGCCTTCACCTCGGCAATGGCCTGATCGATGCTGCACTCGTAACCGATGCCGACATTCAGCTCGAAGCGCAGCCGTCCCAGCTGGCTGAAATTGAGAATGGCGTCGCCGCCGACCTTGGCATTGGGAATCACCACCATGGTTCCGTCGGATTTCTGGACCTGGGTATGCATCAGATTGATGCCCTGGACCGTGCCGTTGATACCGCCCACCGTGACCGAGTCGCCGATCTTGAACGGCCGGAACACGATCAGCAGCACGCCCGAAGCCAGGTTGCTCAGAGAGCCCTGCAGCGACAGACCGACGGCCAGACCTGCCGTGCCCAGGGCCGCCACCAGCGGTGCGGAAGGCACACCCAGCTGTTGCAGCACCATCACCAGCACGAAGGCGATCAGCACACCATAGGTCAGATTGCGCAGAAAGCCGGTCAGGGTGGGATCGACATGCGCACGGCCCAGAGCACGTTGCAGCACATTGGCCAGCCGGGCCGCCAGCCAGGCTCCGAGCACCAGCAATACCACGGCCCCCAGCACCTTCATGCCAAGACCGATGTAGTCGACCGAATCCAGCTTGTGCAGTTCGGCCGGGGTAATAAGATTGAGCAGCATGCGCTTGCGTCTCCTGACAAATGAACCAGCCGGAAGACTAACAGCCACTCCCCCTCCCCGTCCTCACCCCCGCAGCTGACATTCAGTGGCGGGCCCGCTCACCTTGGCTGAGGCTGCACATGTCGGCCTGCAGCTCCCGCAGTCGCGGTTGCTGACGCTGCAAGACCGGTCGGACCTCCTGCGGCATGTGATCGAGCCCCGATTCGAACATATGTCGATAGCCGGCCTCGCTCTGGGCCAGCAGATCGATCCAGACATGATCGCCACCACCACGCCGGGCCAGCCATGCTCCCAGTTGTCGCTGGATCCAGCCCCGCAGCGTGCCGTGGCGGGCAGGGCGGGCACCGCTGGCCCGTACCAGGTTTTGCAGATCCGTGACGACCGCCGCCAGCGCCAGACAGTTTTCGTGCAGTACCTGACGCAGGCCAGGCTCACGGACCTTGTCGGCAGCCACGCCGTAAAGATCCCGATCATCAATGCCGTAACGAATCAGATCATTGATCAACTGATTGGGCGCGCGAGCCACGACCGATTCCTCCATCCATGGGGCGCAAGCATGGCGGGGGCTGGCTGAGTTCGCGTTAAACGTATCGCGTTCAGCCAGATCGGCAGTGGTCGTGCCGTTCATCTTGTGGCTCTGCGAGCGGCGGCATCAGCCGCGCGACTTGCGCCGACGATGAAAGAACGGTGCAACATCGGAACGGCCCAAACGCCAGCACAGCCACAGCCAGAACGCCATCAGCGCCAGTTTAAGGGCCATGTCCATGCCCAGCACCCAATGCAGCTGCTGCTGCATCGAGGCCTGCATCGCCAGCAAGGCACTGGGCTCACCTGCGACAGGCGGCCGCGCCATCTCCCGCCAGAGACTCAGCTCATGACGCGCCGAAAAGGGAATCCACAACACCGTCGCCGCGGCAGCCAGGCGCAAGGCCGGTCTGGCCCAATGAATGCGCAGCAGGGCGGCAAGGCAGATCACGATCAGGATGAAGTTCGCCACCGGAGCCAGCCAGCCAACCGTCCCCATCTGTCGCATCGCGCCCATATGCCGCAGAAACATGTTCTCGACATAGCACGACCACAGCAGGGCGACCCAGATCGCGATGCTCCACAACTGCAGCTTTGGTGCCTGCGGCGGTTTCGTCGAGCGGCTCATGCGCGCTTTCCCCGCGCCGCCAGACCAGAGGTCTCCGCGGCGGAAAGAGCCATCCCGGTGGCGCCGGCCATGCCGGTCGACGCCAGCATGACAACGCCCGGGGCCAAGGCAAAATACAGGGATTTACGGCGGATCATGAGGTGGAACTCGACAACGGACAGGACCGGCAGTGTACGCGCCGAAAGCGAAAGGGCGCCAGCGGCGCCCCTTCATCCAGCCCATCCCTGGCCGGTCGTTCAGCGGCGACTGATCGTGAACTTGCCGACAGAGACCCCGAGGTTGATGCCCTGACCGGTACCGGTCAAAGCCAGCGACGTGGTGCCCTTGGTCAGCACCTGTGCGCCGGCGCTCTTGACCACGCCGGCATCGGCGCCGGCCTGGGCATAACCACCGAAGACTTCCTTGATCGAGTGCACGTTGCTGATTTCACCTCGACCGTCATCGATATGATATTTGCCCGCCGCAAGCCCGCCGCCGACCACGCTGATCTTGACCTTGGCGTGCTGGCCATTGTCGCAGCTCACCGTACCGGCACCTGTTGCATGCTTGTAGATCGCGGCCCAGCCGGAAAGAGTGAACTTGAGATGGCATTTGACGTTGGCGTCGGCTGCATGGGCCGTCTGTGCCGGCACGTACATCGCGGTGCCGACGAGGGCCAGTCCCATGGCCGCCAAGATGGAATGACGCTTTGACATGATCCACTCCTTTCAATCATTAGCAGTGAAAACTACGACGATTCCGCTTCGGTGCGCTTGGCTCCAGCCATGGAGTCGTCACTGTTGCGGCGCATCCAGACCGGTCTTCCCGTCCGATGGCCCGCCCAGCCTAACCAAGCGTGATCAGGCTGACGAGCCGCAGCGCAGCATCACGAACTGTATGAAGGCCCCATCCTTTACCATCGGTTAACGTACAATGCACGGCAGCCGTCACGGCCATGCAGCGCCAGCCCCTCCGGCCTGCCTGGTCCGAGCCAGCCGTGTCGCCCCGGCTCCATGCGCCATGCCGGGCGACCTGCGGCCCGGGCCTGCGCCTCGCCCGGCTGTTGCGCGACGATCCGCCCTGGCGCGCCGGCAAGGCAGCCGGGACGAGGGCGATGGCACCGGACGGGATGGCTGATGACCGGCGGGCTCAATGGTGCGCGGCAACGCCGACCACCACCTTGAGCACGCTTCATCGTATCCTTGTCACATTCCAGTCACTTTTCACTCGAGACGATGCTAGGAACCCGTACGTGAGCTATGCAACAACGATGCCCTGGACGCTGGAATCGATCGATCTGAGCAAAATCGATGCGAGTCGCGTACGAGACAACGAAGATCTGTTCCTGCTGCTTTGCAGCTCATCGTTCGTCGAAAGCGGCTCCGATCTGTACACCCACAACCTGGTCGAGCACTTCGCGGAAGACGAGATCCTGCGAACCTGGCTGGCTGACCACTGGGAGCAGGAAGAGCTGCAGCACGGCCGTACCCTCGCGGCCTACGTGCGCCACGTCTGGCCGGAGTTCGACTGGGAGAAGGGGTTCAAGGCGTTCTGGAACGAGTACGGCGCGGTCTGCACCGCCGAGGAGCTGGAAACCAGCCGCGGCCTGGAACTGGCGGCTCGTTGCGTGGTGGAAACCGGCACGGCCAGCCTGTACCGCGCTCTGCATACCATGACCGACGAACCGGTGCTGAAGCAGATCACCAACAATCTGAAGACCGATGAAGTGCGGCACTACAAGCATTTCTATCAGGCTTTCCGGATCTATCGCGACCGCGAGAGACTCAGCCGCTTCCAGATCTTCAAGGCCTTGCTGAAGCGCGTTCGCGAGATCAAGAACGAGGACAGCGATATCGCTCTGCGCCACGTCTTCAATCTGCGCTACCCCGAACTCGCGAGCAGCGATGCCGAGTTCCGTCGCATCGCCGACCGGGCCGAGGGCCAGCTGCGCCGCAATCTGCCGGCCGAAATGACGGTCAAGATGCTGCTGAAGCCGCTGGACCTGCCGGCGCGCCTGCAGCGTCTGATCGAGGTTCCGCTCTCGGCCATCACCGAGAAGCTGTTCCTGCACTGAAGTCGACCTCGCGCCCCCGACTCAAGGGACGCGAGGCTGATCGCTTCCAGCCCCTGCTCGAGGTTTACGGGTTCTTCTTGGCCTTGGGCCTGGTCACCGGAACCCACTTGGCCGGATCGAAACCACCGACTTCGAACACCACTTCGCGCTTGCCGCGATCCTGGAAATCGACCTGCAGGTCGATCTTGCGGCTCTTCGCCAGCCGTTTCAGAAAACCGCGATCATCCTTGATAAACATCGCCGGTTCGCCGCTGGGCGGCAGAAAACCCTGCAGCTTGTAGGGATGACCGTCGAAGCTCGCGCTGATGGTGCAGACCTGCCGGCAGACGAAACCATGGCCTGAATCGAACAGAAAGACGCTCTGCCCCCAGTCGGTATGTCGTCGCAAAATCAGTCGCACCGTGCCCGGCGCCGAAGGCAGCAGGCTGTCCAGACTGGCGGTGGACTGGGTTCCTCCCTCCATCGGCCCTGTCTGGTACAGCCACAGGGCCTGCAACCGCCGCTGCTCGGCCGTGGCCTTGGCGCGCGCCTGCACGTCCTTCAAGGTCTGTCCGACCTCGGCGGCGGCCGGCGAAGTCGGAAAACGGGTGAGGATATCCTGGCCGATGGTGCTGGCCATCGCGTCGTTGTGGATCTTCAGCAACTCGCGATAGATCGCCAGCTGCTTGTCCGCCTCGGCCGGACTGGCTGCCGCGGCAGAAGACTTGCCGGCAGCGGCTTCATCTGCTCCGGACGCGCCCTGTGAGCAACCTGCAGCCATTACGCTCAGGCCCAGCAGCGAAGCCGCCAGCCCCCATCGCCCTGCCTTGTTCCACCTTGTCACTGTCACCGTCGATCCACCTTGAAGCCTTGCAAGAGGTCTCCATCATCGCGGCCGGTCGCGGCCAGATGCAAGCGGCCCTGGCTCAAGTCGCGCCGGCCGCTCGCCGCCTGCTCTCCCGCTCACCCGCATCGATAGCCGAAAGTCCGGTCCGGCGACGCAAGTCCTCCCGATAGCGTCGGCTGCAAGGCAGCGGCCGCTGTTGTGGCCTTCCCTGCCGCTGATCGCCTGTGGCTGTTGGCTGGAACCGCGATTCCCGGAGAACCATGGCCTGGTCGATGACTGGTACGCCCATGCGGTCTATCTGACCCTGTTTCTTTATGGCTATCTGCTGGGCCGCCCCGGCTCTGGTGCCTGGGCGGTACTGAGCACACGGCGCTGGCAGGCCTCCGCCCTGGCGCTGGGCTGCTTCATGCCCTGGCTGTTTCTGGACAAGTTCGCCGGCCATATTCATTGGCTTGGCGTATTGCCGTCGGTGCCATGGATTGCCTACTGGATCTGGCTGTGTCTGCATTACCTTTACACTTGGGCGGCGATCTGCGCTCTGCTGGGTTGGGCCGGCCACGCCCTGAACCGCCTCTTTCGCTGGCTGCCTTATGCCCGCGAGGCGGTCTATCCTTGGTATGTACTGCACCAGATCCTGCTGCTGTTGCTGGCGCACTGGCTGCTGCCACTGCGGCTGGGAAGCGTGCTGGAGCCGATCCTGATTCTAGGCGGCACCATCGCCGGCTGCACGCTGATCCACGAATACGGAATCCGTCGCTGGTCCATGATCCGGCCACTCTTCGGTCTGCCTGCACTGCGCCAGCACAGGCGCGATCCCGAGCCAGAACAGGCGTGAATCGTCAAACGATATCCATTGAAGCGGGCAGCGGGATGCGTCGATTTTACGCCGCGCGCCGATCGCCGCATAATTGGGCGAGCCCCACGGACTTCGCAATGCCTTCCCCGACCCCGGATACATCTTCTTCGCCGCTGTTCCGCCAGCCGGCCTTTGTCGCGTTCTGGTGCTGCAGGATCGCCTCCAGCTTTGCCTTCCAGATGCTGTCCGTGGCCGCCGGCTGGCAGATCTATGCCCTGACCCATCGTGCCGCCAGCCTGGGCCTGATCGGCCTGATCCAGTTTCTGCCCTCAGTGCTGCTGGCGCTGCCGGCCGGCCATTTCATCGACCAGTGGGATCGTCGCCGTGTCGTCATCGGTGCCATCGCCATCGAGGCAGTGGCGGTGATATGCATGGCGATCAGCAGCCATTTGGAGCACATCCACGAGACAGCGATTCTGCTGCTGATCTTCGTGGTCGGCATCGGCAAGTCCTTCGAGTTCCCGGCGATGCAGGCGCTGCTGCCTGATCTCGTGCCGGGCCCCATGCTGGCCCGTGCCATGGCTGCCAATGGTGCCGCCAGCCAGGCCGCCTCGATCGCGGGACCGGCACTGGGCGGTTTCCTGTATGTCGCCGGAGCCGACGTGGTCTATGCCCTGGACGCGGGCCTGTATCTGCTAGGTCTGCTGGCCCTGAGCTGCCTGCTGGCCGTCAAGGTCAACGCCCGTCCCCGCGAGCCGGCGAATCTGGACCGCCTGCTGGCCGGCATACGCTTTATCCGCGCCCGCCCTGATGTGCTTGGCGTCATCTCGCTGGATCTGTTCGCGGTGCTGCTGGGTGGTGCAACCGCATTGCTGCCGATCTTTGCCCAGGACATTCTTCATACCGGGCCTTGGGGCCTGGGGCTGCTGCGCGCCGCGCCGGCCGCGGGTGCTCTGCTGATGTCGCTGTGGCTGACCCGCTGGCATTTCCAGCGCCAGGTCGGCATCACCATGTTCGCAGCCGTAGCCGGTTTCGGTCTGGCCACCGTGGTCTTCGCCCTGTCCAGCTGGATCTGGCTGTCACTGGCAGCCCTGTTCGTCCTCGGCGCCTGCGACATGGTCAGCATGGTGATCCGCGGCTCGATGGTGCAGCTCGATACCCCGGATGATTTGCGTGGCCGTGTCAGCGCGGTCAACTCGATCTTCGTCAATACCTCCAACCAGCTGGGCGAATTCGAATCGGGCATGCTGGCCGCCTGGCTGGGCGCCGTGCCTGCAGCCTTGCTGGGTGGCGTCGGCACCCTGCTGGTGGTGGCGATCTGGATGCGGTTGTTCCCCGGGCTGCGCCATCGTCAGCAATTGCATCACGCCGACTCCTGAGCCGGTGCTCCGAGACTTATAACCCGGCTTATGGCCAACGGCACTTGGCTCCGCAAGGCATAAATGCCTAATCTGGCGTGTTATCCCGTCTTGCGAGCGCCGAGTTGATGAAACGCATGCTTTCCCCCGTTCTGGCCCTTGGGGCCGCCCTGCTGCTGGCCCCCATGGCGCAGGCCGCCACGCCCGACAAGGCCGATGCGGCCACCGTCGAGCAGGCCCTGCAGCTGGCGCAGCAGCAGCACAAGCCGGTGCTGATCGATTTCCACGCCACCTGGTGCTATTCCTGCTACTACATGGCCAGCCATGTGCTGACCGGCGCCGAATGGGCCGGGCTTCGCCGGAAAGTGGTCTTTGTCGATGCCGATGCCGACACGCCCAACGGCCATCAGTGGATGGACAAGCTGAAGATCAGCTTCCTGCCCAGCTATGTCGTGCTGAACGGCCAGGGCCAGGAGCTGGGCCGGATTCTGGCAGAACAGCCGCGCAATGCCTTCTATCCGAAGATAGCCGCCATCCTGCAACATGGCGATACTCTGGACGGATTGCGGCAGAAGGCTTCCGCCGGCTCGCTGGCTGCCGTTGCCGAGGTCCTGGAAACCTACCATGAACGCAACCAGGCGGAAGCCGGCTTGCAATGGCTGGCCAGCCTGCCGGCCACCGTACAGCATGTCGTGGACCAGGATGATCGTGCCGCCCTCGCCCATCGCCGACTGCAGCTGGACCAGGCTGTCGCCGATCATCGCGGTCCGGCGGTGATTGACATGGCCACCGCCCTGCTGGCCGGTGATGTCGGCTGCGACCGGCCCTATATCGTGGACAATCTGCTGACGGCGACTGAAGCCCTGCCGGCTGATCGCCGCAAGTCGCTGCTGCAGCCACAGCAGCAGACACTGGCCGACTACGTCCGTGAGCAGGCCCTGCCCCTGCCGCCGGTCTGCGCCGATCAGCGCAGCGCGGTGCTGGCGCTGGCCGATCTGGATGCCCAGCTGGGTGACGCTGCCGGCGAGCGGAAGATTCTGGATCAGGCCATAGACCTGAGCCGCCAGCGCATCGGCGGCCATCTGTCGGCTGACCGCAATCTGGCCGACAATCTGCGGGTCTATCTGGCCCGGGCCGGGCGCACTGACGAACTGGATGAACTGCAACGTCAATTGATCAGCGCCTATCCTGACGACTATGTCTATGCCTATCGTTATGGCCAGTCGCTGCTCAAGGCCGGCCAGCCGGCCAAGGCCCTGCCATGGCTGCAGCAGGCCGCAGGCAAGGCTTTCGGCATCAACCGGCTGGCGGTGGCCGCAGCCGAGGTGAAGGCGCTGCAGGCCTTGCACCGCAATGCCGAAGCGCGCAAGGTCGTCGACAAGGCCCTGGCTGCCAACGGCCCCTGGTTCCCGCAACAGGCGGCGGCCTTGAAAGCCAGCGTAAAAAGCTGATCGCGGCCCCTACGTCGCCAGGAGAGAAGCCCGTGCTCATCGTCCATCATCTGGAGAACTCCCGCTCCCAGCGGATCCTGTGGCTGCTGGAGGAGTTGGAGCTGGATTACGAGATCCGGCACTACTCGCGTGACCCGGTCAGCCTGCTGGCTCCTGAAGCACTGCGCAAGATCCATCCCCTGGGAAAATCCCCGCTGCTGGAAGACGATGGCCAGGTGCTGGCCGAGTCCGGGGCGATCATCGAGTATCTCGCTGATCGTTACGGACGCGGACGGCTCTGGCCGACGGAGGACGGGGCGCAGCGCCAGCAGGTCCGCTACTGGCTGCATTATGCAGAGGGGTCGCTGATGCCTCCGCTGCTGCTGCGACTGGTCTTTGACCAGGTCCGCAAGGCGCCGGCCCCCTGGCTGGTCAGACCGGTGATCCGGGGTGTCGATGCCAGGGTCAGCCAATCCTTCATCAGTCCGCAGCTGGCCTTGCATCTGGATTATCTGGAGTCGCACCTGGCCGGATCGGAGTGGTTTGCCGGTGGCAGCATGACTGCCGCCGACATCCAGATGAGTTTTCCGCTGGAGGCCGCGGCCGCGCGGGGCGCACTGGACGGCAAGCGACATCCCCGGCTGCAGACATTTCTGGAGCGCATTCACCAGCGCCCGGCCTGGCAGCGTGCCCTGCAGCGCGGTGGCGCCTATGCCTATGCCTGAGCGGGGACAGGGCTATGTTGACTGAATCGCGGTTGACCCGTGATTTCGCAAAATGCCCACAAATCCGCCCAGAGGTGGAAAATCAGGGTTCGGCAAAGAATCCAAGGGAGTCCCGCATGAGCAAGCAGCGCGAAATCGAACAGTCGGTCCAGGACATCAGCCAGAGCGTGGGTGACAAGGCCCGCCACTATGCCTCGGATGCTGTCGATGCGACCCACGAGCTGATCAAGCGTGGTCGTGACAAGACGCGCCAGCTACGCGATCGGCGTCATGACTACGCCACCCGTGCGGCGCATTATCTGGAAGACGCCGCCGACGAGGCGAACTACCAGTTCCGTCGCGCCAAGCGTCACGTGAAGCGTCATCCGGTCAGCACGGCGGCCATCGTCGCCGGCACCATCGGTGCCCTGCTCGCCCTGCGTCATCTGACCCGCAGTCGCGACGAGGAAGATTGAGTCACTGAGCTGCGGAACGGAAGCGGGCTGGCCGCGGCTTCTGTCCCGACGCCATGAAAAGGCCGGCATCGATGATGCCGGCCTTTTCATGTTCTGCCGATTCAGACCGACATCGGATTGGGCTTTTCGGGATCCAGCTGATATTCCTTGATCGCCCGCGTCACATCCTTGCCATGGACCTTGCCCTCGCGGACCAGGGCCGACAAGGCCGAGACCACGATCCAGTAGCGATCCACCTCGAAGAAACCGCGCAGATGGGCACGGGTATCGGAACGGCCATAACCATCGGTACCCAGCACCGTGTAACGCATGCCGTCAGGCATGAAGGCACGGATCTGGTCGGCATACTCACGAACATAGTCGGTGGCGGCAATCACCGGCCCCACCTGGGTCGAGAGTCGCTCTGTGACATAGGGAACCCGCGGCTCCGATTCCGGATGCAGACGATTCCAGCGCTCGGCATCGAAGCCGTCGCGACGCAGCTCGACAAAGCTGGGCACCGACCAGATATCGGCACTGACGCCGAAATCCTTCTCCAGCAGTTCGGCGGCGGCAATCACTTCGCGCAGGATGGTGCCGGCGCCCAGCAATTGCACCCGTGTCTCGTTCTTCTTCGGCTTGCCGGCATCCTTGAACAGATACATGCCCTTGATGATGTCCGACTCCACCCCGACCGGCAGATCCGGATGGGTGTAGTTCTCGTTCATCACCGTGAGGTAGTAGTAGACATCCTCCTGATCTTCCAGCATCCGCTTGATGCCGTCCTGCAGAATCACCGCCACCTCGTAGGAGAAGGTCGGATCATAGGCGCGCACGTTCGGAATCGTGCCGGCCAGCAGATGGGAATGACCGTCCTCATGCTGCAGGCCCTCGCCGTTCAAGGTGGTCCGCCCTGCCGTGCCACCGACCAGGAAACCGCGCGAACGCGAGTCGCCCGCCGCCCAGGCCAGATCACCGATGCGCTGGAAGCCGAACATCGAGTAGTAGATGAAGAACGGCAGCATCGGCTGGTCGCTGATCGAATAGCTGGTGGCTGCAGCCATCCAGGCGGCCATGCCGCCAGCCTCGGAAATCCCCTGCTGCAGCACCTGTCCCTTCTGGTCCTCGCGGTAATACAGCAACTGGTCGGCATCCTGCGGCCGGTACTTCTGGCCGAACGGAGCATAGATGCCGATCTGCCGGAACATGCCTTCCATCCCGAAGGTACGTGCTTCGTCGGCCACGATGGGCACGACGCGCTCGCCGATCTGCTTGTCACGCAACAGCAGATTCATGCCGCGGACCAGGGCCATGGTGGTGGAGATCTCGCGCTCGCCACTGCCCTTGGTGATCTGCTCGAAGGCCGACAGCGGCGGCGCCTTCAGCTGGATCGAACTGGTGCGGCGACGCTGCGGCAAGGATCCGCCCAGGGCGGCGCGCCGTTCCAGCATGTACTGCACTTCCGGCGAATCCTTGCCGGGATGGTAGTAAGGCACCTCGCCCAGCTTGTCGTCGCTGACCGGAATATTGAAGCGGTCACGGAAGTGACGAACCGCATCGGCATCCAGCTTCTTCTGCTGATGGGTCGGATTCTGCGACTCGCCGGCCGCTCCCATGCCGTAGCCCTTGACGGTCTTGGCCAGGATGACGGTCGGCATGCCCTTGGTATTGACGGCCGAATGATAGGCGGCATAGACCTTGTGCGGATCATGACCGCCACGGTTCAGACGCCATACGTCATCGTCCGACAGATTGGCGACCAGCTCGCGGGTCTGCGGATACTTGCCGAAGAAATGCTCGCGGGTATAAGCGCCGCCGAAGGCCTTGCAGGCCTGGTATTCGCCGTCGACGGTCTCCATCATCAGCTTGCGCAGCTGGCCGGAGGTGTCACGGGCCAGCAGCGGATCCCAGTAGCTGCCCCACAACACCTTGATGGCATTCCAGCCGGCACCGCGGAACACGCCTTCCAGTTCCTGCACGATCTTGCCGTTGCCACGCACCGGACCGTCCAGGCGCTGCAGATTGCAGTTGATCACGAACACCAGATTGTCCAGGCCCTCGCGTCCGGCCAGGGCGATGGCCCCCAGGGATTCGGGCTCGTCGGTCTCGCCGTCGCCCATGAAGCACCAGATCTTGCGATCGGTCTTGGGCATCAAGCCGCGATGTTCCAGATATTTCCAGAACTGGGCCTGGTAGATGGCCTGGATCGGTCCCAGCCCCATCGATACCGTCGGCACCTGCCAATAGTCAGGCATCAGCCAGGGATGGGGATAGGAGGACAGGGCGCCACGGCCGTGGCCAGCGACTTCCATCCGGAACAGATCCAGCTGCTCGGCACTGATCCGCCCTTCCAGAAAGGAGCGGGCATAAATGCCCGGGCTGGAATGGCCTTGATAGAAGATCAGATCGCCGGGATGCTCGGCACTCGGCGCTCGCCAGAAATGATTGAAGCCCACGTCGTACAAGGTGGCCGAAGACGCGAAGCTGGCGATATGCCCGCCCAACTCGCCGGGCTTGCGATTGGCGCGCACCACGGTCGCCATCGCGTTCCACCGGATCAGCGAGCGGATCCGCCATTCCATCGCCGGATCACCCGGGCACTTGGCTTCCTGGGCAGGAGCAATGGTATTGACGTATTCGGTGGTCGGATCAAACGGCAGATAGCCGCCGGCACGACGCGTGGATTCCACCATCCGCTCCAGCAGATAATGGGCCCGGTTGGTGCCGTCGTGAGTGATCACCGCATCAAGCGACTCCACCCACTCCCGGGTTTCAGTCGGATCGAGATCTTGATGCAAGATGTCGTCGAGTTGATCCATGAATATCTCCAGTCTGTGGCCGCCGGCCGGGACCGGGCAGGCCGTGATCTTTAGCAACAGGCGCCTCAGCCCTGAGGCTGGCGCCGGAGTGTAGCTGGCTGCCGGTCCGGCAGGTGGATGCGGCGGCAGGCCGTCGCATCCACTGCGCTCAGCTGGCCAGGCTGTCGCGAATCTGCGCCTCGACGCAGGCCACCGCCGTCATGTTGATGATACGGCGCACGGTCGACTGCGGCATCATCACATGGGCCGGCTTGGCGATCCCCATCAGGATCGGGCCGATCACCACGCCGTCGGACAGCACCCTGCTCAGGTTGAAGGCGATATTGGCCGCGTCCAGATTGGCGAACACGAACACGTTGGCCTTGCCTTCCAGCAAGGTATTGGGAAACAGCCGGCTGCGCAGCTCCGGATTCATCGCCACGTCGGCCTGCATCTCGCCCTCGATTTCCAGACGCGGCTTGGCCTTGCGGATCAGTTCCAGAGCTTTCTGCATCTTGCGGGCACTGGCCGTGTCGCGGCTGCCGAAGTTGCCGGCCGACAGCAGGGCCACCTTCGGCACGATGCCGAACAGCTTCAGCCGGCGGGTCGCCAGAATGGTGGCCTCCGCGATCTGCTCCGCGGTCGGCTCCTCCTGGACATGGGTATCAAGGAAAAAGAACGGACCGGACTCGGTCGCCAGCACCGTCATCGCATACGGCGAGCTGACCTGCGGATCCAGTCCCAGAATATCCCTGATGTTGTCCAGCTTGCTCTGGAACTGACCGACCATGCCGCTGATCAGGGCCCCGGCTTCGCCGCGAGCCACCATCAGCGAACCGATCACCGTCGGCCGCGAACGCACCACCGCCTTGGCCATCGACGGCGTCACCCCGCGCCGCTGCATGATCTGGTGGTAAAGCTGCCAGTAATCATCGAAGCGCGCATCGGAGTGGATATTGCACAGCTCGATGTCCTTCCCGATTTCAATACGCAGGCCGGTACGCTGGATCCTGCGTTCGATCACCTCGGGACGGCCGATGAGGATCGGTCTGGCCAGGCCCTCATCGACAATGGTCTGCACCGCCCTCAACACCACTTCTTCTTCGCCTTCGGCAAAGACCACCTTGCGGGGGTCGCTCTTGGCGCGATCAAAGATCGGCTTCATCAGCAGACCGGTGCGGTAGACGAAGCTGGTCAGGGTGTCCAGATAGGCCGGGAAGTTCTCGATCGGTCGGGTCGCCACCCCGGAATCCATCGCCGCACGGGCAATCGCCGGCGGCAACTGGATCAGCAGACGAGGATCGAAAGGCTGCGGAATCAGGTAATTGGGGCCGAAGCTGGGGGCCTTGCCGCCGTAGGCGCGGGCGCTGACGTCGGAAGACTCCCGCCTCGCCAGTTCCGCGATGGCCTTGACGCAGGCGATCTTCATTTCCTCGTTGATCACGGTGGCGCCGACATCCAGCGCGCCACGGAACAGATAGGGGAAACACAGCGCGTTGTTGACCTGGTTGGGATAGTCGGATCGGCCGGTGGCGATGATGCAGTCCGGCCGGACTTCCCTTGCATCTTCCGGCAGAATCTCGGGATTGGGGTTGGCCAGCGCGAAAATGATCGGCTGCCGCGCCATGGTGGCGACCATCTCCTTGGTCAGGATGCCCGCAGCGGACAGGCCCAGGAACACATCGGCACCGTCCACGATTTCAGCCAGGGTCCGCAGCGGCGTCTCGCGGGCGAAACGGGCCTTTTCCGGATCCAGATCGGTGCGGCCGGTATGGACCACGCCGTTGATGTCGTAGCCCAGAATGTTCTCGATCTTCACGCCCAGCGAGATCAGCATATTGAGGCAGGAGATGCCTGCCGCGCCCAGCCCGGTGGTGGCGACCTTGATGTTGCCTGCCTCTTTGCCGGTGACCTGCAAGGCATTCAGCAAGGCGGCCCCGACGATGATCGCGGTGCCGTGCTGGTCGTCGTGGAACACCGGAATTTTCATCCGTTCGCGCAGGGTACGCTCGACGACGAAGCACTCCGGCGCCTTGATGTCTTCCAGATTGATGCCGCCGAAGGTCGGCTCCAGGCTGGCAATGATGTCGATCAGCTTTTCGGGGTCGCGCTCGTCGATCTCGATGTCGAACACATCGATGCCGGCGAACTTCTGGAACAGCACGCCTTTGCCCTCCATCACCGGCTTGGAAGCCAGCGGCCCGATATTGCCCAGGCCCAGCACAGCCGTGCCGTTGGTGATCACCGCCACCAGATTGGCTCGTGCGGTCAGCTGCGCGGCCTGGCCGGGATCGTCCACGATCGCGTCGCAGGCCGCAGCCACGCCCGGCGAATAGGCCAGCGAGAGATCGCGTTGATTGAGCAGTGACGTCGTCGGCGTGACCTTGATCTTTCCGGGACGCGGCAGACGATGATATTCAAGAGCGGCTTGACGGAGTTCTTCGGGGAGTGCCATCGGACCATGCTGTCAGTGACGGAGGGGAAGATCGGCGCGGACGCCGTTCGCTGGCCCGATAGTAGCACTACATCCCGCCTGCGACAGGATGATGCACCGCAACAGGCAGCGGTCGGACGGCCATTCGCAACAACTCGCGACACCCTGCCCATACGCTGCTTGCGGCGCAAGCCATGCCGGCACGACCGATGGCCATGACGGATATCACCCCATGGGCGGCCCTCGGCCGGTCATAAACGCATATCGACCTTGCCTGCCACCGGCCGACCCGCCACAACATGCTGCCCGCCCTTCCGGGCATGCGATTCAAGGCTTGGATCGGTGACCTCAAAGTCTGGATCGATGGTCGCGTTCCGCCGCTGCCGTCAGATCCGGCCAGGTATCGTACAGCCCGTCCCCGCCGCCGGACGTGCTCAGTCCTCGTTCCGGCCGCGCGGCTTGTGGCGCGTCCGGGTCGTGCGATGGTCGCGCTGACGTTTCAGTCGCGCTTCCATCACCAAGGCCTGCTGCTCGCGCTCCTCGTTGAGCTTGAGATAATGCTGCCAGCGCTTGAGACCGAGCTCGCCGCTGGCCAGCGCCGTCTGGATCGCGCAGCCGGGCTCGTTCTGATGACCGCAGTCGGAGAACCGGCATTGGCTGGCCAGCACCTCGATATCGGCGAACAGTTCCAGGTTTTCTTCACCGGTCAGCTTCAGCTCGCGCATGCCCGGCGTGTCGATCAGGCAACCGCCGGTGGGCAGCTGCAGCAGTGCCCGCGACGTGGTGGTATGCCGGCCGCGACTGTCGTGCTGACGGACCGCTCCGGTAGCCAGGCGGGCATCGCCCAGCAGGGAATTGGTCAGGGTCGATTTGCCCGCCCCGGAGGAGCCGACCAGCACGGCACTGTCGCCTTCCTGCAGATAAGGCGTCAGTGCAGCCAGACTCTGGACATCCCGGCCGTTCACGGCATGGATAGGCGTGCCCTCGGGCAGGCGTTCGCGCAGCGTGCGCAGCCGCTCCTCGGGGTCCGGGCAGAGATCCAGCTTGCTCAGCAAGACCACCGAACAGGCCCCTGAGCCCTCGGTCAGTGAAAGATACCGCTCGATCCGGGCCGGATTGAAGTCACCGTCCAGGCCGGTCAGGATCAGCACGTAATCGATATTGGTGGCGATCACCTGCCGGTCATAGCGCTCACCGGCCGCCGCTCGAGACAGCACCGTGCGCCGAGGCAGGATCCGCACGATATGCGGCGGCCTGCCCGCCTCGATCTCGACGAAATCACCCACGGCCGGACGCTGGGCAGGGTCCAGCGTCCGTTTCAGGAAATGCCCGGCCGGCTGGGCCCCGAATACCGACTCGCCATCGTGCAATTCATAGCCTGCGCGGTGCTGGGCCACCACCCGCGCAAAGCGGCCGGGTGTCAGCGGCTCATCGCCGCGCCAGCCAATGCGCCGCATGCGGCCCAGAAATTGAAGGTCGATCATTGTGGATGCCGGAAAGATGAAGCCTGGTGCATGGAATGCCTCAGAGCCGCCCGCGCTTGTTCATGTTGCGGACAGCCCCATGCCTCGCCGCTGGGGAAGGGCACTGATAGCATACAGTACCGTCAAACCGGCAAAAGCCACTCCCCCTCTGCAAGGACGCTCGACCTTGGCCGCGATCACCCCCAGTCCTCACCTCAAGGACGTGCGCTACGATATTCGAGGCCATCTGGCCAGACGTGCCCGCGAACTGGAACAGGCCGGCACCGATATCCTGAAACTCAATATCGGCAATCCCGCCCACTACGGCTTCGCCACACCCGAGCCCCTGCGTCTGGCCGTGGCCGGCCATCTGCAGGACAGCGAGGGCTATGGCCATGAGCAGGGCATGACCGAAGCACGGGCGGCCATCGCCGAGGTGCACCGGGCGCGGGGCAGTCACGGCGTGGATGCCGAGCATGTGTTTATCGGCAATGGCGTCAGCGAGCTGATCGACATCAGTCTGCGGGCCCTGCTGCGGCCGGGTGACGAGGTGCTGCTGCCCAGCCCGGATTATCCCTTGTGGACCGCTTCGACCCATCTCAACGGCGGCAAGCCACGCTATTACAGCTGCCCGGCCGAGCGCGGCCATCTGCCTGATCCCGACGAAATCGAGGCCCTGATCGGTCCGGCCACCCGCGCCATCGTGCTGATCAACCCCAACAATCCCACCGGTGCCGTCTACCCGCGCGCCTTGCTGCAGCAGATCGTCGAGGTTGCCGCGCGCCATCGGCTGCTGCTGCTGAGCGATGAGATCTACGACGACATCCGCTTCGACGACACGCCGATGCAGCCGCTGGCCGAGCTGTGCGGCGAACTGCCCTGCATCAGCTTCGGCGGCTTGTCCAAGGTCCACCGGGCCTGCGGCTACCGGGTCGGCTGGATGGTGCTGTCCGGTGCCCATGCCCGCACGGCGGCCTATCGCGATGCCCTGCAGTTGCTGTCGGCGCTGCGGGTGTGTCCGAACATTCTGGCGCAATGGGCCATCATCCCGGCGCTGCAAGGCGCACCCACCATCCAGGCGCTGACCGGCCCCGGCGGGCGGCTGGAAGCCACCCGTCAGGCCATCATCGAGGAGGTCCGGCGCAGCGACTATCTGCAGATGGTCTCGCCGCTGGGCGCGCTGTATGCCTTCCCGTCGATCAGCAGCCAGCGTCTGCCCGGCTTCGACGACATGGCCTTTGCCGTGTCGCTGCTGGAGCACGAGCATGTCCTGCTGACCCCGGGCAGCAGTTTCAATCTGGCGGGCAGCCGGCATCTGCGGCTGACCTTGCTGCCGCCCGCCGGACTGGTGGCCACCGTGTTCGAGCGGATCGAGCGGGCGCTGCAGCGTTGCGAAGCCGAAGCCTCGCTCCGGCAGGCCGTCGCATGAGCTCCCGGCCACGTCGCTATCTGGCCCTGGGCGACTCCTATACCATCGGCGAAGGCGTGACCGAGGCCGAGCGCTGGCCGGCACGGCTCGCCGCGCAGTTGCAGGCGGCCGGTCTGGTGCTGGATCCGGTCCGTTATCTGGCGACCACAGGCTGGAGCAGCGATGAGCTGGCTCAGGCCATCAGCGCAACCGCGCTGCCCGGCCCCTGGGACCTGGTCAGTCTGCTGATCGGCGTCAACGACCAGTATCGCGGCCATCCTGCCGCCTCCCGGCGGTCACTGATCGCCGACCTGATCGAACGGTCCGTCATGCTGGCCGGTGACCGGACACGGGTGCTGGCAGTCTCGATTCCCGACTGGTCGGTCACGACCTTTGCCCGCGACAGCGGCCGTGACCTCGCCGCCATCGCCGGCCAGATCGATGCCTACAATGCCATGATCGCCGGCCTGTGCGCCTCGGCGGGCGTAGCCTGGATCGATGTCACCGCCTGTTCCCGCGCCCATCCCGACGAGCTGGCGGCCGACGGCCTGCACCCCGGCGCGGCGCAATACCTGCGCTGGGCCGAAAAGCTGCTGCCCGAAGCGCTGCAGGCACTGCAGCAGCCGTCCGGCTCCCGCTGAATCGCTGGCGCCGCAGGATTGCCACGCGACTGTCATCGCCTCGCGATCTGAACCGGCCAGTCTGCCCGCGAGTCAGGTCACGACAGGGGCTCCAGCATGGAAGATGTGCATCGCCGCACAGCCTTCCTGTCCGATGCCCACCTGGGCACGCCGGGCTGCCAGGCCGAACTGCGGCTGGACTTTCTCAGGCACCTGCATTGTCGCCAGCTGTATCTGGTCGGCGACATCATCGATCTCGGGGCCTTGCAGCGGCCCTCTGGCGGCAGGCCAGCCACAGCCATGCCGAACTGCAACGGCTGGCCCGGGCTTCAGCCGGACTGAGCGCTGCATCGGCTGATCGGCAGGCCAGCAGGCCCGATCCGTCACGGATTTCCTGCCCGCTCCCTTGAATCCCGCCGGGCCGGCCTGCATATCAGCCGGAACTGACCGCTCGATGCGGACTCCGGAACCGGCTGATCCGGTGGCGGCCACGGCTCGCCATCGGGTCAGCCGGCCTGCAGCCCGCGTTGTCCGACCTGCCCTGTTGTGGCCTAATTGGCCGCCTGTCCTCCCGCTGGAGCATCCCATGTCCCTCGCCACGCCGGTCCGCGACCGTATCGAAAGCCTGCTGAAGGAGCACCGCGTCGTGCTTTTCATGAAAGGCACCCGCCACGCCCCGCAGTGCGGTTTCTCCGCCGCGGTGGCGAATATCCTCAACGACATCCTGCCTGACTACCACACCGTCAATGTGCTGGAAGACCCGGAAATCCGTGAAGGGATCAAGGAATACGGCCAGTGGCCGACGATTCCCCAGCTGTATGTGGACGGTGACCTGCTGGGCGGCGCCGACATCGTCCGGCAGATGTTCACCAGCGGTGAGCTGTACACCCTGTTCGGCGTCGCACCGCCGGACCGTACCCCGCCCGAGATCACCATTACCGACAAGGCCGCCGAGGCGATCCGCCAGGGCACGGCCGATGCGTCCGGCCTGGCCCTGCATCTGGAAATCGGTCCGAACTACCAGGCCGGGTTCCAGCTGGCCCCGGCCGGTGCCACCGACATCGTCGCCGTGTCCAACGGCATCGAAGTGCATTTCGATCCCTCCAGCGCCACCCGCGCCAAAGGCATCGTGATCGACTGGGTCAGCACCGTGCAGGGCGAAGGCCTGAGCCTGAAGTTCCCCGGCGCGGTCGAGATCCATGCCCTGACCGTGCACCAGCTGAAGCAGCGTCTGGAAGCCGGTGACATCACCTTGATCGATGTCCGCCCGGCCGAGGGCCTGGCCGCCGCCGCGCCCCTGCCCCAGGCCCGCCTGCTGGACAAGGAAGGCTATGAAGCCTTGTCGGCCCTGCCCAAGGACACCGAGCTGGCCTTTATCTGCCACCACGGCATTTCCAGCCGCAACGTCGCCGAGCGCTTCGTAGCCCATGGTTTCACCAAGGTCTACAACGTGGAAGGCGGCATGGATGCCTGGGCCCAGTACATCGACAGCAGCGTGCCGCGCTACTGATCGATCCGTACCTGCCGTGCGGCACTGCCGGACGGACCCCGACAAGCCCGGGCCCTGCCCGGGCTTGTCGCATGCGGCGCGGGCAAAAGGCGACCGACTCCGACGGAGCCGGCCGCAGGCATGAACTCTAGAATCCCAGGCTCATGAAACCGCCGTCCACCGCCAGTACCTGGCCGGTGACGTAGCTGGAAGCCGGCAGGCACAGAAAGGCGATCGCGGTGGCGACCTCCTCGGGCTCGGCCACTCGTCCCAGGGGCGTGCGATCCACCACCTCCTGGTAATACTCCGGCTCATTCAAGGCCGCCTCGGAACGACGGGTGCGGATATACCAGGGTGCAACCGCATTGACGCGGATTCCGCTCTCCGCCCATTCCACCGCCAGATTGCGGGTCAGCTGATGCAGCGCCGCCTTGCTCATGCCATAGGCCGAGCCGGTGCGGACATGGCTCAGACCGGCGACGGAACCGACATTGACGATGGCGGCATCGTCCTGGGTCACCAGATATTCAAATGCCAGCCGGCTCATCTCGAAGGCCGAAAACAGATTCAGCTCGAAAATCGCCCGCACATCGTCGGTGGCGTAATCCAGGGTGGCCTGAGGCTGGTTGCCGCCGACATTGTTGACCAGCAGCGAAATCGGCGAACCCAGGTCGGCGATCCAGTCGAAGACCGCCAGCCGCTCATCCTGATCCGAGAGATCGGCACTGTAGACCACGACATCGAGATCCTCGAATTCAGCCTCCAGCTCCTGTTTCAAACGCTCCAGCGCCAGCGGATCACGTGCCACCAGCCGCAGATCGGCGCCCAGTCCGGCGAATTCACGGGCCGTGGCCAGACCGATGCCATGACTGGCCCCGGTGATAAGTGCGGTATGCCCCTGCAGGGTCCACGCGGAGGACTCCGCCATGCTCTGTGCCTCTTGACTGGAATAGACGGCGGCATGGTGCCACAAAGCGGGCGCCACGAGCAGCCGGCAGCCGGTCGGGGCTTGCATCACGATCCGGCCTGCGGCACTGTGGCGCGATGACTGATACCGGCACGGCGCCTCCTCTCCTGCTGCAATTGGCCCATGCCAGCGTGCAACGCGAGGGTCGTCCTATCCTGGACGATCTCAGCCTGCAGATCGCCCTGGGCGAGCACACCGCCATTCTGGGCGCCAATGGCAGCGGCAAGTCGACCCTGGTCAAGCTGATCACCCGCCAGATCTATCCGCTGGCCCGGCCTGAAGGCGAGCCGGTACTGCGGGTCCTTGGCCGCGAACGCTGGAGCGTCGTCGAGCTGCGTTCCCGGCTCGGTATCGTCTCGCCCGCCATGCAGACCGACTTTACCAGCGAGACCCCGCTGGAAGTCTATGATGCGGTGATTTCAGGCTTTTTCGCCGCCCGCGGACTGGGCCTGGACCACCAGGTCACGCAGGCCATGCATCAGGCCGCGCGCGAAGCCCTGGATCGGGCCGGTGCCAGCCATCTGGTCGGCCGGATGATGGCCGGGCTGTCGACCGGCGAAGCCCGCCGGGTGCTGATTGCCCGTGCGATGGTGCATCGTCCGCTGGCCCTGCTGCTGGACGAGCCCTGCGCCGGCCTGGATCTGGCCAGTCGCCGGGACTTTCTGGAAAGCCTGCGCCAGCTGGCGCGATCGGGGACCACCTTGCTGCTGGTCACCCACCATATCGAGGAAATCCTGCCGGAAATCGGACGGGTGGTGATGCTGCGTCAGGGCCGGCTGGTCGCCGACACCGACAAGGCGCAGGCCCTGACGTCCCGTCAGCTTGGCGAGCTGTTCGATACGCCGGTCACGGTGACGTCGCGAGGTGACTGGTTCTGGGCGGCACTGGACTGAAGCCCCGGTCCGGGATGCGCCATCCGGCGCATCCTTTGGTCATCAGTCCGGCTGGCACATGCACCAGGCATAGACGTTTGGACGCCCGGCTCTGGCCTGCTGCAGCAGGCCCAGTTCCGGCGCGGCATGGCTGAGCCGGCTCAGCTGCAGCAGCCAGCCCGGCAGCTGCCAGCCTGATCCCTGCAGCGACAGCACCATGGCATCGTCGCTGAGACTGCCGGCCAGCCGCTGCACCAGACCACCACGAGCCGCGATATAACGCAGCGGTGCCGTTGCCGGCAGATGGGCCTGCTGCCGCGCCCAGGCAATCGCCTGGGTCTGATCGCCCAAGGCATCCACCAGCCCGTGCTGCAAGGCTTCTCGGCCACTCCAGACCCGCCCTTGGGCGATCGCATCGATCTGCTGGTAGCTCTGGTGCCGGGCCTGTGCCACCCGGCTGACGAAGTCGAAATAGCCGCGATTGATGACGGACTGGACCATGTTGCCGACCCTGGGATCCAGCGGCCGGGTCACGTCGAAAGCCCCGGCCAGAGGACCGGTGCTGACCCCGTCACTGCGCAGACCCAGCTTGCCGATGGCCGTCGGCGCCGAATAGTACATGCCGAAAATGCCGATCGAGCCGGTGATGGTGGTCGGATCGGCAAAGATCCGCTGGGCATTCATCGAGATCCAGTAGCCGCCGCTGGCCGCCACATCGCCCATCGACACCGCCACCGGAATCCCGGCCTTGCGGGTCAGCGCGATTTCACGCCGGATCTGCTCGGCGGCAAACACCTCGCCACCGGGCGAGTTGACCCGCAGCACCAGAGCCTTGGTGGTTTTGGCTTCACGCGCGCGACGGATCAGCGCGGCCGTGGACTCGCCGCCGATCTTGCCGGCCGACTGTTCGCCGCCCACGATATCGCCTTCGGCGATGATGACCGCCACCCCGGGGCGCTGATCGGCGGGATTGACCGGCGTGCGGGTCAGGCTGGCATAACGCTCCAGCCGGATCTGGCGAAAGCCCTTGCCCTGCCGTCCCGCCGGCACACCCTGGACACGCAGCTGGTGGATCAGCTGATCTTCGGTGACCAGCTGATCCACCAGCCGGCTCTTGACCGCCAGCGTGGCGGTATCGCCACCCGCGGCACTGATCAGCTCGGGCGCCTGCTCGGTGCTCTTGCGCAGCTGATCGGGCGCGATCTTGCGCAGGCCGGCCACCTGGTCGAGATAGCTGTTCCACAGATCCCCCATCCAGTCGCTGTCGGCCGCCTTCGCCGCGTCGGAAGCATGATCGAGGACAAAAGGCTCGGCCGCGCTCTTGTACTGGCCGACCCGGAACAGATGGACATCGATGCCCAGCTTGTCCAGCAGGCCTTTGTAGAAGAGCCGGTAATTGGACAGGCCGGTCAGCATCACGCTGCCCTGCGGATCCAGCAGGATCCGGTCGGCATGCGCGGCCAGCAGATACTGCCGCTGGTCGTAACTGGCGGCCCAGGCCAGCACCGGCTTGCCATGCGCACGGAAACGATCCAGCGCGGCACCGACTTCCTGCAGATTGGCAAAACCCGCGGCACTGAGGTCATCCGGCAGCAGCAGCAGACGCGTGATCCGCGCATCGGTCGCGGCATGGTCGATGGCCGCGATCAGGTCGCGGACCTGGATCTGACCCGAGGGCTGGCCCTGCAGACCGCTGAAGGCCCGCTGCAGGGGATCCAGGCTGTATTGTTCGACCAGCTCGCCCTCGGGCTTGAGCACCAGCACCGTGCCCGACTGGATCACCCCCGCCTGGTGATGAGCCGCGACGCCGACCAGCAAGGCCAGCAACAGCACGGCCAGCAAGCCGAAGAACACCAGGTTGATGATGACCAGGCGCGTGGCATTCAGGCCACGCCCCAGCCAGCGGACAAACGGTACAAATCCACGCTCGCGCGGTTGCATCATGACGGGAAAATCCTTCAAACAGGCAGGCCGGCAACGGAGCGGCATCGCTGGAATTACGTCACAGCCCCGGAGCTTGCGCAAGCCTGCCCCTTGGCAGGGTGCCGCCCACATCAGCCCACATGGCCTAAGCCAAGGCTAAGGCAGGTATGCCAAGCTGGAACCTCCGGACTGTGCCGATCAGCGACCCGCACGGACGGATGCGCCCCTTGTCCGCCGCTACGGAGCCTTGCCCGCCATGCATATCCTGGTCTTGGAAGATGACATCCCGCTGGGACATGCCATCGAGCAGGCCCTGAGCCGACAGGCTTATACCGTCACCTGGTTGCGCGAAGGGTCAGCCGGACTGCACGCCATCCGTGACCGCAGCGCCGATCTGGTCCTGCTTGATCTGGGGCTGCCGGGCAAGGATGGCATGGAGCTCATCAAGAGCGCCCGCCGCGCCGACATCAAGACGCCGATCCTGGTCATGACCGCCCGCGATGCCGTGGCGGCGCGGATCCAGGGTCTGGACGCCGGCGCCGATGATTATCTGGTCAAACCCTTCCATCTGGACGAGCTGATCGCCCGGATCCGCTCTCTGGCCCGTCGCGCCCATGGACTGGCCGCCAACCGGATCGAAGTCGGTGCACTGGCCATGGACCTGAGTCACGGCGAGGTCATCCATCGCGGCAAGCCGGTGGAGCTCAGTCGTCGCGAATTCGCCCTGCTGCAATCATTGATGGAGCAGGCCGGCCGCATCGTGCGCAGGGAAAGCCTGGAACACTCGATCTACGGACTGGACCCGGTCATCTCCTCCAGCGCGCTGGAAGTGCTGGTCCATCACCTGCGCCGCAAACTGGGCTTTGATGCTATCCGCACCGTCCGCGGCTTCGGTTACATGCTGCCCCGCGCGCCCGACTGAGGCTCACATGCGCCGAACCACGTGGAGCCTGCACTCGAGGCTGAGCTGGATGATCGCCGGAATGCTGGCGCTGGTACTGATGCCGCTGGGCATCTACAGCTTCAAGCGTACCGTCGGCGAAGTCGCCGAACTCTCGGATGGGCGCCTGGCCCAGGCCGCCCGGACTCAGGACACCTTGGCCGACTTCAGCCTGCGGCCGGCCGACCACACCGGCGCCCCGATCCTGATTCCCACCCGGGCTGTCGAGCCGACACGGAAGCCCCCTCGCAAGACCTACGAAACCGAGGTCGGTTTCCAATGGTTTGATCCGGCCGGCAAGCTGCAGGTAGCCACCGACAATATGGCCGGTCTGGCGCTGCCGGCACCGCAGGTCACCGGCTACCAGAACATCTGGCTGGACCATTACCGCTGGCGGATCTTCAATCTGCAGCGTTCCGGCCAGCGCGGCTGGATACGCGTCGCCGAACGCTACGACAGTCGTCACACCATTCTGCGCGCCCTCTGGTTCGACCACAGCATGCCCCTGCTGTTCGGTCTGCCGCTGCTGGCGGTGCTGGTCGGCTGGGCCGTGCGCCGCGGCTTGCGGCCACTGGACCAGTTGACCCGGTCCCTGCAGCAGCGGACCCCTGGCAGCCGCGAACCGATGCCGCACATGCCCTTGCCGGCAGAGCTGCAGCCGGTGATCGACGCGCTGGACGATATGCTGGAACGACTCGACGGCGCACTGGAACGCGAACGCCATTTCAGTGCCGATGTCGCCCATGAACTGCGCACACCGCTGGCCGCTACCACCTTGCATCTGGAAAACGCCATGCAGACCCGCGACCCGGCATGGCTGCGCGGATCGCTGGCCAGCGCCCATCATGCCCTGAATGCCTTGTCTCGACGGGTCGAACAATTGCTGGCTCTGGCCCGGCTGGAGTCCGGCGTAGCGACGGCCGTCCATGTACCGGTCAATCTCACGGCCGTGACCAAGGATGTGCTGGACGAGTTCGGCCCGCTGCTGCTGGAATCCGGCATCGACGTCAGCTTCCACCATCCTGGCCGGGATCTGCTGATCGATGGCTACGAAGCGGCGATCAACGCCTTGATCCGCAATCTGGTCGAAAACGCGATGCGTCACACACCGGTCGGCGGCGAAGTCCAGCTGCGGCTGGACACACAGGCCGGATCTCCCCAGCTGGAAGTCATCGACAGCGGACCGGGCATACCCGCGCATCTGCGCGAGCGGATGTTCGAACGCTTCGAGCGGGTGCCCGGCCAGCATCAGGACGGGCTGGGGCTGGGGCTTTCACTGGTCCGGCGCGCCGCACAGATGCATGGCGCCAGCATCGATCTGCTGGACCGGCCGGAAGGCAGCGGCTTGCGGGTGCGGGTGCGATTTCCGCCGCCCTCCAGCTGTCAGGCCGGGGACTGAACCCGACCCGGCGGCGGCATCAATCCTGATCCGGCTCGGCCTCGGGCGCATCCAGCCAGCCCATCACCACCTCGCGGGCCGTATCCACGCCCGTCATGTCACTGGAGGAAAACACCTGGGCTGAAAAACCTTCCGGACGCAGCGCCTGCAGACTTTTGCGCATGCTCAGCAAGGCCTGCCCGGCCTGGTTGCGCGACAACTTGTCGGCCTTGGTCAGCAGCACGTGGCAGGCCAGACCGGTGGCCTCGCAGAAATCCAGCATCATCCGGTCGAAGTCCTTCAACGGATGGCGGATATCCATGATCAGGATCACGCCACGCAGACTGCGGCGCTGATTCAGATAAGCATCGATCTCCTGGCGCCAGTGCGCGCGCAGGGCCTCCGGGACCTTGGCATAGCCGTAGCCCGGCAGATCGATCAGTCGCCGCGGACCTGCCGCGGCACGCCCGGCAGGCAGATCGAAAGCCACCATCTGCTGGGTCCGACCCGGTGTCTTGGAGGTGCGGGCCAACGCTTTCTGGCCGGTGAGCGCATTGAGGGCACTGGATTTGCCCGCATTGGAGCGCCCCGCAAACGCGACTTCGGCGCCACTGTCTTCGGGAAGCTGGGAAATCTGGTGCGCCGCCAGAATGAACTGGGCGCCTTGCAGGGGATTGGAAGCCATTCGCCACATTTGACCGGTCAACAAGCCATGATGATAATCGATCACTGCCCAAGCCGCCGTATGCGCTGATCAGCCATACCCATTCATCAGCGCGGAACCCTGTGACATGGCCGTACGCCTTATCGCTTTTTTCTGCCTCTGGGCCTCCGCCGGCCTGGTCTGGGCCGGTGCCGCCAGCCCCTGGGGCGGCCACGCCGACACCGGCAAGACCCGTATCGCCGTGTGCAGCGCCTGTCACGGCATGGACGGACAGGCATCGGCCCCCATCTATCCTTCACTGGCCGGCCAGCACGAGACCTATATCGTCAACCAGTTGAATGACTTCAAGCTCGGTCACCGCCGCAATCCGATCATGCTGGCCATGAGCCAGACGCTGAGCGAGCAGGACATGCATGACATCGGCGCCTGGTTCGCCAGCCAGTCCGGCCACCCGGCCGCCGCACCAGCGCCGGCCCCGGATGTCGCCGCCGGTGCCAGACTGTATCGAGGCGGTGATGCAGGCCGCCAGCTGCCGGCCTGCATGGCCTGCCATGGCGGTGACGCGCTGGGCAACCCGGGATCCGGCTACCCGAAACTGCGCGGCCAGAGCGCGACCTACCTGGTCAGTCGACTGACCGCCTGGCAGCAGGCCCGGTTGCCGGCGGGCCATCCGCATGCCGATATCATGCCCAGCATTGCCCGCCAGCTGAGTCCGGCCGATATCCAGGCACTGGCCGACTACTTGCAGCAGCTCGATACGGCAGCGGCGCCTTGAGCCAGCCGACTGGCCATGCCTCGTCATCGATGGTCCCCGCAGGCCTTGGCCACCGCCCGAATCAGCCGGCCGCGGTCTGCGACACGTCGAGTCAGGGTATGCTTGGAGCCGCCTCTTGCCGTTCCCCATTTACGGAGTCATTCATGTTGAAACGATTTGCCTTTCTCGGTGTTGCCGCCCTGGGTCTGAGTGCCTGCAGCCACTCCGGTCAGGATGCCTCGGCGCCGGCCAGCCCCCCGGCCGCGCCGGTGGCGGCCACCACCACGGCTCCCGCTGCGCCCTCGACCACGTCGACCGCGACCGCCGCAGCGGCTCCGGCCGCCACCACCGCGACCGCACCGGCCAGCCCGGGCAGCACCGCGGCACCGGCGGCCTCGAAAGCCTTCGTGGATGACGGTCGCTGGGTGGAAGGCAAGAACTACTTCACCATCGATCCGGCCCAGCCCACCACCCACCCGGGCAAGATCGAAGTCACCGAAGTGTTTTCCTATGGCTGCCCGGCCTGCAATGCGTTTCATCCCATCGTCGATACCATCGCCCACAATCTTCCCGCCAATGCGGTGATGACCTACCTGCCGGCCGGCTTCCGCCCGGACGAGAACTGGGTGGTCTACCAGCAGGCCTATTTCGCGGCGGCCGCGCTGGGCATTGCCGAGAAGACCTATGACGCCAGCTTCGACGGCGTCTGGAAGTCGGGCGAAATCAGCTCCTACAATCTCAGCACCGGTCAGCTGGCGCCGAAGTCGGCCTGGCCCGACATCAACAAGCTGGCCCAGTTCTACGGTCACTATGGGGTGGATCCCAAGGAATTCGTGGCCGTGGCCAACTCCTTTGCGGTCAAGACCCAGATCAATCGCGCCAACCAGATGATCGCCGCCTATGGTGTCGAAGGCACCCCGACCATCATCATCAACGGTCATTACCGCTTTGATCCGGGCTCGGCCGGTGGCTACACCCAGGCCGTCGCGCTGACCAAGTTCCTGGTCGCCAAGGAAGCCGCCGGCAAATAACCCTCATCCCGGTCCGGCGGGTTTTCATTGGTGCGGCCCGTTGCGACGGGCCGCCTCCGGCGCCGGATCCCGTCGGAACCCAGGAGATTCATGATGCTCAAGCACCTGTCCCGCTGGTGTCAGGCCGGCCTTTTTGCCAGCATGCTGCTCGGCACCGCGGCCTGCTCCGCCCAGCCCGCGTCCTCGGCACCCAACTACACCGATGGCGACGAATACATCACCCTGCCCCATCCGCAGCGCTACAGCGCGGACGGCAAGGTCGAAGTCGATGAAGTCTTTTCCTATGGCTGCATCCATTGCGCCGAGTTCGCCCCCCTGGCCGACAAGCTGCGCCGGTCGCTGCCGCCCGGTGTCGTCTTCAAGCTGATTCCCGCCGCCTTCAACGAGGCCTGGCTGCCGTTTGCCCAGGCCTATTACGCCTCGAAAGATCTGGGTCTGGTCGACCGTACCCATCTGCAGCTGTTCCAGGCCAAGTTCGGCGAGCACTATCCCATCAACAGCCTGGATGAACTGGCCGACTTCTATGCCCGCAACGGGGCCGACCGCGCCCGCTTCCTGCAGATCGCCAACTCGCCGGAGACGATGGCCAGGATCAAGCGCGATACGGCCCTGATCCAGCAATGGCAGGTCGACGGCACCCCGACCCTGATCGTGGACGGCAAGTATCGCGTCAACGAGGTCGAGTCCCGGCAGGAGCTGGCCGATGTGGCGTTGTGGCTGGCCAAGCGCGAACTGGCTGCCAAGGCCAAGTAGTCACCACCCTCCGGATCCGACCTCGATGACCGTCTCCCCGCTGCCGGCCGCGGAACGTCAACACTGGCACCTGCTCAGCTGCAATATCCTGGCGGGTGCCAGCATCGGACGTTACCGTGAATACGTGACGCGCAGCTTCAATGCCGTCCTCCCGGGCAAGACCAAGGTCGCGAATCTGGACCGGCTGGCCAGCTTGTTGCCCGATTTCGATCTGATCGGGTTGCAGGAGGCCGATGCCGGCAGCCTGCGCTCCGGCTTTCTCAACCAGACCCGTTATCTGGCCGAAGCCGCCGGCATGCCGTACTGGAGCCACCAGCCCAACCGGCCAGTGGCCGGTCTGGCCCATTCATCGAATGGCCTGATCAGCCGTATCCAGCCCGGAGCGGTCTTCGACTATCCCCTGCCCAGCCGGATTCCCGGGCGCGGCGCCCTGCTGGCGACCTTCGGCGAAGGCCGCCAGCAGCTGGCGGTGATGATCGCCCACCTGTCCCTCAGCGCGGCCGCGCGGATGCGCCAGCTGGCGATCATCGCCGAAATCCTGCAGGCCTATCCGCATGCGATCCTGATGGGCGATCTCAATGCCGATCTGGACAGTGCCGAACTGCAGCATTTCTTCCGGCGCTCATCGCTGCAGCCGGCCCTCACGCCACCGGCCACCTTTCCGAGCTGGAATCCTCGCAAGCGTCTCGACCATATCCTGACCTCGGGCGATATCCGGCTGGAGCGGGTCTGGGCGCTGCCGCAGGCTTTTTCCGACCATCTGCCGCTGGCGGCCGAGATCTCGCTGCCCAGCCAGGTCGCGGCAGCCGCTGCGCCCTGAGTCGAAAGCGATCGCGCCGGCAACGGACCGCCCCCTCGTCCAGGATGCGGAGATCACGCCTGGCCGCCTCGGTACAGCGGGCGGACTAAGGTACATTAAGCGGATTCTCCGCGTTGATGACCCCGCCAGGATTTCCGCATGCCGTCGTTTCATCACTTTGCCCGTCGCATCCGCCATCTGCTCTGGATGAGCGGCAGCCTGCTGGGCCTGGCCGGCGCAGTGCATGCCGCCAACCCCGGGGCCGGAACCGCGGCCCAGCGTCAGCAGTTCAAGACGGCCTGGGCATTGGCCCAGCAAGGCGGTGACGCCTGGCGGGCATCCGCCGCCGGCCTGGAACACTACCTGCTGTTTCCCTATCTGGAAGGTGCCGCCTTGCAGCATGACATCCGGCAACTGGATGCACGGCAGGTGGACGACTTCCGGCAACGCTATCCGGAGACCTTGCCGGCAGCCGACCTGCAGCGAGCCTTTCTGCGCGAACTCGCCCGTCGCCAGGACTGGAACGGTTTTCTGGCCCGCTATCAGGGCGGTGGCAACGAGCTCGCCTGTTTTGCCTTGCAGGCCCGGCTGGCCCATGGCCAGACACTGGACTTCAACCGCGACCTGGCCGGATTGTGGTCACAGGCAGCGCTGCCCAATGCCTGTGACCCCGTGCTGGCTGCGGCCCGACAGCAAGGACTCCTGACCCCGGAACGGCTGTGGCAGCGCATCGACCTCGCGCTGGAAGCCGGGGCCACCGGCACCGTCGCCAGTCTGGGCCAATGGCTGCCGACCGATCAGCAGACCACGGCCGCACATCTGGCCCAGGCCCTGCGTGACCCGGCCGGTGCCATCGCCGCCGCCGCCCAATGGCCGGATGCGCCGCGCGAACGCGAGGCCGCCCTCTCGGCGCTGACCCGACTGGCACGACGCGACTCGGCGCAGGCCGATCAGGCCTGGCCCGCGTTGCAGAGCCATTTCTACTGGGCACCCAGCCAGCTCGACCGTGTGCAGTATGCCCTGGCCTTGTATGCCGCCGCCGACTATCAGGACGATGCCCTGCAACGGCTGACCGCGCTGAAACCCGAGCTGCAGACGACTGCCACCCGGGCCTGGGCCGTCCGTGTAGCCCTCGCCCGCCAGGACTGGCCGCGCGTCCTGCAGGCCATCGCCGCCATGCCCGCCGAGGAGCAGAACACATCGGAGTGGCGCTACTTCAAGGCCCGTGCCCTGCAGGCCGACGGCCAGTCAGCGGCCGCTGACGCGATCTATGCAGGACTGGCCGGCCAGACCACGTACTACGGCTTTCTGGCGGCTGACCGGCTGCAGCGGAACTATCAGATCTGCCCGGACCAACCGGTGGTGGACTCCGCCGCCCAGCAACGCCTGCTGCAGGCTTCCATCGGCCTGCAACGGGCGCTGGAACTGGCGGCGGTGGGGCTGCCCTGGCAGGCCCGGCGGGAATGGAACCAGGCCCTGACCGGCCGTACCCCGGCCGAGCGCCGCCAGGCCGCCCTGCTGGCCTGGCAGGCGGGCTGGTATGACCGGGCCATCAGCCAGTTCAGCAGCGGGCCGGGGCTGCATTACTACGAGCAACGTTTTCCGCTGGACGAGAAGGATGGCGTGGTGGCCAAGGCCGCTCAGGCCGGAGTCGACCCCGCCTGGGCCTATGCGGTGATCCGCGCCGAAAGCGCCTGGATGCCCGATGCGCGCAGCGGAGCCGATGCCTGGGGCCTGATGCAGCTGGTGCCAGCCACCGGTCGGCAGCTGGCCGGCCAATACGGTCTGCCCTGGAACGGCACGGCCTCCCTGCTGGATCCGGCGACCAATATCAGTCTCGGAACCCGCTATCTGGCCCTGCTGGCCGGTCGCTACCAAGGCTCACCGTGGTTGACTTCGGTGGCCTACAACGCCGGACCGCAAAATCTGCAGCGCTGGCTGGATGCCAGGCCCGGGCTGGACCCCGATGTCTTTGTCGCCACGATTCCGTACCATGAAACCCGCGAGTATGCGACCCGGATACTGACCTTCTCCGTCGTGTACGATTGGCGGCTGCACCATGAGGTTCTCCGTATCAGCCAGCGCATGCCTCCACCGGGCCAGACCTATGCTCCCCCTGCCGCCGGCGGCCGGGTTCCCGTGCAATGCCCGGCCACGCCGGCACCGGCCCAGCCGGCCTCCGCCCGCGATCGCGCCGATGCCGAGGAAGCCTCGTGATACCCAGACGCATCGTGGTGCTGGGCGGCACCGGCTTTGTCGGCCACAGCCTGCTGGGTCAATTGTCGACACGCGGACATCGGCTGACCGTGCTGTCACGCCATCCCGAACGCCATCGGGATCTGGGCGTGCTGCCTTCGACGGTATTGCGTGCGGTGGACCTCGAGGATCCGGCCCAGCTGGCCCGTCATCTGGAGGGCGCCGATACGGTGATCAATCTGGTCGGCATTCTCAACCCCTCCGGCCGCCAGGGGTTCTCCCAGATCCATATCGATCTGCCGAAACGGCTGATCGCCGCCTGCAGGCTGGCCGGCGTGGCCGAGCTGCACCAGATGAGTGCGCTCAAGGCCGGTCAGGGCCTGTCACGCTATCTGAAGTCCCGCGGCGAAACCGAGCAGGTCGTGCGTCAATCCGGCCTGCGCTGGACCTTGTATCGGCCCAGCCTGATTTTCGGCCGGCATGACAGTCTGGTCGGGCGTTTTGCCCGGTTGCTGCGGACCTCGCCGGTATTTCCGCTGCCCAGGGCCCAGGTCAGACTGGCACCGACCTGGGTCGGTGATGTCGCCGAAGCCATCGTCCGCTGCGTCGAGCAGCCACTGCTGAGCCAGCACCAGACCTTCGAGCTGTATGGTCCGGAAACGCTTACCCTGGGCGAACTGGTGCATGCCATCCGCGATGCCGCCGGCCTGCGTACCCGCATCGTGGAACTGGGCGATGGCGCGGGCCGGCTGCTGGCCCAGCTCGGTCCCTGGCTGCCCGGGCGCCCCATGAGTCTGGACAATTTCCAGACCCTGCGGACCGACTCCGTCGGCAAGTCCGACGGCTACGCGACACTGGGCATCACCCCGCAAGGCATCCGCGCCTGGCTGCCTCTGCTGGTGGACCCGCAGGCCCCGCCCGCCCGCATGATCCAGTTGCCACGCTGAAGCGCAGGGGCCGGCCTGCAGCGTCCGGGCTGCCGCGAGCCGACTCATGGCTCGCGGCGATCCCGCGACCGGGTCCGCAGCCTATGGCCCGGTTCGACGATCAGCCGCGGTCCACGCCCCGCGCGGCCATGACTCGTCCCGTGAGCGGCCCGGTCATGGCAGAATCCACGGCATGGACATGTATCTGGTAGGCGGCGCCGTCCGCGACAAGAGGCTGGGACGCACGGGCGGTGATCGCGACCATGTGGTGGTCGGCGCGACGCCCGAGGAGATGCAGCGGCTGGGCTATCGGCCCGTGGGCAAGGACTTCCCGGTGTTTCTGCATCCCGAGACCCACGAGGAATACGCCCTGGCCCGTACCGAGCGCAAGGCCGGCCATGGCTATCGCGGCTTTGTCGTCCATGCCGCGCCGGACGTGAGTCTGGAGCAGGACCTGGGCCGCCGCGACCTGACCATCAATGCCATCGCCGAAGCGGCGGATGGCCGTCTGATCGATCCCTATGGCGGACTGGCGGACCTGGAAAACCGCGTGCTTCGACATGTTTCCGCCGCCTTTGTCGAGGACCCGGTACGCCTGCTGCGACTGGCCCGCTTCGCCGCCCGCTTCGCGTCCTATGGTTTCAGCATCGCCCCCGAAACCATGGCCTTGCTGCAGGACATGGTCCGGGCCGGCGAGATCGACCATCTGGTTCCCGAGCGGGTCTGGACCGAGACCCGCAAGGCCCTGGCCGAACCGGCCCCGTCGGTGTTCCTGCAAGTGCTGCGCGAAGCCGGGGCGCTGGCCGTGCTGTTTCCCGAAGTGGACGCCTTGTATGGCGTGCCGCAACGCGCCGAGTCACATCCCGAGATCGATGCCGGCCGGCATCTGGAACTGGCGCTGGACATGGCCGCACGCTTGCGCCCGGGTGACGATCTGGTCGGCTATGCGGTACTGGGCCACGATCTGGGCAAGGCGCTGACGCCCCCCGGACTGTGGCCCCGCCATCCCGGCCATGGCGAACAAGGCGTGGCGGCGGTACAGGCCATGTCGAAGCGCCTGCGGGTGCCGCAGGCGCATGCCAGCCTTGCGGCCATCGTCTGTCGCGACCATTTGCTGGCCCATCAGGCACCGCAACTGCCCGCCTCGACCGTGCTGCAACTGCTGACCCGTCTGGATGCGCTCAAGCGCCCCGAGCGTCTGGAAAGTTTCCTGGCCGCCTGCGAAGCCGATTTCCGCGGCCGCCAGGGCTGGCAGGATCGCGCCTATCCACAAGCCGGCTGGCTGCGACAGGCCTGCCGTGCCGCGGCCGCCATCTCCGCTCGCGATCTGATCCTGGACGGGCTCAGCGGCACCGCGATCGGCACCGCGCTGGCTGAGGCCCGCCAACAGGCGATCGCCGCCCTGGCCATGGATTAATCCTGGCGAAAGCCGCCGCCACTATAGTCCAGGCCTGATCATTGCCGTCAACGGCGTCGCCTCGGAGGGATTCCTCCGGTCGCTGCCGCCTTCGCCTGCCAGCCCGTCGGCTCGCTGGCGAAGGGTCACGGTATCTGCAAGCCATTCAAGGAGTGAACTCATGGGTATCGTGTCCGGCGATACGTCGGTCCGCCGGCGTATCCAGCCCCTGCTGTGGCTGATCGGCATCTATCTCGTCATCGGCCTGTTGAGCCGCAGCGTGCTGCTGGCCATGGCCGGCCCCGGCGTGCCGCACCACCCGGAACTGCTGGCCAGGATCTATGGCATCGGTCTGGGCTACGACCTGATCACCTCGCTGTACCTGGCCTGGCCGCTGCTGCTGTATCTGTGGCTGATGCCGACCGGGCAGCCGCGGGTTGCCACGCTTCGGCAATGGCTGCTGTGGCTGGCCAGCCTGGCGTTGGCGGCGCTGCTGATCATCGGCCTGGCTCGGCTCGGCCTGCATGCTTCGGCCCATGATGCCTTGCCCTTGCTGGCCCCCTTGCTGTTCGTGCTGCCGATCCCGGCCCTGGCCTACCGGCGGCGCAGCGGACAGATCGCCATCCACCTGCTGAGCGGACTGCTGCTGGCGACCATTCTGTTCGTGGCGATCTCCGAGTTCGTGTTCTGGGGGGAATTCAGCACTCGCTTCAACTTCATCGCGGTGGATTATCTGGTCTATACCACCGAGGTGATCGGCAATATCCGCGAGTCCTACCCGCTGGGACGCTGGCTGCTGTGCATGGTCGCGGCCACGCTGTGGCTGCTGTGGCTCAGCCGCAAGGCCTTGAGCACGGCGGGCGATGCCACGCCGTGGCGCTGGCGGATGGCGCTGGTAGCGATCTGGGCCGTGCTCACCGGCCTGTCACTGGCCACGATCAACGCCGGAAACAAGGACCACAGCGGCAATGCCTACGTCGATGCGCTGGCGGGCAACGGCATCTACCAGTTCTTCGCGGCCTTCCGCAGCAGCCACCTGGACTACGACCGCTTCTATGCGACCCTGCCCGGACAGGAGGCCTGGCAGCGGGTCCGCCAGGGCCTGCAGACGCCGGATGCCGAGTATCTCGGCACCGACCCTCATGATCTGACCCGGCTGATCCGCAACCCGGCTCCCGAGCGCCATCTCAACGTGGTGCTGATCAGCGTGGAAAGCCTCTCCGCGGACTATCTGGGTGCCTTCGGCGCCTCGCACGGAGCGCTGACCCCGCACCTGGATGCACTGGCCGGACAGAGTCTGTTCTTCACCCGGGTCTATGCCAACGGCACCCGTACCGTGCGCGGACTGGAGGCCTTGTCGCTGTCGGTGCCGCCGACGCCGGGGGATTCCATCATCAAGGAAGCCCACAACGAGAACCTCTTCAGCCTGGCCGGGATCTTCAACCACCGGGGCTATCGTTCCGAGTTCGTCTATGGCGGCTACGGTTACTTCGACAACATGAATGATTTCTTCAGCCACAACGGCTATGCCGCCGTGGACCGCACCGCCATCCCTGCCTCGATGACGATCCATGGCGAGAATGTCTGGGGCGTGGCCGACGAGGACCTGTACAGCCTGGCCCTGCGGCAGATGGATGGCATTCATGCCCGGGGCCAGCCGTTTTTTCTGCATATCATGACCACCACCAACCATCGGCCCTTCACCTTCCCGGCCGGCCGGGTGGCCCAGCGCAACGGTACCCGCGAAGGCACCATCGCCTATACCGACTGGTCGATCGATGATTTTCTGCGGCGTGCCCGCCGCAGACCCTGGTTCGATGACACCGTCTTCGTGATTACCGCCGACCACGATGCCTCCAGTGCCGGCCGGGCCAGCATCCCGCTGAACCGTTATCACATTCCCTTGTGGATCTATGCACCGAAATACATCCGGCCGGCCCGGATCGATCGTCTGATGAGCCAGATCGACATCCCGCCGACGTTGCTCGGCCTGCTGCATTTCAGCTACCGCAGCCGCTTTTTCGGCCGTGACCTGTTCCAGACCCCGGCCGGACGCGAGCAGATCTTTCCGGGAACCTATGAAAAACTGGGCTATTCCCGTGGCCAGGTCCTGAGCATCACCGAGCCCGGCCGGCGCATCGAGCAGTTCAGAGCCGACTTCGAGCATGGGGAGGCCCTGTCCTTGCATCCACAGGATCAGGAACTGGCCCGCACCACCATGGCCTACTACCAGGTCGCCAGCGAGATGTTCAAGCAGGGCGGCATGCGCCATATTCCGGCCGATGACTTGCCCGTTCCCCCGAGGGCGGGCGGCAGCGCATCGACACCGGCCGTCGCCGCCAGCACGGCGCGGCCCTGAAGCCTGCGGCGGCGCAGGTGCGCCGCCGTCCCGGCAGTCACAGACGGTGGCGTTGATCCACCGAAGCCCAACGCTGCAGACCGAAGGCCGAAGTATCGCCCCGGCCCAGCAGCATCACCTGGAAACGCTCGCCCATATGTTCGGGCATGGTCAGTTGCCGGACCTGGCCGGCCAGGGCCATCTGCCGCCGCGGATCATCGCTGGCCTGATACAGGGATTCGAAGCGCGTCTGCAGACCGCTGGCCAACAGCCAGCCCGCCTGACTGGCAAGCAGCTCCACGCTGAATCCGGCAGCAAAAGCGGCTCGGGCCAGCGCGCTGAAGTCCACCGAGGCCGTGAGATCATCCAGGCCCGGCAGATGAAACGCATCGGCATGCGCCCGATGCCTGAAATAGGCCATCAAGGTGCCGTCATCCCGCTCCGGCAGATAATACTCGGCGGCCGGATAGCCGTAATCCACCCAGACGGCCAGTCCTGAGCGAAGCGAGCCGCCCACGGCATCCAGCCAGGCATCCAGCTGCGGCCGCAATTCGGAACGGTAGCCATCCGCGAAAGGCCGCCCCAGCGTCGATTCCAAAGCACGGACCGCCGCGACCAGTTCGCCATCGGCCGGCAGATCCAGAGTCTGGAACCCGCCTTGCGAGCCCAGATCGACATGTTCCTCGAAAACCTCGCCGGCATGGATCGCGAACCGTGTCGCCGGCAAGGCATCAATCACCTCGTTGGCCAGCAACACCCCTCGCCAGGCGACCGTCGGCGGGCTGTCCAGCCATTCCACGCGGCGCAGCAGATCCTCGGGCAGGCAGGCTTGCAGATGCCGGTGCTGGCGCTCGCGCAGGTCGGCACTGGGCTCCAGGATCCGGTAACGGGCCGGCACCACGCCGTTCGCGGCCAGCGCCAGCAGAAGATCAGCGGCCAGTGCACCGCTGCCGCCGCCCAGTTCCAGAATGTCCGCCGAGTCCTCGGCCAGGGCCCTCAGGCAGGGCGCGATGGCGTCGGCGAGGCAACCGGCAAACAGACAGCCCAGTTCAGGCGCGGTGACGAAATCACCGGCCGCCCCGAACTTGGTGGCGCCGGCACTGTAATAGCCCAGGCCCGGGCTGTACAGGCAGGCTTCCATATAGCTTGAAAACGGGATCGGCCCCCGCGCCCGGATCAGGTCGGCAATCTGCCGGCGCAATTGCAGGGAATGAGCCTGTTCATCAGGGCCAGGAGCGGGAAGGCGGATCTGCATGGAGCCTGGATCGAAACCGGAGAGGCCGACAGGATACTCCAGCGGCCGGCACCGTACAGCCCGCCGTTGTGCAACGCGAAGGGGCCGGCATGGCCGGCCCCGGAGGCGGATCAGAAGCTGAAGTCCTTCTGGAAACTGAACATGATCGCTCGCCGCGGTCCGAACTGCGGAGCACCCACGCCCACGCCCTCGCCGTCACGCAGCTCGTAAGTGCGATCCAGCGCATTGACGAAGGCCAGCTGGGTATGCAGCGGGCCGGTGCCCGACAAGCTGAAATCGTGGGATACGCTCAGATTCATCTGGAAGTAATACGGCAGGCGCGCGCCGTTGGGCACTTCGTCCGTATCGGTACGCAGGCCGCTGCCGAGCAGATAGTTCATCCCGAACTTGGTCTTGCCGTCGGGCAAAGTCCAGTTCACGCCACCGGACGAAGTGTAGCGCTGGTCGTGATCCAGAAAAATGTAATTGGCGGCGATATAAGCCAGCTCGTCGTTGCCGAAATTGTACTGGCTGGTGATGACGTGCTTGCCCTGGGCCTTGCTGTAGGCCACGTTGAAATAGGCGCTGAACGGTCCGTTCTGGTAGTTGGCGGTGAACTCGGCACCGCGTACCCGGCCCAGACCGTAATTGAAGGTCGAATAAATGTAGGCGGCGCCGAACTGACCCTCGTCCTGGATCCGCTTCACGTCACGGTAATAGCCATCCAGCCCCAGGGTCCAGTGCGAACCGATGTTCTGCGAAATGCCGAAATCGTAATAGTTCGAACGTTCGGCCAGCGGCGTGTTGTTGCCGTAGTTCTGCACCGCATTGGTGGTGCCGGCAAACCGGGAGATATCGGCTCCCGAAATCAGCTCGGTCGCGGGCGGCGTGAAGTAGCGCGAATAGGCGGCATGGATGGTGGTGCTGTCCGTGGCCTGCCAGATGACGCCGAAGCGCGGGCTGATCTGGCTCTCCACCCGGAAGGCGCTGTAACGGTCGGCCCGGAAGCCGTAATTGATGGTCCAGTCCTCGCCGATATTCCACTCGTCCTGGACATAGGCGGCCCAGGTCCTGGCATTGAAGCGCTGGTTCTGGTTGATCTGCAACGGAGTGGTGCTGGCCTGGTTGCCGTCGGCATCCGCCGGGAAGGTCCAGTTCTGGCTGCCGTCCACGGCTTGTTCGAAGTCGCCGTACAAGCCGTAGCGCAGGGTATGGGAATCACCCAGCGGAGTCGAGAAATCCGCCTGCAGGGTATCGGCACGGTTGCTGCGGCCGATCTGCGAGGCGACGCCATTGAACATCAGGTCGCCTATGATGTCCGGGCTGTAGTCGACACTGCTGTAGCGCTGGCCGATAGAGACCTGATAGTCGGTGCTGCCGGCGATCTTGCCCTGCAGGATCAGATTCACGAAGCGGGTGTTCTCGCTCTGGTTCTCGTTCAGCAAGGATGAGTCGAAGCTGGTGCGATCCTCGTAACCGAAACCGGGCGTCTGGCCGCTGATATTCGGAATCTGGAAACGGTTGTTGGCATAGCCGGCCATCAGGCTGATGCGGGTATCGTCATTGATCAGATAGGTCAGGTCGCCGAAAGCCTTGCCCTGATGGGTCTGGTCATGGACGGCCTTGATGCCCTTCTGGGGATTCTCCATGCCCAGACTGTCGCCCAGATAATTGGCCGTCAGAAACCAGCTCCAGCGCCCCTTGTTGCCATACAGGGACAGATTGGGGTTCAAGGTGTTGTTGGCGCCGATCATCGCCCCCACGCTGCCGCCATTGCCCAGCTGCGAACCGCTCTTGGTGGTGATGTCGACCACGGCCGCGGTGCGCTCGCCGAACTGGGCCGGCAGCGCGCCATCCAGCAGTTTCACATTGGAAATCAGACGCGGATCAATGGTCTGGCCGAAGCCCGAGATCGATTCCGGCAGAATCACGCCGTTGATGCGATACTGCAGATTGGCATGATCACCACGGACGTGGATGCCGCCATACGAGTCCTGGACCACGCCCGGCGCTTGCAGCAGGACCTGGTTCAAGGGCGTCGATGCGCCCAGCGGCAACTGTTCGATATCCTTGGCGGTGATGACATACTGACTGCTGCCGATATCCGGCGACAAGGCATTGCGGGCCGCATCCAGATCGGCTTCCACCGAAACCGCGCCCAGCGTCGAGGCATGCTCGGCGGCGGGCAGCGTCTGGCGATTGCGTGCCACCGGCCGCACCGCCCGGTTGTGCGACGGACTCGAGTCGGCTGTCGCCGCCTCGCGGCTGCTGTCGTCCACGGACGAGGCGGCGGCAACCTGCGTCATCGCGCCCAGCGCCATCATCAAGCTCAGGAAGAGCGGCTTTCGAAACATGGTGGATACCCCTGAAGAACATTCGGCATTAACTGTAATGTAACGTTATAATATTACAAGTCCCTGCAACTACCCTATCCCATAAGTCATGGGTCGCGCCGCGATGGTGTTGCTGGAGGCTTCAGGTCGCTGCGATACACTGGCCCCATGCCAGATGGAAGCCAGATGCGATGAACAAGCTGCCCGACATCCCTGCAGACGATGGCGCCGGCGCAGGGCTGGCCAAGGCGCTGACCGATTTTCTCGGCCAGATCCCGGCCAGCGATCTGCCGCACCAGGCCAGCCCGGAAGCCAGTGCCCGCCGTATCGGCGTCAATGCCGCCCGCAAGGCCGCGATGACTGCCGGTTCACTGGCCTTGCCGCCCGGCCCCATGGGCTGGCTGACGGTACTGCCTGAACTGGTCGCCATCTGGAAGATCCAGGCCCAGATGGTCAGCGACATCGCGGCCACCTATGGCCGGCATGCCGTGCTGGGCCGCGAACAGATGCTGTGGTGCCTGTTCCGGCACAGTGCCGCCCAGGCTTTCCGCGGCATCGTGGTGCACTCCGGCAACCGGCTGCTGTTCCGCAGTCTCACCCATGGCGCCCTGCGACAGCTGATCCGCAAGATCGGCCTGCGTCTGACCCAGCGCAGCATCGGCCGCGGTCTGGCCCGCTGGCTGCCCCTGCTGGGTGCGGCCGGCGTCGCCGGCTTCGCGATGCGTGATACCCGCAAGGTCGCCGACAATGCCATCGAACTGTTCAGCCATCCGTTGGGTCAGCTGGAGAGCGAGCCCGCCCCCCCCGCCGCCAAGGCGGGTCACTGAGTCCCCTTGCCGGCCGTCCCCTGATCACCGACGATGCAGGCCACTCCCCAGGAAGCCCTTGTCATGTCTGCAACCACCGAAGCGCCGGTGGCCCTGGTGACCGGCGCCGGTCAACGCATCGGCACCGCCATCGCACGCCACTTGCACCAGGCCGGCTACCGTATCGCCGTGCATTACCGTCGCTCGGCCGCATCGGCCCGCCAGCTGGCCGCCGAACTCGAAGCCGCTCGCCCCGCCAGCAGCCTGCTGCTGCAGGCTGATCTGGCCGATATCGGAGCCTTGCCGGCACGGGTCAAGGCCGTGATCGATGGCTTCGGCCGACTGGATCTGCTGGTCAACAATGCTTCGGCCTTCTATCCCACGCCCCTGGGCCAGATCAGCGAAACCGCCTGGGACGACGTGTTCGCCGCCAATGCCAAGGCACCGCTGTTTCTGGCCCAGGCGGCCGCGCCCTGGCTCAAGGCCAGTCGTGGCAGCATCGTCAACCTGACCGATATCTATGCCGAGCGCGGTCTGGCCGATCACCCTGTCTACGTGATGGCCAAGGCGGCGCTGGTCGCGATGACCCGGACTCTGGCCATCGACCTCGCTCCGGAAGTGCGGGTCAATGCAGTCGCGCCGGGAGCGATCCTGTGGCCGCAACAGGATCCCGGCGAGCAGCAGCAGGCGATCATGGCCAGAACCCCGCTGGGCCGTACCGGCGAGCCGGCGGATATCGCCTCGGCCGTGCTGTGGCTGGCCGCAGGCGCCCCCTATGTCAGCGGCCAGGTACTGGCCATCGATGGCGGCCGCAGCGTGAATATCTGATTCTTCCCGCCCGCCGGAGAGGCCCGCCGCTGGCTGCCGGCGGCCACCGGATCTACACTTCGCCAGCCATCCGCGGAGTCGCGCTCATGACCTATTGTGTTGGAATCCAGGTGGACGAAGGCCTGGTGCTGGCTTCGGATACCCGTACCAGTGCCTCCTTCGACGATGTCCGGACCTATGCCAAGACCCATCGTTTCGTATTTCCGGGCGAACGCTGCCTGGTCTTGATGTCGGCTGGCAATCTGGGCACCACCCAGGCCGTGCTGTCACGCCTGCAGCGGGATCTGGATGAGGGGGCTGCCATCAACCTGCGTCGTCCGGGACGGCTGTTTGAAATCGCCGAATATATCGGCGGCCTGCTGGTGGCAGCCCAGGCCCAAGTCAATCGCGGCGGCCGGCTGCCCGCCGTCAATGTGGAAGCGACCATGATCATGGCCGGCCAGATCGCCGGCGAGCCGCCCGGTCTGCTGCTGATCTACCCACTGGGCAATGTGATCGCCGCATCGCCGGAAACGCCGTATCTGCAGATCGGTGAATCCAAATACGGCAAGCCGATCCTGGATCGCATCATCCGTTCATCGACCTCGCTGGATGATGCCGCCCGTTGCGCACTGGTATCACTGGACTCGACCATTCGCTCGAATGTGTCGGTGGGCCTTCCGATCGACCTGACCCTGATCCGCCGCGATGCACTGGAACTGGCCGAGAGCTGCCGCCTGGAGGAACACTCTCCGCTCTACCAGGCCATCCGCGACAGCTGGGCCGAACAGCTGAACACCGCGATGGGGCGGCTGCCGCGCTGGCCCTGGGAGCCGCCCTCGGCAGACCCGATCCGCCGCCGGCAGGCGGCCCAGCAGCAGCAATAGCCGTCCGTCAGCCAGGCCGCAGATAGGACTCCTGGATGCTGTCATGCAGGCCTGCCAGCCCGATCTGAAGCTCGTCCAGAAAGGCACAAGGCGTCGCTTCAGCCAGAGCCGGCGTATCGGCACCCGTCAAGGTCTCCAGCACCAGCTGCAAGGCCTGACCCACGGCGACACGCGGCGGCATCGCCGGCAGCACCGACTCGACCCGCCGCAGACAGAACAGCACGCTGCGGGGAAACTCGCCGTTCTGCAGCAGAAAGCGCAGCACGGCCTCCACGGTGACCCGCTGGCGCATGTGCCGGCGATACATCTGGTAGCCGGCCAGCGACTGCAGCACACTCATCCATGGCAGCACCTGCAACGCCTCGCCCTCGTCAGGGCTGCGGAACTGGATCAGGCCGGAGGCCGCCGCATCGATGCAGCGGGTCGTCATGTCGGCCTGCTCGATGGCCGTGCCCAGTCGCAGGAACTGATAGCCGATGTCGCGACTGGCGTTGGCACCCAGCAGAGCCGATACCCGCAGGCAGCTGTCCACCACCCGGTCCAGCACATCCTGACGGTAGCGCCGTATCGTCACCCGTTCCGCATTGGCCTGCATGTACAGATACAGATCATTGATGGCCAGCCAGCAATCCTGCGGCAGCGTCTCGCGAATGGTCCGCAGGATCTCCCTGGCCTGATGCACCGCCGCCTGCAGCGAAAAGGGGTTGTCCGCCGCCACCAGCAGAAAACGGACGATCCCGGCCTCGCCGGCCTCCGCCTCCGGACCCGCATGCAGGGCATCGAACACGGCTGCCGCGCCCATGGCATCGACCAGGGGTCGCCACTGGATCCGCCCTGCCCGCGGCAGATCCAGCTGCAGCTGGCTGCAGACATTCACCAGCCGCGCCATGTTTTCGGCTCGCCGCAGATAGCGGCTGAACCAGTACAGATTGTCCGCCACGCGCGCCAGCATCAGGCCACCTCGTCCGTATCCACCACCCAGGTATCCTTGGCCCCGCCGCCCTGCGAGGAATTGACGACCAGCGAATGCTTCTTCATCGCCACCCGGGTCAGCCCGCCCGTGGTGACATGGATGTCTTCGCGCGACAGGATGAAGGGACGCAGGTCAAGATGCCTGGGCTCGGGCCCCTGCGGGCCCAGAATCGGCGCCGTCGACAACGACAGCGTCGGCTGGGCCATGTAGTTGCGCGGATGCGCCGTAATCAGCTGCTTGAACTGTTCCCGCTGGCGCTTGCTGGAACGCGGCCCGATCAACATGCCGTAGCCACCGGATTCGTTGGCCGGCTTGACCACCAGCTCGTCCAGATGGTCCAGCACCCAGGCCCGCTGGACGGGATCATGACAGAGATAACTGGGTACATTCGGCAGGATCGGTTCTTCGCCCAAATAATATCTGATCATCTGCGGCACATAGGTGAACACCACCTTGTCATCGGCCACCCCCGCTCCCGGGGCATTGGCCAGCGCCACCTTGCCGGCCCGCCAGCTGCGGATCAGGCCGGCCACGCCCAGCACCGAATCGGGCCGGAACACCTCGGGGTCCAGAAAGGCGTCATCGACCCGTCGGTAGATCACATCGACACGGTGCGGACCATGCACGGTGCGCATGTAGCAGATATCGTCATCGCCGACGAAAAGGTCACTGCCCTCGACCAGCTCCACGCCCATGCTCTGGGCCAGGAAACAGTGCTCGAAATAGGCGCTGTTGTAGATGCCGGGCGTCAGCAGCGCGATCACCGGAACCTCGCCGGGGCGGGGCGAAAGCGCGGCCAGCGTGTCATACAGCTGGGCCGCGTAATCATCGACCGGCAAGATGGCGCTGGTCTCGAACAGCTCGGGGAATACCCGCTTGGCCAGCATCCGGTTTTCAACCATGTAGGAGACCCCGCTGGGAATCCGCAGATTGTCTTCCAGTGCGTACAGACGTCCATCGCCATCGCGAACCAGGTCCGAACCGCAGATATGCGCCCACACCCCCAGCGGTGGCCGGATGCCGACGCACTGCGGCCGGAAATTCACCGAATCCTGCAGCAGCTCGCGTGGGAATACCCCGGCCTTGATGATTTTCTGCGGCCCGTAGATATCGCCGATAAACAGATTCAGCGCCCGCATCCGCTGGCGCAGACCGGCGGCCGTGAGGTCCCATTCGCGTCTGGGAATCACCCGTGGAATCAGGTCGAACGGCAGAGTGCGATCGACATTGCGTCCCTCGCTGTAGACCGTGAAGGTGATGCCCATCGCCTTGGCCGTCAGGTTGGCCGTAGCCTGCCGTTCGGAGAGTTCCTTGCGACTGAGATGGGTCAGGTAGTCGATCAGGGGCCGGGCGGCCGGGTGAGGCTGCCCGCTGCGGTCCATAAGCTCATCCCAGCTGGGGGATCGATACCGTGTCCAGTCCATGCCTTCTCCGTGTTGTCACCACGGGCCGACGTACCACGTCCATCGATCAGCCCTCCCCTTGGTTCCAACATGCACCCAAGCATGGGCGTCGTCAAGGCGGCAATGGCAACACAGGTCGCCATGCGTCGCTCCCTTGGACCGGTTCAGTCCAGTTGCGACAAATCCACCAGCTGCAGGGTACCTGCCGGCGGCTGATGCACAGGCCAGAGCCGGGCCAGGGTTTCGCCGCTCAGCGGCTCGCGGAATTCCGGCTCCAGATCCAGCATCGGCTTCAAAACGAAGGGCTGGCACCATTCCTGACGGGGAATCCGCAGACCGTCGGCATCAATGATCCGCTGATCGACAAACACGATATCGATGTCCAGGGTACGGTTGGAAAAACGCGGCTGATCACGACGCCGGCCTTCCCTGTCCTCCAGTGCATGCAGCCAGCCCTTGAGATCCAGCGGCTCCATGTCGGTATCCAGGCTCACGGCCAGGTTGATGAACGGATGACCGTCAAAACCTACCGAGGCACTGCGATAGGCCGGCGAGACTTCGACTCGCCTGAAACGCTCCCGCAGGGCGGCCACCGCCGCCCGCAGATGTCGCCCCGGTGACTGATTCGAGCCCAGGCTCAGGTAGACCCGGCTCATGCGCCCGGCACGGTCGTCGCCGCCTCCCGCATGCCGGCACCGATCGCCCGCAGATCCGTCCCTGCCGGCTGCTGATACAGGCGCAGACCAAAGCGTGGCAGCTGGATCAGAAGATGCTCGAAAATATCGCTCTGCACGGCCTCGTAGCCGGCCAGCGCGGTTTCCTGGGTAAAGCACCACAGCTCCAGAGGCAGCCCTTCGCCGCTGATCGGCAATTGGCGCACCACCACCGCCAGATCCTGACGAATGCGTGGATGCCGTTCCAGATAATCTCTGGCATAGGTACGGAACAGGCCAAGATTGGTCGCCTGCCAGCCAGCACCGGAACGGCCGTCCGGCAGGCCCGGCAACTGCCCTTGCAGATAGGCGGTCGCGGCCTCGCCCGGCCAGATGCCGGCGGCCGCTTCCGGGGTCAGTTCGGTCACGCTGGATGCATCCAGCAGCAGGGCACGTTTGATACGGCGGCCACCGGCCTCGACCATGCCGCGCCAGTTCTGGTAGCTCTCGCTCATCAGCTTCCAGGTCGGAATGGTGACGATGGTCTGGTCGAAATTGCGCACCTTGACTGCATGCAGACCGATATCCAGCACATGGCCATCCGCGCCCGCCGCCGGCAGGGTGATCCAGTCACCGACCCGCAGCATGTCATTGGTCGACAGCTGGACGCCGGCCACAAAGCCCAGGATGGTGTCCTTGAACACCAGCAGCAAGACCGCCGACATCGCTCCCAGTCCGGACAGCAGCAGACCGATCTGGCGGCCGGTGACGACGCCGACGATGACCAGGCCGGTGAAGATCATCACCACCAGCCGGGCCAGCTGCACCAGACCCTTCAACGACTGGCGCTGAACCGGGCCACCCTGGCGGTACAGCTGATCCAGCCCCGACAGCAGGGAACTGACGGCCATGCCCATGCAGAACACCAGCCAGGCTTCAGCCAGCCGGGCAATACCTTCGTCATAACGGTCAGGCACGCCAGGAATCAGCACGATGCCGTACTGGATGATCATCGGCGGCACGGCACGCGCCAGCCAGCGGGCCACGCCATGGTCCAGCAGCACGTCATCCCAGACCCAGCGGGTCCGCAATGCCAGCGTGTGCAGCACGCGCTGCACGATCCATTGCACCAGCAGGCCGATCAGCCAGGCCCCCAGAAACAGCCCGGCCACCAGGATGGACGCCCGCAGTCCGCCGTTGACCGGCAGATAATGTTCCAGATTCATCCACATTCCGAGTTCAGTCCGGCCGTTGTCCGCGTTCGATCCGCACACCCACTGCACGCGCTCCGCGCACCGCCCCCGGCTTGGACAGCTTCAAGCGAACCCAGACCACGCCGAACTCTTCGCGAATGATCGCGGCGCAGCGCTCGGCCAGCGTCTCGACCAGCCCGAACTGCGACTCGCCGACATAGCTGATCAGCCGCTTGGAGACATCCTTGTAATTCAAGGTCAGGTTGATGTCGTCGGTGGCGGCCGGCGGGCGATTGTCGAACGCCATCTCGATATCCAGGGCCAGCGTCTGACGAACCCGCCGCTCCCAGTCATAAATGCCGATCACGGCATCGATCCGCAGATCTTCAATAAAAACGATATCCATGCCGGATAGGATTTGGCAAAGCGCCTTCCCATGCAAGAGGGACGTGGCCGCAGCGCCGGACGGCAAGCTCGCCACCGGCGCCGGACGACGGCCCGGGCAGCTTCAGCCGACAGCCTCCAGACTCTCCAGATCCCAGCGCGGCACGACTGTTGCCGCCGTGCTGGCCACCTGCCCCGATGCCAGCCGGATCGCACCGGCCAAGGCAATCATCGCGCCATTGTCGGTACAAAACTCCAGCCGCGGATAGCGGACCTCGAAGCCATCGACCCGGCCGGCCTCCAGCAAGGCGGACCGCAGCCGCTGGTTGGCGCCGACCCCTCCGGCGATCACCAGCTGACGCCGACCGGTCTGTTCCAGCGCCCGCCGGCATTTGATCAGCAAGGTATCGACCATCGCCTGCTCGAAGGCCAGGGCGATATCGGCACGGGTCTGCTCGCTCTGGTCGGAACGCTGCCAGGCAAGCAACACCTGGGTTTTCAGGCCCGAGAAGCTGAAATCCAGTCCCGGCCGATCAGTCATCGGCCGCGAAAAGCGGAATACCCCGTCGTGACCGTGTTCCGCCAGGGCCGCCAGCGCCGGCCCCCCGGGATAGGGCAAGCCCATCAGCTTGGCGGTCTTGTCGAACGCTTCGCCCGCGGCATCGTCCAGGGTATCGCCGACCACGCGGTAGCTGCCCACGGCCGCCACATCGACCAGCATGGAATGACCGCCGGAGACCAGCAGCGCCAGAAATGGCGGCTCGGGCGCCTGCGGCTCCAGCAAGGGAGCCAGCAGATGCCCTTCCATATGATGCACGCCCAGAGCCGGCACCCCCAGCGACCAGGCCAGAGCCTGGCCGGTGGCGGCACCGACCAGCAAGGCGCCGACCAGACCCGGACCGCTGGTATAGGCCACCGCCCCGACGTCAGCCACGCCCAGCCCGGCTTCAGCCAGACAGCCGCGAATCAGCGGCAGCAGCTTGCGCACATGGTCTCGGCTGGCCAGTTCCGGAACCACCCCGCCATATTCGGCATGGAGCCTGATCTGGCTGAACAGCCGGTGTGCCAGCAAGCCTTCGGAAGGCGCCTTGGGCGTCCAGCGCAGCAAGGCGACGCCGGTTTCATCACAGGAGGTTTCGATTCCCAGCACCACGGCGCCGGCGGCAGTTGCATTCAAGATGATCAGACCCTTTGAGTTTGACGGACGTCCACGCTATACTTCGCGGCTCGCCCGATTTGTACGGG
>JGI2924J29684_1078434_pt1 | contig 50930 bp, 44 predicted proteins | sample BenlonsequencITS_FD_29684 | JGI IMG/M metagenome (IMG submission 29684) | reverse complement strand
AGGCGGGCTCTGAGCGCAAGGACCAGGACGTGGAACGCCGTCAGCGCCCCGCGGCAGGCCGCCAGAGCACCGGCTCGCCCGGAACCTGACGCATGTCGAACGACGCCAACGCCCCCGCAAGCGTGTCCGCCGGGGAGCCAAGAGAGCGCAGCAATGTCCGCGCCACCGCCTCCGGCGGCTGTCCGGCCGCCGCCAGGTCCGCGAGCGCGACCGGACTGCCGGAGGCCGAGGCGGAGCGTTTGGCCAGACGCGCCCCTGCCCTGTCCACGACCAACGGCACATGCCCGTAGACGACCTCCGGCAGACCGAGCAGCGCGGCCAGGTAGGCCTGAGTCGGCGAAGCGCCGAGCAAGTCGCCCCCGCGCACCACCTGGGTGACCCCTTGGGCGGCGTCGTCCACAACGACGGCGAGGTGGTAGGCGGGGGTCCCGTCCCAACGCTGGAGCACGACGTCGTGGACCGGGCCGACATGCCGCCCATGGACGAGGTCGGCGATCTCGTACTCGGCGACGGCGGCCGCGAGGCGCAACGACGGGGGCCTCGGCGCGCCCGCCCGCAGCGCTCGTCGGCGGGCTCCGCTCAACCGGCGGCACGTCCCAGGGTAGGCGCCGCCCCCCGAGTGCGGGGCGCGGGCGGCCTCGGCGATCTCGCGTCGGGAGCACCAGCACTCGTAGACCAGGCCGCGAGCGGCCAATTCGTCTATCGCCGCCCGATACGCAGCTCTGCGCCGCGATTGCCACAGAATCGGCCCGTCCCAGTCCACGCCGACAGACACGAGGTCCGCGAGCTGCCGGGCCGCGAAGGCGGGACGGGCGCGCTCGTCGAGGTCGTCGACCCGCAACACGAACCCTCCCCCGGCCGAACGGGCGCAAAGCCACGCCAGCATCGCGGTGCGCAGATTGCCGACGTGCAGATCGCCCGAAGGGCTCGGCGCGAAACGGCCCCGGACGGCGGAGCGCGACGCGCGAGTCATGCGCAGTCGCGCGCGTCGGCCAAGGGGCGCGGGCCCTTGCGCAGGAACCAGACAGGCGGGCGCGAACCCGGCCCAAGCCCGTGGCGGCGCACGCCGAGGTGTTCGCGGGTCAAGAGCGCCATAGTGGCATGCTAGCCGCGCGCACCCAGTAAGATCCCCCCAGTGACCTTGATCGGTTTCCCGTGGAAATCTTTGGCCTCCCGCCGCCGCACGGGTCAAACGCGCCCGGAAACCGGACACAACAACGAGGCCCGCCGCGAGGAGCAACCCGCGCGCCGCCTCCAACAGCTGGAGCAGACCAGCACCAGCCCTGGTCCCGCTTGCGTTTCAGAAGATTTCGGGCCGCTCGACACCTGGCGCGGATGGATCGTCACGCTCGTCCTCACGGCCGTGGGGGCCCTGCTGCGGTTCTGGCGGCTCGGCGCGTACTCCGACCACGGCACCCCGATCTTCGACGAGAAACACTACGTCCCGCAAGCCTGGCAGATGCTCGGCAACGGCGGGGTGGAAGACAACCCCGCCTATGGGCTCGTGGTGCATCCGCCGCTCGGCAAACAGCTCATCGCCATCGGCGAATCGGCCTTCGGGTACACGCCCTTGGGGTGGCGGTGCGTCGCAGCGCTGTTCGGCACATTGCTCGTCCTGCTCGTCATCCGCGCCGCGCGCCGCCTGACCCGGTCCACTCTGATCGGGGCGGTCGCCGGCATCCTCGTGATCTGCGACGGCGTGAGCCATGTCGCCGCCCGCTCGGCCCTGCTGGACATTTTCCTCGCAGTCTTCGCCTTCGCCGCCTTCTCGTGCGTCCTCGCGGACCGCGACCAGGTGCGCGCCCGGCTCGCGTTGTTCCTCGCGGAAGGGACGGCAGGCGCGTCCCCGCTCGGTCCCCGACTCGGCGCGCGTTGGTGGCGGTTCGGCGCGGGCGTGCTCGTCGGCCTCGCCTGCGCGGTGAAATGGTCCGGGCTCTACTACGCCGTCTTCTTCGGCGCGCTCACCCTGTGCTTCGACTGGTCCGCGCGCAGGCACTACGGAGCCAAAAAACCGCTCCGAGGGGCGCTGGTCCGCGACCTCGCGCCCGGCGTGCAGGCGTTCCTGCTCATCCCGGCCCTCGTGTATCTGGCCAGCTACTGGGCTTGGTACGCGAACGACTTCGGCTACTACCACTACGGCGGGCCTCCCCCAGGGGCGAGCGGAGCGGTGCTCGCGGTCTGCGCGCAGCTGCCGAACACGCTGGAGCACCTGTGCTATTGGAACGCCGATTCGCTCAAGTTCCACGAGCACCTCACCAACTCGAACGGGTACCACCACCCCTGGGAGTCCAAACCATGGCAGTGGCCGATGAGCCTGCGGCCCGTCCTGTACTACTACGAGAGCGGCCCGGCCGCGCAGCACTGCGGCGAAGCCAACTGCGTTGGCGCGATCCTCCAGGTCGGCACCCCCGCGATGTGGTGGCTGTCCGTGCCGATGATGCTGTGGGGACTGTGGCGCATGGCCGCCGCCTGGGACTGGCGCTATGCGGCGACGCTCGCCGGATACGGGGCCTCCTGGCTGCCGTGGTTCCTGGACTTCGACCGCCAAATGTACTTCTACTACGCCTCCGCGATGGCTCCGTTCCTCGTCCTCGGGTTGGCGCTGTGCTGCTCGGACGTGCTCGGCAACAACGGCTCGGCCCTCTGGCACAGCAATGAGCGCAAGATTTCCGGCAGGCTCTTGGTCTGCTTGTACGTCGGGTTGGTCGTGGCGAACTTCGCCTGGCTCTACCCCATCCTCGTCGGCGACCCGATCCCGCATTGGCGTTGGGACTCGGAGATTTGGCTTCCCAGCTGGGGCTGAGCCCCGAGAACGCGGCGGCGCTCAGGCTCCGGCGAGCGAAGGCCAGCGCGTGGCCCGCACATACACGGTCTCCCCTTCGGAGAGGTTCAACGCGATGGCGTCGCCCCGAGTGATCTGCGCGGTGAACGACTCGCCGGTCCGCGTCGTCGCCAACTCCACACGAACCTCGAAGCCAAGCACGACGACACGGTGCACGGTCGCTTCGACCACTTGCCCCGCGTCGTTCGCGCTCCCCGGATACGCGAGCTCCGGGGAGCGCCCGACCCGGATGTCGTGCGGGCGGACCAACTTGCCGTCCAGCAGGGAGACCTGGCCCAAGAAACCCATGACGAACTCGTTGGCGGGCTGGTCGTACAGCTTCGCGGGAGCGTCGACCTGCTCGATCCGGCCCTTATTGAGGACCGCGATCTGGTCGGCGACGTCGAGCGCTTCCTCCTGGTCGTGCGTCACCAGGACCGTGGTCACTCGAGTCTCGTCGTGCAAACGGCGCAACCAGGCGCGCAGCTCCGCCCGGACCTTCGCGTCCAGCGCGCCGAACGGCTCGTCCAAAAGCAGCACTTTCGGGTCCACGGCGAGCGCCCTCGCCAACGCCATGCGCTGCCGCTGCCCGCCGGACAACTGCGCCGGGTACCGCTCCCGCAGTCCCTGCAGGCCCACCACGTCAAGAAGCTCGGACACCTTCGCCTCGATCTGTTGCTTGGGCTGCTTGCGGATCTTGAGGCCGAAGGCGATGTTCTCGCCGACAGTGAGGTGCTTGAACGCGGCGTAGTGCTGGAAGACGAACCCGATGCCCCGCTTGCGCGGCGGGGTGCCGGTGACGTTGCGGCCGTCGAGCTCGATCTTCCCGCTGTCCAACTCCTCGAATCCCGCGATAGCGCGCAACAAGGTCGACTTGCCGGAGCCAGACGGCCCGAGAAGCGCCACCAACGCCCCCGTGGGGATCTCGATGCTCACATCGTCCAGGGCCTTGAACGCCCCGTAGCTTTTGCTGGCCGATGTCACGGTGATCGTCATCGTGCGCCCTCTCTCTTGCGGCTGAGAACAGTCATCAGCACCAGTGCCACGACGGCGAGGAGCATCAGCAATGTCGCGGCCGCGTACGCGCCGTACTCGTTGTAGTCGTCGGTGTAGCGGCTTTGGACTAAAAGCGTCAACGTGAGCGAGGAGCCCGGATAGCCGGAGGAGACCATGGTCACCGCGCCGAACTCGCCCAAACTGCGGGCGATGGTGAGCAGCACGCCGTAGACCACGCCCCATCGGATCGACGGCAGGGTGACCCGGGTGAAGATCTTCCACCAGCCCGCGCCAAGGGTCTCCGCGGCTTGCTCCTGCTCGATCCCGACCTCCCGCAGGACCGGCTCGACCTCGCGGACGACGAACGGCAGCGTGACGAAGATCGTGGCGAGCACCATGCCGGGCAGCCCGAAGATCACCTGCACGCCCCAGTCCTCGACGAATCCGAACCAGCCGCCGTAGCCCCACAGGAAGATGAGCGCCACGCCCACGATGATCGGCGACACCGCGAAGGGCAGGTCGATCACCGCTTGCAACAGGCGCTTGCCCGGCACGTTGCCTCGGACCAACGCCAACGCGACGGCCACGCCGAAAAACGTGTTCACCGGGACGACGATCGCGAGGATCACCAACGTCAGCTCGGTCGCGGACGCCGCCGCCGGGGTCGAGATCCAACCCCAGAACGTCCCTGCCCCGTGCTCGAAGGCGCGGTACAGGATCACCGCGATCGGCACGATCACGAGGACGAAGAGGTACGCGAGCGCCACCGTGCGCAAAGCCAACCGGACGGGTCGGGAAATTTTCATCCGCAGCTCACCTCTGCTCCTCGCGCCAGGCGAGCTTCGACCCCGCCAAGCGCAACGCCAGGAGCACGAAGAACGCGATGAGCAGGAGCACCGAGGAGACAGCCGCCGCGTTCTGCGGCTGGTCGATCTCGATCTGCTGCTGGATGTACTGCGAGACCACCTGGGTTTTGTGCGGAATGTTGCCGCCGAGGAGCACCAAGGAGCCGAACTCCCCGATGGCCCGGGAGAACGCGAGCCCCGCGCCGGTGAACACCGCAGGGGCGAGCGACGGGAAGATGACCTTGGTCAGGATGGCCGCGTTGCCCGCGCCGAGCGAGGCGGCCGCTTCCTCCACGTCTTGGTCGAGCTCCAAAAGCACCGGCTGGACTTGGCGGACGACGAACGGCAGCGTCACAAAGGCGAGCGCGAGCACCAGCGCGGGCTGCGTCGCCGCGATGGTGAGGCCGATCGGGCTCTGTGGGCCGTAGAGGGAGAGCAGCACAATGCTCGCCACGATGGTCGGCAACGCGAAAGGCAGGTCGATGATCGCGTTCACCCATGCTTTGCCGGGGAAGTCGTCGCGCACGAGCACCCAGGCGATGAGCGCGCCGAACACCACGTCCACGAGCGCGACGACGAAGGAGACCCACACCGTGATCTCGAGCGCGGCGAGGGCGTCCGGGTTCGAGACGGCCCGCCAAAAACCGCCAGCCCCGCCGTCGAATGCTTTCGCGGCGATCGCCGCGAGCGGCAAAAGCACGATGAGCGAAAGCCACAGCAGGGCCACCCCCGAGCCCAGCGCCGAGGCGGGGCTCGCGCGTCGCACAGCGCTCACGAGAGCGCCACCCTTTGCGCGGCTCATCGTGTCTGGTACGCCTTCGTGATGAGCCCCTTCGGGCCGAACAGTTCTTGGTCGGCGCGCGGCCAGCCGCCGAGTTCGTCGACCGTCCAGAGTTTGTCGACGCGACCGGGGAACAGATCTGCCGTCTCGCCCGCCACAGCGGGATCGACCGGCCGGAAGCCTTGCTTGGCCCAGATCCGTTGGGCCTCGCCGGTGAACAGGTAGTCCAGGAAATCGTTGGCCTGCTTTTTCGCTTTTGAGCTGTTCACCACGGCGACCGGGTTCTCGATCTTGAACGTGGACGGAGGAATGTGGTACTCCACTTGGCGCGAGGAGTCGGCCTGCGCGTTCTGGCGAGCCAACAAGATCGCCTCGTTCTCGTAGCTGATGAGCACGTCGCCCTGCCCTGCTTGGAAGGTCGTGGTCGCCTCCCTGCCGGATTTCGGGTTGACCACGATGTGGTCCTTCGCGAGCTGCCGGAGATACGCCGCGGCCTCCGCTTTGTTCTTCCCGCCGTCCGAGAGCGCAGCGTAGGGGGCGAGGAGGTTCCATTTCGCCGAGCCGGAGCTCGCCGGTTGCGGGGTGATGACCTCGACTCCGGGTTTGAGCAGGTCAAGCCAGTCACGCACCCCCTTGGGGTTGCCTTTGCGGACGACAAGGGCGACCACCGAGCCGAAGGGGACGGACTGGTGCGCCCGCCGCTGCCAGTCCTTGTCCACCAGGCCCGCTTTGACCAGTCGGGCCACATCTGGCTCGACGGAGAAGTTCACCACGTCGGCGGGGACTCGTCGCGCCACTTTTCGAGATTGGTCCCCCGAGGCGCCGTACGACTGGGAGAAACCGACGTCCTTGCCCTGTTCTGTGGCGCGGAAGGCGGGAATGATGGCGTTGAACCCCGGTTTCGGCGTCGCGTAGGCGACGAGGTTCAGATGCCAACGCCCGCTGGAGATGTCGTCCCCGCCGGGGACGTCTGTGGACCCTCCCGCGCAGCCCGCGGCGGTGAGGACGAGGCCGCTCAGCCCCAAGAGCGCCGCCCTTCTCGGCAGCGCTGTTGTTCTGGGCAGCGCGAAAGTCTGCGTCCCGGACGGGCTGGGTCCTTGCACAAGCGGTGATCTTAACGGCGTTGTGGGGCGACCGTGTCTGACGGCGCGGTCAACGAGTCATCCAGCCGAGCAGCACAAGCCCGAGCAAAAGCAAAAGCGACCAGGTCACCCACGATTTCGGCAGTGCAGCCCGGCCGGAAACGGGAAGCTTTTGGTCTCGAATCTGACCGTGCGAAACCACCCGGTCCAGCGCTCCGGCCGCAAACCAGGCCAAAGGGACCGCAGCGGCGAGGATCAACACCACCTGCGGCACGAAGCCTTGCCCGGCGACCCAGAGCTCGACCCCGTCCCACCACCGCAGGGCTTGCTCCATGCGCCCAACTGTACCGCACCTCGCAGGCGGCTGGCCGGTGAGGCAGTCCCGTCGCGCGGGGCGCAAGCGCCCGCGCTACGCTTCAGACCGTGTCAAACACCCGCAGCCCATTCCCGTTGATCGGGGACTACGCGTTCCTCTCCGACACTGAGACGAACTGCCTGATCTCGCCCACAGGCTCCGTGGAGTGGATGTGCGTGCCCCGGCCGGACTCGCCGAGCGTGTTCGGCTCGGTCCTCGACCGTTCCGCCGGGCATTTCCACCTCGGCCCGTACGGGGTGAAAGCTCCTGCCGCACGGCGGTACCTGCCTGGCAGCCTCATCGTCGAAACCACCTGGCAGACCTCCACCGGCTGGATCATCGTGCGCGACGCGCTCGTGATGGGCCGCTGGCACGACATCGAAGAGCGCTCGCGCACCCACCGCAGGACGCCGACCGACTGGGACGCCGAGCACATCCTCCTGCGCACCGTCAAATGCGTGAGCGGCGTCGTGGAGATCTCGCTGAGCTGCGAGCCCTCGTTCGACTACCACCGCGACCCCGCCGTGTGGAAGTACACCGGGGACACCTACAGCCAGGCTCAGGCCACAGCCTCGGTGAACCCCGAGCAGAATCCGCAGCTGACGCTCACCACCAACCTCATGCTGGGCCTTGAGGGCCGCGAGGCGCGGGCGCGCACCCGGCTGAGCGAGGGCGACAACATTTTCGTCGCGCTGTCCTGGTCCAAACAGCCCGCGCCCGGCACATGGGACGAGGCTGCCGAAAAGATGTGGGCGACCTCGGAGTGCTGGCGGCAGTGGATCAACGAAGGCTCCTTCCCCGACCACCCGTGGCGCGGCTACCTGCAGCGCAGCGCGCTCACCCTCAAAGGCCTGACCTACTCGCCGACGGGCGCGCTGCTCGCCGCCGCGACCACCTCGCTGCCGGAAAGCCCCGGCGGCACACGGAACTGGGACTACCGCTACGCCTGGGTGCGCGACTCCACGTTCGCGCTCTGGGGCTTGTACACCCTTGGCTTGGACCGTGAGGCGAACGACTTCTTCGCGTTCATCGCAGACGTGTCCGGCGCGTACAACGGCCAGCGCCACCCGCTGCAAGTGATGTACGGGGTGGGCGGCGAGCGGACGTTGGACGAGTTCGAGCTCGACCACCTCTCCGGGTACGACGGGGCACGCCCGGTCCGCGTCGGCAACGCGGCCTACGAGCAGTCCCAGCACGACATCTGGGGCGCGATCCTGGACTCGGTGTATGTGCACGCGAAATCTCGCGACCACGTCCCCTCCACGCTCTGGGGCATGCTGCGCGAACAGGTCGAGACCGCCGCGCGCAGTTGGCGCGAGCCGGACCGGGGCATTTGGGAGGTCCGGGGCGAGCCCCAGCACTTCACCTCGTCCAAGGTGATGTGCTGGGTGGCACTGGACCGAGGCGCAAAGCTCGCGGAGCGCCTCGGCGAGGACGCCTACGCCAAGAAGTGGGCCGAGACCGCCGACGAGATCAAAGCGGACATTTTGGAGCACGGCGTCGACGACCGGGGCGTGTTCACACAGCACTACGGCACCAAGGCGCTGGACGCTTCGAACCTTTTGATCCCGCTGCTGCGCTTCCTGCCGCCGGACGACCCCAGGGTCCGCGCGACGGTGATGGCGATCAACAACGAGCTCACCGAGCACGGCCTCGTGGTCCGTTATCGGACCGAGGACACCGACGACGGCTTCTCCGGCGAATGGGAGGGCTCGTTCACTATTTGCTCCTTCTGGCTGGTCTCCGCTTTGGTCGAGATCGGCGAGCTGGGCATGGCCAAGCATTTGTGCGAGCGCCTGCTTTCCTTCGCCTCCCCGTTGCAGCTCTACGCGGAGGAGATCGACCCGGAGACCGGGCGGCACTTGGGCAACTTCCCGCAGGCGTTCACCCACCTCGCGCTCATCAACGCGGTCGTGCATGTGATCCGCGCCGAAGAGAACGAGCAGCACGCGTCAGGCTTCGTGCCGGTGAACGCGGGCGTGCACTGAGCCGTCCGCCGAGACCGTCCCCTGAGCGAAACCCGCGAAGATGCGCGATCTTCGCTTCAGACCGATCCCTTAGGGCTCAGCCCTCCCCTCGGTCCGAAGCGAAGATCGCTGCGACCCGCACACAGCGCTCAAGGCACACCAAAACAACCGTGCCCTGCACCCCCGTATCCTCCCCCCGGTCGGCCCGACCCTCATTCCAGGCCGACTTCATCGGATTGAGCGCTTCTCAGCGGGTTCACTAGATTGGACGGCTCGAGGGCCCGTTTGGTTCCACTTTCGCAAAAAAATTTTTATCATTCTCAAAAAACCAAGTCCTCCAGGGCGCTTCTGGGCGAAAGGGCTCCGGGCGCACAGCGACGCGCCCTCGGCGGCGTCATCGCAGTTCGCGCTTGAGGACTTTGCCCATGGGGTTTCGCGGCAGTTCGGGGACGAACCGGACCTCCCTCGGCCGCTTATGGGTCGAGAGGGACGCCGCGACGAAGTCGATCAGCTCCTTGTCCCCCACCCCGTCGGCGACGACCCAGGCGACGATCCGCTGCCCGAGGTCGTCGTCGGGAACACCGACCACGGCGGCCTCGGCGACAGCGGGATGGTTCAGCAGGGCGGCCTCCACTTCGCCCGCGCCGACCCGGTAGCCGCCGGATTTGATGAGGTCCACGGACTCACGGCCCACGATGCGATGGAAACCGTCCTCCCCGATGGTCGCGAGGTCGCCGGTCGAGAACCAACCGTCGTCGGTGAAGCAGGCCCGCGTCGCGTCCGGCTTGCCCAGGTACTCGCTGAAGAGCCATGGGGCGCGCACCTGCAACCGCCCGACAGTCTCGCCGTCCGCCGCGACCTCGTCGCCGGTCTCGGATCGGAGCCGGGTCTGCGCCCCCGCGAGCGCGGTGCCGACCGAACCGAGCCGCCGCTCGCCGTCCGCCCGCGTGGAGAGGGTGATGAGGGTCTCGCTCATGCCGTAACGCTCCACCGGACTCTGCCCGGCGAGGTCGGCCAACGCCAGGCCCACGGGCACGGGCAGCGGCGCGCTGCCGCTCACCAACAGGCGCGCTCCCCCGAGCGCCTTGGCGTGCTCGGGCTCGCGCACGATCCTCGACCACACCGTCGGCACGGCGAACCACATCGTGGCCTTCGCCTGCGCGTACGCCTGCGGGCTTGGCCGCACAGTGTGCGTCGACCCGCCGCCGAAGCGCAGCGGGCCCAAAGAGCCGAGCACGAGGCCGTGCAGATGAAAGAGCGGCAAGCCGTGCGCGACGACGTCCGCGCCGGTCCATCCCCACGCCTCGGCGAGCGCGTCCAAGCACCCTGCGATCGCCAACCGGGAGACGACCACGCCTTTGGGCGGGCCAGTCGTGCCGGAGGTGTACAACACCAGCGCGGGCTGCTGCGGCGCGGGCTCGGGCAGCGTGTGCCAGGACCGGGCGTGGGTGGACACCGGGATGTTCGCACATGCGGCGCCGTCCGGCGCGGCTCCGAGCCATGCGTCCGGCTTGCTGTCGGCAAGCACATGGGCGAGCTCCGCAGCGCCCGAATGGGGCGAGACGAGCACAGCCGGCACCCCGGCGCGCAACGCGCCGAGCACAGCGACCAGCGAGCGCAGCTCCGGGGTCGCGAAGACCGCGACCCGGCGCACGCCGGCTGTGAGCACCCGCTCCGCGACCGCAGTCGCGGCGGCGGCGAGGTCCGGGCCTTCCAAAGCTTCGGAGCCGACGCGCAACCGGGCGCGGGCGAGCCCCGGCAAGAGGCTCACACCAGCCTGCCCGCGGGCGAGACGGTCACGCCGAGACGGCGCACAACCTTCGCGATATCCTCGTCGGTCGCAGTCAGCGCCACGCGGACATGCTGCGCGCCGTCTTGCCCGTAGAACGAGCCAGGGGCGACGAGCACCCCGCGTTCGGCAAACCAGTCGACCGTCGCCCCAGCGGGCTCCCCGCGCGTTGCCCAGAGGTACAAACCGCCTTCGGAGTGCTCGACGCGCAATCCCGAGTCCGCCAAGGCGGGGCGCAGCGCCGCGCGACGAGCCCGGTACCGCTCCCGCTGCGCGTCCAGCTCCCCCGCGTCGCGCAACGCGGCGGCCACAGCGGCCTGCACAGGGCCGGGCAAGATCATCCCGGCGTGGCGGCGCAAGGCGAGCAGCTCGCGGACGATCACCGGGTCGCCAGCGATGTACCCGGCCCGGTAGCCCGCCAAGTTCGCGATCTTCGACAGCGAATGCACCACGATCACTCCCTGCGGCTCGCCGCCGGTGACGCTCGGATGCAGGGCGCAGACCGCCTCCCCTTCCCAGGCGAAGCGCAAATAGCATTCGTCGGAGACGAGGACAGCCCCGTGAGCCCTGGTCCAGGCGAGGATCTCTGCCAGCAAGCCGGGCCGGGCGATGGCGCCGTGCGGGTTCGCGGGCGAGTTCAAAAACCACAGCACGGGCGGTTTGGCCAACGGCGGCAATTCGTCAGGGTGGTCCGCTCGCACCACCTGCGCCCGAGCGAGCTTGGCCGCGACCTCGTACGTCGGATACGCCAAACGCGGGATGACCACCGTGTCGCCCTCGCGCGCCCCGAGCAGCGTCGGCAGCCACGCAATGGCCTCTTTCGCCCCGATCACCGGGAAAAGATCCCCGAACGCGCAAGGCTCCCCCGCAACGGCAGAGAGGCCGAAGTCCCGGGCCAGGGCAGACGCGATGGCGCCGCGCAACTCGCTTGTGCCTGCTGTGACCGGATACCCGTGCGCGTCCGAGGCGGCGGCCAGCGCCGCGCGCGCCGAAGGCGCCACCGGGTCCGCCGGAGAGCCGACAGAAAGGTCCACAAGGCCGTCTGGGTGCTCCGCCGCGCGGGCTTTGGCCCCGGCAAGGGAGTCCCAAGGGAAATCGGGCAAATCAAAATTCATATCGCACCACCAGACACAAGGGTACGGCACCGGCGGCGGGGGGCCGCACGGACGAGATCCGGGGAGCGGGGAGCCCGTGCGGGCGCTACGGCCGGGACGTGCTGAAGAAAGCCGCGGCGGGCTGCTCAGGGGCGCTCACTCGTGGCTGGATTTTTGCGGCAATGTCTTCACGTACGGGGCGTCGTGCGGCGTTTTGCCCACTTTCGTCGCTCCTCCGGGCGAGCCCAGCTCGTCGAAGAACTCGGCGTTCGCCGTGGTGAAGGAAGCCCATTCGTCCGGCACGTCGTCCTCGTAGAAGATCGCCTCGACCGGGCAGACAGGTTCGCACGCCCCGCAGTCCACACATTCATCTGGATGAATGTAGAGGCTTCGCTCGCCCTCGTAAATGCAATCGACAGGGCATTCCTCAATGCACGCCTTGTCCATGACATCCACGCAGGGCTCAGCGATGACGTACGTCACTGGGCGCTCCTTTATGCTTTCTTCAGGGCTGGTGAAGGTCTTGCCAGTGTACTCTGCGCAGCAGAAAGTCACGAAAAAGGCTGGCCAATGGCTACGAACGCGCTGGCAAGGCCGCCACATACGGCGCGTCACGGCCGAGTTCGCCGAGTTCGGAGGCATTGCCCACGCAAGAGCCCGGCTCAGGCAGCCCCTCGACGCCTTCGAAGAATTGCGCGTTCGCCTCTTTGAAAGCGCTCCACTCATCGGGCAGGTCTTCCTCGTTGTAGATCGCTTCCACCGGACAGACCGACTCGCACGCCCCGCAGTCGATGCACAGGTCCGGGTTGATGTACACCATTCGTTTCCCGAGGTACATGCAATCGACCGGGCATTCCTCCACGCAAGACCGGTCGATCACGTCCACACAGGGCTCCGCGACAACAAACGCCACTTTTGCGCTCCTTTCCTCGACGGCATAGGTTTTCACGACAGCACAGGGCCTTGGCTTTGTCGAGATTTTACCAATGCGACGGTCACGGTCAAAGAGAAACAAGCGTCACAGAGGCGTATCGCAGCGGAAATGAGGACGCATGTCCCCGGCCGCGGGGACGGTCGTCAGACCAATGGGACGAGCGGCACGGACCGGGGAGTTTCGTAGAGCGTTCCGCGTTGGCGGATCGGCCTGCCGATCCCTTCGGCGATGCCCCGCAGCTCCGCGATGGTCTTCGCGGAGCCGTGCTGGGAACCGGCCATGCGCGAGATCGTCTCCTCCATCAGCGTGCCGCCGAGGTCGTTCGCGCCGCCTTGGAGCATCGCCTGCGCACCCGACGTGCCAAGTTTCACCCAGCTCACCTGGATGTTGTCGATCCGGCCGTGCAGCATCACCCTGGCGAGCGCGTGCACAGCCCGGTTGTCCCGCTTGGTGGGGCCGGGCCGCGCGGCTCCGGCGAGGTACAAAGGCGCGCTCTGATGGACGAACGGCAGAGGCACGAATTCGGTGAACCCGCCGGTGCGGTCCTGGATCTTTTGCAGCACCCGCAAGTGCGTGACCCAGTGCCGGGGGGCGTCGACGTGCCCGTACATCATCGTGGAGCTGGACCGGACGCCGACCTCGTGCGCGGTCGTGACGACGTCGACCCATGTCTTGGTCGGAAGCTTCCCTTTGGTGAGCACCCAACGCACCTCGTCGTCAAGGATTTCCGCGGCAGTGCCGGGGATCGTCCCCAAACCGGCCTCTTTCAGGGCGATCAGCCATTCCCGCAACGAGACGCCCGCGCGGGCGGCCCCGTTGACGATCTCCATCGGCGAGAAGGCGTGGACATGCATCGACGGCACCCTGGCCTTGACCGCCTTCACCAAATCGAGATAGCCGCTCGCGGGCAGCTCCGGGTCGATGCCGCCCTGCATGCAGACCTCGGTCGCGCCGAGCACATGCGCCTCCCAGGCGCGGTCGCCGACCTCGCCGAGGGACAAGGTGAAGGCGTCCGCGTCGCCTTTGCGCTGCGCGAAGGCGCAGAACCGGCAACCGGTGTAGCAGATATTCGTGAAATTGATGTTCCGGTTGACGATGTACGTGACGTCGTCGCCGACTGCCTCGCGGCGCAAGCCGTCGGCGAGGGAGGCAAGGGCGTCCAGGCCGGGGCCGTCGGCGGTCGCGAGCGCGAGGCACTGCCCGTCGGTGAGCGCTCGGGGGTCTCGTTCGGCCTGCTTGAGCGCCGCGAGCACGTCGGTCTCAAGCCGCTCGGGCTCCGCCGCGAGCGCTCGGGCGTTCTCGCGCACTGTCTCCCAGTCGCCGAAGGCCTGGTGCATGTCGCTGCGGTGCTCGGTGTTGCGCCCGCTCTGGTCGATTCCTTCGTGCAGGTCGGTGCGCCCGCTGGAGTCCCAATCCGGGTCCGGCTCCTGCCACGGCAGGCCAACAGGTTTCGCGTCCTCGTCCGCGAGCCCGGTCTGAGGATTCATGAGCGCCCGGATGTGCGGGATCAGCCTCGGGTCGATCCACGCCGCAGGGGCCAACAGGTACTTCGGGTGCGCGGTGAGCCGCTCGGCCAGCCGGAAGCCCGCTTCCCCGGTGACCGCTGCGAGCGTGTCCAGTTGCGGCCACGGCCGTTCGGGGTTGACGTGGTCCGGGGTGAGCGGGGAAACGCCGCCCCAGTCGTCCACACCCGCGGCGAGCAGGCGCAGGCACTCCCCCGGCGAGACGAGGTTCGGCGGCGCTTGGACACGGGCAGAGGGGCCGAGCACCACGCGCGTGGTGGCGACCGCGGCGAGGAATTCCTCGAACTCCGCGTCCGGGGAGGAGCGCATCGCGGTGTCTGGTTTCGCGCGGAAGTTCTGCACGATCACCTCTTGGACATGGCCGTATGCCTTCGAGAGCCTGCGCAGGTCCAAGATGCTCTGCGCGCGCTCGGCCAGCGACTCGCCGATCCCGATCAAAAGGCCGGTGGTGAACGGGATGTTCAACCGTCCCGCGTCGGTGATGACTTGGAGCCGGACCTCGGGGTCTTTGTCCGGACTGCCGTAATGGGCCTCGCCCTTCTCGGTGTGCAGGCGGCGGGAGGAGGTCTCCAGCATCATCCCCATCGACGGCGCGACGGGCTTGAGCCGGGACATCTCCTCCCAGCTCATCACGCCGGGGTTCAGGTGCGGCAAGAGGCCCGTCTCCTCAAGGACCCGGACCGACATGGCCCGCACATAGGCGAGCGTCGAATCATAGCCCCGCTCGTCGAGCCACTGCCGCGCCTGCGGCCAGCGGTCCTCCGGACGGTCGCCGAGGGTGAACAGCGCCTCCTTGCAGCCGAGCCCCGCGCCCTGGCGGGCGATGGCGAGCACCTCGTCCGGCTCCAAATACAACCCCTGGCCCGCCTCGCGCAGTTTCGCGGGGCTGGTGGCGAACGTGCAGTAATGGCACCGGTCCCGGCAAAGACGGGTCAGCGGGATGAAGACCTTCTTCGAGTAGGTGACGACGCCCTCCCGGCCTTCGGCGGCCAGCCCGGCGTCGCGGACTCGGCCAGCAGAACGCACGAGGTCGTCGAGATCCTCCCCTCTGGCGTGCAGGAGCGCTGTGATTTCGTCCTGGTTGAGCGTCACAGCGTCCCGAGCTCTGCGTAGTGCTCGTCGTATGGCGGAAGCAGAAGCAGTCACAAAGAGATACTACGCTGACAGCGCCGGGGTTATTCCCTCCTGAGGAGCCGCCGGGCCAGCGCGGCAGGCAACGCCCCCAACGCCAGATAGAACGGAACGCGCCAATCGGGAATCGCGGAGAGCATGTTCCCCCCGCCCCTCGGACCTGGCATCAAGCAGGCCACACAGACAAGCAGCCACACCAGGAGCGGGACCAAACCCGCGCGCGGCACAGCCCATGTGGCGGTCAGCATGATCACGACGTTGAGCGCCCCGCACAGCAGAGCGGACACCGGGCAAGGCATGCCGTTGCACCACAACGGCAGAAAGAACGCGCCCGTCAAGGCCGCGAAAGCGGACAGCGCGACGAGCGCGGCGAGCAAGACCATGTTCCACACCCGCAGCGCGCGGGCGCCAGGCGCAGCGTTGTCAGGCAAACCCGAGCCCCGTCAGCAGATGGTCTTCGCGGGCCTGGTCCGCCGGGGGCTGGCTGTTCGGGTTGCGGTTGTCGAGATCCTGGTTGTCGACAGCGCCGAAGCGGAGCGGGACTAGCAGGAAATGCTCTTCGGCAGGCACTGGGGTGAGCGCCTTGTTGGACAAGGCGAACGCCGCGAGCTCGTGGCAGACGGTGATTTGTGTGGCGTGCGCGGCCAATGCCGCGAGCTTCGCGGCGCGGTAATCGCCGATGTCCACGACAGTCGTGATCTCCTCGTCCCGCCGAGGCTTGGCCACGTCGGCGTGCACGAGCTCGAAGCCGTCCGGGATCGCCCGCCGGCCGAGCTCTTTGATCGCGCGCCGCCACGCCGATTCGCCAATGCCCGTCCAATACAACTTCTTCACCTGCCAGGGCGCGCCGAACTCGCTGTGCGTCTCCGCGGCGGCGATCTTGACCGCTTCCACGACGAGGCGGTTGGCGTAGATGTGGTCCCGGTGCCCGTAGCCGCCCTCGGGGTCATGGGTGACCACGACGTGCGGGCGCACCTCTCGGATCGTCTTCGCCGCCGCCCTGGCCTGCTCGCCGAAATCGCCCCCGATGAACGCGCGCGGATGGGTGTTGCGCCCAGCGGCCATGCCCGAGTCCCGCCATCTGCCCGGACCGGCGAGCCAATGTTGGCTGATCCGGGCGCCCCGCGGCGACCCCAGCCGGTCCAATGCCGAGCGCAGCTCCGCGATCCGCCAGCCGCCGAGCTGGTCGGCCCGGTCGGCGGCAAGCTCGCGCAACTCGGGGGCGATGACCTCGCCCTCCTCGCCAAGCGTGCATGTCAAGAGAGAGACGTGGGCTCCTTCTGCGGCGAGGCGGGCCATGGTGCCGCCGCTGAGAATGGTCTCGTCGTCGGGGTGCGCGAACACGAAGAGCGCCCTCGGGCTGTCGTTGTCGTTCATCAAAGTCCTCTGCTCGTTCGGGCCGCCCCGGCGGCGTTGAGGTCGGCGGGCGGGGAATTGCGGCGAAGCCCTCCGCCCCTGTGCGTCTCGGTCGGCGGTGTCGCGGCCAGCAGCGTCTCGGTCAATGCAGCTCCCAACCGGCGGCTCCTGCCATCGGCCCCACAGAGGACGGCCCGCCGAAGGCGACGCCGCTGATCCCAGGGCCGACAGCGAACAAACCCGCGTCCCGCATGAGCGGCAGCTCCACGGCCAACGGCGTGAAACGGGCGATCACCTCAGCCTGCAAGTCCGCACCGGAGAACTTGCCGCTCAGCGCCCGAAGGAAATCGGTTTGCAGTTCCGGCGCGCACACGCCTGCGAGGTTGCGCACCCCGCCGAGGCCGACCGGATCGACCGGGGCCTGCGGGTCCGACAATGACGCCCCGCCGGGGTTGTCGGGGCAGGCGTAGCGCGAGTACAGCGATGTGGCGAGATCCCCGCCCGCCGCGGACCAGCCCACAATCGCCTGGACTTTGTTGTCGCGCAACGCCGCGCCGTACAGCTCTTCCGGCGCGAGCTGCACAACGGAGGCCGCCACGCCGATCGACCGCCATTGGTCGGCGGCTGTGCTGGCGACGGCGAACGCCCGCGCGTCGTTCTGCGCGACGCCGATGGACATTGCCAGTGGGCGCCCGTCCTTGCCGAGGATCAGCGGCGCGCCAGGAGCCGGGCCGGAGGGCGTTCTTTCCGGCAGGGGGGCGTACCCCAGCTGCACGAGCTTCTCCCGAGCCTGGTCCGGCAGGACGCGCTCCGGCGGATCGACGCCGCCGGGGGGCAGGGCGACCGCGTCCTGCGCCCCGATGCGCGCGAGCAGGCCTTGGTCGAGCACCCCGAGCAGGGCTTGGCGGGCCTCTTGGTCGCGCAACCGCGCGTCTCTGGCGTTGAGGATGAGGCTCAAGGCGGCCTGCCCGGCCCTGACCTCGGCCCGCACTTGCGGGACCGCCTGCAACTGGGCGAGCACGGACGCGCTGCCGTGCACGAGGACGAGCTGCGCCTCCTTGTTGCGCAACGCCGCCGCCAGCTGCGTGCCCGAGCCCATCCGCCGCAGCAGGATCTTGTCCGCCCACGCCGGGGAGTCCCAGTACCGGTCATTGCGGACCAGTTCCACTTCCTCTTTGTTGCGGTCCATGTGCTCGACGCGGAAGCTGGCGCCCGCCACGGTGATGCCGTTCTGGAAAGCCCTGGGGAAACCACCGAGGTCGTCGCGCCCGACGTGGGCGGGCAGGAGGTCGGCGAACAACTCTTTCCAGCGCGGGTACTCGTCGCGGAAAACGACGGTGACCTCTTTGCCGCCAGCTCCGGACCGGATCTCGTCGATCAGCCCGTATCCGCCGGCGTCGGCGACCCCGGGCTGTGTGGTCATCTGCCGCCAGAGGTACTGGAAATCCTCAGCGGCGATCGGAGCCCCGTCCGACCATTGCGCCTCGCCGCGCACACGGTAACGAACGGTGAACGGGGCATGTCCCACCACGTCGGCGGCGGCGAGGAACGAGCGGTCCAAGTTCCACGCGACGCCGCCGGGGGCGGACGGGTCGGCGGCGGGCCGGAAGGGGCTCGGCAACGTCAGCGACGCGACAGCGGCGGTCACTTGGGAGAGATCGGCGACGAGGTGCGGGTTGAAGCCGCCGTCGCCGACCCCGACGCCGTCCACCGCGACGATCACAGAGCGCGGACCAGGCGGCGCGGCGCTCTGCGTGGTGGTGGAGGAACGTTGCGGGGCGAAGGAGCCGGAGCACCCGGAGCCGAGGAGCACGAGCGAGAGCCCGACAGAGAACACCCGTCGTGCGCACCGCATCAATGCCGCTCTCCCTTCCTCTCCCCGCCGACTTGTGCTGCTCGTGCTCGGTCTTTCTGCAATATGGCCCCATGCAGTATCGCACGCGGTCACCGTTTCGCACGAGATGCGTCACGATTGGATCACGTCACCGCAGGTCGAGCCAGAAATATCAGCGCGCGGCGACGTTGTGGGTAACGTCTGGGCGAACGTCACGCACGCCACATCAGTCACAACACAGGAGATCCGCCCCATGTCGCAGCAGCGCGCACTTCCGCAGAAAATCGCGGCCGGTTCTTTGAGGAGCGCCGCCGCGAGCGGCGGAGCGCGAACGAACCCGACGCCGCTTTCGCGCGCGCCGCGAGCCATCGCGGGCGTCCTGCTCGCCGCAGGGCTCGTCGGGCTCTCCCCCGCCTCTGCCGAACCCGACACCACGCCGGTCGCCCCCGCGCCGAACGCGCCGATGGCTGTCTCCGGCTCCCCCGTCTCCTTGCCCGCCATCCCGCAGAACCTCGACCAGGTGGCGATCGACCCCCAGGTGATCCGCGCCGCCACCTCGTACATCCCCGCCCTGATCGGCGCCGTCTCCGAGCCGGGCGTGCGCGACACGGACCAGACGCAGCAATTGCTCTCGCAAATGCAAGGCGTCCTCGGCCAAGCGCATCTGCCCTCGGAGTACCAAGGCGCGATGGTCCGGGCCACCTCCATGCTCCGCAACCAGGAACCAGGCGCCGTTCCGGCCGCGCCCGCCCCGAGCCCCGGCCAAGACGTCGCCCCCGGATCGCCTTCCTTGCCCGGCGGGGACGACGCCGCGCCGAGGATCCAGGAATTCATGCTGCCCACCATTGGCATGAACTGCATCCAAGGCTCGGACGGCGACGGCAACGCGATGGGCAAGGCCCTCGTTGCGGCCGGCCCGCAGGAAGCCCCCGCGCCTGGTCCGAAAGAGGGCGAAGCCGGCTACGTCTTCACCGCGTTGGGGACCGGGGCAGCCGTGGCCGACGACGCCCACCCGCTGTCGGTGAACTGGTTCAACCTGGACACCGGCGCGAAGGGCCAAGCGAGGCTGCTCCCGAACCCCGCCATCAACGCCACCACCGGGCCCGCCACGTTCACCGCGATCATCCCGACCGGCAAAGGCCGCGTCCTGTCCACGGTCTTCGGCACTGTGACCTCCAAAGCGGCCGATGGCGAGGACCGCTCCTGCAGCATCACCCCGACCGTGGGCATGTCCAAGATCTGACCCGCACAGCGCGCCTGGCCCGTCGCCGGGTCGGGACGCCCGGCAGACGAATGGTCATTTCGTCCCGAGGGCGGGGGCGATGACCTGGCTCCAGGAAGCCTCCATCTCGGACTCGAAGAAGTCCCAGTCGTGGCCGCCCTGCTCGCGCCGGTCGTAGGTCGGGTTGAGCCCGGCCTCGCGAGCTTGTTGCGCGAACTCGTCCGTGCACTGCTGCGCCAGCCCTTCGATGAAGCCGCTGCCGACAGCGCCCTGGTCCTCCCCAGGGGCTCCGCTCGACGCGCCCAAGTAGATCGGCTTGCCTTTGAGCTTGGGCAGGTTCAAGGAAGGGTCGTGCTCGGCCCATTCGTCCCCCGACCACATGTTGGCGGGGTCCCCGCCGCCCGCGTAGCGCACCAGTGAAGCCGTCTCCCACTCACGCGCGCCGCTGGTGATCGGGCAGCCGCTGTACGAGGCGGCTGCCGCGAAGAACTTCGGGTCCTGCGCCATGAGGTCAAGGGCGGGGGCCCCGCTGATCGAGACGCCGCCGACCGCGTGCTTGGCGCTCTCCCCGAACTGCTTGCCGAGCGCGGCGGGCAGCTCGCGCGTGAGATACGTCTGCCACCGCACCCGGCCGAGGACCGGATCGTCCTGGTCCCAATCGGTGTACATGCTGCCGGGGTCGCCGATGGGGGCGATGACGTTCACCCGTTTGCCCTTGAAGAACTCGGGCGCTGCGGTGAGGTCGAACCACGACCTGCCGTCCTGCCCGCCTTCAGTCCCCTGCAACAGGTAGAACGTGGGGGCGGACGCGCCGGGGGCGCGCGAGACGTCGTTGACGATCTCTTTGTCCATCGACGGCGAGTAAACGGTGATCTTCCACCAGTTGTCCGCGACGTGCTCTTGGTTTGTGATGCGCGGGCCGTTCGCGCTCGGCGCGGCCTGCGCGGCGGGCGCGAGCGCGCCGAGCAAGGCGCTCGCGCTGGCGGCCAATGCGAACAATCTCTTCCAGGCATTCTTGGCCGTGTGCGGCGTGCTCATCGTTTCTTCGTCCATTTCTTCGCATGTGTCCACTGCCTCGTCTTTGAGGCTCAGGAGATCATAGCGCGATATTAGTTTCGTCAAACGAATTTATTCGCGCGCCGTATCGCCCCGGGCTGCACCGGGCCGTTTCGACGAACAGGCTGGACAGCACGGTGCAAGTTTTGGGGACTCAGAAAACCGCGTGGGGGTCGGCCCGGGAAAATCTCACGACGACCCGGCCAACTGCCCGCAGGCGGCGGCGATCTCCTGGCCTCGGGTGTCGCGGACCGTGCAGGAGACGCCCTTCGCGCGCACGCGGCGCACGAACTCGCGCTGCGCCTCGGGCGGGCTGGCGTCCCACTCGCTGCCCGGGGTCGGGTTCAGCGGGATCAGGTTCACATGCGCGAGGGAGCCGAGCGCCTCATGCAACAGCCCGCCGAGCAGGTCCGCGCGCCACGGCTGGTCGTTCACGTCGCGGATCAGGGCGTATTCCACCGACACCCGCCGCCCGGTCTGTTGCGCGTAGCCTTTCGCCGCCGCGAGCACTTCGGCCACTGGCCAGCGCGTGTTCACCGGGACGAGCGTGTCGCGCAGCTCGTCGTCGGGGGCGTGCAACGAGACCGCGAGCGTGACCGACAGGCCCTCGTTCGCGAGGCGGTGGATCGCGGGCACCAGGCCGACCGTGGAGACGACCACCGAACGCTGCGAAATGCCGAAGCCCTCCGGGGCGGGGCTTGTGATCCGCCGCACGGCGTCGAGCACCCGCCGATAGTTCGCGAGCGGCTCCCCCATCCCCATGAAGACGATGTTGGAGAGGTGCCTGGCTCCGCCTGCGAGCTTCCCGTCCCGCGCGGCGAGCGCGGCGAGACGCACTTGCTCCACGATTTCCGCGGTGGAGAGGTTGCGGGTGAGCCCGCCCTGCCCGGTGGCGCAGAACGGGCAAGCCATGCCGCAGCCGGCTTGGCTCGACACGCACAACGTGACCCGGTCCGCGTAGGCCATGAGCACGCTCTCCACCAGCGACCCGTCGTGCAGGCGCCACAGGGTCTTCACCGTCTCCCCCCGGTCGCAGCCCATCGTTCGCGCGGGCGTGACCAGGTCCGGCAAAAACGCCTCGGCCAACGCGCCCCGGCTCGCCGCCGGGACGTCGGTCATCGCCTCGGGATCGACCGTGAGCCTCGTGTAATAGTGCCGTGCCAGCTGCCCGGCGCGAAAGGGCTTCTCCCCCAAACCGGCGACCGCGTCGCGCAGCTCGCCAGCAGAGAGGTCGGCGAGATGGCGCGGCGGCATCGCGCGCTTCGGCGCGTCGAACACAAGCGGGAGGGAAGTCATGACCAGGCGATTATGCCCGCAACCGCGCCCAAGTTCCAGCTCAACTAGGATTCGCTCATGGCCAACGACCTCGAAGTGCCCGACCGTCCCGTGCTCGTCATCGACTTCGGGGCGCAATACGCACAGCTCATCGCCCGTCGGGTGCGCGAAGCGCGGATCTATTCCGAGGTGCTCGCGCACTCGACGCCGATCGCGGCGATCCGAGAGCGCAACCCAGTGGCGATCATCTTGTCCGGCGGGCCGTCGAGCGTCTACGACCCCGGCGCTCCTGCCGCGGACCCCGCCCTGTTCGAACTCGGGGTGCCGGTCATGGGGATCTGCTACGGGTTCCAAGCGATGGCCCGCGCGCTCGGCGGCGCAGTTTCCCAGACGAACGTGCGGGAATACGGCCGCACCGAACTTCAGCTGACCGGGGATGGCGGGGCTCTGCACGCCGGAACCCCCCAGGCGCATCCGGTGTGGATGAGCCACGGCGACTCGGTGACCGAGGCCCCGGACGGCTTCACCGTCACCGCGCGCAGCCCAGGGGCTCCGGTGGCGGCCTTCGAGCACCTCGAACGCAAGCTCGTCGGCGTGCAATACCACCCCGAAGTTCGCCATTCCCCGCACGGGCAGGCCGCCATCGAGCGCTTCTTGCACGAGGTCGCGGGCATTCCCGCGGCCTGGACCCCCGCGCACATCGCGGAAAGCCTGATCGAAGCCGTGCGCGAACAAGTCGGCCCTGAAGGGCGCGCGATCTGCGGCCTCTCCGGCGGGGTGGATTCCGCCGTCGCGGCAGCAGTGGTCGCCCGCGCCATCGGCGACCGCCTCACCTGCGTCTTCGTCGACCATGGGCTCCTTCGCGCCGGGGAGCGCGAACAGGTCGAGCGCGATTTCACCGCCGCCACCGGCGCGGAACTCATCACGGTGGACGCGCGCGACCAGTTCCTCACGGCGCTGGCCGGGACCGAAGACCCGGAGGCAAAGCGCAAAATCATCGGACGGGAGTTCATCACGAGCTTCGAGTCCGCCGTGGCCGAGGCGGCGGAACGTTCCCCCGGCGAGGTCGCTTTCCTCGTCCAGGGCACGCTGTACCCCGATGTGGTCGAGTCCGGCGGCGGCAGCGGCGCCGCGGTCATCAAAAGCCACCACAACGTCGGAGGATTGCCCGAAGACCTCAAATTCGACCTGGTCGAGCCGCTGCGGCTCCTCTTCAAAGACGAGGTGCGCGCGGTGGGCCGCGAACTCGGCCTGCCGGAGGTCATTGTCGCCCGCGAACCGTTCCCCGGCCCCGGCCTCGCCGTGCGAATCATCGGGGAGGTGACCGAGGACCGGCTCGCCACCCTGCGCGCAGCGGACTCGATCGTGCGCGAAGAGCTCGCCGTCCTCGGCCCGCAGATCGGGATCTGGCAGTGCCCGGTCGTGCTGCTGCCCGGTGTGCGCAGCGTCGGGGTGCAAGGCGACGGGCGCACCTACGGCCACCCTGTCGTGCTGCGCCCGGTGACCAGCGAAGACGCGATGACCGCCGACTGGGCGCGGGTGCCCTATGAGGCATTGGAGCGGATCTCGAACCGCATCACCGGGGAGGTCGCCGGGATCAACCGCGTCGTCCTCGACATCACGAGCAAGCCGCCGGGCACCATCGAGTGGGAATAGGCCCCACGGACGTGCTGCGCAAGACGCAGCAGTCCAACCGCGGCACGCTCCCCCGGCGGGCGGAAGACCAAAGAATCTGACAGCGGCTTCCCAGCAAAACATGCTAGAAAGAACCGCAGCGAGGGGCACAGACCCCGGACAGGGAAGGAGCGAACGAAGATGAACATCCGATCCGCGCTGGGCGTGCTCGCCTGCGCCATAGCTTTCGGCGCAGGGGCAGTCTCCGGCGTGGCCAACGCCGCGGTCGCAACAGCGGCTCCCCTGCCCGCGCACGCCGACGACCCGCACGACTCCGACTTTGACGACTCGGACGACGAGGCCGGGCCCCCCACAGACGACAACGGCGACGGCCCGCTGCAACGCTTCATCTGCAGGCTCGGCATTGGGCATTGGACGCATCCGCTCGCCGACGCGATCACGGTGTACGTCTGGGCGGAGGACTACGCCGACGCCGACCGCAAGGCGCGGGACGACCACCCGACCACCCCGCCGTTCCAATACATAGCCTGGTCCCGCTGCGACCCGGCGTGAGCGGCGCGACGAAGAAGGGACCCTCCAGGAAATGGAGGGTCCCTTCTTCTCTCGGCTCAGGTCAGGGTTTCCAGGGCTCGAGGACAGACTTCAACGGATCGACGAGCTGGCCTTGCAAGAACGGGCCGAAGCTGATCCGGCCGACGCCGATCTTTTTGAGCTCGGCGAGGTTGTCTTGTTCCGGGCGGGCAATGGCGTTCACCGGGAGCGGCAGTTCGTCAACGAGCCGCTTGAGCAGTTCGGGGCTGTGGAAGCCCACCGGGTACAACGAGTCCGCCCCGGCCTGGGCGCACAGCTTCAGGCGGGCGACAGCGCGGTCCACGCGGTCCTCCTCGGCGCCGTCTTGGCGCAGGAAGAGGTCCGTGCGGGCGTTGATCACGAATCGAAGGCCCAGGGCGTTGGACTGCTCGCGGATGTCGCGGATCAAGTCGGCGTGCTCCTCAGGGCTGCGCAAGCGGCCCTCGTCGCTGTGCACGGTGTCCTCGATGTTCAAACCGGCGACACCGGCGGTCAAGATGCCGTCGATGATCTCCCCGCCGGAAAGGCCGTACCCGGACTCGACGTCCAAGGAGACGGGGATCTGCACCGAGCGGGCGATCTCCTTGGCCCGATAAACGAGCTCCTGGTACTTCATCCCCTCGCCGTCCGGCTTGCCGACCGAATCGGCGACCGGGTGGCTGCCAATCGTCAACGCCTGAAAGCCGAGGCTCTCTGCGATCCGCGCCGACCAAGCGTCCCACACTGTCGGAGCGATCACGGGATCGCCGGGGACGTGCAGCTTTCGAAAGGCCGCGGTTTTCGCGGAAATGTCCAGCAACGAAGCCAAAACTACCTCCTAGTCAAGGGGCGCGCGGCGTCCACGCGCGGGACCATCCTAATGGCGCCGGTCCAGCAGTCGCCCGCGGGCCTGTTCCGTGTCGCTCACACGACGCCTGCCTGGAGTTCGTCGACCACCGCCCCGACCACCGCGCGCATATCCCCGCCGGAGCGTTCAGCGACACGCCGTTGACGCTGATAGGACCCTCCGAGCACCGGGATCTGTTCCACCAATGCGAGCTCTTCGGCGCAGTCGAGCTTGCGCGCTTGCGGCTGCAGGCGTTCGAGCAGGTCCGACAAATCCTCGGTGACCAGTCGCTCGTTGCTCTGTTCGTCCACGATCACGATGGCGTCGAGCCCGTAGCGGGCCGCCCGCCACTTGTTCTCCTGGACGTGCCACGGCGGCATCGACGGCAACGCCTCGCCTCGGTCGAGCCGCTCGGAGAGGTCCGCGACCAGGCAGGAGATGAGCGCGGTCAGCGCAGAAAGCTCGCGCACCGTGCTCACGCCGTCGCAAATCCGCACCTCGATGGTGCCGTGCGACGGAGCAGGGCGGATGTCCCAGCGGATCTCGTTGACATGCTCGATGATGCCGGTTTTGGTCTGGTCGAAGACGAATTCTTCGAACTCGCGCCACTCGGCGAACTGGAAGGGCAGCCCAGCTGTGGGGAGTTGCTGGAACATCATCGCCCGGTTGCTCGCGTACCCGGTGTCCACACCAGACCACAGCGGCGACGACGCGGAAAGGGCGAGCAGATGCGGGTAATGGTTGAGCAGCGAGCTCAAGATCGGCAGCACCTTTTCACGCCGGTCGACCCCGACGTGGACGTGCACGCCCCAGATGAGCATCTGCCGCCCCCACCATTGGGTTCGGTTCATCAGTTCGTGGTAGCGCGGGGCGTCGGTCCATTGCTGCGCGGACCACTGCGCGAACGGGTGGGTGCCTGCGGCGAACAGCTCGGCGTGCTGGGCGCGGGCCGCCTTGTGCAGCACAGCGACAGTCTCACGGATGTCCTCCATGGCCTCACCCACAGTCCGGCACACCCCGGTGACCGCTTCCACGGTGTTGCGCAGGAATTCTCGGTGCACCTTCGGGTTCACGCCGTCGCTGATGACGGTGACCTCGTCGATCACCGCGCTGGCGCAGTTCACCAAGTCCTTGGTGTCCTGATGCACCAACGCGAACTCCCACTCCACGCCGATGGTGTTCGCAGCGCTGGACGCGAAGGGGACCGGGCAGCGCCCCCGCGCCGGGTCAGGCTGTTGGAGCAATGACCCCGCAGACGGCGCGGCCGCCTGCGTCCTCTGTTTTCATCGTCGTCTCGTCGGGGACCGGCCCGCCCTCTTGAGCGGACTTGTAACGGTCGGCGGGGATGTTCCCGAAGTTGCTGGCCTTGTCGTGGACGATGATCGAAGTCCCGGCGCCGGAGTCCAGTTGGGACAGCTGGAAAGCGTCCGTTTCCAGCGTCAGTTTCCCCGTGCCGTCTTTCATGACGAGCAGGTTGGTCAAATCGCCGCTCATCGGCATGCCGGTGTGCCCCGGCGCTTGGTAGTGGCCCCCTGCGGAGAGGAACGCGCCTGGGGCCCCCTGTCCGCCCGGGGCAGTGGACTGCGGCTCGCATTTGCCGACGGCGTGGATGTGCACGGCGTGGAAACCGGGCGTGAGGCCTTTCACGTCGATCTTGATGACGACTTTGCCGCCGTTCTGCGTGAAATCGACTGTTCCCGCGTCGGCTCCCTGCGCGTTCTTGAGCTCCGCGGACGCGTGTTCGGAGCCGCCGTTGCCCTTGGCCGCCGAGGACGCGCCAGGCTCGGCGGACGCGCCGACGTGCCCAGGGTGGGCGGCGCCGGATTTCGGCGTGGCCCCCGGCCCGCCGACCACAGAGTCCTGCTCGCTGTTGGTGCAACCCGCCAATGCGGCCAACGCGGCAAAGGCCAGAGCGGCCCGGACGACGCCCGTGCTGTCGCCATGCGACGCCTTGCGCTTGCTGTCAACGTGCGACATCGAATGCCTCCTCAATGTTTCGGCCGTGGCTGGCTCCCTCAGCCTACTGCCCTCTCGTTCCGCACGAGCCTCTGGCCGAAGATTTCCCCGCAGTCCGTCATTCCGACAGGATGAGCGCGAGCTCGCCTTTGCACGCCGCGCCCAAATCCACGCTGCTCGGCAACGGCGCGATCTTCGGCTCGGGGCTCAACCCGGACGCTTCGGCCACCTTCTGCGCCTGGTTCTGATAGGCGTCCTTGTAATACACGACCGACCCGTCGACCTTTCCCGGGCTGTATCCGTCGGCGACCTCCGCGTCGAGCCCCTTGCCCTGCAACGCCGCCGTCACACTGCTCGCCCAGTTCTTATGCGTGGGGCTGTAGCTGTACACGCAGACTTTCCCAGGCGGCGGCTCAGCCCGGGCCGAGGCCGGGGCCTGCTGCGCGGAAGCCTCGGCGGCGGCCTGCGCCGCCTTGTCCGACGCGGCTTGCAAAGGGTCCACATGGGGGCCGCTGTTCGCGGCGCTGCGCACACCCAGCAAGAAAAAAACCAAAGACATGGAGAAAAGGACCATCGCAACCGCCCGCAACGGGAGGCCCCATCTCGCCAATCGATCTAACACCGGGGCAAGTCTACCGCCTGTTCCTCGAAGTCAAGATCAGCGGTCGAGGTCGTAGACGCCGAGCCGTCGCGCGACCCTGGCCTTCGAGCGCGCGGCCCGCAACCGGCGCAGCCGCTTGACGAGCAACGGGTCCGCGCGCAGCGCCTCGGGCCGGTCGATGAGCGCGTTGAGGAACTGGTAGTAACGCGTCGCGGACATGCCGAACAGCTCCCGGACGGCGGCCTCTTTCGAACCTGCGTGCTTCCACCATTGCCGCTCGAACGCGAGGACCTCCCGCTCGCGGCGGGACAATCCCTCATCGCTGACGAGCTCTTGGGCGGAAGCGGGAAGATCGGGCAGGGCGCGCTCTGAACTGGACATCGTGATTCAGTGAAACACGGGTGGCAGACATTTTCACGGAGGCGCGTGGACGAGACGGCGGGCGGAAAAATGTGATCGGAACCCGGCGGAGGAAATCGCCGGGCGAGCCGTCGCACGAGGTAGGCTCGTCGGCCATGACAGTACTTCCGATTCGGATCACAGGGGACCCGGTGCTGCACCGGCCGACCGAGCTCGTGCGACTGACCGCAGAAGGCGCGGCCCCGCCCGAGGTGGTGTCTCTGCTTGAAGACATGTACGACACGCTCAAGGCCTCCCACGGGGTGGGGCTCGCCGCGACGCAAATCGGCGTCGGTTTGCGATTGTTCGTCTACGACTGCCCGGACGACACCTCCGGGAAACGGGTGAGCCGCAAAGGCGAAATCATCAACCCGGTGTTGCAGACCAGCGCGCTCCCCGAAGGCATGCCGGACGAGGACGAGGACGAGGAAGGTTGTCTTTCCGTCCCCGGCCTGCGCTTCCCCACCGGCCGGGCGGTCTGGGCCAAAGCGACCGGCGTGGACCGGACCGGCAAGCCTGTTGAGATCGAAGGCGAAGGCCTCTTCGCCCGGATGCTCCAGCACGAAGTCGGGCACCTTGACGGGAAGCTGTACGTGGACATGCTGGTGGGCCGCTGGGCCCGAGCGGCGAAGAAAGCGGTGAAGAAACAGGGTTGGGGAGTCCCCGGCCTGTCGTGGACCCCGGGCGTGGACGCGGACCCGTTCGGACACTGAGCCCGCGCCTCAGACGACCCGCGCGCCCTTCACCGGGCCGTGGGCCACGCGCACCGATTGGCAGACCCCGGCGCCCGCGAGCTGCGCCGCGACGTCCACCGCATGGTGCGCGCTTTCCGCCAGGAACATGCAGGTCGGGCCGGACCCGGCGATGATCCCCGCCAACGCCCCGGCCTCCTGGCCCGCCGACAACGTCCGACGCAGGTCGGGCCTGAGCGCCAACGCCGCCGGTTGCAGATCGTTGTGCAACAGTCCCGCGATCTGCGCCACATCGCCGAAGGCGAGCGCGCGCAGGAGCTCGTCGCAATCCGTGCTCTTGGGCTGCGTGCCCGCCGCGCGGAGCCGGTCCAGCTCGCGGTACACCGCAGGCGTGGAGAGCCCTTGCGTCGAGAACGCGAGCACCCAGTGCAGCGTGGCGCGGGCGAGGGCGGAGGTGAGCAATTCTCCCCTGCCGCCCCCGACCGCCGTGCCGCCGTACACGCAGAACGGCACGTCGCTGCCCAATTCGGCGGCGAGTTCGAGCAGTTCGTCCCGCTCGATCTCCTCCCCCCACAACGCGGCGAGGCCCACAAGCACGGCGGCGGCGTCCGTGCTGCCCCCCGCCATGCCCCCGGCGACCGGAATCGACTTCAGGATGCCGATGTCCACGTTCGGCTCCCTCCCCAGACGCTCGGCCAAAAGCTCAGCCGCCTGCCACGCCAAGTTGCGCTGGCCGGTGGGCACCGAATCCGCGCCAGCGCTGTGCCCGTTGCCGCCGCGCAGGCGCACCTGCAGCTCGTGATGCTCGGCGAGGGTCACCTCGTCAACGAGCGACACAGATTGGAAAATCGTGTTGAGCTCGTGGTAGCCGTCCTCCCGCACATCTCCCACCTCGAGATAGAGGTTCACTTTCCCCGGCGCGCGCACCACGACTGACCGGGCGGGAATCACAGACACACATGCAACAGTAGCCAGCCGCATTGGATAGGGTGATCCCGATGGCCGAAATCCCCGCGCAATTCCTCCTGTCCGCGTCTGCCCCGGCCGCGCGGACGCTCTGGGACATCCTGACCGCCACCATGGCGCAGTTCCCCGACGCGCCAGCCGTGGACGACGGCGGAGCCCAGCTCACCTACAGCGAACTCGTGGAGGCCGCGCAGGAGGGAGCCGCGCAGCTCGCGGCGCTCGGCGTCGGCCGGGGCGGCCGGGTCGGCGTGCGCCTGCCTTCCGGCGGCTGCGAGCTGTACATCGCCATTCTCTCCGTCATCGCCGCAGGCTGCGCGTACGTGCCGGTGGACGCGGACGACCCGCAGGAGCGCGCCGACCTGGTGTTCGCACAAGCCGCTGTCGACGCCACGATCACCGCCGAAGGCTGGCTGCGCGCGCGCGAGGAGCGGGACGACGCGGCAGGGCCCCGGCCGGCCCAGGCCCCCACCCCCGAAGACGACGCGTGGATCATTTTCACCAGCGGGTCCACCGGCACGCCCAAGGGCGTCGCGGTGACCCACCGCAACGCGGCCGCGTTCGTCGACGCCGAGGCGCGGATGTTCCTCCAGGACGAACCCATCGGGCCGGACGACCGGGTGCTCGCCGGGCTCTCCGTCGCCTTCGACGCCTCCTGCGAGGAGATGTGGCTCGCCTGGCGGCACGGCGCGTGCCTGGTGCCCGCGCCCCGCGCGATCGTGCGCAGCGGCATGGACCTCGGCCCCTGGCTGGTCGCCAGGGACATCAGCGTGGTCTCGACCGTGCCGACGCTTGCCTCATTGTGGCCCCCCGAGGCCCTCGAAGCGGTGCGCCTGCTGATCTTCGGCGGCGAGGCCTGCCCGCCGGACCTCGCCGCGCGCCTCGTCGCCGACGGGCGCGAGGTGTGGAACACCTACGGTCCGACCGAGGCCACTGTGGTCGCCTGCGCGGCGCAGCTCACCGGCGACGGCGTGGTGCGGATCGGCCTGCCACTGCCCGGCTGGGACCTCGCGGTGGTCGATCCGTCCGGAGCCCCAGTCGAGCACGGCCAATCCGGCGAGCTCGTCATCGGCGGCGTGGGCCTGGCCCGCTACCTCGATCCGGCGAAAGACGCGGAGAAATACGCCCCGGCCCCCGCTCTGGGCTGGGAGCGCGCGTATCGCAGCGGGGATCTCGTGCGGCTCGAATCCGAAGGCCTCGTCTTCCTCGGACGGGCCGACGACCAGGTGAAAATCGGCGGGCGGCGCATCGAGCTCGGCGAGGTGGACGCCGCCCTCGCCGCTCTGCCCGGAGTCACCGCCGCCGCGACGGCGGTGCAGCAGACCAGCTCGGGCGCGGCGCTCTTGGTCGGTTATCTCACGAGCGGCGATCCGGACTACGACGTGCGCGCCGCCCGGACCGAACTCGCCAAGCACCTGCCCGCCGCGCTCGTGCCCAGGCTGGTCCTGCTGCCCGAGCTGCCTGTGCGCACATCGGGGAAAGTGGACCGCGCCGCCCTGCCGTGGCCAGTCGCGGGCGAAGCGGGCGGGCACGGCCTCGACGGCACCGCAGGGTGGCTCGCGGACCTGTGGGCCGAGGTGCTCGGCGCCGAGATCGACGGCGAGGACGCGGACTTCTTCTCGCTCGGCGGCGGCTCCCTCGCCGCTGCCCAACTTGTCTCTGCGCTGCGCGCCCGGTATCCGACGGCCACAGTCGCCGAACTCTACGACCGGCCCAGGCTCGGCTCGCTCGCCGACTTCCTCGACGAGCAGAAACCCGCCCAAGCCGCGGAGCCCCGCGACGTGCGCCCGACCCCGAGGCGCACGCAGGCGGCGCAGGCGCTGATCCTCCTCGTGGTCGCCACGCTCGGCGGGCTGCAATGGGTCGCGTGGCTCTTGCTGGCGAACAACCTGCTGGCCTGTTCCCACACGGCTGCGTGGGCGCGGCACACCTCCTGGTGGCTCGTTCTCGGGGGCGTGCTGTTGTTCGCCACCCCGCTCGGCAGAGCTGTCGTCGCTGCCTGCGCCGCGCGAGTGCTCACGTTCCGGCTCGCACCAGGGGCCTACCCGCGCGGCGGGTCCGTTCACCTGCGCGTTTGGGCCGCCGAGCACCTTGCCGCCGCGCTCGGCGCGGAGAACCTTTCGGGAGCGCCGTGGATGGCGCACTACGCCCGCATGCTCGGCGCGAAAATCGGGGACGGCGTGGACCTGCACGCCATTCCGCCAGTGACGGGGATGCTCGCCATCGGGCAGCGCAGCTGCGTGGAGCCCGAGGTGGACCTTCGCGGACACTGGCTGGACGGGGACGTTTTCCACCTCGGCGAGATCGTGATCGGCCAAGACGCCGCGATCGGCGCGCGCACCACGCTTCTGCCTGGGGCGCAGGTCGGCAAGGACGCAGACGTCGCCCCCGCCTCATGCGTGGTCGGCAAAGCCAAAGGCGGCAGGTATTGGAAGGGCTCCCCCGCGGTGAAAGCAGGCAAGGCGCACCACCCGTGGCCGCAGCGCCGACCGGAGCAGTCCCGGCGGTGGGGGGCCGTCTACGCCGTCAGCGCCGCGGTGATCGGCGGGTTGCCCTTGTGCTCGTGGGCGGTGGGGCTCGCCGTCATCGGCGCAGCGGTCCGCCATGCCGCCACGTTGCGCGAAGCCGTCGCGCCCGCGCTCGCCGCCACGCCCCTGGCCGCGCTCGCCGCCACTGCGGCCTACGCGCTCGCCACCCTGGTCGGCGTGCGGTTGGGCTCGCTCGGGGTCCGCGCCGGCTACCACCCCGTGCACAGCCGCGCCGGATGGCAGACCTGGGCGGTCGAGCGGCTCATGGACGCCGCGCGACAGCATCTGTTCCCGCTGTACGCGAGCCTCGCCACACCGGTGTGGATGCGCCTTTTGGGCGCGAAGATCGGAAAGAACACCGAGATCTCCACCGCAGTGCTCGCGCCGAAGTTCACCACCGTGGGCGAAGGGGCGTTCCTCGCCGACGACACCATGGTGGGCTCCTACGAACTGGGCGGCGGCTGGATTCACATCGCCGAGACCAAAGTCGGGGAACGCGCCTTCCTCGGCAACTCCGGCATCACCCAGCCTGGCCGCAAAATTCCCAACGGCGCGCTGGTCGCAGTGCTCTCCGCCACCCCGCACAAAGCGAAAAGCGGCTCCTCCTGGCTCGGCAGCCCCCCGATCCGCCTGCGGCGCAAGGCCGACGAGGTCGACGCGTCGCGCACCTTCGCGCCGCCGCTGCGCCTGAAAATCATCAGGGCCGCCGTGGAGTGCTGCCGTATCACAGCGCTGATCGTGTCGTTCTGGCTCGGCGCGCTGGTCCTCATCGCCCTCCAAGCGCTGCTGGTCCGATTCGGTCCGCACGCGGCCTGGCTCGGGGCAGGCGTTGTGCTCCTCGCGGCAGGCGTGCTGGCCGCCGCCGTGAGCGTCATCGTGAAATGGGCCGTCGTCGGGCGGTTCCGCCCTGGGGAGCACCCGTTGTGGTCGAGTTTCGTGTGGCGGGCCGAAGTCGCGGACTGCTTTGTGGAGTCGGTGGCGGCTCCGTGGTTCGCGAACCTCGCGAGCGGCACGGGCGCGCTGAATCTGTGGCTGCGGGCGATGGGCGCGAAGATCGGGCGCGGGGTGTGGTGCGAAAGCTACTGGCTGCCGGAAGCGGACCTCGTGTCGCTCGGCGACGGCGCGAGCGTGGGCCGGGGCTGCGTGGTGCAAACCCACCTCTTCCACGACCGGATCATGCGCTTGGACTCGGTGACGCTTCAGCCGGGCGCGAGCCTCGGCCCGCATTGTGTCGCGCTGCCGGGCTCCGTGGTCGGCGCAGGGGCGACGGTGGGACCGGCTTCGCTGGTGCTGCGCGGCGACATGGTGCCGGGCAGCACGCGTTGGCTCGGCAACCCCATTTCGCCCTGGCGCTCCGAACCCGACAAAAAGGGGAAGGGCAAAAAGTGAGCGGCCCAGATCCGTACTGTCCGGGACAAGGCAACACCGGCTACGACGTCGCGCGCTACGAGCTCGACCTCGGATATCAGGTGTCAAGCGGGCGGCTTGCGGGCGAGGCGCGAATTTTCCTCACGACCACAGCCCCCGCCTCGGAGCTGTCCTTCGACATGTCCGAGCATCTGAAAGTCGGCAAACTCGCCGTCGACGGACACCGGCCCGCGCGGCACCGCCACCGCGCGGGCAAGCTCGTGCTCGGGCTGAAATCCGTTGTGCCCTCGGGCAAGCGGCTCAAGGTCGTCGTCCAGTACTCGGGCAACCCCAAGCCGATCCGGACCATCTGGGGCGAGGTCGGCTTCGAAGAGCTCGCCGACGGCGCGCTGGTGGCGAGCCAGCCGAACGGCGCGCACAGCTGGTACCCCTGCGACGACCGCCCGACCTCGAAGGCTCCGCACCGGTTCGAAATCGCCGTGCCCAACGGCTATCGGGCCGTGTGCAACGGCAAACTCGTCGGGCGCAAAACCAAATCCTCGCAGACCATCTGGACCTACGAGCAAGCCGAACCAATGGCGCCGTACCTGTCCTCATTGCAGGTCGGACGGTATGAGCTGGTCACCCTGTCGGAGCAACCGACGCCGGACCGCGTCGCCGCTCCCAGCGACTTGGCGCGCAGGCTCGACTCCTCCTTCGGGCGCCATCCCCAGATGCTGCGCGTGTTCGCCGAGCTCTTCGGCCCGTACCCGTTCGCGGAGCACACCACGGTCGTGACCGCCGACGAGCTGGAGATCCCCATTGAGGCGCAAGGCATGTCGGTCTTCGGCGCGCAGTTCGTGCCCGAAACCCCGGCGCAAGCAGCGGGCAGGGACCCTGAGCGGCTCATCTCCCATGAGCTGGCGCACCAGTGGTTCGGCAACTCCGTGACCTGCGCGCAGTGGCGGGACATCTGGCTGCACGAAGGCTTCGCCTGTTACGCGGAATGGCTGTGGTCGGAGCGCTCCGGGGGGCAGCGGGCCGCGTTCTGGGCCGCCAAACACCACAAGCGGCTCTCCGAGCTGCCCCAAGACCTCCTGCTCTCGGACCCAGGTCCGAAAGACATGTTCGACGACCGCGTCTACAAGAGGGGCGCGCTCACCCTGCACGCGCTGCGCACCGTGGTCGGCGACGAGGCGTTCTTCCATGTCTTGCGGACATTCACCGCGCGCTTCCGGCACGCCAACGCCGCGACCGAGGACTTCATCAACCTCGTCGACGAGGTCGGGCGGCGCGGCCTCGCCTCGTTGTGGCAGCAATGGCTCTACGAGCGCGCACTGCCCGAGTTGCCGTGACTTTCGGCGCTCGCGAGGTCGACTTCGCGGGTTTCGCGCAGCGCGAGCAGCGCGGCCATGCTCACCAGAGCGACCCCCGCGAGGTAGATCCCGACCCAGGCCACGCCGTACGCGCTCACCAACCAGGTCGCGAGGAAGGGCGTGATCGACGCGCCCAAGATCCCCGAGAGGTTGAACGCGATCCCCGAGCCGGTGTAACGCACATTGGTCGGGAACAGCTCGGTGAACAACGCCGCCATCGGGGCGTACGACAATCCCATGAGCGTCAGTCCGAGGCACATGAACACCAGCGCCGTTTGCGCGGTCAGCCGCGCGGGGTCGAGCAGCCAGCCGAAGCCGAGCCCGTAGCACATGATCGCGGCGGTCGCCACGAGCAGCAACGGCCTGCGCCCGTATCGGTCGGCGAGGCGCGCTGACACGAGGATGGCAGCGGCGTACGCGAAACAGGAAGCCATCTGCGCGATGAGGAAGTCCGTGTGCGCGATCGAGCCGCGAATGCCGCTGCGGTCGACGACTTTGCCCGTGCCGTAGCCGACCACCCACGTCGAGGCCAGATAGAAAATGGCGTACGAGGCGACCATCGCGAAAACACCGATGAGCACGTTGCGCCACGAATGCCGCAGCACGACCGCCAAGGGCGCGCGCACCAGCTCCCCCCGCCCAGCCGCGACCCGGTAGACCGGGGTCTCGGCCAATTTCAGGCGCACATACAACCCGATCCCGATCATGACCGCGCTGAGCAGGAAGGGCACCCGCCACCCCCAGGTCAGAAGCGACTCTTGGCCCGCAGGCGTGGCGATGAGGAACAGGAACACGCCTGTGGCGGCGAACAATCCGATCGGCGAGCCCAGTTGCGGCCAGATCGTGGCCCACGCCCGTTTTCCTGGGGCCGCGTTCTCGGCGGCGAGCAGCACCGCCCCGCTCCACTCGCCGCCGACGCTGATCCCCTGGACGACGCGGAGGAGCGCCAATGCTGTCGGCGCCGCGACGCCGACCTGTTGGTAGGTCGGCAACAGCCCGATGGCGACCGTGGACAGCCCCAACGTCAACAGGCACCCGATCAGGGTGGCTTTCCTGCCGAAACGGTCGCCGAAGTGCCCGAACAGCACCGACCCCGCTGGCCGGGCCACGAACGCCAACCCGAAGGTCGCGAGGGAGGCGAGCAGCCCGGTGGCCTCGTCCCCAGAGGGGAAAAAGAGCTTCGGGAAGACGAACACCGCCGCGATGGAGAAAAGGTAGAAGTCGTAGCATTCCAGCGCGGTGCCGGTGAAGGAGGCGAATGCGATCCGGGCGCGGGAGACCGGGGCCGGCGTTGGCGCAGCCGGCTCGGCGGCTTTGTGTGTCGTGCTCACGGGGCAAGAGTACTGGCACGGTCCTGTTGGGGCGCTCGCGCGAGGAGCTGGAGCGCATCACGCGGGCCGAGCGGGACACGACCCGCAGCATGTGACGTCCTGGGCGGCCCTGCCGGTTTTGGTTCAGCGGTCTTGGATCAGCGCAGCCGCACCACGGCGGTGTTCGTCAGGCGGTCCTGAAACCCCCGGCCGTTCTTGTCCACCAAGAACGCGGGGATGACCAGGGCCAACAGTGCCGCCCGGCCTGCCGCGCGCAGCGCCCCGACCGGCTGGTCCCCGCCGTTGCCGCGGCTGTCGGGCACCCGGATCACCCTGAGGCCCACGAACAGCTGGCCTGGGGTGAACGAGAACAGGGAGACCGCGACCGCCCCCATGGCCGCCCAGACCGCCAACACCGCCGTCGAGTAGGAGTTCGAGGTGAAATCTGTGAACAAGAGGGCGACCCCGCCAGAGAGCACCCAGTCGATGAAGAGGGCCAAGGCCCGCTGCGTCAGCGGAGCGAGCGATCCGACGCCGGCTTCGGGGAAGACAAGGGGCATCAGCTCAGCCTAACGGTTCTCTGACGGCCGGGCGATCAGACGATGCTGTAGGACTCCAGCGGGAACGAGCCTTGCTCTTTGTACGCCGCGCCCGTCAAGGTCGGGCGCAGCAACGCCGCCTCGCCATGCTGGTTGAAGTAGTAGCTGCGCGCGGTCTGGCAGCTGCCGAGGGTGAACACCGAATCGTCGAGATTGCGCGTCATGCGTTCCAAGAACTCCGCATTGGCCTCTTCGGTCACCTCGAATGTGTCCGCGCCCCGGCGCGCCATCTCGCCCAGCAGGCGCCGGATATGCCGCATCTGCGACTCGATGGTGTCGAAATACGACAGCCCGCTGTACGAGTAAGGGCTGTTGAGGGTCATGAAATTCGGGAACTTGGGCACCGTGATGCCCTCGAATGCCTGAAAACGGGTGTCGCGCCAGAACTTCCCCAGGTCGCGGCCGTCTTGGCCGATGATCTCGAAAGCCGGGAAATTCGCCTCCCACAGATCGAACCCGGTGGCCAGCACCAGCGTGTCGATGACGGTCTTGCGCCCGTCCTCGGTGACGATCCCGTCGGGCTCGACGCGCTCGATCCGCGCGGTCTCCAACGACACGTTTTTCTTGGTGAGGGCGCGGAAATACGTGTTCGAGAAGGTCGGGCGCTTGCAGCCGAAGTCGTAGTCGGGGGTCAGTTTGCGGCGCAGCTGAGGGTCGCGCACCTGGGCGAACAAAAGCGCGCGGCCCGCATACGCGGCCATGCGGTTGAAGATCTTCAACTGGCGGAAGTGCAGCACGCCGCCGACCATGACGGCTTCGAGGATCGCCGACCCCACCGCGCGGACGATCTTCTGGGTGATCGGCGCGCGGGCGAACAACTGCTGGACCGGACCCGGCACCTTGGCGTCGGTCTTCGGGACGACCCAGATCGGGGTGCGCTGGTAGACGGTGAGCTGCCGGGCGTCTTTGGCGAGCTCGGGGATCAGCTGCACCGCCGTCGCCCCGGTGCCGATGACGCCGATCGCGCGGCCCGCGGAACGGAAACTGTCGTCCCATCTGGTGGTGTGGACGACTGTGCCCGCGAACGTCGCAACGCCCTCGATGTCGGGCGTCTTGGGCTGCGAGAGGAACCCCGTCGCGGCGAGCAAGTATTTGCCGGTGTACGTCTCGCCGCTGACGGTGGACACTGACCAGCGCCGGTGCTCGTTGTCCCAACGGGCTCCGCTCACGGCGGTGTTGAACCGCATGTGGCGGCGCAGGTCGTACTTGTCCGCGACGTGGCTGGCGTACTGTTTGAGCTCGGCTCCCGGCGCGAAGAGCCGCGACCAGTAGGGGTTGGGCTCGAACGAGTACGAGTATTTCGCGGACGGGATGTCGACCGCGAGGCCTGGGTAGTGGTTGACGTGCCAGGTGCCCCCGAGGTCGTCTTCACGTTCGAGGATGGCGATATTGTTCAGGCCCAGCTCTTTCAGCTGGATGGCGGCGCCCATGCCGCCGAAACCAGCGCCAACGATCACAGCGTCATAGTGCGTGTCCATGCTCACAACTATAACTTTGTTGAGACTGCGCCGGGATGTGGAGTGGAACAGAATTTCGGCGCGGGTCAGACGAGCGATTCGGCCTTTTCCATCCGCCGCCGCAGGTCCCAGAGGAACGCTGTCGTCGGAAGCATCCGGACCGACCGGGGGGTCGCCGCGCACAGGACCCGGTTCCCCGCGACAATGCCCCGGAAAACGCCTTGGCGCGCCGGACCCCAGCTGTAGCGCATTTGCTCGCGGAACTTCGGCGGCAAAAACGCCGCCGTGAAGTAGCGGTTGATCCATCCGAACGCGAGCCCGAGCCCTCGCAGGAAGCGCGCGCCCGCGATGTTGTCGAGCATGTCCCGCACCGGCTCGTCGATCTGGATCCGCTCCTCCTGCTCCGCCCAGTACGCGTCGAACTCGGCCATCGTCTTCGGCCACGCGTCCGCAGGCACCTGCAACGTCGTCGCGAGCGGGGCGCAGACCCGCAGGATCTCCTCCTCGGCGGCGGCGGAAAGGGGCGGGCGGCTCATCAGGCGCACAATGTCCAATGCGCCTTTGAACAGGCACGCGGCCACCCACAGCTGCAGCTCCGGGTCGAAAGCGTTGTACTCGGCCGGCCCCTTGCTCCCGGTGACGCGCGCGACGTTCTTGGAGTTCACTTGGGCGTGGACCCTGTTGACGGCGGAGTGGTACGCGTTGCGTTCCGCTTCGCTGCCCAGCATCGCCACCGCGAGGTACGTGAAGGTCGTCCGGCCGCGTTTGATCGGCCGTTTGTCCAGGCGCCCGCTTTCGACCACGCTTTCGTACACGCCGTAGCCGACCGGACGCACGCCGAGCTGCATGATGACGTTGGCGACGGCCGCGAACGCGGCGAGAGGCCAAACCCTCTCGACAATGCGTTGCCGAGCGACATGGTCTGGATCGCACATCGGCGCTTCATGTGGCACGGCTAACTTCGGCATGCATCAGTTCTACCAAACATGGAGCTGCCGATCCATCCTCCCGCGGCGGGAATCCCTCGCATATCAGAGGATGAACAGCATCTCCTGGTAGGTCGGCAGCGGCCAGAGGTCGTCCGAGATGACGCTCTCGAGCTGGTCGGCGGCGCAACGCACGTCGGCCATCGCAGGAAGAAGCGCCTGACCTGCGTGCGTGGCCTCCTCGAGGGCGCTTTCGCCGGCGTGGTGGCCGAGGGCCTCCTTGAGCGCGGCGAGCGAGCGACGCAGCTCGGCCACCAGCCCAGTGACTTCCTCCAGAGGAGCAACGTCCGCCTCGACGCCCGCCGCCTTGAGCGCGGCGACGTTCTGCGCGAGTTCGGTCTGATGCCGCACCGCCGCCGGAAGAATCTGCGTGGCTCCGATCTCCAAAGCCAGCCGCGCCTCCACGCCGATGGTCAAAGCGTACTGCTCAAGGCCGATCTCGTATCGGCTGCGCATCTCTCGGCCATTGAAGACCTTGTACTTCTCGAACAGCGCCAACGCCTTGTCCGAGACGAGCTCCGGCAGCGCGTCCAGAGTGGTGCGCAGATTCGGCAGCCCCCGCGAAGCGGCCTCGGCCTGCCACTCGTCGGAATAGCCGTTGCCGTTGAACACCACCGCGCCGTGGTCGGTGATGATCTGGGTCAACAGGCTCTGCACGGCGGCGTCGAACTCGACGCCGTCAGCCACAGCCGTTTCCAGCTCGGTGGCGATGTGGTCGAGCGAATCGGCCATGATGGTGTTGATCGTGACCATCGGCGCCGCGACCGTCTGCATGGAGCCGGGGGCGCGGAACTCGAACCGGTTGCCGGTGAACGCGAACGGGCTGGTGCGGTTGCGGTCGCCGGGATCGGTCGGCAGCGGCGGCAAGGTGTCGGCCCCGATGATCATCGTGCCCTTCCCTTTGGACGACGTCGCGCGCCCCTTGGCGATCTGCTCGAAAATGTCGGCGAGCTGATCGCCGAGGAAGATCGAGATGATCGCGGGCGGAGCCTCGTTCGCGCCGAGGCGGTGATCGTTGGTCGCCGAGGCCACCGAAGCCCGCAGCAGCCCCGCGTATTTGTGCACCGCTCGGATGACCGCCGCGCAGAACACGAGGAACTGCGCGTTCTCATGGGGCGTGTCGCCCGGCACGAGGAGGCTGCCGAGCTCGTCGTTGCCGATCGAGAAGTTGACGTGCTTGCCGGACCCGTTCACGCCCTGGAACGGCTTCTCATGGAACAAGACCTCCATGCCGTGCCGTTTGGCGACGGTCTTGAGCACCGTCATCAGCAGTTGCTGGTGGTCGGAGGCCATATTCGCGCGCTCGAACATCGGCGCCACCTCGAACTGGCCTGGCGCGACCTCGTTGTGCCGCGTCTTCGCGGGAATGCCCAGCTTGAACATCTCGCGTTCGGTCTCCATCATGAAGCCGAGCACCCGCTCGGGGATGGAGCCGAAATAGTGGTCGTCGAACTCCTGGCCTTTGGGCGGCTTGTGCCCGAACAGCGTGCGCCCGGCGTTCATCAAGTCGGGGCGGGCGAGGAAGAAATGCCGGTCCAACAGGAAGTACTCCTGCTCCGGGCCGCAGAACGACACGATCTTGCCTGGCTTCTCGTGGCCGAAGAGCTTCAAGATCCGCTCCGCGTGCTCGCCCATCGCCTGCTGCGAGCGCAACAGCGGGGTCTTGTGGTCGAGCGCGTCGCCGGTCATCGACACGAAGACCGTCGGAATGCACAGCGTGTTGCCGTTCGGGTTCTCCAGGATGTAGGCGGGGCTCGTCACGTCCCAGCCGGTGTACCCCCTGGCCTCGAACGTGCTGCGCAGGCCGCCGTTGGGGAAGCTGGACGCGTCCGGCTCGCCCTGGATCAGCGTCTTGCCCGCGAATTCGGCGAGCGCCGAGCCGTCGCCGGCGGGCTCGAGAAAACTGTCGTGCTTCTCCGCGGTCAAACCGGTCAGCGGGTAGAAGACGTGCGCGTAATGGGTCGCGCCTTTCTCCAGCGCCCAGTCTTTCATCGCCGAGGCCACCGCGTCGGCCACAGACGGGTCGAGCTTCTCGCCGCGCTCGATCGTCGCGGAGACCGACTTGTACACCGCCTTGGGCAAGCGCTTGCGCATGACCGCTTTGCTGAAAACGTTCTCGCCGAAAATACGGCCCGGCTCCTCGCCCGCGTCGAAGATTTTCGCCGGCGGCGCGCACGCTTCAACGGCCCTGATAGCTTGCGCACGAATAGTATTTGCGGTCACGCAGACGTTCTCCATCATGTGTTCGATTATGAGAGGGTGAAATTCGGCTCACGAGCGACGAAATCCGACCTTTCAGGGAGTGGAAATCCCGTCACAGAGTAGAAATGCGGTGTGGCGCGCGGATTGCCGCGTTGTAACCGCCGTGCTAAGAGAACCTGGGAGAACGCGGCGACCGACAGTTCCAGCAAGCCCGCGCCACCGAGGCGCGCCCAAGCCCGCCAGCCATGTTTCGCGCCTGTGTCGTCCGCCCTCCGTTCAGAAGCCGCGAACCTGCGGTGTAATCTCCAAATCTTGTGGGCTGCCCGGCCCCTACCGCATACGACAGCCGAAGGAGAGTGGCGTGACGTTTAGCTCAGCCGAAGACGTGGTCAAGTTCATCGCCGACGAGAATGTGGAATACGTCGACGTCCGGTTCACCGACCTGCCCGGCGTCCAACAGCACTTCTCGATCCCCGCGTCGGCGTTCGGCCCGGACGTGACCGAGGACGGCCTCGCCTTCGACGGCTCCTCCGTTCGCGGCTTCCAGTCCATCCACGAGTCGGACATGCTCCTGCTCCCCGACCTCGCCACCGCGAAAATCGACCCGTTCCGCGCCGCGAAGACCCTGAACATCAACTTCTCCGTGCACGACCCCTTCACCAAGGAGGCCTACAGCCGCGACCCGCGCAACGTCGCGAAGAAGGCTGAGGACTACCTCTCCTCCACCGGGATCGCCGACACCGCGTACTTCGGGCCCGAGGCCGAGTTCTACATCTTCGACTCGATCCGCTACGACTCCTCCATCAACGGGGCCTTCTACGAGATCGACTCCATCTCCGGGGCGTGGAACACCGGGGCCGAGACCGAGGCCGACGGCGGCCCGAACCTCGGCTACAAGGTGCGCGTGAAGGGCGGCTACTTCCCCGTCGCCCCCAACGACCACTACGTGGACCTGCGCGACGAGATGTCCACGAATCTGATCGAGGCGGGCTTCGAGCTCGAGCGCGCCCACCACGAGGTGGGCACCGCGGGCCAGGCCGAGATCAACTACAAGTTCAACACCCTCCAGCACGCCGCCGACGACCTCCTGCTGTTCAAGTACATCATCAAGAACACGGCGTGGCAGAACGGCAAAACAGTCACCTTCATGCCCAAGCCGCTGTTCGGCGACAACGGCTCCGGCATGCACGTGCACCAGTCCTTGTGGAAAGACGGCAAGCCGCTCTTCTACGACGAGGCGGGCTACGGCGGGCTCTCCGACCTCGCCCGGCATTACATCGGCGGCATCCTGCACCACGCCCCGTCGCTTTTGGCCTTCACCAACCCGACGATCAACTCCTACCACCGCCTGGTCCCCGGTTACGAGGCCCCGATCAACCTGGTCTACAGCCAGCGCAACCGCTCCGCGGCGGTGCGCATCCCGATCACCGGCTCGAACCCCAAGGCCAAGCGCATCGAGTTCCGCGCGCCGGACTCCTCCGGCAACCCGTATCTCGCGTTCGCCGCGATGCTGATGGCCGGACTGGACGGCATCCGCAACAAGATCGAGCCGCAGGCCCCGGTCGACAAGGACCTCTACGAGCTCGCCCCGGAAGAGGCATCGAACATTCCGCAGGCCCCGACCAACCTCGCCGTGGTCATCGACCGGTTGGAGCAGGACCACGCCTACCTCACCGAAGGCGGCGTGTTCACCCCCGACCTCATCGAAACCTGGATCAAGCTCAAGCGCGAACAGGAGATCGCCCCGGTCAACTTGCGCCCGCACCCCTACGAATTCCAGCTCTACTACGACGTGTAGGCCGGAAACACATCCTGACCTGCACCGGGGCGGCTTATTTGGCCGCCCCGGTATGCATTGGGTAGGCAGTGCCGTAAGCGGTATCGATTCGCTCGCTCAGAATCGCGCTCATCGCCGTGCGAGAAGACTCGTCCGCGTCAGGCCACAGGTGTCCGTAGACGTCCAGCGTCGTTTTCGCGCTGGCATGGCGCACGCGGGCTTGGACGGTCTTGATGTCCGCCCCGCTCGCGATGAGCCACGATGCGTTGTAGTGGCGCAGATCGTGGAACGTGAACGTCTCCGGTAAATCGACCAATCCCGACTCCCTCGCATCCCTGATAGCCCGCTCGATCTGCCACGGCGGCACCGGCTCGCCATGATCGTTGACAACCAGGTGCGTGTGCTCGCCAGGGAGGATCGTCGTGGAGAGCAGCATGACAAACTCCTCTGACACCGGAACTGGCGTCGCGCTTGTCTCCGTCTTCAACGGCTCGTCCTCCCACTGCCGCGCAGGATTGAACACGCGCTTGATGAAATCCATGTCCGTCCGCAACGCCCCGGACACCTCTGCCACCCGCAGCCCAGCGAACGCCCCGAGCAGGATGGCGGACTTGATGCTCCGGGGAACCGCTTCGTACAGGCCCCATATCTGCTCGGTGGTCGCCACATAGCACTTCGGCTTGCCCATCGGCGGCGCAGTCTTGCGCGAACATGGATTGCGAGCGAGCACCCCGTCATACACGGCGTCACCGAGGATCTGCGACAGCCGAGAGTGCAGCGCGTAGACGTAGCTGTCCGCCAATCCTTGCTTTTTCAAGTCGGCCAGCCATGCTTTGACGGCAGAGGGCCGAACCTCGTTCAACGGCTTCGTGTCGAAAGACTCTTTGATCTTGGCGATATGCGTTTTGGCGCTACGCACCGTGCCGCTTCGATGGACACTGTAGCCCTCGATCCACTGATCGCACCACTTCCCCACTGTCATAGACGCGACCTTGGGATCGACGTAGGTGCCCTGCACGAGGGTGGACATGATGCCGTCTAGCCATTTTTGCGCCTCTTGCTTCGTGTCGAACGCCCGAGTCTTCTGGTCTCCGCTGTCGTCCACGTAGTTCGCCCGCCAACGCTTGCCCCGACCATGACGTTTGTTCGGCACCTTCTCCCATGTCTCTTTTCCGCTCTCAGGGTCGATCTTGCGGACCTTCTCTTTTTTGAACCATAGATCTTCGACCCCTGAGCGGCGATTACGTCTGACGGGCATCCTACTGGCAGCGCTTTCCATTAGTTCTTGTCCTCTGCGGTCTCCGCATTGCTGCTGGTGTCGTTTTTCGCATCGTCGGCTTGGGGTGTTTTGCAGAATTTTCCGACGTATCCGCTGCTTGGGAGCATGAAGCCTGCCTTCGCCGCGTCCTGCTCGCTTTTCTTCCTCTGGTACCGCTCCTCCACGTAGTCGAGGTACGCGACTGGGCCTTGATCTGAATCGTCTGGCGTCCGCTTGGCTTCGGGCGAGTTCTCATAGTCGGCGTAGAGGTTTTCATATACGTCCTCGAAGCTCGCCAGGCGGTCGCGAACGAACCGGAGCAGGCGGTTCGCGTCCTTCTCAAGCTCCTTGTAAGCGGGGGTCACGGCACGGTCAATACGTTCCTTCACGGAATCGAGTTCGCAGGGCGCCGTCTCCGTCATGCGCCTTAGGTAGTTGGCCTCGGCCCTTCGGAAGTCGTTGAGCATCATGAAGACGGGTGTCAGCCCGGTGCGGAACGCGTAATCGCGCAAAGCGGAGACGCTGAAATCGAGGGTGGCGTTCAATAGCTTCTCTTCGATGCTCTCTTCGGAGAGCAGGTCCACCGGATCGACGTTCAGGGCTTTGGCGATGGCGATGCCCTCTTCGAACTTCAATCCCCTGTTGCCTGTCTCGATCTTGGCGATAGTCTGCTGATAGATCAGGTCGCCGTGTTTGGACGCCTCGGCGGCGAGCTGGCCTTGCGTGAGGCCGCGTTCGTTCCGCAAGGCTTGGATGCGTTTGCCGATGGCCAGGTCGCCGGTCTTGGTGTCACTCACACGACCAACGATACACCAGATTGTCTCGTCTTGTCTAGTTGGATTTGGGTATGCGTGGTAGTCTTTGTAATGTTGTCGGATCTAGCTAGGAGGCAGAGTGGCCAGCAACACCGCGCACGAGGCGCGTCCAAATGAAATCCTGCTGACAACCAAGCAGGTCAGCGAGCGGTACGGCATTCCGTGCTCGACGCTGAGATGGCACCGTTCCATCAACAGCCCGGACTCGCCGCCGTCCTTCTCCCTCTCGCCACGACGAGTGGTCTACCGGCTCAGCGAGTGCGAGCGGTGGGTGGCCCAACGCGAGGCGGCGACCCGTAAGGGTGGTGGTGCGGTGGAGTGAATGAGACGAGCGGAGCGGTCGCGCGCCCTGCCGAGAGGTCAGTTCTTGGTCGGATTGCCTCGCAGCGGGGCGCGCGGTCGGAAAGCCGGATCAATTTTGAGAGTGACACCGATTTTTCCGTTACCAGAGCGAAAGGGCTCTAATGACAAATATAGCATCCGCCGATAAAGGCGATGCCCGTTCTTCCAATTCTGTTCCCCCTGGCGAAGAGGGTCATGGCGGCTCGCAGAGCAGGACGGTTCGGGTGTTCGTCGGCGAGCGGGGCGGTTTGGTCTTCTCCGCAGAGGCGTTTGCCGCCTACCTGGGGGCGCCGGTCGATGAGTGCCGCGAGTGGGTCGAGGACGACGGCTTCCTCGGGTTTCCCGAGCTGTCGCACTCCTCGGACCTGCCCGAGGAGTGGGAAGACCGGCTGGCCGAACGGCTTGAGGACGCGACGAATGAGATGGGCGACTATCTCATGCTGCTCGTGCTCAAGCACTTCTCCTCCACCGAGGGCTTCAAAGTCGAGTTGGTGGACGAGCGAACCGGGACGGTGATCCGATGAACGGCCCGGAGCGCGATGAGGACAAAGACGAGGCCGATTGGCCTTCGGTTCGGGCGGGGCTGAACCGCCGCAGCGAGGCGGCGTCGAGGCTGCCCCGGCTGCGTTGCGGGCGTTCGGACCCGTGGCTGGCGAGGAGGTCGGGCCGGTGAGCGGTCAAGGCCAGATGGCGGGGGGCGCGGTCGCCGCGCCCCCCGTCTCTTCGGGAGGCGATGGCGCGGACGGGGTTGTCGAGTTCCCCCCGCCGAGCGCGCCGATGCGGGTGGCGCGCCAGCTCGCGAAAGGCTACGAGCACGAGAGCGGCTTGTTCACGCTGGGGCACTTGCGTGGGGACTGGCTGTTGTGGGACGGGTCGATGTGGGCGGTCGTGGAGCAGGACGAGCTGCGCTCGCACATTTACCGGTCGCTGGAGCACGCCGTGTACAAGGCACGCGTCGGGAAGGGCGAGGCGTGGGAGGCGCGAGCGTTCGACCCGACGCCGGGCAAGGTCTCGTCGGTGTTGGACGCGCTGCGCGCGGTGGTGCTCATGGACGGCGGGCTCGACGCGCCGAAGTGGATCGGCGCGTCCGGCGCGCGCAGGCCCCCCGCTGGTGAGGTGGTGGCCTGCGCGAACGGGCTCTTGCATGTGCCTTCGCGGACGATGATCGAGCACACCCCCGAGTTCTTCACCCGAACGGCGGTCCCGTTCGACTACAACCCCAGCGCCCCCGAGCCCAAACGCTGGCTGGGCTTCTTGCAGTCGGTGTGGCCCGGCGACGCCGACAGCGTGGCGTTGTTGCAGGAGTTCTTCGGGTACGTGCTCTCCGGGCGCACGGACATGCAGAAGATCCTGTTGGTGGTCGGCCCGCCCCGCTCGGGCAAGGGCACCATCGCCCGCGTCCTGATCGCCCTGGTCGGCAAGGCGAACGCCGCCGCGCCGACCCTCGCCTCGCTCGGCACGAACTTCGGTTTGAGCCCGCTGCTGGGCAAGCCCCTCGCCGTCGTCGGGGACGCGCGCCTCGGCGGCGCGGGCACGCGGCAGGTGGTGGAAAGATTGTTGTCGATCAGCGGCGAGGACTGGTTGACGGTGGACCGCAAGAACAAAGAGCCGTGGACCGGGCCGATCCCGGCGCGGTTCGTGATCGTCTCCAACGAGCTGCCCCGGCTCTCCGACGCCTCCGGGGCCATCGCCAAACGCTTCGTCGTGCTCACGATGGCGCAGAGCTTCCTGGGCAAAGAGGACCACCGGCTCACCGCCGACCTCCTCGAAGAGCTGCCCGGGATACTGGCCTGGTCCCTCGACGGGCTGGAACGCCTCGCGCGCAACGGCTCCTTCACCCGAACAGCGTCCTCCCAGGACGCCACGAGGGAGCTGGAAGACCTCGCCTCCCCGGTCGCGGCGTTCCTGCGCGAGCACTGCGTCATCGACCCGGACGGGACAGTCGAGAAAGACAAGCTCTACGCGAGGTGGGCAGTGTGGTGCGAGCAGAACGGACTCAAACCCACCAACTCGGCCATGTTCGGCCGAGACCTGCGCGCAGCCTTCCCCGGACTAGGAGACGCCCGCCCGCGCAACACCGGCAGCAAACGGCCACGGCACCACGTCGGGATCCGGCTCAAAACCCCCAAAGACAACGACGCCGACGATGACGACGACGACCCGGAGCCGGGAGCAACAACCCCGAACCCGCCTGGACCACCCGGACCACATGCCGAAACCCCAGGCAGCAGCATAAAAGACCCCCAAGGCGCGGCCTGGACCGTGCCGACTGGGACTCGGACCGGTCCAACCGGGCATCGGGGCGGTCCAACCGGAGCCGACCCCACAGGCATCGGGAAAACACAGGTCAGCGATGGCGGTCCAAGCGGTCCAAGCGAAAACCCGCCCAGCGCCCCGGACCCCGACAACAGCAGCGAGCAGCCCGAGGACGTGTGCCAGACCTGCCCCAACGAGCTCGTCAACCCGATCAGCCGATTCCTCGGCCAATGCCCCGGCTGTCACCGAGTCACCGACGAGGACCGACGACGCTACTTCGACCACCTCCACGAGAGAAACCACCTCGCCGGATAACCCTGTGGGAGAGTTTTCTAGACGGTATCATAACACCCTCCGAACAGGGAAAACTCAAGGATTCGGGCGAAAATCTCCTGAACTGATATTTGGATAATTATTTATGACCGCTGAGCGAAGGGATTGCAGTCGGCATCACGGCGTTGTTCGCGGCGACGAACGCTGTGTGAGGTTTGGGCCTCTACGGAGGTGGCTGAGCCGGTTCGTCCCCGCGCGAATCAGGCATGCTCTGTGTGAGCTTGCGTTTCCTCGGAGGAACTATGCCCTTGAGGGCTCTTTTTCCCGAGGAGCGTTTCTTGCCTTTGTCTGCTAGTTTGACTTCGCCGGGTTTGGGGTAGCGGCCGGTTTCCCGGAACCTTTCTCGTTTGGCATCAACGAGCTGTTCGCGGCGGTTCACATCTTTGGCGAGGAAGTATATCCAGAGCAGCCATAGCACGAATATGACCATGAGGAACACCAAGAACACGAGAGTGCCCCACCCTTCTGGGGTGGATTTGGAGATGATGAGGTCCACGATGATCAAGACCGGGAGATAACTGATGCTTGATGCCAGCGCGAGCTGCATGTATTCGCGCCGGTAGCGCTTGAACGAGTGCTCGCGGATGTCTTCTATGAGCATGGCGTGCAAATCGGACTCGCCGGGAGCTGTGCTGGGGCGTGTGTTTGCGAGCTTGTGGAACCGCTCGAACAACTCCAGCTCGCGCTCTATTTTTCGGTACGAGGGGTAGCGCGCTCCTTCGATGAAGAGCTTCACCAAACGCTGGAGCACTTGAGTGGCGATGACACCAGTGATAGCAGCGGCGACTGCGTTCCAAATCGGGCTCATAGGGAGATTCTGCCGCATCGCGTTTGGCTCGTGAACAGGAAAACCAAGAGACCGCAAGGACGGCGAGCACCGTAGACAGGCAGGGCTTGGTCCGGGCCAAGATCAACTAGGCCGTGGATTTTTGCCCGTTGCGTGTTGTCGGTGCCTTCTCCGATACTTCGGTGCATGAAGAGATTGATTAGACAGACAGATCCCCTCGCGTGTCGGCTATGGTTGCGGCCTCAACGGTGGACCTCCAAGGCTAGAGACTTGTGGAAGATGTTCACTGGGCCGGTAAAGATCAACCCTGAAGACAAGCTCGGGACGAAGACGCAGCGCTACCTGACGGCGGCTTTGATCGGGTGGACGCTCTGGGCGATACCCTGGACGGAGATGGCCGCAGTGCTCTGGGCGGGGTATTTCTACCACCTCACAAAGTACGTGGTTGACGTTCCTGACCCCACGTGGTTTTGGCCGTGCCTAGACGTGATTACCCCCGTCGGGGTGCTTCTGCTCTATGCGAGCTTGCCAATGGTCATGATCTACGCTCTGCGTCCTTCGCCTTCAAGAAAGAAGTCGAGCCTATGATCATTTCCGGCGCGCTGCACGAGGCGCGCAGTTTGTTCATAATCATGATCCCGACCGCTATCGCCGCACTCGCCTGGTGGCAGGCCAGCCGATTCCTGATTGGCATTCGCAGCCTCAGCCGCGCTAACCGAGCAAGCAAAGAGGCTAAACGGCGGGCATGGGTTGAAGCACATGGTGAGGAGCCGTTCCAGCCGCACGGCCTCGTGAATCTGGACGAGGCAGATATCGCCACGCTCGTAGGGCGGTTGCCGTCTGAATCGAGGTGGCTCGGGAGCTACAGCGCGAACGATTTCACCCCGGAACAGCTGCGCATCATCGCGTATCGTGCCGTCAGAAAAGGAGAGGGGCAAGACATGATCTCCATGGCTCTACTGCTTGTTCTTGGTGCCGCGTTCAGTTCACAAGCCCCGAAGGTATGGCATTTCCTGCAAGCACATCCTCATCCCGAGTTTGGAGACTACCTCCTGCACGGCTTGGCCCCATCAGTGATCCTCGCAATACTTTTTGGACTCGCTTGGCGATTCAAGATTAACGCCGCCCGCAATCTTGATGACGCGAAAAGGTTCGTCGCGAAAGCCGAACAAGTCATTCAAGAACGCGAGCGCGCCGAGCGTGAAGCCGCAGCAGCAGAGCGGGAAAGGGCCGCCCTAGCGGCCCAGGGTCACGCCGCACGCCGCTCTTGGCCAAGAACGCTCTTCCAGCGGCTCAGAACATCGACCACCACTTGAGGCACAACTGGAAAACGCACCTGCCGTAAGGAATCCCCAGAGGCAAGCCTGCTGTCAGCGGTCCCCGCGCTTTGGGCACCGCAGAGCGGCGAGAGGCAGCACGGGCGCTCACATGGGCCTTGACGGCCATACTCGCGGTGAGCCTCGGGGGCGACAACCTCGGAGAGCTCAGGGCCATGCATCTCGGATGCAACCTTGAGCGAGGCAACGGGACTCGCGCCGCCCAGCCTGAGCGGCACGGACGGGATTGGTAGAGCTATCGTGCTGGCCAGAAGGTTGCTAGGCTTCCCGCATGGCGGGATTCACGATCACCGATTACGACGAGGTCATCCCTGGCCTGGACCCAGGCGACCTTCCGGTCGACGCGAAGCTGATGCGCGAGATCCCAGGATCGGACCGCCCCGACTATGTTCTCGCCTTTTTGCAGAAGCCGCTGAAGTACCGCACCTCTGACACCGCGGTACTCGGGCGGGCTCAAGCGGAGTTCCTGGGCGAGGACGGGGATGGCGCTTTCGTCAGGATCTACGCGGTTGTGGTC